>Ga0302046_10004401_pt1 | contig 12539 bp, 7 predicted proteins | sample RVTome_11_FD_200261 | JGI IMG/M metagenome (GOLD analysis project Ga0302046, IMG submission 200261) | Soil microbial communities from uranium-contaminated site in the Upper Colorado River Basin, Wyoming, United States - RVT147D111 (version 2) ...
ATGGAGGCCGAGGTCCACGGCGCCGGCTACGACGCCCGCGGCTCGACCGACGCCGGCGTCCCGGTCATCGGCATTGGCTACACCCCCCACGTCGCGTGGGCCCTCACCACCGGCAACGCCAAGACGATCGACTCGTTCATCGAGACGACCCGGCCGGACAGCAACGGCGACGGGACACCCGAGTACCTCCATGACGGCGAGTGGGCGGAGCAGGACTGCCGCGAGGAGACCGTCGCCTACCGACAGGTCGTCGAGGGCGTGCCGGTTGGCCCATCGACGTTCACGAACGCCGTGACCGTCTGCCGGACCGCGCATGGCCCGATCGTCGCGGCCGCGGCCGACGGCACGCAGGCCCGCAGCGTCCAGTACGCGATGTGGGGTCGCGAGGTCGAGACGATCGAAGGGATCCTGGCCTGGAACCGCGCCACCGACCTCGACGAGTTCGAAGCCGGGGTCCGGCAGGTCACGTGGAACGAGAACGTGGCCGCCATCGATCGCGACGGCCGCATCGGGTACTGGCACCCCGGTCTGCACCTGGAGCGCCCAGAACGCAGCGACCTGCGCCTGCCGTTGCCGGGTACTGGCGAGTTCGACCTGGGCGACCCGCTCGCGTTCGAGGACCTGCCACATGCGGTCGACCCCGCCCGGGGATTCCTGGCCAACTGGAACAACAAGCCTGCTCACGGTTGGGGCGACGGCGTCGGCATGAGCTGGTCGAGCTACCCGGCAGGCCACGGCCACCGCGTCGTCAACCTCCTCGATGCCCTCGCGGCACGCGACGACTGGACATTCGACGACCTGCGCAGGCTCGACCGGATCGCCGCCGAGACGGACATGCGCGCGACCGAGTTCCTCCCCCTCATCAACACGGTGGTCGACGAGCCGGACCTGACAACGCGCGAATCGGCCGCCCTGGAGGTGCTCGCCGCCTGGGACGGGTCCGCCAACGGCGCCGGCGCGGGCATGCAGTTCGACGCCGAGACCCAGTACGGCAATCCGGACGCCCCGGCGACTGTCGGGGCAGCCGCATCGATCTTCCACGTGATGATGGACGAGCTCGTCGACGAGCTGTTCGACCCGTATCGAACCGACGACTACGACCTGCCCGACCGGCTCGACAACTCCGGCCGGCACGTCTACGACGTGCACCCGATCCTCAACTTCGCGCTGAGGATCCTCGACCCGTCCACCTCCAGCATCGTCCCGTCACGTGACTACACGGACGGACGAACGTCCGCCCAGGTCCTGCGGTCGGCACTCGACCGGACGCTCGACCGTCTCGGCGTGGCCACGGCCCAGGACGTCGACGCCGTGCGGATGGCCTACCGGATGGAGGACGTCTGCAACCCCACCGGTGCGATCGGGCCGTGCGGCCAGATGCCGTTCCTCGAGCGGGGCACGTGGATCCACCTGGCCGGATTCGGTGTCGCCGAGGCCTTCGAACCCGTTCCGGCTCCCGGCTCGGGTGCCGATGAGACCCCGGCGACCGGGGGTGGGCTGGTCCTGCTCGCCGTCGTCGCGGTCGCGACGGGCCTCGCGGTCAGAACGACAGGTCGAAGGCGCCCCCGAGGAAGCGCAGGTACGGCCTGACCGCGACCCACCGTTCGATCGTGTCGTCGAGGAACGACGCCCTTGTCACGTCCCGCTCTCGGAGCGCGAGCCCGACCGTGTGCGAGCGGCGCCGCAGCTCGTCGATCAGTGGATGCTCAACGTCGTAGCCCTTCGGGGCGCGTGTGAGGGGATCGCCGTCGCTCCGCTTCCAGCCGTGCTCGACCCATGCGGCCGTGTCGAGCGTTCGCCGCCACGGTCCGGGCTTGTCGACGATCGCGTCACGGATCCGGTTGAGGTCAGCGGTCTGGGGTCGCCAGATCCCCGCCCCGACCATGCAGGCACCGGGTTCGAGGTGCAGGTACAGGCCCGGGGCGTGCACGTCACGGCCGAGCTCGTGGCGGAAGTACGCCCCGGTGTTCGACTTGTACGGGCGCTTGTCGTTGCTGAACCGGGTGTCGCGGTGGATCCGGAACATGGAGCCGCCCTGCTTGCGCGGATCGGCGACCAAGTGCCGTGAGACCTTGCGCAGGGGCTTTTCCAGGTCCTCGATGAAGCGCAACATGGGCTCGCGGACGTCACGTTCGAATCGGTCGCGATGCTGGTTGAACCAGGCCTGGTCGTTGTGGACGTCGAGGTCGAACAGGAACTCGAACAGCGCGGGCGTGAAATGGCGAGTGGGCATGGCTCCTGCTCCCGGCGGGACGCCCGACAGGCAAGCACGAACCCGCGCTCGCCAGGCCCCATGGCGGGTCCAGCTGTGGACAACGCACGGATACGGCTTCGCCGTCCTGACCGCGCTCGGCTCGCCTGCGTGACGCTGTCGCATCCCGCGCTCGCCTCCCTTGTCAGTAGCGTCACGTCCTTTCCCGCCCGAGTCCCGCCCGAGTCCCGCCCGAGTCCCGCCCGAGTCCCGCCCGTGATCACGCTTGCCGCCGTTGCCGTCTCCGTCGGTGGCCGTCCGCTGCTGCGCGACGTCAACCTGCAGCTGCTCCCCGGCCGGCGCATCGCCCTGGTTGGCGCCAACGGGGCCGGCAAGTCGACCCTGCTCCGGGTCATGCTCGGCGAGCACCCCGTGGACGGCGGCACCGTGACGGTCGAGCGGCGCCTGTCCATCGGCCACCTGGGGCAGGAGCCCGAGCTGCCCGATGAGGGCACGGTCCTCGAGACCGTCATGGCCGGCGCGGCCGACGTGGTCGCCGTCGAACAGGAGCTGCACGCCCTGCGCGACCGGCTGCCGACTGCCGATCCCGGCGTGCTGCCGGGCCTCCTGGAGCGCCTGGCGGACCTGGAGCACCGCTACCAGACCCTCGGGGGCCCACAGCTGGAGTCCGACGCCCACCGGATCCTGGCCGGCCTCGGGTTCACCGGAGACGCCGCCGACCGACTCGTCGCCGAGCTCTCGGGCGGCTGGCGGACCCGGGTTGCCCTCGGGCAGCTGCTGCTGGACCGGCCCGACGTGCTCATCCTGGACGAGCCAACCAACCACCTGGACGTCGACACGGTGGCGTGGCTCGAGGGCGTGCTGTCCGCATGGGAGGGGGCGCTGCTGCTGGTCAGCCACGACCGCGACCTCATCGAGGGCGTCGCGACACACGTCGTCGAGATCGCAAACCAGACCACCCACACCTACGCGGGCGGGTTCGCGGCGTTCGTCGAACAGCGCGAGGAACGGCTGGCGATCCTGGAGGCCGCAGCTCGCAACCAGGCCAAGCGCGTCCAGCAGGTCGAACGCTTCATCGAACGGTTCCGTTACAAGGCGACCAAGGCTCGGCAGGTGCAGAGCCGCATCAAGATGCTCGACCGGATGGAACGGGTGGGCGTCCCGGCAGACCGGGTCCGGGAGCCGAGGTTCCACTTCCCGCCCGCGCCACGCTCCGGCCGGATCGTCGCCGACCTCATCGACGTGACCGCGGGGTACGGCGGCGTGCCGGTGCTCCGTGACGTCCGGCTGGCCATCGAACGCGGCCAGGTCGTGGCGCTCGTCGGGCCGAATGGTGCAGGCAAGACGACCCTGCTCCGTCTGCTGTCGGGGGAGCTTCGGCCCTTGGCGGGGCGGGTCGCGTTCGGGCCGAACGTCCGTCCTGCCGTGTTCGCCCAACGGCAGGTCGAGGTGCTCGACGACGACCGGACGGTCCTGGAGTCCTTTCGCGCGGTGCTCGACGAGCGCCACGACAAGGCGAACCCACGCAGCCTTCTTGGGGCCTTCGGGTTCCCGGGTGACGCTGCCGAGCGGCGCATTGGGCTGCTGTCCGGTGGTGAGAAGACCCGCTTGGCGCTCGCGCAGGTGATGGCCAACCCGACCAACCTGCTGCTGTTGGACGAGCCGACCAACCACCTGGACATCGCGTCCCGCGACGTCCTCGAGGAGGCCCTGCTCGACTACCCGGGCGCGGCCCTGCTGATCACGCATGACCGGCACCTGGTGCGGTCTGTCGCCGACCTTGCCGTGGAGGTGCGTGATGGGCGGGTGATCGTCGACGTGCCGTCGCCCGCCGCGCCGCAGCCCGCTCCGTCGCCCGCGCGATCGGGCCCACGGGGAGGGGCTGCGACAACGGATCGGCACCGCAACCGCGACCGGATCAAGCGGCTTCGGAAGGTCGTCGCGGCGGCCGAGAAGGCCGTCAGCGCGGCCGAGGCCGAGGTCGCCGAGCTCAACCGTTCCCTGGCCGACCCCACGTTGCACGAGCAGCCCGAACGGGTCGCTGAGCTCGCCCGTCGGCACGGCGCCGCCAAGGATCGGGCCAACCACGCGATGGAACGCTGGCTGGCCGCCCAGTCCCGGCTCGAGGAGGCGGGGCGCTGAGGAGCATGGGCCGCACGGTCACGTCAGACCAGCGACGCCGAACGTGACGTTGAACGGGTCACACCAGATCACGACGGTGGTGTAGGAGTGGAGATCCGTCCCCGCCGGGACGTCGTAGTTCTGGTTGCCGATGTTGCCTCGCAGGGCGCCCAGGTCGACGAAGTCGTCGTCAAAGGCGCCGTTGCCTGCGTCGGGCGGGGCACTGGACAGGTAGACACGCAGCCCCGGCCCGTTGTCGGTCGAGAAGTCCTCCAGGCGCAGGATGCGCGAGCCGTCGCCGAGCTCGATGATCCTGGCGGTCCCCGACGTCGGGTGGACGCGGTCGACGAACGTGCCTCTGAGCAGCACCGTCGGGCCGGGGTCGTCGGGCATGGTCTCGCTCATCGTCACGTCGGGAAGCATCGAGGCCGAGGGAACGGGGTCGGGCTCGGTCGCCGCCGCGGTTGGCGTCGAGGACGCGGCCGGTGTCGTGGGGGCTTGTAGGGAGGGGGTGGCGAATGGGTCCGGGTCGTCGACGACATCGTCGATGAACAGCTTCTGCGGCTGGAAGACGACGGCCACGACCAGGGCGAGCACGACGCCCCCCACGCCCACCCAGGCGAGCGCCACGTCCCTGTTGCGCCGTGCCAGCATCGCCCGCAGGACCAGGACGGCCAGCACCCCGGCTGCGAAGGCGGCCAGGGCGATGCCGCCCGTGATCAGGACACGTGCGGCGGTGCTGGTGCTGGACTCGACGGCGACAAGGGCGGACATGGATGCTTCCAGGCTCATGGGATGAAACCGTCAACGACCGCGGTGCGCCGCCGGCATCCTCGATCCACCCGTGTTCACGAGGCGTTCACACAGATGGCCGGGGCTCCTCACCGCTCCGAGAGCGGCACGTAGTCGCGTTCGTCCTCGCCGATGTAGATCTGGCGGGGACGCGCGATGGCCTGCTCGTCGTCGGAGAGGTTCTCCTGCCACTGGGCGAGCCAGCCGGGGATGCGCCCGATCGCGAACAGGACCGGGAACATGCTGACCGGAAAGCCCATGGCCTGATAGATGATCCCCGAGTAGAAGTCGACGTTCGGGTACAGCTTCTTGTTGACGAAGAACTCGTCCTCGAGGGCGATCTTCTCCAGCTCGACCGCGATGTCGATGAGCGGGTTCTTGCCGGTCACGTCGAAGACCTGGTGTGCCAGCTCGCGGATGACCTTCGCCCGCGGGTCGTAGTTCTTGTAGACGCGGTGGCCGAAACCCATCAGCCGGAAGTCGCCGGCCTTGACACGCTTGACGTAGTCGGGGATGTCGTGGACGGACCCGACCTCCTCGAGCATCTTCAGCACCGCCTCGTTGGCGCCCCCGTGCTTGGGCCCGTACAGCGCCGCGACGGCTCCTGCCGCTGCCGAGTAGGGGTCGGCGTCGGAGCTGCCGATGGTCCGCATCGCCGTCGTCGAGCAGTTCTGCTCGTGGTCGGCGTGCAGGATGAACAGCTTGTCCATCGCCTCCTCGAGCACCGGGTTGGGCTCGTACTGGAGCTCGGTGGTCTTCCACATCATGTTGAGGAAGTTGCCCGCGAACGACAGGTCGTTGTCCGGGTAGGCATAGCGCATGCCGATCGAATGGCGGTACGCGAAGGCCGCCAGGGTCGGAAACTTCGCGATGAGACGGATGATCTGCTCGTGCCGGATCCGCGGATCCTCGATGACCTTGGCTCCCGGATAGAACGTTGAGAGCGCCCCCACCGTGGACACGAGAATTCCCATCGGATGGGCGTCATGGTGGAAACCGTCGATGAACTTCTTCACGTTCTCGTGCACGAACGTGTGGATGGTGACCTCACCCACCCAGTCGTCGAGCTGGCGTTTCGAGGGCAGCTCCCCGTTGACGATGAGGTAGGCCACCTCGAGGAAGGAGGACTGTTCGGCGAGCTGGTCGATCGGGTAGCCCCGATATCGCAGGATCCCCCTCGCACCGTCGATGAAGGTGATCTCGGAGCGGCAGGACGCGGTGTTCTTGTAGCCGGGGTCGTACGAGAGCATGCCGAAGTCGTCCTCGTTGACCTTGATCGCTCGCAGATCCATGGCCCGGATCGAATCGTTCTCGATGGGCAACTCATAGGACTTGCCCGTCCGGTTGTCCGTGACGGTCAGCGTGTCCTTGTCCTCGGACATCTCGCGTGGCTCCTTGGGCTTCGACGCCCGCAACCTACTCCCGCGGGGGCACCCACGTCGGGGCGTCGGGTGCGGGTGGATCGGTGGCTGCCGGGGTGTGAGCTGGGGCACCTCGGGACCACGTGGGACGCGAAAACGGCCCCCCGCGGGTGCGGAGGGCCGTTTCCGTGAGCGTCGGGTGCCCTACAGGTCGTAGGGACGCAGGGTGCTGCGGCCGTTCTCCTTGGCACGGGCGGCCGCGTCCCGAAGGGCGGCCTTGACCTTGCGGTCCAGCGCTTCCGGCACGTCACCGGACATGCGAAGACCCAGTTCCTTGACGGCCTGCTTGACCTTGCTCTGCACGACAACGGCGTCAGCCATTGGTTCTCTCCTCCCGGCCGGGCCGCACGGTGCGGCTTGGTCCTCCGGCGTGTGGCGCCGCACGGTTCGTGCGGCTGAGATCATGCTACGGCGCGAAACAGCGAAATCCGCGCATTTCTCGCGGTTCTGCGCGACACGTCACCCTCGGAGCGCCAGCCCGCGCGGGTCGTCGGTGAAGCCGGAGGCGGCCAGGACCGGGGCGATGGCGTGGTCGTGGACCCCCACGCCGTCGACCTTGCCGATGACCAGGCGCCGGACGCGCTGCTGCTTGACCAGGTCGACGAGGCCGACAGCCCACCGCGTGTCGGCCAGGGTGGTCGGGAAGGTCACCAGCGACCGGCCGCCCCGCTCGACATACAGGGCGCACTGCCCGTCGACGAGGATCACGTGCGCGCCGGCGGTCCTGGCTGGTCGTCCGTCGCTTTCCGGCCACGCGAGCGTGGCGCCCCACGGTTGGGCGGGGTCGGTCGCGGCCATCGCCAGGATCACGTTCTCGGCGGTTTTCGGCGCCCGGAGACGGTCGATGGCACCGGGCGCGGCGAACTGGGCCCCGCCAAGGCCCGCGACCACGTACCCGCGGCGGATCCGCCCAGTCTCCTCGAGGGCCCGCAGGACCGGGTACAGGCCCGCGAACCCCCCGGCAAGGCCCTCTGCACGGGCGGTTTCAGCCGCGACGATGCCGTGGCGGTCCAACAGCTGCTCGGCGCGCGCGTGTGCCAGCGCGGTCGCCGTCGGCGGATGTGCCAGCAACGGTTCGGTCAGCGACCATCGTCCGCGCGCACTGGCCGGGCCGGCACGCCGGAGCCGCCCGGGCCGGGGTCGTCGGTGGCTCGTCGACCGCGAGCCACCAAGCAGGCCGCGAACAGGCTCGTAGGTGTCATTGCTGACCTCCCCGGCCCAGACCAGGTCCCACAGGCCCGCCAGGGCCGTTTCCGGGTCGGCGCCCACGTGCGGCAGCAGGTCCGGCCAAAAGGCGGCGCCCCGGTCGCGCAGGGCCGTCCGGATGGCCTCGTGGACGGGCTCGCCCGGTGGTTCGTCGGCGGTGGGGGCATGCAGGCCCGCCTGGTCGCGGAAACACAGGACGACGCGGCCGTCGTTCGTGCCGATCGGTGCCGCGCCGAACCAGGCGATCTCCCCGGCCGCCAGGAGCCGATCGAGGTCGCCGGGCACGTAGTCGCCGATGCGGGCGGGCAGGACGTCGCGTTCGAGCACCGACGCCGGGATGGGCGCCCCCTGGAGCTGCCCCACGACGTCGAGGAGCCCGTCGACGCCGCGACGGGGCGGCCCGGCCTGCTCCGCGCCGATGATGCCGTGCCAGGCGGGCAGGAACCGGCCCAGGGCCTCGGCCTCGACCGGCTCGATCTCGCTGCGCAGGGCAGCGAGGGTGCGGCGCCGCAGCCGTCGCAGCACCTCCCGGTCACACCATTCGCGTTCGACGCCACCGGGACGGAATTCGCCCTGGACGACGCGTTCACGCCGTTCCAGGTGCAGCAGGGTGGCCGTGACACGCTCGGTGGGGATCCCGAGCCGGTGGGCGACCTGGCGGGCGTGGAACGGCCCGTGCGTCCGTGCAAACCGTCCCACGAGGTCTGCCAGCGGGTCCTCGACCGGCTCGGTGAAGGCGGCCGGCAGCCCGGGCGGCAACGCGACCCCGAGCGCATCTCGCAGGCGCGCAGCGTCCTCGGCGGCTGCGATTCGTTCCTCGCCGGCGATGCCGACCCGGATGGCCCGCCTCGCAGCCACCAGCTCGTCGACCCAGTTGGCCGGTGGCTGTTCGCAGCGGGCGTCGATCTCGGCAATCGTCAGGTCCCCGACGTCCCGAAGCAGGTCTGCCAGCCCGTCCACGTGCCGCACGCGCCGTTCGTCGACCAGGTACTGGAGCCACAGCTCGAGGTCGGCGAGCACGTCCGCGTCGAGCAGCTCGCGCAGCTCGTCGGCGCCCAGCAGCTCACGGAGCAGGTCACGGTCGAGGGCGAGCGCGGCAGCGCGGCGTTCTGCCAACGGCGCGTCGTACTCGTACATGTACTGGCCGACCCAGCGAAACAGCAGCGATTGGGCGAACGGGCTGGCCGCGGCCGTCTCGACCGGCACGAGCCGGATCCTGCGGCTGCGCACGTCAGCGAGGATCGACCGCAGCGCCGGCAGGTCGAACGTGTCCTGGAGGCATTCGCGGGTGGCCTCCAGCGTGATCGGAAAGGTCGGGTGGCGGCTGGCGACCGACAGAAGGTTCGCCGCCCGCTGGCGCTGCGCCCACAGGGCCGTGCGCTGTCCAGGCCGACGGCGGGGCAACAGCAGCGCCCGGCCGGCCGCCTCCCGAAACGTCGTCGTGAACAACGCCGAACCGGCCAGCTGGCCAACCACGAGTTCCTCGACCTCGTCGGGATCGACAGCGAAGACGTCCGTTGGGACGTCCTCGACCGCTTCCTGGAGGCGCAGCACGATCCCGTCGTCGGACCACATGACCTCGGCTTCAGCGCCCTGGTCGGCGAGCTGCCGCTCGATCGCCATGGCCCACGGGGCGTGGACACGGGCCCCGAACGGCGAGAGCAGGCAGACGCGCCAGTCGCCGATCTCGTCGCGGAAGCGTTCGATGACGACGGTGGTGTCATCGGGGACCGTGCCGGTCGCGGCGGCCTGTTCGTCGAGGTACGACAGGACGTTCTCTGCCGCCCAGTCGTCGAGGTGGGCGTCCGCGGACAGCTGCGCGCGTGCCCCGTCGCGGTCCTCCAACGAGGCCTGGCGGGTCGTGCGGACGAACTCGCCGATGGCTCGGCCGAGCTCGACGGGGCGCCCGGGTCCGTCGCCGTGCCAGAAGGGCATCTTGCCGGGCTCGCCCGGTGCCGGCGTCACCATGACCCGCTCGTGGGTGATCTCCTCGATCCGCCACGTGGAGGCCCCCAGCAGGAACGTCTCGCCGGCCCGGGACTCGTGCACCATCTCCTCGTCCAGCTCACCGACACGCGTCCCGTCGGGCAGGTGCACGCCGAACAGGCCCCGGTCGGGGATCGTCCCGGGGTTGGTGACCGCCAGGCGCTGGGCTCCCGGGCGTGCCGTGAGCACACCGCCGGCGCGATCCCAGGTGATCCTGGGGCGCAGCTCGCTGAACTCGTCCGACGGGTAGCGGCCCGCGAGCAGGTCCAGCGTCGCATCGAGGACGTCGTCGGTGAGGTCCGCGAACGGGGCAGCGCGGCGGACGAGCCTTGCCAGGTCCTCGACGGTCCAGTCCTCCATGGCGGTCATCGCGACGATCTGCTGGCACAGCACGTCGATCGGGTTGCGCGGATACCGGGTCGGCTCGATGTCGCCGGCCTCCATCCGCTGGACGACAACTGCCGTTTCGAGCAGGTCGCCGCGGAACCTGGGAAACAGCGTCCCCTTGGAGGGCTGGCCAACATGGTGGCCGGCGCGGCCGATGCGCTGAAGGCCGCGGCTGACCGAGCCGGGGGAGGAGACCTGGATGACCAGGTCGACCGCGCCCATGTCGATGCCCAGCTCGAGGCTGCTGGTGGCCACCAGCCCGCGCAGCCGGCCGGCCTTGAGGTCGTCCTCGATCGACAGTCGGCGCTCGCGCGACAGCGAGCCGTGGTGGGCGCGGACCAGCTCGACAACGGGTTCGGCGAGGGCCGCGATCACGTTCGGCTCGTCACTGTCGTCGGCGTCGGCGGGGTCAATGCCGAGCTCGACCAGGCGCTGGTCGCGCACGCGACGTTCGTGCAGCTGGTTGAGGGTTGCCGCCAGCCGCTCGGCGAGCCGCCGGGCGTTCACGAAGATCAGCGTCGAGCCGTGGTCGAGGACCAGGTCGAGCAACCGCGGGTGCATCGCCGGCCAGATCGAGCGGCGTGTCGGCCCGGCGAGCTCGGATGCCGGTTCGACCACCGCGCCCAGGTCGCCCATGTCCTCGACCGGCACGACCACGTCCAGCTCGAGCTGCTTGCGCACCCCGGCGTCGACGATCGTGACCGGCCGGGGCTCGAGACGGTGATCGGCCAGCGCCTGGCGGTCGCCAGGCGATCTCGCGGGCTGGTCGGCCTCGTGCGCGCCGCCAAGGAAGCGGGCGATCTCGTCGAGGGGGCGTTGCGTCGCCGACAGGGCGATTCGCTGTGGCGCTGGGCTGCCGGCCGTCGTGACCTCGTGCTCCAGCCGCTCGAGCGACAGCGCCAGGTGCGAACCGCGCTTGCTCGGGGCAAGGGCGTGGATCTCGTCGATGATCACCGTGTCCACTGACCGCAGGGTCTCGCGAGCCCGGGAGGTCAGCAGCAGGAACAGCGATTCGGGCGTCGTGATGAGTATGTCCGGCGGCGTCCGCAGCATCCGCTGGCGCTCGGAGGGTTCGGTGTCACCGGTCCGCACGCCGACGGTCGGCTCACGCCACTCCAGGCCGAGTCGTTCTGCCGCCAACTGGACACCACGCAGCGGCGCCCGCAGGTTCTTGTCGATGTCGACCGCCAATGCCTTCAGCGGTGAGACGTACAGGACCCGGAGGCGCTTGTCGCGGTCCGGCTCTGGTGCCGTCGACAGCCGGTCGATGGCATGCAGGAAGGCCGTCAACGTCTTGCCCGAGCCCGTGGGTGCCAGGATCAGGGCGTGGTCGCCGTCGGCGATCGCCGGCCAGCCCTTGGCCTGCGCGGCCGTGGGGTCGCGAAACGTCGTGCGGAACCACTCGCGCGTCGCGGGCGAGAAGCGATCGAGCACGTCGGCAGCCATCGGTGGACGGACACTACCGAGCCCTTGTGACCTGCCGACCGCCCCGACCGATGTGACTTCGGCCGCACGATTCTGGTCCCCTCGCGCGCCCCGACGCGTCGAGGACGAAGCATGCAGGTTGCCGGACACACCGCAATCGTCACCGGAGGTGCCAGCGGCCTCGGCTGGGCCACCGCCCAGCGCCTTCACGACGCAGGGGCCAATGTCGCGCTGCTGGACCTTCCGACCTCCGACGGGGCTGCGAAGGCCGAAAAGCTCGGTGACCGGGCGCTGTTCGCTCCGGCGGACGTGACCGACGAAGAGGCCGTGCGGGCGGCCATCCAGGCGACCATCGACGGATTCGACCAGCTCCACATCCTCGTCAACTGCGCTGGCCTCGACTTCCCCCAGCGGGTCGTCAACCGCGAGGGCGAACCGGCGAACCTCGACGTGTTTGCACGCGTCGTGACGATCAACCTGATTGGCACGTTCAACGTGATCCGGTTGGCAGCCGCGGCCATGCTCGGCCGTGACGTCGATGAGGGCGAGGACCGTGGGGTCATCGTGAACACAGCCTCCATCGCGGCGTTCGACGGCCAGATCGGCCAAGCCGCCTACAGCGCGTCGAAGGGCGGCCTGGTCGGGATGACCCTGCCGATCGCCCGGGACCTCGCGGGGCAGAGCATCCGGGTGTGCACGATCGCCCCGGGGCTGATGGACACCCCGCTGTTGGCGATGCTGCCAGAGGAGAAGCGACAGGCGTTGGCTGCCGGCGTGCCGTACCCGCGTCGACTTGGCGCCCCCTCCGAGTTCGCCGACCTGGTCCAGGCGATCATCACGAACCAGTACCTCAACGGCGAGGTGATCCGGCTCGACGGGTCGCTGCGCATGGCGCCGCGCTGACCGGACCGGCGTGCGGCCCCGGGGGGACGCGCGGCCGCCCGACACAACCCGGCCGCAATGCCACCATCGCGGGGCGGGTGGGACCG
>Ga0302046_10004402_pt1 | contig 12539 bp, 10 predicted proteins | sample RVTome_11_FD_200261 | JGI IMG/M metagenome (GOLD analysis project Ga0302046, IMG submission 200261) | Soil microbial communities from uranium-contaminated site in the Upper Colorado River Basin, Wyoming, United States - RVT147D111 (version 2) ...
GACCGGCGGCGTAACGATCCTGCGCTACGTCACCGCGCATGACTGCGGCACGATCGTCAACACGATGATGGTCGAAGGCCAGGTCATGGGCGGCGTCGCGCACGGCATCGGCAACGCCCTATTCGAGTGGATGCGCTATGACGACGACGGCCAGCCGCTCACCGTCAACTTCGGCGAATACCTGCTGCCGCTCGCCACCGAGACGCCGCGCGTCGAGCAAGTGCACATGCAGTCGCCGACGCCGCTCAACCCGCTCGGCGTCAAGGGCGCCGGCGAAGGCGGCACGATTCCCGCCGCTGCTGCGATCGCCGCCGCCATCGACGACGCGCTCCGCCCGTTCGGCGTCAAGATCACGCAGGTTCCGGTGACGCCGGAATACCTGCTCGACCTCATCGAAAAGAAATCCTGAAGGGAGGGCCCGATGGCCAAGGAAATCCTCGTCCAGCGCAAGGGACGCATCGTCCACATCACGCTCAACCGCCCGCGCAAGGGCAATCTGATGAGCACCAGGATGAAGGAGCTGCTGACCGACACGGTCAACGGGCTCGGCCGCGACGACAAGACCTGCGCCATCGTGCTGCGCGGCAGCGGCAAGGACTTCTGTCACGGCCGCGAGCAAAAGCTGCCGGGCGGCCCGCCGAAGAACGCCTTCGACATGCACAACCGGGCGATGGGCAAAATCCTCGCCGTCTACACCGCCTTCCGCAATTGCCCGGTGCCGATCGTCAGCGTGGTGCAGGGCAAGGCGCTCGGATTCGGCTGCGCGCTGGTTGGCGGGTCGGATGTCGCCTACGCGTCGACCGAAGCGCGCTTCGCGCTGCCCGAGATGGCGCATGGCACCGCACCGACGCTGGCCATGGCGGCGCTCGCCAAGGTCGCGCCGAAGACGGTCATCGACCTGGTCTATTCGCGCGAGGAGATCGATGCGGCGACCGCGCTTGCCACCGGGCTTGTGAGCCGCGTGTTCCCGCCAGCCGATCTGGACAAGGCCGTCGACGGTCTGCTGGCGCGGCTCGCCGAATACGACCCCGTCGACATCAAGGCGGTGAAGCGCTTCCAGGGAACCGGCCCGCAGCTGCACCCCGACATCATGTCCGACCTCGCCGGCTACACGTTGTCTACCGTCCGCTCGCGTCGTATCGGTTAGCGTGGCCGGCGTGCGCCCCGGCGATGCGGCCGAACACCGCCCCGCGCAGGACCGAGGTCGCGCCGGGGTAGCGGCCGTAATAGATGCCGATGGTCTCCCCCGCCGCGTAGAGGCCGGGGATGACCTCGCCGCTGGCGTTCACCACCTCCGCATTCGGCGTGACCTTGAGCCCGCCGAAGGTGAAGGTGTTGGACGAGATCACCGGATACGCCTTGAAGGGCGGCCGGGCGATTGGCCGCGCCCAGTTCGACTTCGGCGGCGTCAGGCCGCGCGTCGCGAGGCCGTCGATCGCATGCGGATCGAAGGCGCCGCCCGTGCAAGCCGCATTATAGGCCTCGACCGTTGCCGCCAGTGCGGCGGCCGGCATATCGATGGCCTGCGCCAGCGCATCGAGCGTTGACGCCTCGACCGGCGGCTGGTCGGTGCGTATGCAGCGCCGCCAGTTCTCGATCTCGTCGACGCCGGCGTCGAGCAGGCACCACGCCATGCCGCCCGGCTGCTTGCGGATGATCCGGGTGATGTCCTCGTAATGCGCGTCGATCGGGCCGGGCGCTTCGTCGATGAAGCGCTGACCGCGCCGATTCACCAGGATGCCCTGCGTAAAGATCATCACCAGCGGCTCGGTCGCGCCGGAGCGCGGATCAATCGGCTGTGCATGGTACTCGCTGTAGTCGCCCGACGGCGCAGCGCCGATCGCGAGCGCCATGCGGATGCCCTCGCCCTTGTTGTAGTAGCCGCCGCGCGCCACCGGACGCAGGTAGCGGCCGCTCTCGCCGAGGTAATGCGCCACCATCTCCGGGTTGCCTTCGAAGCCGCCGCAGGCCAGCACGACCGCGCCGGCCTTGAAGCGGATCGAGCGATTGCCCTTGCCGGCGGCGTTCAGCCCGGCGACGCGGCCGTCGCCGTCGACGATCAGCCCCTGGGCGGTCGTCTCGTAATAGAATTCCGCGCCCCGGCTCTCGGCGCGCGGCGCCATGGCTTCGATCAGCGCCAGCCCGCCGCCGCTGATCGAGATGCGCGGCGACGAGCGCGGCGTCAGCCCGTAATAGCCGATCGGCCCGAAACGCACGCCGTGCTGCCTCAGCCAGGCGATGGTGGGCGGCGCGCTCGCGGCGAAGGTGGAGACCAGCTCCGGGTCGGCGAAGGACAGCGTCTTCAGGATGCCGGGCCAGTTGGCGTAGTCCTCCGCCGCGCCGGCGACCAGCGTCGGATCGAGGTGGTAGCCGGCGTTGCGGGCGAACTGCTCCTCGAAGTCGGGCGAGACCTCGGACTCGCTCGCCATGCGGATGGCGGCCGTGGTGTAGCGGGTATTGCCGCCGCGCTCCGCCTCGGGCGCGCGCTCCAGCACGGCGACCCGGGCGCCGCATTCCAGCGCAGCCATCGCGGCGGACAGCCCCGCCACCCCGCAGCCGACCACCACAACATCGTACCGATGCGTCTCCGCCATTGCCCGCCGCCCCATTTGATCTCAGGCCATCGGACAGAGTATGACCCTCACGAGACCAGCCGCAAATCACGGGAGGACCGAATGGCGCACGACGGCGTGAGAGACAACTCCTATACCCAGGGCATCGCGAATTTCGTCTCCGGGCTGAAATATGAGGATATTCCCAGCGACGTGCGCCAGCGCATCAAACTGCTGATCCTGGATTCGCTGGGCTGTGCGCTCTACGGCACCGGCCTGGAATGGACGAAAATCCTGCTCAAGACGCTGGGGGCGGTGGACCGGACGGACGACGGATGCCAGATCTGGGGCATGAAGAAGCGCCTCTCCGCCCCGCACGCCGCGCTGCTTAACGGCACCATGGTCCAGGGCTTCGAGCTCGACGACGTACACCGCAAGGGCGTGCTGCACGTCGGCGCGGTCACCCTCCCCGCCCTGATCGCCGTCACCGAGATGAAGAAGCGGAAGCTTACAGGCAAGGATTTCCTCACCGCCGCGGTCGCGGGCTACGAGATCGGCCCGCGTGTCGGCATCTGCATGGGCCAGGAGCATATCGGCCAGGGCTGGCATTCCGGCGCGACGCTCGGCGTCTTCTCGGCGGCGGCGGGCGCAGCGGCCGGATTAGGCCTCTCCGCAGAACAGACGGTCCACGCGCTCGGCATCGCCGGCACCCAGGCGGCCGGCCTGATGGCCGCGCAGTACGGCGCGATGGTGAAGCGCATGCATGCCGGCCGCTCGTCGCAGAGCGGGCTCTACGGCGCGCTGCTGGCGGCGAACGGCTTCACCGGCATCGTCGACGTGCTGGAAAGCGAATACGGTGGCTTCTGCACGACCTTCTCGCGCTCGCAGGACCGCTTCAAGATCGAGGAGCTGACCAGCGGCCTCGGCACGCGGTTCGAGACCATGGGCATCGCGCTGAAATTCTACTCCTGCGTCGGCAGCAATCACACGACGCTGGACGCGATCCGCGCCATGCAGGAACGCCACCCCTTCGGGGCGGAGGACGTCGAGCGATTCGTCGTGCACGGCTCGCAGGTGACGGTCGACCATGTCGGCTGGAAGTACAAGCCGGAGGGCCTGACCTCGGCGCAGCTCAACCTGCCCTTCTGCGTCGCCACCTACATGCTGGAAGGCGACTGCTTCGTCGACCAGTTCACCGAGGACTGCGTCGCCGACCCGGCGCGCATGGCCTATGCCGACCGGGTCGAGACGCAGCACGACCCAGCGATCACCGCGAAGGGCGCGGCCTACCGCCACCTCGTGCGCGTGGAGACCTTCCTCAAAGACGGCACGCATTTGGAGGAGACCTGCGAAGCCGCCCGCGGCAGCGAGAAGAAGTTCGCCTCGGAAGCCGACGTGGTGGAGAAGTTCGAGAAGCTGGCGAAACGCGCACTGCCGTCGAAGCAGATCGCGGCACTGAAAGACGCTATCCTCCACGTGGAGGACCTGAAGGACGCGACGGAGATTCCGCGGCTGCTGGCGAAGGACTGACGAACGCGCAAGAAGACAAATGCCCATCGCGTGGATTCGCGGGTCAAGCTCACTGCTGTCCGGTTAAGCTCGCGGTGACCGCCCGGCCACGACGGCAAGATGTTGATTACAAAACAAAAACGTCATGCGCGTCCCCCGACTTGATCGGGGGATCAGACACGCGCCTCCACGACTCTTCTCGTCGCGGCGTCGATTGCGCTTAACCGGACAGCAGTGGATCAAGCCCGCGAATGACGACCTTTAAAGACCGCGCCTCACACGTCCAGTCGTCGCGGAAAGGTGATGAAGCTCTCCAGGACATGGAAGAACCGGTGCCGATTGATGCCGAGGGTAGAGGAATGGGCCTGCCCCGCGATGGCGACGAACTGCTTGTCCGGGTTCGGCAGCAGCCGGAAGAAGTTGATCAGGTCCTCCTCGGTCGCGATCCCGTCATGCTCGCCGCGCACGATGAGGACCGGGCAAGTCACCTTGGTCGGGTCGACCAGCGGCAGGTTGGCGCACATGTCGAGATAGGTGCCGCTCGGCACCGTATTGCCGAACTGCATCTCGACGTCCGCGATCGCCTTGCCGATATGCGGCTCCGACGTGCCGGACTTGTCGCGGGTGAAGATGCTCTCGTAGAAGGCACGATCGACCGGCCGCGTGTTGTGGGCGCGGTACTCGCCCAGCTTCTCGGCGCGCTTGATCAGGGTCGGCGCATCCTTTCCGGTCCAGACGAAGGCGTCGAGGATGACCCGGTCGACCCGGTCGGGACAGGCTTCCGCGTAGGCCGCGGCGCGCAGCGCGCCCGACGACTGGCCGTACATCCGCACCACACGCTGCCCGGTCTCGCGCTCGACGACGGCCATGCCGCATTTCAGGTCCTCGACGCCGCTCGCGATATCGGAATTCCCGGCCGTGCGGTCCGAGCGGCTGTAGCCTTCGTGATCCATGGTCCAGACGTCGAAGCCACGCTCGGCGAAATGATCCATCATCGAGTAGTGGTTACGCCCGCCGACGACCAGGTCGAAGCTGGTCCGCCCGCCAAAGGACGAGCCGTGCACGAGGAAGAAGACCGGCCGCGGCCTGCCGTCCTTCGGCGGCGCGCTGAGCTGTTTGCGGTAGATGTAGAGCGAGACGTCGCCCTTATTGGTCCAGTATTCGCCGCTCCAGATATCCGACATCGTGGATGTCCTCCTGCCAGCCGGCGGGTTCAGAAGCTCATCAGCGGCATCTGCTTTTCCGGATAGCGCAGACCGGCCGTGGCGCCAATGGTGAATACGCTTTCGAGGCGGCCGCAATCGCTCTTGCTCAGCATCACGTCCGCCGCCTTCGCATTCTCCTCCAGGTGATGCCGCTTCCGACTGCCGGGGATCGGGATGATGTCCGGTCCGCGCGACAGAACCCAGGCGAGCGCGATCTGCGCCGGGGTGCAGCCCTTCTCCTGCGACAGCGCGTCGAGCGGTCGCAGCAGTGCCAGGTTCCGCCGCAGGTTCTCGTCGTGGAAACGAGGGTGGTCGTGCCGGCGATCACCCTCGGGCACATCGGCTACCGCGCGGATCGTGCCGCTGAGGAAGCCGCGGCCGAGCGGGCAATAGGGCACGTAGGAGATGCCGAGCTCGCGGCACAGCGGAAGGATTTCCCGCTCGGTCTCGCGCGTCCAAAGGGAATACTCGGACTCGAGCGCCGCGATGGGATGCACCCGCTGCGCGCGCCGGATCACGTCAGGCTTGGCCTCGGACAGGCCGAGGAAGCGCACCTTGCCCTGCTCGACCAGTTTCGCCATCGCGCCGACAGTGTCCTCGATCGGCACTTGCGGGTCGACGCGGTGCAGGTAGTAGAGGTCGATCGCCTCGACACCGAGACGCTTGAGGCTGTTCTCGCAGGCCACCGGTACATAGTCCGGCCTGGCGTTCGTGCCGCCGCGCTGACCCTGGGGGCCGCGGATGTTGCCGAATTTGGTCGTCAGGAACACGTCCTTGCGGCGGCCGGCGATCGCCTTGCCGACCAGTTCCTCGTTATGGCCGTTGCCGTACGCGTCCGACGTATCGATGAAGCTCATGCCGATATCGAGCGCCCGGCGGATAGTCGCGATCGCCTCGTCGTCGTTTCGGTCCAGCTTTTCCGGCGACATGCCGGCGCAGCCGAGCCCGAGCGCCGAAACCGTCGCGCCGCTGCGTCCCAGTTGCCTTGTTTTCATCGATTGCCCCTTTCGATCTTGTCTATCCCGTGGTGCCGCCGCGCTCGGCCTCCTCACCCCGGTGCAACGCATCGCGGAAGGCGCTCCGCCGGCGGTGCCAGTCCTTCAGATAGGGGATCGCGAGCGACAGGAGAAGGCAGACCCAGAGCACGTTGCCGATCCTCGACGAGAAGATCACCATGACGTCCCCCTGCGACATCTTCAAGGCGCGGAGGAAATATTGCTCGAGCAACGGCCCGAGAATCACGCCGATCAGGATCGCCGCGACATGATAGCCGGTCTTGCGCGCGACATAGCCGATGACGCCGAAGGCGAGTGCCAGGTACATGTCGAAGACGTAGGCGCGCGGCACGAACGACCCGACCAGGGTGAAGGAGATGATCAGCGGCGCGATGTAGACGGTCGAGACCATGGTGACCCGCGACATGTAGCGCGCCATCGGGAAGATGGTGAGCCCCATCAAAAGGTAGGTCACGGCCATGGCGGAGAACACGCCATAGGCCAGGTACGGCTTCTGAATGAACAGGTCCGGCCCCACCGTCGTGCCGTGATACTGCATGACGACCAGCATGATCGCCGCGGTCGCCCCGCCGGGGATACCGATCACGAGCAGCGGCACCAGCGTGCCGGATGTCACGCCGTTGTTGGCCGCTTCCGGCGCGATCAGCCCTTCGATATGGCCGGTCCCGTAAAGCTCCGGCGTCTTGGAGAAGGTCTTCGACTGCTGATAGGCGACGAAGGACGCGATCGCGGCGCCGGCGCCGGGGACCACGCCGATGACTAGCCCGATCAGGCTCGTCCACACCACGTGCCACCAACGCTTCATCGTCTCGCGCGCGCCCTCGAAGGTCGCGCCCCAGCTCGCCGTCCGCATCAGGGCCCGTCCCTTCTCGCTCAGGATCGACTCGCCTTCGATGATAAAAAAGGCTTCGGAGATGGCGAACAGGCCGACGAGCGCAGGTATCAGCGGCACGCCGTCGTACAGCTCGAGGAAGCCCATGGAGCCGCGCGGCGTCGAATAAATATGGTCGGCGCCGATCGATCCGATCATCAGGCCGAAGAAGCCGGCGATCAGGCCCTTCAGCGTATCCCGCGCGGCGATGGTCGCAATCAGCGAGATGCCGAACAGCATGACGACGATCATCTCGACGCTGTGCAGGTAGTACACGACCTGGGCGATATAGGGCATGACGAACAGGACGATGATCGTCGTCAGGAGGCCGCCGATGGTGGACGAGACGAAGGAGATCGCCAGCGCCTGGGGGGCCTTCCCTTGCTGCGCCATGGGATAGCCGTCGAGCGGCGTCGCGGCGGCCCCCGCGGTGCCGGGAACGTTCACCAGGATCGCCGGAATGCCGGCGCCGAGCCGCGACGAGCAATACAGCGCCACCATGAAGATCAGTCCGGCTTCCTCGCCCATCGCCAGCGTCAGTGGCAGCAGGATGATGATCGTGTTGGCGGCGCTGAAGCCGGGGATAGCGCCGACGACCAGGCCGAGGAAGATCGCCGGCACGATGATCCACCAGAAAGAGAAGCTGTGGGCGAACAGCGAGACGAGGAAGCTGAAATCCATTTGCTGCATGTCATCGTCCCCCGACCGCTTTCATCGCCGCCTTGAAGGCGTGCTCGAACGGCCCTTCCGGGAAATGCCGCTCGAAGGCGACGACGAACAGCAGATAGCCCCCGATCGCGAGGGCCGCCGCAAGAATGAGTATGAGGCGCTTGTTGCGCCGCTCCCGGCCCGACAGGAGCATCATGCCGAGCGCGAGAAAGACGAAGGTCGTGATCGTAAACCCGCCCCAGTCGATGCAGACGATATAGGCCAGCGTGAAAAGGAAGAGCAGCGCCCGCTTCGGCGCCACCGCAATAGGCTCGATCAGTGTGTCGAAACGGAGGCTGGCCTGCCGCCGCGCCACCTTCAGCGCCACGGTGACGATGAAGACCGCGCAGAGGACGAGCAGGATCGAGCCGTTGAAGAACGCGCTGACCTGCGCAGTCCATGGCGAGTCGATGATCGTATAGAAATAATAGAGCGTAAATGCGACGGCAGCGGCCGGAATGATCAGGTCGCTGCCAAGCGGTGCGCGCGCGCCGCCGGCGGGTTCGGAATCCCTAGACATCTGCCCGTTCTTCTTTCGTCCATACGCGAATTTCTTGAATGCGAAGCCGCCCGAATCGCGCCGGGCGGCGTGAGCACGTCCTCACCGCCACCCGGCTGCGTCCGCCGATCCGGCTGCGTTCAGGCTTTGCCCTTGATGAGATCCTTGTATTCCTCGCCGATGGCGACGATCTCCTTGACGTATTTCGCGCACTGCTCGCGGTCGCCATAGCGCACCAGCTCCCACGGCGCCTTGGTCTTTTCAATGGTCACCTTGAATTCGGGATCCTTGAAGACCTTGGCCGCCGTGTCGACGAGCGTCTTGAAGCGGTCGGGGTGTTTTTCGATCGCCTCGGTCTTGATCGCGAAAGCGCGGGCGGAGTGCAGATCCGGTAGCTTCATGCCGAAATGCTTGTTGGCCCGCGGCGCATCGTAGACCTGTTCCGTCAGCGCCTTGCTGTAGGGCTCGTCGTCGAAGACAAGCACCGTGCGGAACGTCGTGTGGCGTGCTGCAACACCGGAGAGCGGCAACGCTCCGATGTCCATTTCACCGGACGACACGCCGGCATAGGTATTGCGGCCGCCGGACAGCGGCACCAGATTGAACTTGGCGCCGGTTTGGCGGCCGATCGCCAGAATGCCGAGCGAGGTCGGGTGCGCGATGCGGCTGACCGCAACGTTGAGCGTGCGCTTCTTTCCCTCGGCGACGATGTCGTCGATCGTCTTGAATGGGCTTTTCTTCGCGTCGACGAAGATGCAGCTCGGGTCCACGTCGACCCGGTTGAAATAGACGTAGTCACCCGGGAACTTGAAGCCCGCCGGCGGCTGCACGACCCAGTTGAGCACCTCGGGGCCCATGTTGCCGAACAGCAGCGTGTAGCAGTCGGGCTTGGCGATGCCCATGTATTTTTCATAGCCGACGCGCCCCGCGCCTCCGGGATAGAAGGATGCCTCCATCTCCGTCTTGAGATATTTTTTCCAGACGCTCCAGAGGGCGCGTAGGTTACGGTCCGCACCGCCGCCCTCGCGGGTCGCGACCATGACCTTCAGATTTTCCGACGGAAACGCTTGCGCGAACGTGGGGCTCAGCGGCGCCGTCGCGAGTGCCGCCCCGCCGAGCGCGGCCGCGCCGCCTTGCAGCAAGGTCCGCCGGCCGATTGGGCCATTCCAGCTTTTCCCATTCCAGCTTTCCATTGTGTCTCCTCCCTAGTATGCGGTTCTTTTGGATTTTTCGCATCCATAGTGATTTATTTCGGTGATTTTTCTAAGCGTTTTCTTTTATCTCCGGTTGTTAATGCAGACGCGTCATGCTGACGGCATGGCGGCATGCGAACCAGCGGAACGCGCCCTGTCGGATCGCCGGAACCCGGCTCAGTGCAGCTTGGCGCGGAGCGCGCTCAGGCTGCCGCCCCATTTCACCTTGCCCGGCAGGTCATGGCCGACGATGTCCTCTGCCAGCCGCGCCGCTTCCAGCAACCGCTCCAGGTCGACGCCCGTGTCGATCCCCATCTCGGCGCACATGAAGGCGAGATCCTCGGTGCAGATGTTGCCGGCCGCGCCCTTGTGGCCGGCGAACGGGCAACCGCCCAGGCCGGCGACGCTGGAATCGAAGCTGTCGACGCCCATCTCCAGACCGGCATAGGCATTGGCGCAGCCGAGACCGCGGGTGTCGTGCAAATGGAGCGTGATCCGCAGGTCGGGCCAGCGCTCGCGCACCGCGCCGACGACCCGCTTGATCGACTGCGGCGTCGCCCAGGCCATCGTGTCGGCGAGCGACAGGATATCCAGCTCGACCTCGTTTTCCTCGGCGATCCGTTGGATCACCTCGGCCTGCCCGAGCACCCGCGAGACCGGAACGTCGCCTTCGAAGTTACAGCCGAAGGCGGCCATCATCGACCCGCGGAAATAGCGGATGCCGTGCTGCTTGTAGAGCGCAACCTGATTATGCTGCACCTGGATGTTGTCGGCGAAACCGCGGTTCTGGTTCAGCTTCATGAAGGTCTCGGACGCCGCCGTGCCGATCGATCCCTTGAGGAAGACTCCTTCGGCCGCCAGCGCGCGCTCCAGCCCCCGCTCGTTGAGCCAGAGGACGGTGTAGCGCACGTCCGGCTTGCGGCGGAAGCCCGCGACCACCTGCTCCACGTCGGCCCAACCGGGCACCCGCTTCGGGTTGACGTAGGAACCCACCTGGATCTCGCGCAGGCCGGTCTCGGACAGGGCATCGATCAGTTCGATCTTGCGCGCAGTCGCGATCGGGCCCTTCTCGAACTGAAAGCCTTCGCGCGGCCCTTCTTCCTGGATATCGATCTTACGCGGCAAATCGGACATGGGGCGCCTTTCCTGGCTGGAGGGTCGAAATCGGCTGGAAGAAGTGTTTCGCCGGGCTCTAACCGAGTCAAGCGCCTGGAATGCACCCGATCCAGCTGCTTTAAACCGGTGGATTGCTATTATCGGAGCCGCATTAACCTAAAACCGGTCGAGCGCCGCTGCAACGGCCAAAATCCGCGGCCGCGAGAGAGTATCTCACCCGATTATCTGGCAGATCGATCGAATTATACTCGACAAAAGTGTATTTTCTCTCTATTCCCGCGGCCATGCTTGCGTCCTCCTCGGGCTGGCGGGTAACCTAGCCGACATGTTCTGGGAAATTGCTGTGGTCAGTTGAAGCCCGAATACGGGTAAGGCGTCCGCAACGATGCGGTGCCGGCCACCAGCAAGATGGCATTGGGAAACAAACAAGGAGGCTCTCTACATGTTCACGCGTCGATTCGCTTGCCGCGCACTGGCTTACGCTGGGGCGGCAGTAGTCTTTGGGATTCCGGCGCTATCAGGCATCGCGGCGCAAGCGGCGGACCTGTCCGGACAGCGCGTTACGCTGATCGTGCCCTTCGCGGAAGGCGGCGGGACCGATACCTGGACCCGCATGATGGCGCCTTATCTGGAGAAGTACCTGCCCGGCAATCCGAAGGTGCTCGTGCTCAACAAGCCGGGCGGCGGCGGCATCACCGGCGCCAACTATTTCGTCGAGAAGGCGAAGAAGGACGGTTCGTGGATCTTCGCACAGTCCACGTCGACCGCATCGAACTACATGCTCGGCGACCCGCGCGCCAAGTTCAAGCTCGAGGAGTTCGAGCCCGTCCTGAACTCGCCGCGCGGCATCATGCAATATGTCAGGCAAGACCTCGGGCTCCATGAGGTCAAGGACCTCAAGGGCAAGATCGACAAGATGAAGAGCATCCCGGTCGAGAAGCTGGCTTTCGGCGGCAAGACGCCGACCTCGGGCGACCTGGCGCTGCGGGTTGCGTTGAGCCTGCTCGGCGTCGAGGTGAACAGCGTCTGGGGCCTTACCGGAAACGGCCCGATGGCGCTCGGCTTCGAACGCGGCGAGTTCACCGTCAACTACGACAACACGCTGTCCTTTCTGAGCAACCGCAAGCATATGATCGACAGCGGCATGGCCCGGCCGCTCTACACTTTCGGGAACTACGACGAGAACGGCAAGCTGACGCGCGACCCGGCCGCGCCGGACGTGCCGACCTTCACCGAGTTCTACAAGGCGGTGCATGGCAAGGATCCGTCGGGTCCCGGCTACGAGTCATGGGTCGCCCTCATGGGCGTGAGCATCCCGCTGTCGAAGTCGCTGTTGCTGGCGCCCGGCACGTCAAAGGACGTCGTCGAGATGTGGCGGGGCGCGGTCCGCAAGATGCTGGCCGACGCGGAATTCAAGCAAAAGGCCGCGAAGGAATTCGGGCCCTATCCGCAGATCGTCGGCGAAGCGGTCCGTCCCATCATGAAGCGGGCCCTGTCGATTTCGCCGGAAGCCCGCCAATGGCTCGCGAAGTATGTCAAAGTTCGTTACGATATTGAGCTCGCTAAAAAATAAGCAGCTACGCGTTGTCTGAAGTTGGTTAGTCATCCCACCAAGCGGCGCCCGGCGAAATTTTGCCGGGCGTCGTACTCTGTTTCTTCAAATATCAGCCGGCGAGCAACCGGCAACGAGCAAGAGCGAAACGTCCTTCATGACTGAAATCTTCCTTTCGGCTTTTTTCCAGCTCATCGAGCCGTCTCACCTCGTATTCCTGTTCCTTGGGGTCATCCTCGGGATGCTCGTCGGGATTCTGCCGGGTCTCGGCGGCATTGCGGGCCTGTCCGTACTCCTGCCCTTCGTTTTCGGCATGGA
>Ga0302046_10004403_pt1 | contig 12538 bp, 9 predicted proteins | sample RVTome_11_FD_200261 | JGI IMG/M metagenome (GOLD analysis project Ga0302046, IMG submission 200261) | Soil microbial communities from uranium-contaminated site in the Upper Colorado River Basin, Wyoming, United States - RVT147D111 (version 2) ...
AAGGTTCCTGACATCCCGGAAAAGGACCGGCGCCTGCTGCTGACCGCCGCGTCGATCGCCGCCGCCCTGATGGTGAGCTTCACCATCGCCTACTTGCGGGTGATGGTCGATCCATCCGTCCGCAACATCGGTGAGGTCCAAGCGCTGGTGCCGTCCCCGTTCCTGGGCGTGTTGCCGAACATCTCTTCCGAATCGATCGCCGACGTGGCCCACGGCGAATTCGCCGAGCCGATCCGCATCGTGCGCACCGCCCTGCTCGAACGGCTCAAGGCCGACGGCGACCGCGTGCTGTTGATCACCTCGGCGAGCAGTGGCGAGGGCAAGACGACGCTGGCCGTCCATCTCGGCCACAGCCTGGCCCGACTGGGTCAGCGCGTGCTGGTCATGGACGCCGATTTCCGCAAGGCCGACCTGGCCTCGCGACTCGATATCGACGGGACGGTGGGACTGCGGCAGGTGCTCGAAGGCTCGGTCGACGCCGCCGACGCGATCCAAGCCACGCCGATGGGCGGGGTCGACATCCTGCCCGCCGGCTCGATGAACGGCGACAACCCGCGCGAGATGCTGGCCAACGGCATCTTCGCCGCGCATCTCGAGCAGTTCAAACAAATGTATGACACTGTGATCATCGACGGACCGCCGGTGCTTGCCGCCGCCGACGCGCAAATCGTCGCCGGCAGGGTCAACGGCGTCTTGCTCACCGTCCGGGCCGCCAAGTGCAAGCGAGACCAGGCACGGGCCGCTTGCGAACAATTGCAGATGGTCGGCGGAAGGGTCATCGGCGTGGTCCTCAACGGTGTCCAGGACAAGGCGGGGACATACAACTACGGATACGGCTACGGTTACGGCAACCGCAATGGCAACGATAACGGCCATGGGCAGCCGGTATCCACGCCGCGACTGACTGCCGAGTCCATCGACACGTTGTGATCTTCCGAACGCCGGCCGGGCCGATGGTATCGTGATTCGATAGGGTGTGGTGTCCCGCTCGTCGAGGTTCCGACACCCGTACGGAGTCGGAGAACCCGCTCGATTGCGCTCGCGACTCGGATGGGGTGGTCCGGTCGGATGAACGTGGATTTGTTCGCGGGAAGTGGGAACGATGGCGCTGATCTGCATCCTGTCGGATTCTCGGCTCCCCTTCGCCGATCAGACCGACGCGTGTCATACCGCCATGACCACGCCGATGGGCGTCCGTACGGTCGGCTGGCACCTGCTGCAACGCATCGGCCGGCTGTCCGGCGCCCGGGTGATGGTCTTCCCGGACTTTGTCCCCCCCACCGACGCCTACCGCGAACGGCTGCACCTGGCGTGCGATTGCACGCTTCAGATCGTGCCTCCGGCCGAGCAAGCCGCCGCGCTGCAACGCGCCGAGCCGGGCGACGCGATCCTCGGAATCGAATCCCGCTATTGGGTCGACGAGGGCTGTGATTTCGCAGGCCTGATCCGTCTGCACACCGACGACCTCGGCGGCGTTCACCTGGTGACCGGCCTGACCGGCGACGAGGTGCCGCGCGAACACGTCATGCTCGACGCCGCGGGACGCGTTCGCCGGGTACAACGCCTCTACGCCCGTACCGCCTGGGCGGAAAACCGCAATGTCGTCGTGCCGGTTTCGCTGGTGCGCCAGGTCGCCGTCGATCAGGGCGACCTGTTTCCGCTCCACGCCCTGCGCGCTCGACTCGCATCCGGCGGCATCACCAACCGTGACGTCAGACTCGACGCGGGCGTCACCGACTTACACCGCGTTGACGGTTTTGTTCCCGCGTGCCGGGCCGCCGTCACGCGATCGCTGGCCGACGATGATCTACCCGAGGAATTTACGGTTCGCGGCAACACGATCGCCATCGGACCGGGCGCGGGTTTGGCGCCGACGGCGCGGCTGGTCGGTCCGCTCATCGTGCAGCGTGGGGCGACGATCGGCGAGCGTGCGACGGTAATCGGCCCGACGGTCATCGGAGCCGGAGTCATGGTCGGTGATGATGCGGTCGTCGCCCAGTCCGTCGTGCTGGACGGCGCGGAGGTCACCGCCGATTCGATCGTCCGTGGCGGCGTGGTCTCGGGCAACGGTATGTTGCATGTCACCCAGGCCACACCCACCGCAGGCGCGGCCGCGGGCCGGATGTCGATCAACCAGGTAACCCTGAGCGGCAAACGGACGCCCCGCCGCATTGGACGCCCGATTTTTCCCGCGATCAAACGTGGGCTGGATTTCATCGTCGCACTGCTCCTCTTGCTTTTTCTGGCTCCACTCTGGCCGCTGATCTTCCTGGCCATCAAGCTCGACTCCGCCGGTCCGGTGTTCTTCCTGCATAGCCGTGAGGGCCTGGACGGAAGGGAGTTCGGCTGCATCAAATTCCGTACCATGCGGGCCGACGCCGATCAGATTCAACGCGAGCTCGCCGACGCCAACGTTGTCGACGGACCCCAGTTCAAGATCGACGACGACCCCCGCATCACCCGTGTGGGCAAATGGCTCCGGCTCAGCAACATCGACGAGTTGCCCCAGTTGATCAACGTCCTGCGGGGCGAGATGAGTCTGGTCGGGCCTCGTCCCTCGCCCTTCCGGGAGAACCAGATCTGCGCCCCGTGGCGTCGGGCCCGTCTGTCGGTCCGGCCCGGGATCACCGGCCTGTGGCAAATCTGCCGGGCGGATCGCGACGAGGGCGATTTTCACCAGTGGATCTACTACGACGTGCTCTACGTCCGCCATTTCTCGTTCCGGCTCGATGTCAAAATCCTGCTCGCCACGCTCACCAGCCTCGGCGGTCACCGCCGCATCCCCATCACGCGAATCGTCAATTTGCGCCGATACGACCATGCGACTGGCGATTTCCCCGCCGCCTTGCCGACATAACGCATACCGGGTGGTTGGACGTGTCCCCCCGTCTGGGAGTATACTACGCGCCATCGAAACGATGATTTTACCCAATGTCCCCAAACCGAGAGTCGGGATGCCAAACGAGTCGGTCAAGAAACCAACGACCTCGACGACCGCGACGGCCGCGACATGGTCAAAGGGCATGACGTGGTCGATGGGCATGACGTTGCTGCTCTGCGCCGCGTTCGGCCTCGGGTGCAACTCGAACCGCCGTATTTCCGTTCGGGAGCTGATCGAGCTGGAGCGTGAGCTCGGCCGCGACGTGCCCTCGAAGCAGGTTGCGCACGTGGCCACCACCCAGCCGATCCCCGGCCGGGGTCTCGTTGAAAGCAATCCCTACCGCCTGGTGGTCGGCGACGAAATCTCGATCAACATTCTCGGCATGAACGACATCGACGAAACCCTGCCGACGCTGCTCGGTGGTCGGGTCCGGTCTAATGGTAACATCCCGCTCTCCCACGGCCTCGATGCCCACGTTGCCGGCCTCACTCTCGAGGAAGCAGAGGAAGCGATCGAAAAAGCCTACGTACCCCGCTACTTCAAGAATATCGTCGTCACCATCACCGTCCTGGTGTACAACCCGACCACCGTGATTCTGTACGGTGCGGTGCTGCAACCCGGGCCGGCGGAGCTCCAGAACAACCAGCGGAACGTGGTGTATGCCATCGCCGGCGCGGCCGGGGGATGGTCGATCAACGCATCGGGGCGGGTGCAGGTCAAATCGGCGCGGGGTGAGGAATACGACGCGTTCTACGACCTGCGCACCCCGGCCGGCGTCCAGCAGGCCGCTTCCGCGCCGCCGCTCGAGTCCGGCGACGTGGTTATCGCCGAAGCCGAGACCGCAAGTACAGTCTACTTCACGGGGCTCCTCGCCGGCGGCGGACCGGTCGCGTTCACGGCCGGCGACCCGGTCAGCTTCCTCCAGGCAATGGCAATGAGCGGTGGCCGCGATCCGATTACCGATCCCAATTTCGGCCTGTTGCGGCGAAAACTGGATACCGGCGAGGTCGTCGAGGTCGAACTCAAGCTTAAAGACCTCGAGGAAGGCCGGGAGCCGGACTTCATGATGGCCGCCGGCGACCTGGTCACGGTGCCGCATACCTGGCGAACCCGGCTATGGGAATTCGTCAACCAGTCCGTCCGCTTCAGCGCCGGTGCGAGCACCAGCGTGAACTACGACCCGCTCACCCAGGACCGGTTCGACCGCCAGCTCGATCAGACCGTGAATCGAAACGGCGGCAATTTCGCCGCCCCGAGCTTGGTCGGGCTCCCGAATTTCTTCTCGCCGGCCTTCCCGTCGGCCCCGAGCCCGCCGTAAATCGCTCACCGACAATCAGTTGAACACGCACCGGCACCGCACCACGGGGACACCTTCCGACCCAATCGGCAGGACTCCGGATCTCGGGTTCGATCAACGACGCCGGTTACGATAGGATAGTCTGTCGTTTTCGGTGGACTCCAAAACACCAACTGTGAAACCAGGAGAATCTTCATGGCACGTACTGTGACTCTCAAGGGTGATCCGATCGAACTGGAAGGGCCGGAGCTCAAAGTGGGCGACAAGGCGCCCGACGTTTCGCTGAAGAAGGATCTGGGCACGAGCATCAAGCTGTCCGAGACCAACGGCCGGCCGCGTATTCTGTCGGTCGTTCCCTCGCTCGATACGCCGGTCTGTGCCGAGCAGACCAAACGCTTCAACACCGAAGCCGCCGGACTGGCCGGCGTCGACATCTTCACCATCTCCGTCGACCTGCCCCCCGCCCAGGCGCGGTTCTGCGGAGCCGAAGGCATCGACCCCGAACGCGTCCGCGTCCTGTCCGACCATGTCGACACCCAGTTCTGCAAGGCCTTCGGGACCCTGATTCCCGCCCTGCGAATCAGCGCCCGCGCGCTGTTCGTGCTCGATGCCGGCGGGACCATTCAGCACGTCGAGTACGTCGGCGAAGTGGCCGACCACCCCAACTACGACGCCGCCCTGGCCTGCGCCAAGAAGCTGGCCGGCTGACGCACGTCGCTCGACGAACACCCTACTGCATCGATTGCAACGACTCGGCCGCCTCTCGCGCCGAGTCCGCGCGCAACAGTCCGCGTGTCCAGCCCGCGTGCACCAGTCAGGGTACGTCGGTCGGGCGCGGCGACGCGAACGGATCGTATTGCAACTCGATTTGAAAAAACTTCTCGGGCCGGGGTTTGACCTCGGCCTCCGGATCGTCGAGCACGTGGGCGATGCCCGCCCGCACCCGGCGTAGAAAATCGAGCACCTCGAGCCCCATGAAGACCTCGGGGACGTCGTCGAACTTGCCGACGCAGGTGCGGTAGAGGTTCAGACAGCCGCGACGGTTGCCGCGACGTAAATGCTCGAACGACACCGCCGCCTGAATTAAGCCCTGGTAAAACTTGTACTTCCGGCCCGTCGCCATGTGCCACACGTCTTCCCAGACCTCGTGCGCCTCGAAGAACTCGCCCGCGTTGAACAGGCGAATCCCCTCGTAATACAAGCGCCGCTCCTCGGCCGGCTCGAGTTCGTGCGAACGTTGGGCGGGCATGAGAGGATTCCCCGAAGCGTATTCATTTAGCCGCCGAGCTTGCTCGGCGCTGCGCAACCGTGTTTGCGTCTTACGTAAAACGCGCCGAGCAAGCTCGGCGGTTAAATCCTAGAGGACAACGGCGCGACCCGACTGTCATCAACCGCGTAAAACGTCAGTTCATCGGTCGACAGATCCAGCGTGGCCACCGTCTTGATCCTCGCTCGGTGCAGGGCGCCGGGGTTGATGATGCGCATCCCGTTCTCACGGCGATCGCACCGCTCGTGCGTGTGCCCGCAGAACAGGTAATCATGCTCGGCCGCGAGAATCACGCGCTCGAAACATCGCTCGTGGCCGTGACAAACCGCGATCCGCTTGCCCCCGAGCGTCAGCGACAGCGGCACGTTCGGCAGCGTCAGGCCCAGATCCTCGACATACCCCTCGAGCACGGCGTCGGGCACGTCGGTATTGCCCCAAACAAAGTGCACCGCCCGACCCGCCAACTCGTCGAAGACCGCCATACCCCCCACGTCGCCGCAATGGACAAACGCCTCGGCCCCCAGCGATTCCAACGCCGCCAGCGCATGCCGCACCGCAAGATGCCGGCCGTGACTGTCTGACAAGATTCCGATCTTCATGGTCGCGGTAAACTACCACACGCTACCTGAGCAAGGAAGCGTACAGCCAGCCGTACCGATGCCATGTACTGATGAGTATCCTGATTGTGGCCACCACTTCAAGGCGTAACGCCGTCCTGAATGACGGCCGCACATCACCATGCCGACTTTTTGCCCCGAAGGGGCTATGGAATCTAGCCAGGGGTGGAGCGGAGCGGAACCCCTGGTGACGAACGACCCCGACCATTCCCACCCCGGAGGGGTGGACGAATCGTTATTCCGCAAAGCTGGGATACCGGAATCAGCCGCAACCGCAACCATCGAACACGGCAATTCGCTAGTTGGTGCGATCGTCGGGCCTCTCCTCGGGCAAGGGTGGTCTCACGTTGCTCATGTGTCAGCGTTCGCACGCACCGAACTCCAGAGTTGCGATCGCTGCAACGCCAGTTGACGTGCGGCGATGTGTTGGGATCTGCGCAGCCGAAGAACCCGCTCGCTTGCGCTCGCGGCTCGGATGGCGCTTGCGCTGGGGGCTGGTGATTCGCTTACGTCAGGGCGAGTTCGAGTTCGGCTTCTTCTTCCGGGGTGGGTTCCGGGAAGATGATCTCGTCGGGACATTCGCGCAACCATTCGAGGGTCGCATCGACGACCTCGGGGTCGAACTGTGTAGCGCGACCGGCTTCGAGTTCTTCGCATACCTTGTCAATCGGGTAAGAGTCCTTGTAGGAGCGCATCGAAAACATCGCGTCCATGGCGTCGGCGACGTGCAGGATGCGGGCCCCGTGCGGAATGTCGGTGCCGGCCAGGCCGGTGGGATAGCCCCGGCCGTCCCAGCGCTCGTGATGGTGCAGGATCATGGGCAGCTCGGCCCGCAGGAAACTCGCGTGCTCGAGGATCTGCACCCCCATCGCGGGATGGTGCTTGACCACCGCGAACTCCTCGGCGGTCAGCTTGCCCGGCTTGTTGAGCACGGCGTCGGGGATCCCGATCTTGCCGATGTCGTGCAGAATGGCCGCGGTCTTCAGCGTCTCGATGAACTCCGTTTGGGCGTCCATGCGCTCGGCCAGGATGCCGCAATAGGTGGCGACATTCAGCGAGTGTCGCTCGGTCAGCGGCTCTTTGGCTTCGACCGCGGCCACGAGGGCGCGGGTCGACTCGAAGCAGGTTTGGCGCAGCGTCTGGTGCAGCCGTCGCACTTCATCGCTCATTTCCCGCACCGACGACTCGTCCAGCAAGGTGGGGTAGCCGTTGCCGTTACCGTCGGCGTTCCGCGTGCCCTCGACCGGCCAGCGTTCCACCCGCGACCGCCCGCCTTGTTTGGCATGCACGAGCGCGGCCTCGGCGCGACGCAGCAGGTCGGTCTCGGACTCGATGAACCCGGTCTCGCACTCGGCCACACCCACCGAGATCGTGCAGGGCAGCGTCTGTCCGCCCCAGGCGAACGGCTCGGCTTGGATGCGCTCGCAGCAGCGCCGGCCGAGACGGATCGCGGCTTCGGCGTCGGTCTCGGGCAGGACGATCGAGAACCGGTCGGCCCCGTAGCGCCCGAGCACGTCACTTTCGCGACAGATCTCCGTCAGCCGGCCGCTCAGTTCCCGCAACACCAGGTCGCCGACGGCGTGTCCATGGGTTTCGTTGATCTCGCCGAAGCGATCCACGTCGATCAAGATCGCCGTCAGGGGCCGATGCTGACGCCGACAGCGCGCCCGCATCCGGGCCAGCTCTTCCTGGAAATAGCGATGCGTCAGCAAGCCGGTCAGCGGATCTTGCTGCGGCGTCGACGCGGGGTTAACCGTCCCGTTGCCACCCGATCGCGTACCCTCGGCGTCGGCCGGCTCGCGCATTTGGGTACGTGCCGCTTCAACCACACTACGCACCTGGTTCAACTCGAACGGCTTTTCGAGATAGTCGAACGCCCCGCGGCGGATCGCCTGCTTGGCCCACTCCGTCGAGCCGTACCCGGTGATGAGAATCACCTTGGCCTCGGGACGCAGCTCGCGAACCTTGGCCATCAGCTCGAGCCCGTCCATACGGGGCATGGCGATGTCGGAGAGAATAATGTCAAATGGTCGGCGGCGCAGCAGGGTGTAAGCGGCGGTGCCGTCCGCCGCGGTGGTGCAGCGGTTGCCGTCGTAAGAGACAACCTGGGTGAGGATGTCCCGGATTTCAGGCTCGTCGTCGACGACGAGGATTTCAGTCGGCCTGGCGACCATGGCTGTTTGCCTCCCGCCCCTCCCGGTGGGAAATGCGCGCTTCCGTGCCCCGCAAGTTATCGTCGCCGCATCGCAGCGACTTGAAGCTCCCGGACGAGTCGACCGTCGAACCGGGTGCACCCATCATCGGACGAACGCTGGAACGACCGGAAATATGAGCCGAACCCGAACGTCATCGCCGACGACCTCGCCGATCCGCCGCGTTCTCGGTCTCAACAGCGGGACGAGTTGCGACGGCGTCGATGCGGCCCTGGTCGAGATATGCGGACGTGGATCGGCCATGCGGGTGCGGCTTATCGGTCATCGGCAACGCAAGTATCCCGCTCGGCTTCGCGACCGGCTGCTCGCGGTGATGGCGCCGGCTGACACCCGCACCGAGGAACTCTGTGCGCTGCATGCCGCGGTCGGCGATCATTTCGCCGCGGTTGCCGAGCGGACGATCCGCGAACTGGCCGGCCAACGTGGTCGTGTCGATTTGATCGGCTCGCACGGGCAGACGATCTGCCACCTGCCCCCGAACTCCCGCCGGCGAGGTTCACGACCGGCGATCGGCTCGACGTATCAAATCGGTGAACCGGCCCGGATCGCGGCCCGTACCGGCGTGACCACCGTCGCGGACTTTCGTCAGGCCGACATCGCCGCCGGTGGACAGGGCGCACCGCTCGTGCCCTGGACCGACCATGTGCTGTTCGCTTCTTCGAAGGTGTCGCGTACGGTGCACAACATCGGCGGGATCTCCAACGTGACCTATCTGCCGGCGGGCGGAAAACCCGACGACGTGATCGCGTTCGATACCGGCCCCGGAAACATGGTCATCGACGCGTTGGTGCGACACTTCTCGCGCGGTCGGCGAAACTACGACGCCGGCGGACGGCGGGCGGCGCGGGGCACGATCATCGAGCCGGTGCTGCGAGGCTGGCTGCGTCATGCGTTCTTGCGCCGGGATCCGCCCAAGACCACCGGCCGGGAACAGTTCGGCCAGGCGTTCGTGGCCCGTACGTTGTCGAACGCCGACCACGCGCGACGACCGGGAGACGACTGGATCGCCACCGCCACCGCGTTCACCGCGCGGTCGGTCGCCCACGCGTACCGGCGATTTCTTCCCGACAGCGTCGAAGAGATCATCCTGACCGGCGGCGGCGCGCGGAACCACACGTTGATACGGATGCTCGCCGAGGCGTTGCCCGAAGCGCGAATCCGCACCATCGACGAGTTGAGCATACCCGCCGCGGCGAAGGAGGCGGTCAGCTTCGCGATGTTGGCCGCCGCATGCGTCGATCGCGTTCCCGGCAATCTGCCGCAAGTGACCGGCGCCAAGCACCCCGTTATACTCGGCACGGTAACGAACGCACCGACTTGACTTATTGAGCCGCCGAGCTTGTTCGGCGTTACTCCGGCACACATGCAAGATCGCGGACACCTGTTAACCGAACAGCGCAACGACGCCTCACGAGGCATTGACGCGATGTCGACCGCCGAGGCGTTCGACGTCATGAACGCGCAGGATGCGAAGATCGCTGCCGCGGTCGCCGACGCCAAGGCCGACATCTGTCGCGCCGTCGCGCTGGTGGTCGAAGCCTTTCAAAGCGGCGGGCGACTCTTCTACGTCGGCGCGGGCACGAGCGGACGTCTCGGTGTGGTCGATGCGGCCGAGTGCCCGCCGACGTTTCTCACCGATCCACAACAGGTCCAGGGCATCATCGCCGGCGGCGACGAAGCCATGCTCCGCAGTATCGAGGGCGCTGAAGACAGCATCGCCGGCGGCGCGGCCGAGATCGACAAGCGAAACGTCGGATCCAACGATGTCGTACTCGGGATCGCCGCGGGCGGCACGACCCCTTACGTGCACGGTGCGCTCGATTGCGCCCGCCGGCGCGGCGCCCGAACGGTGTTTCTGGCTTGCGTGCCCACCGAGCAGGCGGTCGACGACGCCGACGTTTCGATTCGCGTACTCACCGGCCCGGAAGTCATCACCGGCTCGACCCGCCTCAAGGCCGGGCTGGCCACGAAAATGGTGCTCAATACGATTTCCACGCTGTCGATGGTGGCGATCGGCAAGGTCTACGGCAACCTCATGGTCGACCTCAACGCCAAGGCGTGCGCCAAGCTCGTCGACCGGGCGGTGCGCATTCTGACCACGCTGACCGGTCTCGATCGCGCCGCCGCCGCCGACCTGCTCGACCGCGCCGACGGGTCGGTCAAGACCGCGCTGGTCATGCATCATCGAAACGTCGATACCGCCGACGCCGAGCAATTGTTGGGCGAGCATCAGGGACGGGTAGGTTCGATCATCGATGCGGACAAACATTGAGGTGGAATTATACCAGCTCGAAGCGCAAGCGAGGATGTTTTCTGACGCCTACCCGCGAGCGCAAAACCCTCGCTCGCGCTTCGGGCTGGTAAATCCTATCCCCCCTTGACCGTGCGCTACTGCGTCGAAATCGTGGTGACGCGCACCGCCTCTTCGACCGTCGTTAGACCGGCCAGGGCTTTGGCGAGCGCGTCATCGCGCAGGCTGCGCAGGCCGCGCTCGATCGCGCGGACTTGAATCGCCTCGGCGGGTGACTTCTCCATGACCAACTCGGCGATGCTGCTGTCGAATCGCAGCAACTCGAAGATGCCGACGCGGTCGTGGTAGCCGGTCTGGTTGCACTGGGTACAGCCGCGGCTGTGGAACAACTCGACGTTGGTCTGTTCTTCCGGCAGGTTCATCAGGCGACGTTCCGCGTCGGTGGCGGAATAGGGCTGTTTACAATGCTCGCACAGCCGGCGCACGAGCCGTTGGGCGAGCACGCCGATCACACCCGAGGCGACCAGGAACGGCTCGCAGCCCATGTCCATGAGCCGGGCCAGTCCGCCGGACGACGAATTCGTGTGCAGCGTGGCGAAAACCAGGTGACCGGTCAGCGACGCTTCGAGGGCGAGATGCGCGGTGTCGCGATCGCGAATCTCGCCGACCATGATCACGTCGGGATCGTGCCGGACGATCGACCGCAACGCCGACGCGAAGGTGACCTCGTTCTCGGCGTCGACCTGAATCTGATTGATCCCCGGCAGGTGATACTCGACCGGATTCTCGACGGTGATGATGTGCTTGTCGACGGTGTTGATCGACTCGAGGGCGGTGTACATGGTGGTGGTCTTGCCCGAGCCGGTCGGTCCGGTGATGAGCATGATGCCGTAGGGACGCTGGATGAGCTCCTCGAACAGTTGCCGCGCGCCGACATCCATGCCGAGCGAGGTAAGTTCCATGCGTTCGCGATCCATGCCGAGGATGCGTATCGTCACCCGCTCGCCGAGCACGGTGGGCAGGATCGCCACCCGGACGTCGATGTCCTTGCCGAACGATTTATGCACGAATCGGCCGTCCTGCGCCGAGCGTTTGTCCGAGATATCGAGCCGGGCGAGCACTTTGATGCGACTGACCAGCGACGGAGCCAGACTCATCGGCAGCGCCCGCGACTCGATCAACCGACCATCGATCCGCAGCCGGATGCGTAGCCGTAACGTCTCGTCCGAGGCGTCGCTGTCGCTCCAGCTTTCCTCGGGCTCGATGTGAACGTCGGACGCCCGGCGATCCACCGCCTCGTCCAGGATCGAATCCACCTCTTCGACCGCGCTCATGGCCGCCTTGCGCACGGCCGCCCGCGGCGCGGCGATGCGGGTCGGCGCCTCGGCCTGGCTCACACCGCGCTCGCGCGATTCGACGTAGATCTTGTTCTGCAGGGCGGCGATGCGACTGCGCGGACTGACGACCAAACGTATCGCGCGTTGGTAGCGCTGTTCGAGGACGTGACGCACCGTCGGATCACCCGGATCGGCGACGGCGGCGACGAGGTCGTCACCGGCCTCGCCGAGCACGACCATCGATTTGCATCGTGCGACATTCTCCGGCAACGACAGGGCCCAACCCTGCGCGACACCGCGGTCGGGATCGATGGTCACGTACTTGAGGTCGTAATGGGCCGCGTACGCCTCGGCGACGGCTTCTTCCGTGACGAGTTGTTGCCGTTGCAGGATGTCGGCCAACGGCAGGCAGGCCATGCGGGCTTCGGCTTCCAGCTCGCCCAGCCGCGCCGTCGTCAATCTGCCGGCTCCGATCAACGATGCGATGAGTTTCGGCTCGACGGCATTGGCGGCATGCGACATGGCATAGGCTCCCGGACCTCGTGCGAATCCTTCCCGTGGCAATCCGTCGGTCAATCAGTCCCGAGCGACCGCGACCAGCAGCGCGTCGTCGGAAAGCGGCGTGTCACCGCGAAACGCGGTCAGGGCGGCGACGACGCGATCGATCATCGCCTC
>Ga0302046_10004404_pt1 | contig 12537 bp, 13 predicted proteins | sample RVTome_11_FD_200261 | JGI IMG/M metagenome (GOLD analysis project Ga0302046, IMG submission 200261) | Soil microbial communities from uranium-contaminated site in the Upper Colorado River Basin, Wyoming, United States - RVT147D111 (version 2) ...
GCCCGCGTACAGGGCGTCCAGCGCATCGTGCTGGCTGCGCCCCGGCCGGAACCCGTAGCTGAAGCCGGCGAAGTCGATCTCGTAGATGGCGTTGAGCACCTCGACCGTCGCGCGCTGGACGAGCTTGTCCTCCAGCGCGGTCACGCCGAGCGGCCGTTGCCGCCCGTCGGCCTTGGCGATGTACGCCCTGCGGACCGGCTTCGCCCGATAGGCTCCGCGTTGCAGCCGTGCGGAGAGGTCGCGGAGGTTGTCCTCCAGCGCCTCGCCGTACTGCCGCCACGTCACCCCGTCCACGCCCGGCGAAGCTTCCCGCTTGAGGCAGAAGTACGCCTCCCGGAGCATCGCCGGATCGTAGATGTGGTGCAGGAGCGCGGTGAACCGAAGCTTCCTGTCCTCTCTCGCTGCCTGACGTACCCGCTCCAGCGCTCGTTGCACGCCGGCCCGGCCCTGTGTCCGGGGCGTGGTGTGCTGTCGCGGATTCCCTTTGGCCAGGCCCCTTCCCTCCACCCCCTCCGCGGTCGAGCCGCCGGGGACCGGCGGGGCCGTAGGCGTTCCCTTGTCCGTGTCCGGCGTTTCCGCCTTCGTGCCCGAGTAGGGTCCACCGTTGCCCTCCGCTCCCCGGAGCCCTTCCTTGTTCGGGGGCTTCCCGGGTACTACGGGCCTGTCCGACTTCCCGTGTCCGTCCATCATCGGCGTACGTCCTCGGACTTCCCGATGCGTCCCGCGGCGCCATCCGCCGCGGGCGGACACGGGACCTCCCGGTTCCCGTGCGAAGTGTTTCCGTACGTGCTCGGGGTCTCTGACCGCGCGGGGTCCCAGCACGCCTCGCGCTCGCGGCGTGCAGAGTGTTGCCTTCCGCCTCTCCTTACGACGTCGGCACCCCGGAGGAATGGGCTTTCGCGGCTGAATACCCGGCCCGCACGTACCCCTGTCAACGCTTCACCGACGTCCTTGCGGACGGCGGCGCATGACTCGGGGCCGTCGTGGGTCGCTAACCCTTCAACGTATGACTCTTTCATTCACGACACCTCGCCGGTTTGACCGGCGCACAAGGAGATCACCCATGCTGCACGAGATCGACGCCGGAGACCTCATCGACTTCGCCCGCCGCTGGGCCGACCTCGGCGACGCCGTCGCCGACCAGGTGTCCCAGGTGGTGGACGACCCCCGGGCCGCCGCCGGCCTGCGGCGCGCCGACCTGGAGGTGAACCCCAACGCTATCGAGCTGGCCCGCGAGCGGATCGGCGGCCAGAACGAGGGCATCGACACGGCGATCGAGGAGTACTTCGAGCTCTTGGCCGAGGTGCGGCGATGACCCGCCGCGACAACCCCGCCGCCGTCTACCGCGACTCCCTCAGCCGCGGCAGCTACTGGGCCGTCCACCACTCCCTCGAGACGATCGTCAAGCTCCTCGGCGGCGCCGACCCCTGGAGCTACCCGTGGCACCGGCTCCGCTACCTCGAGACCGCCCGGGTGCGGGCGCAGCTCGTCGAGCGCTACGCGCCGGCGACGGTCAACAAGATCCTCTCGGCGCTGCGCGGAGTGCTCAAGACGTGTTGGCGCCTGGGCCTGATGGACGCCGAGACCCACGCCCGGGCGGCCGACGTCGCCAACGTCCGCGCGACGACGCTGCCGTCGGGGCGGGCGGTCGAGCGCGACGAGGTGCGGGCGCTGTTCGCGACGTGCGACGACTCGATGGCCGGGCGGCGGGATGCGGCGATGCTGGCGATCCTCTACGGCGGCGGCCTGCGGCGGGCGGAGCTGTGCGGGCTCGACCTCTCCGACTTCGACGCCGGGGAGTGCTTGATCACGGTGCGGGCGGGGAAGGGGAGGCGGGACCGCCGCGTGTTCCTCGCGAAGTCAGTGTGCCGAGTGGTGAAGCGGTGGACTGCGGCACGGGGCGGCGGCGACGACGGGCCGCTGTTCTGTCCGATCAGCAGCACGGGTGCGGTCCGGCTGACGCGCCTCCGCGGTGAGGCGGTGCGGTACATCCTCCAGAGGCGACAGCGGCAGGCGGGGCTGACCGGGATCACGCCTCATGCGATGCGTCGAGCCTACGTCAGCTCCCTGCTCTCGGCCGGGGTCGACGTGTTCACCGTGCAGAAGTTGGCGGGTCACGCCGACGCCGTAACGACGGTGCGGTACGACCGGCGGGGGGAGGGGGAGCGACGGCGGGCGGCGGCGCAGCTGCGGATTCCAGGAGCGATCTAGGAACGCAACCCCGGGTAGGAGCGCCCAGGTTCTCCGGCTTTGCCCGTCGCCCTCGGCGCTTGCTGGATCACGTTAGTTGGTCGAACCGTCCCGCACCCTTCCGAGCAGAACTACCTCCGGGCATGAAGGCGCCCCTCGAAGTGCCGCAGCTACCTCCTTCGGAGGTTGATACTGACAGCTGAGCAGCGACAGCGAAGACTGTCGGGGTCTCCAGCCCTCGGCGTCACATAGAACCATGATCCGCACTGTGGATTCACGCAACGAAGCTGATCGAGAACGGCCCTGAAAGCCGCCACAACAGCCCGGAACTCCTCCGCCGTGAACGTCGCCCACTCGTTCCAGTGTATCGCCTTGTTTACAATCCACGACTCTCCGCGATGTGTGGCGAGCGACTCCGAGCGGGCTTTTTTGACGGTGGCAACCCTCTCTTGGGCAGCGGCATCCTTCCACGATTCCGCAGCGACCGAAGCAAGACCAAGGAGCTCTCCGTGGCGCCCGACAACGGCAGAGAAGAGGTCACCCAGATCGTATGCCAAGTCACCACGATAGCGAAGGCTTGCGCCTAAGGAATCCGCCAACTCACTGGCAACGTACTCGACGTGTCGCCGTAGACGGCCGGCGGCGCCTGAAATATCCTCCCGACCGATCTCCACCTCAATCTGTTCCCATACTTCCTTCGCTTGCTCCACAATTGGTCCCGCCTGCACGCTCCAGCTGTGAAAAGCTACTTCACCCTTCGACCCCACCAAACCTTCGGTATGCATCTGTTTCGCCCACACCCTGTCATGTGTAGTGATGATGAACTGCGTATCAGGAAAGTGCGTCCTCAGCAGGCGACAGAACTTCTTGCGGTGGCCCTGATCCACGGACATTACTACATCGTCAAGAACGGCAAAAGTGAACTTTGCGCCGAGCAGCCTCCTCATCAAGGATAGGTAAAGGCATACGCCCATTCCATCCTGGTGCCCTTCACTGTGATACGCACCTGGTGGGAACATTCCCTTGTCGTAGAATGCGACCTCCAGATCAAGCCCGCCCTCGTCTGGTTCCAGCTTCGCGCGGAACTCGCCTTCATCCTCTTTGTTAAGCTCGCGATAGTAGCTCCCGAACGTGTCTTCAACTTCCTTGTATAGTGCGCCCAAGTAGCCGTCGCCGACTTCGCAGTAGGTGTTGTACACGGCCCGCCCCGCCTCTGCCGCCGCCAGCGCTCGTCTCTGTGCACGTCTCGCGGTCTCGCAAGCGACGAGCCGATCCTGAGCCAGGGTGAGGAAGGTCTGCGCCGCGACGGTTGCGCTCTGGTCGGGCTTTGCCTGTATCGTCCTTCGTAGTGCCGCAAGGTCTTCCTGCAAGTTCGCCGGAGGAGACGCCCAACCCTTCTGGAGACGCTCCCGGATGGAAGCGATCGACTCGACATCGCTCAGTTGTGCCGCGAACTCTGCCAGGTCCCGGATCCACGCTGCCAGCCCATCGGAGAACCCGGCAGAGCCGTCCCGCTTCGCGAGGACCTGAATCGGCCTGATGAGGTCCACGAGACGTTGCGCATGATCCTCCAGAACAGCGCCGTTCCTTAGAAGCCGCTCTTGAATGGACTCCGCTTCTTCGGCCTTGGCCAACTTCGCCCGAAGATGAGCTTTTAGGTGTTCCTCGTCATCCCACTCCATGTCACAGAGTGGACAACGCTCGCCTTCAACGAGTTCCAGTCCGCGTTCTACAAACGAGCGCCGGCGGATGGCGGCAAACAGTGCGCGGTCATGGTCTAGACTTCCCAGGTCCTGGCCAATTCTCGCGGCTTCTTCTGCTCCAAGGCCTGAAAGGTCGAGGGAAGTGCTCTCCAGAGCCTCAACATCTCGCAGGGCAGAATCTCTGTTGAAGACGTCCGCGCTGCTCCCCGCCGATACACCGCTGTCCAGTGCGGCGAAGAGGTCGGCGGGCTCAAGCTCAGGCAGTCCGAGTCTTCGGCGCCGAGGGTTCACAGCAGCGAGAATTGCCTCCCTTGTTAGATCTGCCGCATCAAGGTGACGACGCAGAGCGTCCTCAGCACTGCTAGCAGCACGTTGCGCCTCGGCATGATTTCGGGAGAGCTTGTTGGCGGTCGTCTTCAGCACACCACGGGTGGCACCGATCTCCTCCAGCTTCAAAAGTGCCTGAATCTCTTTCGACCGCTGACCTGCTTCAACGAGAATGAACTTGATAATCTCGCGACGGGATAGGCTCAACTCAGGATGAGCCGCCACCTCCTCGATTCTAGCCCGGACGTCCTGATCGTCAGGCTCCAGGTGGAAGGTCTTGGCAGTCTTGACGTTTCGTGTCAGCACTGCCTTTTTCCCGGAGTCGGGTAGATGCAGCCCGAGCGATACCTCGGCTGCGGCAGGGTCATCCCGCCGGTCGACGTGCGGCCCGTGCCGCAATACACTGAGTCCCCCGGTGCCTTTTCCTGAGAGGCGTGAGATCTCTCCTGTCAGCGCAAACTGAATGGCGTCAACGACCCCGCTTTTTCCGGAGCCATTTGGACCAGAAACAATAAAGTTCTCTCGCCTTGGCTCGATCGTCAGCTCGCGGATGCCCCGCAGCTCCCGTATGGACACGGTCTCAATCTGAATCATGAGCGTCCTCCTCCCTCGGGCGCGAGAGGATCTCAACGAAGTCATCGGCCTTGAGCTTGTTACCGGTGGCGAATAGCTCCCGGAGTTCTCTTACCGTCGTGCTGTCGACTACCTTCTGTTCGGTCAGCTTCTCGCAGAACTCGTCCAGAATGTCGTCGAGAACTCTCTTTGCCATTCCACCTCCCTACAGCGCAACGATTCCTCGCGCGAGCTTCGACAGGACGCCCCGATTGCAACCATCCGAATCGCTGGAGCGGCTCCTAGAGATCACATTCTAGGAGGCTCGACTCCGCAAGAGCGTTCTCCGCTCCTCTCGGAGACTTTTCCGTTCCTCGCGGAGACGCCGCCGGGTTCTACTGATCGACGTGAAGCGCCGGCTAAGAACCCTGAGGAGGTAATAAACGCCAATCGCCACGACCGCACTGGCAGCGAGGCGCCAGAGCAAAGAGAAAGCAAGGCTGAATCGCAGTATGTACATCACCACCAGCAGAGAGGTGGTGAGCGCGACCAGAAGGGCAACTTTACGAATGGATCGTCGCTTCCGCTTGATCAACACAGCGAGCGGCTCGACTCGCACGCCAGCCCTGCGGGACGCTTGAAACCCCTTCCGAGATATCACTCTCCTGCTAACGACAATGTCCCTCCCACCCTGATAAAGATCTCGTCCAGCCAGTGTGAAGCTCAGAATCTCCTGCGGAGTCGGTCGTTGGATCGTTGCCTCCTCCTGCCTACGCCTATGCTCGAGGTCCAGTGTCAGGATCGAGATCTCTTTCCGGAGCTTCGCGATCGTAAACAGGTCGCGAGCTACGACCGTGGCTGCAGCAACGACTCCGGCAGTTCCCGCTATCCACGGCCAGTGCTGACTGAAGAAGGAGAAAAGTTCTTTCATCTAGCGTGACGGTCTTCCCATCCTCCCTGGACTCGGATCTGGACTAAGCCGCTCCGCGGCAGCACTGCGGAGACCCGCCCACCCGCGGCACGCCCACGGGTCCTGAGACGCCCTCCATGATCCCGCGGCGCGCCTTCCCCTGAGGGGCCGGCCCCTCCGCGCGGCCCGCCCTTCTCGAGCCTTGCTGCCGTACCTTCGACCTTCCTGACGGGCACAGCCCCTTTCAGGGCGCACCGTCGCGCCCTGGACCTCCGACCTCGGAGAAAGGAACCCGTCATGAACCCGCTCAGACAGCGCATGCTCGAGGACATGCGGATCCGCAACTTTGCGGAGACGACCCAGGAGACGTACCTGCGGCAGGTGGCGTACTTCGCGCGGCACTACCGCAAGTCGCCGGAGCATCTCGGCCTGCCGGAGATCCGGGACTACCAGGTGTACCTGGCCGAGTACAAGGGGGCGTCGGTCAGCGTCCGTGCGCAGGCGGTCTCGGCGCTGCGGTTCTTCTACAAGGTGACCCTGGGCAAGGACTGGAACATCGAGAAGATCCCCTACCCGAAGCAGCCCAAGCGCCTGCCGGTGGTGCTCAGCCGCGAGGAGGTGGCGACCTTCCTGGGCTCGATCCGAAACCTCAAGCACCGGGCGATGCTGACCACGGTCTATGCCGCCGGGCTGCGCGCTTCGGAGGTGCTCCGGCTGCGGGTGGAGGACATCGACAGCCAGCGGATGGCGCTTCGAATCGATCAGGGCAAGGGCCGCCAGGACCGCTACGTCATGCTGTCGGCGCAGCTTCTCGCCCTGCTGCGGGAGTACTGGAAGGCCTACCGGCCCGAGCACTGGCTCTTCCTCGGTCAGACGGGGGACCGGCCGTTGCGCGGTGCGTCGCTGCGGTACGTCTGCCGCAAGATCCATCGCGACTCCGGGCTGACCAAGAACGTCACCCTGCACACGCTGCGGCACAGCTTCGCGACCCACCTGCTCGAAAGCGGCGCCGACCTGCGGACGATCCAGATGCTGCTCGGTCACCGGAGCCTTTCCTCGACGAGTCTCTATACCCACGTGTCGCAGGACCGGCTGCACGCGGTCCCGAGCCCGCTCGACGCGCTTCCTGATCGGTCGGGCTGATGGCCCGGCCACCGTGGGAGGTGGCCGACGTCTTCCGGCTCTACGGTGCGGACTACCGCGACCGGCACGGTCCGGCGATGTCGGCCCAGCAGCACCGCGTCATGCGGGCGATCGAGACCTGCCGTACGGCCGCGCTCGGCGGCCACCTCGAGGTCTGCGACGGCTGCGGCGAGCCGCGTCCCGTCTACAACTCCTGCTGCAACCGGCACTGTCCGAAGTGCCAGTCGCTGGCCAAGGAGCGGTGGTTGAAAAAGCGCCTCGACGAGCTCCTGCCCGTCGAGTACTTCCATGTCGTCTTCACTCTGCCCAACCGGCTCGCGCCGCTGGCGCTCCAGAACAAGGCCACCGTCTACGGTCTGCTCTTCGAGGCCACCGCCGAGACGCTGACCCGGATCGCCGCCGATCCCCAGCACCTCGGCGCCGAGATCGGCTTCCTCGCCGTGCTCCATACCTGGGGGCAGCGGATGGACGCGCACCCGCATCTGCACTGCATCGCCCCCGGCGGCGGCTTCGCTCCGGGGGGTGAGCGGTGGGTCTCCTGCCGGCCCGGCTTCTTCCTGCCGGTGCGCGTGCTGTCCCGGCTTTTCCGCGGGATCTTCCTCGACCGGCTCCGGCGGCTCCATCGCCGCGGCAAGCTCGCTCTCCACGGCGAGCTGGCGGCGCTCTCCGACGCCGGCGCCTTCGAGGCCTTCCTCGCCGAGCTGCGCGAGACCGAATGGGTGGTCTACGCCAAGCGCCCCTTCGGCGGCCCGGAGAAGGTGCTCGACTACCTCGGCCGCTACACCCACCGCGTCGCCATCTCCAACCACCGCATCGTCTCGGTCGACGGCGGCAAGGTCGCCTTCCGCTGGCGCGACTACCGTCACGGCAGCCGGCAGCGGACGCTGACCCTCGACGCCGACGAATTCATCCGGCGCTTCCTGCTCCACGTCCTGCCTACCGGCTTCCACCGCATCCGTCAATTCGGCTTCCTCGCCAACCGACACCGCACCGAGAAGCTCGAGCGGGCGCGGACCCTGCTCGACGTCGTCGCTCCGTTGACGACCGCCGGTGCCAAGTCCGCCGGCTGGGAGGACCTCCTTCAGGAACTCACCGGCAAAGACCTCCATCTTTGTCCCCACTGCAAGGTGGGCCGGATGATTCATCTCGGTACGCTCCCACCCGATCCCGGCCACCCTCCGGAAGGCGTCGACTCCTCATGAAGCCGGCTAACGCGAACCGCGCTCGCCAGCGCTGCGGACCCACCGCGGGTCGGCGGCTCGGGCAAGGTGTGTCCAGCGCCGCGGTCTGGAGGACTCGCGGTCGTCCCTTGCGGGCCTCTCGTGCTCGATTCGTCGATCACCGGCACCGTCAGCACCCTCTATCGTGTCCCTGCGAACCTTCCCTCGTGCCTGAATCGCTCTCCAAAGAAGAAGACTTGCCCTTCAAAACACATAGCCGATGGGCCGCGGCTTACTCCATCCTGTTTCTATCGGAAATGCTCGCGACGGCTCGGTAGCTCGACCGGCCACTCCTTCGCCGTCGGCGTCGGCGGCTGGAGGCGTGTGCCTTCGGGCGCGAGACTTCCGATAGAACTCTCCTCTCTCTAGCAAGGAGCTACCCGTTCGGCATGAAGATCGACGGGTCTATCTACTTCGGCTCTCGTAGCTCAGGATGGACTCTAGAGGCCGTAAGGCGATGCACATTAGACGTTTTCAAAGAGAAAGGAGCGTTCCTTGGCTTTCAGGGCGTAGAAGTCTTCCTTGTCGACAATCAAAAGTTCCTTGGCGAATCCGCGCAGCCGGCGGCCGTTAACTTTGTGGAAGCCATGTTCTTCGAGAAAGTCGCTCGGTATTCCTACGCGCGCTGAGGCCAGGAAGCCTAACCCTCTGCAGTATCCCTGAAGGCGACTGGCCAGGTTGATCGGAAAGCCGACGAACTCTTGGCCACCGCCGAGTGAGGCTAAGCGAAGGATCTCGCCGGCGGCGAGACCTACCCTCAGCTTTTCCGGCATCGCAGTGAGTCCAAAGTCCTCCTTGCACGCCTCCACCACATCGGGGAAACTCCTGCGGGCAACATAGAGTCGGTTAAGAAGAGAGAGGATGGAGTCTCTTTGGTCTGGCGGGGACTCCGGCAGGGCCCAGATAATCAGCCCTCCGTCTCCGAGGAACTTTACATGTTCTGGACGGCCTAGACCAGCGAGAGAGAACTCATACGGTGAGTCCGGAGCAAACGTTGGATCGAGGCAAGAACAGAGGAGTTCGGAAGTTCGATTCAGAAACTGCGGTATCCGGTGCTCGACCTGGGGACGAGTGCAGAACTCGGTGAAGCCTTCGAGATCAAAGATCACAGCCACGCCGAGAAAGCGGTTCAATGGTCCTTCTTCCTTGAAAGCCAAGGATTCTCGCTCGGACATAGTGTTTTGCTATGCAATCAGGCCGCTGCTCGGACGCGCCGGATGGCCCGTGCCAAGCGCCGGAACACCGCAGGGTAATGCTCGGATATTGCCGCTGTTGCGTCCCAGAGGCCTTGAAAGAAGGGCTCGTCGAGCTCACTCGACAGCTGCAACTGGTGGCGACCAACCTTATGGGAGAATCTCGTTCTTTTGTCTCGAAGCTGCTTGAGATGCTGGCGCCTTTGTTTTACTGCCTCGGGATCCTTGCCGCGGGGGCCATTCCACAGGATGTAGGCGTCTCGGAAGGCTCCGAGATTCCGGGTGAAGACGACCTCGAGAAAGCCCGTTGTCGCGCGTTGACTGCAATGCGCTAAAATACGCGCCAGGCAATCCTTAACCTGTTCACACTCTTGATCGGTGAGGCCGTCCTGCTCCAGAGACTCCAGATCTTCGAGAAGCTCACTTAATAGGTACTGCCTGAAGCGGTTCACCCCCCATACTGGTGTACCTGCCTGCGCGAAGCTGGCCTGCTTTGCCAATTCTCCTCCCTCCATACTTGAGGTCACGCCGGGCGCCCAGGGCTCGCCAAGGCGCGGGTTTCTTGAGTTGGGCTTCCCTTGTCAGCGGCTGGTAGAACACACGGGATTCCGGCGGTCAGAGCCGCGTACGGCCGTGAGCGCCAGATCTGACTTGGAATCAAGAACTCACCTCTACCTGAAGTGCGTCGTTTCCACGGAGCGCGCCAGCGCTCCGTTCCTGCCAATGTCCTGATTCCGGGTGAGTTGTGGGCCCGGAGCGAAGCGCGGTCTGAGCGCCAGAACGCCGCGTTTTCCGACCGCCGACAACATCCCTGACCGGTGGCCCAGTTCTTCACTTCTTCACTGCCTTTGCTGCTACGACTGTAGCATAGGGCTGCTGAGGAGTGCATCTCGCCTTTGCGCATTATTGCGAATGCGGCGCCGGCGTCAGTGGTCTTGCAGGCAAGAGTGCTGCTTCTCGCGGGAGCAAGGAGTGATTGGCCTCTCCGGATACCGTGGATGACAGCGACGATGGCTCGGATGTCGGATTCCCTCTCGGGCGTATAAGTGAGGCTTCCTGGTTGCTGGTGACGCCCGTTGGAGGGCACCAGAGACCGCCCGCCGCCCTGCGGGCATGGTGATCCTTCTGCCGGCGGTCGAGGACCGGCCAGACGCCCCTGTGGCAGGTCCCCGCGCGCCGCTGCACCGAGGCTCAGATCTGCACCCCTGCCCGCCGGAGGGACTCCCGCGCTTCCTCCGCAGTGCGCACCTCGACCGCCACCCCCCTTGAGGGGCTCGTCGCCCGAGATGACGTCCACCCGCCGCCCCCAGCGCTTCGGGTGCTTGCGCTCGAGGTAGCTCATCGCTGCCCGCCAGTCGTCGGGCATCTTCTTCTGGATGATCGCGACGGCGCGCACCTCGGGGACCGGGACCGCTGGCGCACCAGCCACCGCAAGTAACCGGTTGTTGGAGCCTCGCCATCGGCGATCCTGCGGAGCGCCTTGACCCCCGCAACCCTCGTGCTCGTAGGGCGGCGGCGGTAGCCGCGCGCACCCGCGGATCAGCTCGGAGCCTTGGCGCCGAAATAGAAGAGGTTGACCGGCGCCACCAGGAACGACATCCAGAGGCCGACCGTCCGGGCGAAGGCGACGTCGTCCGCCACGGTGTCGAGCCCGAGGTCGAGTGACAGGTGCTTCTGGCCGATCAGGTAGAGCACGGCGACGTTGAACACCACCGTGCACACCAGGGCGATCCAGAGCCTCACGGCCGCCGCCCGGTCCGACTTCGGGGGCCGGAACGGCTTGGTAAACCAGAAGGCGAGGATGCCGCCGATGTAGGAGGCGTAGAGGGTGAGGATGGGCTTGAGGCACTCATCGCGATCCTCGGCCAGGAGGACGCGGTAGCCTTCCTCGGTGCGGAGGGCGATGTAGGCCTCCACAATCCCGAGAGCGACCAGCAGAGAGGCGATCCAGATCGCGGTCAGGACGGCGTGCTGGCGGGTCATTCGGGGTTCTCCGCCGCCAAGGCCCGCAGCCGCTCGCGGATGCCTTCTTCGGCGCGTGCGAGGAAGAAGGCGCTGTCGTAGGGTTCGCGGTATTTACGGTACTTGCCCTTGAGCCCGCGCTGGTAGAGGACCGCCGAGAGCTCGAAGCGGAGCTCCTTGTCCTCTACCTCGTAACGCCCCGAGTACACGACCCCGAGGAGCCGGTCGTCGGGCAGCCGGGAACCGGCCGCGGCCCGGTTGTAGGCCGCGATCTCCGCGGCCTCGAGTGGCACTAAGTCGGTCTCCCACTTCTCCTTGGCGGGCAGCAGCTCGTCGAGCGACAGCTCGGGATCGACGATGCTGTGACGGAGGAGCTGGAGGGCCTCGAGGATAGCCCGAGAGACCAGCGACCGCTCCTCGCCTGCCTCGAGCTGGAGGATGCCGATGGTCGGCTGCGGCCCCATGCCATGCCCCTCGGGAGGCCCGCGTGAGGTCTGTGGCGGAGCGAGGGGGCCAAGAAAACGGCCGTAGTGATCCACTCCAGGGACCACAACCCATACAGGTCGGCCGTGAAACGTCTTGTGCCCACCCACCCAGGACGGGCGGCCCATAGACCGAGCCGCCCGTTGTCGAGGCCGGAGGTCAGCCAGCAGTCTTGCGCCGGCTGCCCGCCTTCGCGACCTTCGCCGGCGCCTCACCCGCCCCCTCCTCCGGCAGCCGGAGCCCCACCAACCCAACGACGAAGTCCTCCACCTCCAACCCTCGCGTCTTCTCGACGGTCAGGGAGTCGAGCGCCTCAGGCCTGCTTCTGCTCGAGCTCGGCCCATCTCGCATAGAGGCGCTCGACCTCCCGGCGACAGGCGTCGGCCGCGGCGACGCGCTCTTGCAGCGCGGCGGCGGCGGTCGCGATGGCGGGGTCGGCGGCGGCGGTCTCCGCGTCCTCCAGCCGTTGCTCCGCGGTGAGGATCGCTTCCTCCATGGCGTCCCACTCGCGCTTCTCGTGGTAGGTGAGCTTCTTGCCGCCGGCGCGGGGGCGCGTGGTGTCACGCTCGGGCCGACTTGCCGCCCCCTCGCTCGCCGGTGTCGGGACGGTGCCCGCGTGGCGTGCCGCCAGCCACTGCGACAGGTCGGCGTAGCGCTCGCTGCCGCCCGCGCCGTCGAGAGCGAGGATCTCGGTCGACACCCGGTCGAGCAGGAAGCGGTCGTGGGAGACCAGCACGACCGCGCCGGTGAACTCGAGAAGCGCCTCCTCGAGGACGTCGAGGGTGGCGATGTCGAGGTCGTTGGTCGGCTCGTCGAGCACGAGCAGGTCGGCGGGGCGCAGCATCAGCCGGGCG
>Ga0302046_10004405_pt1 | contig 12534 bp, 12 predicted proteins | sample RVTome_11_FD_200261 | JGI IMG/M metagenome (GOLD analysis project Ga0302046, IMG submission 200261) | Soil microbial communities from uranium-contaminated site in the Upper Colorado River Basin, Wyoming, United States - RVT147D111 (version 2) ...
GCGGACCGTGCGGCGGTTCGTGTTCGGGACCTCGATGCCGATGGTCGAGCGGCCGGGGATAGGTGCGATGATCCGCACGCTCTTGGCGCGCAGCGCGGCCGCGATCTCCTGGCTCAACTGCGTGACCTTGTTCATGCGCGTGCCCTGCACCACCTCGAGCTCGAACAGCGTCACGGCCGGCCCGACCTGCGCTCCGACGACCTGGGCGCTCACGCGGAAGGACTTCAGCGCGTTCTCCAGCCGAGCGGCCTGCTTCTCGATCGCCTCGGCGTCCTCGGGGCTGCTCGCATGGGGAGGCTCGAGCAGATCCATCGGCGGCAGCTTCCACTCGCCCGGTGGCGGGGTCGGCGGCTCGAACTGCAGCTCCACCTGGGCAGCGCGCTGGAGGACCGCGGGTTTCTTCCTCGCGGCGCGAGCAGGAGTCAGCTTGGCCTCGTCGTCGTCGACGTACTCCCACTCGTCGTCGTCATCGTCGTCATCGTCCTCTTCCTCTTCCTCTTCTTCCTCCTCGTCGTCATCGTCGTCGTCGTCGTCATCGTCGTCCGTTTCCAAGTCGTCGTCGTCCCAATCGTCCTCGCCTGCGCGGAAGAGATCGGGCTCGAGGACCTTGCGCCCGCGGCCGGCGGCCTTGCGCGGGAGGGTCGCCGTCGCGGCGCTAGCCACGACGGGTTCGGTCTGTAGATCCGTTCCGCGGAGGAAGCTCCAGAGTCCGACGAAGAGGCGGCTCAGCCAGGTCGCCACGGCCCGCAGCGGTCCATGCTGTTCCTGTCCTCGACGTTCTCGGATCCACTCCTGGAACGAGGTGATTGCGGGGTAGAAGGCCATTTCAGTAGCAAGCATGAAGGAGAGCATCGCGCTGAGAAGACCTAGGAGCCAAAGCCCGGGACGTCCGAGCTTCTGGATCAGGACCGGTACGTCGTGCTGTCCGGCGACACCCGATCCCGCCAACTCGAGGGCGAGGTAACCTCCGGGACCGTAGGGCAGCTCGAAGCCGTGAGTCTCGCCGAACCCCAGCTCGAAGAGGAAGGCGCTGGAGAGCAGAAACAGGAGCCCCCCGAACACCCGCAGGAGCGGCCAGCCGACCCGCTTGCGCGTGACCAGCACGATGCCCCAGCCGGCCGCCAGGAAGACGAGGAAGTAGGCGCTCCAGCCGATCCCGGTAAAGGCCCAGGCGGCGAGGTAGCGGCCGGCCTCGCCGCCCCAGTTCCAGCCTTCCCCGGCCGCGGCCGCCATTGCCGGCCGCCCGTAGGAGACGAGCGAGAGGAGCAGCCACAGGGAGAGCCCCAAGAGCGCCAGACCCTTGATCTCCTGGTAGTGGGTCGAGGTCTCCCGATCCACCTCCTCGCCCCGGGCGAAGCTGCCGAGGAAGCCGCGCAGGCGCCCGACCAGCCCGGGTGCCTTCGCCTTCCTGCGGCTCGTCCTCTTCCCCTTCCTGTGTGCCATTCCTGAGGGTGCTCGGGCGACGATCGAGGGTGCTGACAGGCACCTCGCCGCCATCATTCGAGCAACATCGACGGGCCGAGGGAACCGGGGAGTGTCGCTCCGAGATTGGATTCCGACGTCCCGCGCACTCGCCGCGTTTCCCGCGGGACCCGTCTCGCGGGGAACGAGCGGCACGGGCAGACTGGAGAGAGGTGTCATGAGACGACCGGTCAGCCTGACGTTCTTCGCCCTGTTCTTCCTCGTGCTCGCGCTCGCCGCTCTCCTCTTTGGAACACGGGAGCTCGGGCGCGGAAACCCGGCCATCGCCGCTCCGCTGCTCGCCTGGGGCCTGTGGGCCGGGTTCGACGCGGCCGGGCTCCTGGCCGGCGACGACGCCTGCCGCCGCGGGATCCTGTGGCTCGCGACCCTCGACCTGGGGGTCGCAGGGGCCGCCTTCCTGCTGGCCGTGCGCGGCTCGAGCCTCGAGGAAGTCGTGGCCGCCCTGCTCGGTCCCCTGCTGTTCCTCCCGCTGCTCCTCGGCCTGAACCTGGCCTCGATGTTCGTGCTGTCGAACTGGCGCGCCGTCGAGTACTGCTCGCGGAAAGCCGCTCACGCGCACTGAGCTGCAAGCGCCCGCGGACTCTCCGCGTTCGGCCGGCGAGACCCGCTCAGCGCGAATCGCGGCACGCGAGGCGCACGATCCTCCGCGCGATCTCGCGCTTCGTCCGGTTCGCGAGCCGCAGGGTCGTGCCGTCGCGACCCAGGACGAGCACGCTCGAGCGGTCGGCCCGCAGGGCGCGCTCGTCGTTGAGCACGATGTAGTCCGCGTTCTTGCGCTCGAGCTTGGCGCGGGCGCGCGCGACGCCCGAGCCCGTCTCCAGCGCGAAGCCGATCACCAGCCGGCGCCCTTTGCGCCGGGCGAGCGTGGCCAGGATGTCCGGGTTGCGCGTGAGCTCGAGCGTGGCCGTCTCCCTGCCGCCGTCCTTCGCGCGCCACTTTCCGGCGAGCCTCCTCCTCGGCCGCCAGTCGTCGACGGCGGCGGCCATGATCAGGACGTCCGCCTCGCGAAAGGCAGCACGCGTCGCCGCGAGCATCTCGCGCGCCGAGACGACGTCGATGCGCCGGACGCCGTCCGGAGTCGGCCGGTGGACGGGGCCCGCGACGAGCACGACCTCGTCTCCGAGCCGCGCCGCCGCGCGGGCGATCTCGAAGCCCATCTTGCCGCTCGACTCGTTGCCGAGGAACCGCACCGGGTCGACGTGCTCGTGCGTGGGCCCCGCGGTGACCACGACGCGCCGCTTCTTCCGCGCAGGCATCCCTGGTTCAGCCGAGGACGTCGCGCAGGGCTTCCACGATCTCGACCGGCTCGGGCATGCGTCCGAGCCCGTCGTCGCCGCAGGCCATGTGGCCGGCGCCCGGCTCGAGGATGCGCCAACCGTCGCCGCGCAGGGTCTCCGCGTGGCGCACGATCGGGAAAGCGCGCCACATCACCGGGTTCATGGCGGGCGCGAGGTAACGCGGCTTCTCCCGCGGGAGCGCGAGCGCGACGGTCGTGACCAGGTCGCTCGCCAGTCCGAGCGCGAGCCGCGACAAGAGGTCCGCCGGGCAGGGAGCGACCACCAGGACGTCCCCCCACTTCGAGAGGTCGATGTGGTCCATCCCGGCGCGTCGGTGTCGCCCGAACTCGTCGACCCAAGCGGGCTCTCCGGTCAGCGCCTCGAAGAGCTGCGGACCGACCAACTCGGCCGCTCGCGGCGTGAGGATCGCGCGCACGGCGTGACCGGCCTGGGAGAGCTTGCTCGCCAGGTCGCAGGACTTGTGGAGCGCGGCGGAGGCGCCCGCTGCGAGGAGCACGTTCGTCATCGCTTCGCACCCTCGCGGTCCAGCCCGGCGAGGCGCTTGACCTCCGCCACGGCGCGCTCGAGCTCGTCGTTCAGCACGACGTGATCGTACTTGTCCTGGGCCAGGAGTTCCTCGTGGGCCTTGCGGAGCCTGCGCTCGACGACCTCGGGAGCGTCCGTGCCGCGTCCGCGCAGCCGCTCCTCGAGCACATCCAGGCTCGGCGGCGCGATGAACACGAAGACGCTGGGCACGTCGAGGTCGAGCGCCTTGAGCGTCGAGCCGCCCTGGACGTCGATCTCGACCAGCACCACTCGTCCGGCCGCCAGCGCCTTCTCCACGGGCACGCGCAGCGTCCCGTACAGGTTGCCGTGGACCTCCGCGTACTCGAGGAACTCGCCCTTTGCCGCGAGCCGCTTGAACTCGTCCTTGTCGACGAAGACGTAGTCCTGTCCGTGCACCTCACCGGGCCGCTTCGAGCGCGTCGTGGCGGAGATCGAGAACTCGACGCCCGGGAGCTCGAGCAGGCGCTGGCAGATCGAGCTCTTCCCGCTCCCGGAGGGCCCGGAGATCACCAGGAGCTTCCCGCGCGCCATCGCCCTACTCCACGTTCTGCACCTGCTCGCGCAGGCGCTCCACGTGCGTCTTCGCCTCGACCACCCAGTGCGCAACGGTCGCGTCGGAGGACTTCGAGCCGATCGTGTTCACCTCGCGGAAGATCTCCTGCACCAGGAAGTCGAGCTTGCGGCCGACGCGGCCGCCCTTGGACAGGAAGGCCGCGAGCTGGTCGAGGTGGCTCGCGAGCCGCGCGACCTCCTCGGCCACGTCGTGCCGGTCGGCGAGCAGCGCCACCTCGCGCGCGATGTCGGCCGACTGGATCGTCTGACGACCGACCAAGAGCTCGCCGACGCGCTTCTCGAGGTTCTTCTGGTGCGCCTTGACGACCGCCGGCATGCGCTTCTCGATCTTGGCCACGAGCTTCGCCGTCGCGCCGGCGTGCTTCTCGAGATCCGCCAGGATCGCCGCTCCTTCCGCCTCGCGCATGGCGATCAGGCGCGTGAGGGCCTCGTCGACGACGGCCAGGATCCCGCGCTTGAGTTCGTTCGCCTCGAGCCGGCTCTCGTCGGCGGCGCAGACGACTCCCGGCAGTCCGAGCAGGGTCTGCATCGATACCGCGGCATCGAGCCCGAGCCGCTGCGCGAGGGCGGCGATCTCGGCCTGGTAGCGAGCAGCCGCCTCGGCGTCGAAGGAGGCCGCGTCTGGCTTCCTCGCGCGCTCGCAGGAGATCGTCAGGCTGACGGAGCCGCGCTCCAGGCGCTTCTTCACCAGCGCCTCGACCTCCGGCTCGAGCGCGACCAGGTCGTGCGCGAGCCGCAGCTTCACGTTCAGGTGCCGGTGGTTGACGGAGCGCGCTTCCGCCGTGAGGACCAGGTCCGATTCCTCGCGCGAGGCGGCGCCGAACCCCGTCATCGAGCGCAACATGGCGTGGTTGGCGCTTCCGGTGGGCGCGGCGTTACTGGGGCGGCTCTTCGCCCGCCAGTCCCTGGATCCCCACGGGATAGACTCCGGGTTCGTCGAGAGCCGAGGCGCTGGCCGTCGAGCGCTGGAGGAAGTGCAGCGCCAGCGCGCTCGCGAGGAACACCGCGGCGGTGACGCCGGTGAACGTGTTGATGCCCTTGGCGCCGACGCCGAAGGTCTGCTGGCCGTGCTCGCCGAGCGCCTGGCCGAAACCGCCGCCCTTTCCCTCCTGCAGGAGGATGACGACGATCAGCACGAAGGCCGAGAAGCAGAACAGGATGTAGAGGAGAGTCGTGAGCATGGTTTCGGACCGGCTAGCGAGCGAAGTCCAGGATGGGGAGGAACAGGTCAGGCTTCAAGGACGCACCCCCCACCAGGGCTCCGTCGACGTCGGGAACCGCCATCAGCTCGCGGACGTTGTCCGGCTTGACGCTCCCCCCGTACTGGATGCGCGTGGCGGCCGCGACGGTCTCGTCGTAGAGCCCGCCGAGTAGGCCGCGCAGGTATTGGTGGACCTCGCCCGCCTGTTCCGGCGTGGCGTTCAGGCCCGTGCCGATCGCCCAAACGGGCTCGTAGGCGATCGTGACGCGGGCCATGTCCGCGCGCTCCACCTCGGCGAGGCCGGCGGTCAGGTGACGCCGGATCACCTCTTCCGTGCGACCCGCGCGGCGCTCCTCGATCGTCTCGCCCACGCACAGGATGACCTCGAGCCCCGCCTCGAGGGCGCGCGCGACCTTGGAGCCTGCGAGCTCGTCCCCCTCGCCGTAGACGTGGCGGCGCTCGGAGTGACCCACCAGGACGAAGTCGCAGCCGACGTCCGCGAGCATCCGCGCGGAGACCTCGCCGGTGAAGGCGCCCTGCGCCTGGTCGCAGACGTCCTGGGCGCCGACCTTGACCGGGGAGTCCGCCAGGAGAGCCGCGATCTCCGGCAGGTAGACGTAGGGCGGCGCGATGCCGCAGTCGACGTCGGTCCGATCCCCGAGGTGCTCCTTCACTGCGCTCGCGAGCGCCAGCGCCGAGGAGCGCTCGAGGTTCATCTTCCAGTTGCCGGCCAGGTAGGGCTTCCTCACGGCGCGGTCTCCTCGACCTCGTAGACGGGCGGGACCTCGGGCCGCGGGACCGCGAGCGTCTTCCCGCGCAGGCGCGCGAGGGCGCGCACGTCGCGCGCGAGCTCCTCGAAGGCGCTCGGCGAGAGCGCCTGGGCCCCGTCCGAGTGCACACGACCGGGGGACGGGTGGACCTCGACGATCAGCCCGTCCGCGCCCGCGGCCAGACCCGCCAGGGCCAGCGGAGCCACCAGCTCGGAACGACCCGCCGCGTGGGAGGGATCGACGACGACCGGCAGGTGGGTCGCCGTCGCCAGGTGAGCCACGGCGCCGACGTCCAGGAGGTTGCGCGTGACGCCGTCGAAGCCGCGCACGCCGCGCTCGCACAGGACGACGTTCGGGTTGCCGGTCGCGAGGACGTACTCGGCCGCGAGCAGGAGCTCGCGGACCGTGGCGGCGAGGCCGCGCTTGAGCAGCACGGGCCGCCCGCTCTCCCCGACCTCGCGCAGCAAGGGGGCGTTCGACATGCTGCGCGAGCCGACCTGGAGCATGTCGGCCGCGTCGGCGACGAGCGGCACGTCGCGCGGATCGAGCACCTCCGTCACGAACTCGAGCCCGACCTCCTCCCGCGCCGCGACCAGCCGGGCCAGCCCTTCGCGACCCAGGCCCTGGAAGGAGTGCGGCGAAGTGCGCGGCTTGAACGCACCGCCGCGCAGCAGGGTCGCGCCGGCGCGCTTCACGGCGTGTGCGACGAGCACGAGGTCCTCGAGCTCCTCCACCGCGCAGGGCCCGGCGATCAGCGAGACCTGACCGCCGCCGAAGACGGCCCACCCGACCCTCACGACCGTGGGCTGCGTGGCTCCCCGGGCCTCCGTCAGCTCCGGCGCGTCCGAGGCGTCGAGCACCTGCTTCACCACGGCGAGCTCCTCGATGCGCGAGCGATCCGAGGGCGCGCCGACGCTCCCGTCCTCGCGCACGAGCTCGAGCACGTGCCGGCCCGCATCCAGGAAGCGCGTGCGGTAGCCCAACTCGCGGGCCAGGGTGAGCAACGGCTCGACGTCCGCCTTGGACTGGGTCTTCCGGAGGGAGAGGAGCATCGCTTCCCCTGGACTCCGAGGGCTCTCGGCGGAGGACTCTCCGACCCGGGACCGCCGCCATCGTCCGCGAAAGGGCGCAGCAGTATAGGGCCGCCCCCGGGGCCTGCCAACGACTCCCCGGTCGAGGACGGACTCGAGCTCGCGAGTCGCGCGGACCCGAGGAGTCGGATCCTCGACGGCACGTCAAGACTAGGGAGGCGCTGGAGCTCACGGAACTCGACGGGATCGAGTAGCTTCGTCCCGTCCCGTTCGCAATGAAGCGACGCAACGTCCTCTTCGTCCTGTGCGTCTTCGGGTTCCTCGGGCTCGGCATCCTGCGCGAGCGCGAGCGGCGGTCGGACCCCAAGGCCCTGGTCTCCTTCTCCGAGCCGGCCGACCCGACCTTCGATGCGCTCGTCCCCCCGTCCGGGAACGAGCGCCTGTACGGACGCGTCCTCGACCGCGAGGGGGTCCCGGTCGAGGGGCTCGAGGTCTTCCTGTTCGCGGCGGAGCTCGAGCCCGGCGCCGCGAGCCCGCTGCACTGGACCCTGACGGACGAGGAGGGCGAGTTCTCGCTCGATCGCCTGGAAGCCCGCCGTTACGACGTGGTCCTGTTCCAGCCCGGCCGCAAGCCGGAAGAGCTCGAGGTCCAGGTCCCCTCGCCCGTCGGCGTGATGTGGAGGCTGGAGGAGGAACCGCTCGGACCGCTCGAAGCGCTGCCGCCCGTCACGCGGATCGACCTCGTCGGTCGGGTGCGCGTCCCGGCCGACCACGCCGACGCGGCCTCCCTCGAGCCGCAGGGGTACGAGGTCGTGCTCGTGCCGAAGGAGGACGACCCGCTCGCGCTCACGGGAGCGGCGCGACGCCGCGCCGTGGTCGACGCGCAGGGGATCTTCCGCTTCGAGCAGGTCGTCACGTCGAGCTACCGGCTCGAGCTCCTTCCGCCCTGGGCTCGCAGCGGCTCCTGGCCCGTGCTCGACGGCGTCGAGCTCGAGCTCGCGCACGGCGGCTTCGCCTCTCCGGTCCTGTCGATCCGCGGGGGCAGCGTCACCGGCGCCCTGCGCGACACCGAGGGTCGTCCGATCGAGGGCGCGCTGGTCCAGCTCTGGCCGGCGGACCACCCCGACCGCCCCTGGCCGGCGACGACGACCGACGTCGATGGCAGCTTCCGGATCGGCGATCTCCCGGCCGGGCCGTACCAGCTCGAGATCCGCGCGGGCGCCGCGCGCCACGAGGTCGCGTTCACGGCGCGCGAGGGCGTCGTCCATCGCATTCCGCTCGACCCGATGGATCCGCGGCGATAACCGTTCGTGGCGAGGAGAGGTCGAGTATCCCGACCACGATCCGCGGACTCGCAAGGCCTATCTGCACTGGGTGCGCCGCTTCCTGGGCTTCCACGGCGGCTCCCACCCGCGCGACCTCGGCCGTGAGTCGATCACGTCCTTCCTCTCGTACCTCGCCGTGCGCCGCGGCGTGAGCGCCTCGACTCAGAACCAGGCGCTCGCCGCGCTGTTGTTCCTCTATCGCGAAGTGCTCGACCTTGAGTTCCCCTGGCTCGACGAGCTCGTGCGCGCAAAGCAGACGCAGCGCGTGCCGGTCGTCCTTTCGCGCAACGAGGTCCGCGCCGTGCTCGCGCGCATCTCCGGAGTTCCGCGCCTCGTCGCTTGCCTACTGCACGGCTCGGCCTGCGCCTGCTCGGGGCCTGCCGGCTGCCCGTGAAGGACCTCGACTTCGACCGCAGCGCGATCACGGTCCGATCCGGCAAGGGCGACAAGGACCAACTCACCGTCCTGCCCTCGTTCGTACACGAAGATCTGCGCGCTCGCCTGGAACGCGTCCGCCGGCCGCACGATTCCGACCTCGACTGGCCGGGAGGGACAAGGAGAGCGACTCGGCGAAAGGTTGACGGCTTCCCCTGGAGTCCCTACCTTTGTGATCGCGGTGCTCGCCCTTCCGTTCGGTCGCTCGCTTCGCGCTCCGGCTATTGCACGCCGCGCGCCACTGCGCGCAGGCTTATTGCTCGGAGAGCGGTCCACGCGGGAAAGTCTCCGGCCATGCCGTCGAGCGAGGTTCCCCGCCATCGAACGGTGCCCTCGACAGGTCGCGACCGAACTCGGGGACGATTCTCCGGCCGGGCACCGCAGGCTCGACAACGAGCTGGTCCAGGGGGAGCGGGCGCCGAGGGCGGAGGCTGCGGGCTTGGACGCCGCGGAGGTGGGGCATCGAGGCGCGAGCCGGCGGAGGGTTCCAGGCTGCGTGCAGGGGAGCGCGGTCCGCGACGAGGGGAGCTTGGGGGGCAGGGGAAGGCCTCCTCCTTATACGGCCCATGTCGAATTGGAGTTATCCGCATGACGACAACCGCTGAGCAGATGAAGAAGCGCACCGACGCCAAGATCCGCTACGCGCAAGTCCACCTCGATGCCCTGCGGACGCACTCTGGACGAGGGTCGCGTGACGACTTCGAGTGCGCAAGCCAGGAGGCCACGTTGTTTCACCTCGTGGGTGCCAAGGACGCGTTGCTTCAGGAGCTGAACATCCACCTCGGATGCGGCCTCAAGGCAAGCAAGGTGCGGAATGCGGCGTCGCTGAAGCAGGCCCTTGGTGGCAGAGTGGTCCCGGCGTTGGACGAGATTGAGACACTTGAGGCAGATGCGACTCATTGGTTATCTCTGCCGACGCGGCTGCGACACCACTTCACCCATAGGGGTGATGTGCCACGGCGGTTCTTTATCGGACCGCGAGAGCATGAGGTAGGCGTCGCAGATCCCCATGATGGCAGCCTGCGGGATCGCGATGTCGTCGAAGAGATGGACGAGTGGATCACGCAAATGCACGACCTTGTGCAGAAGGTCCGCCAGTCTGTGGACATGGCATGATGGACCACCGGGTTCAGCGGATAACATGCCGATGCAGCGGACGGCCTTCGGCCGCCGCTGATCGGCAAGGCGTTATGCCGCTTGACCAGCCCAACCGTTGAGCGAGGAGCCTGAGCGTCAGAAAAGGAAGCCATCAGGACGCCCTGGCCCGCGCCTGAAGGGAGCCTGAAGGGGAAGAAGCAGGAGATGCGCCGACATGACCGCACCTGAAAAGACGAAACGAACTTCCGCTTTTCGGGCACCGAGCACGGTCGACCGGCGTGAACTGGTGGCCGAGAGCGCAGCCGACAAGGACAAGCAAGAGCAGGCCCGGAGGGCCAAAGACGAACTGAAGAACGTGCTGCTTGCGTCCTTGCAGATGCAGCACGTTGTAGTCCTCGCCGGCTCCGGGTGTTCCCAATCCGCCGGTGGACCATCGATGCAGGACCTGTGGAATGGCGCCGTCGGCGAAGTGCCAACGGCCGACAAGACGGCGCTAAAGGTCAACCACGACCTCGAGGAACAGAACATCGAGGCGTTCCTTTCCAGGGTCGAGGCCTACTTGCAGGTGAATCAGGACGCCGACGTCAGCGCGTTTCTGGACTCGAGCAAGCAAGTGATTCTCGACAAGTGCTCAGGGTTTCTCGACCCCGAGAAGCTCGAGACTCACAAGACCCTTCTGCACCGACTGTCTCGTCGCCGTGTTCGGGATCAGCGCCTTCGGGTGTTCACTACCAACTATGACCTTTGTTTTGAACGGGCTGCCGCTGAGTTGGGTGGAGTGTCACTGGACGGGTTCTCCTTCAGCGCGCCTCGTCGTTACGACCCACGCTTCTTCGGCTACGACATCATTCGGCGACCGCGCACCGGCGACGATCTCGGCCACTATCTCGAAGGTGTGTTCCTGCTCTACAAGCTTCACGGGTCGGTGAACTGGGCGAGGGGTGAGCGCGGAGAGATTCACGAGAAGGACAAACCTGCACCCGCGGAAGCTTGTTTGATCTATCCCGCCACCGGGAAGTATCAGCAGAGCTACGTACAACCCCATCTCGAAGCGATGGCCCAGTATCTCGCCGCCGTGCGCGAACCGAATACCTGCCTGCTCGCTGTGGGATTCGGCTTCAATGACGATCATCTCGCCGAGCCGTTGCTGGCCGCGGTCCAGTCGAATCCGCACTTGCGTCTGATCGTGGCGGACCGTGAGGCAGTCACAAAGGCGACGAACGGTAACCGCTACTGGCAGCAGTTCTCCGCGCTGAGCGAACGTGGCGAAGATGTCTGGTTCATTGAGGCCTCGTTCGATGACTTCGCTCAAATGCTCCCTGACCTGAAATCGCTGACACCAGCGGACGCCCTCATGAAGGCCATCAAGGGCGTGACGAGGGAACCATGAGCAAGTTGAACATCGACGAGGTTTTTCCCAAGGGACTGTTGCGCCCGGAGCTCTTCGTGGGTGTGACGTCCTCCGTCACGGCCCGCACGGTCGGCGTTAATCTCAGCGAGGCCGGTCAACCGAGCGGTTCCCATTTCGCGGGTGGTCGCTATGGACGCGGAGAGGTCGGCGAGTTCGTCTTGATCGAAGGCCAGCAGAGCCTTCTGCTGGGCCGCATTGCGGAAGTTCATGTGCGCGAACAGGAGCGCCGCTTGATCAGGCGCGACTTCGTTGGCAACAGCGACCTGGACGCCCTCGGACAGATCCAGCTCTTGGGTTGCGTTTCCATGGACAACCTCTTGGTAATCGCAGGCGTCGATACGTACCCTCGCCTCGGGGATCGCATCTACGCCGCGCCGCATCGGTTCATCGCGCTCCTGCCGCGACTCATGGAGCGAGAGGAAGGTGACAGCGAACCGGTCACCCTGAATCTCGGTGCGATTGATGTAGCGCAAGAAAGCCTCGTCGCTGTGAAGCCGGAGCGCCTGTTCGGACGTCATTGCGCGATCCTAGGCGCAACGGGCGGCGGCAAGAGTTGGACGACGGCGCGGATTATCGAGGAGTGCATCAAGCACACGGCGAAGCTGATCCTGATCGACGCCACCGGGGAGTACCGGGACTTCCATGGCGAGGGGATATCACATTTCCATCTGGGCAATCCGGTTGAGAAGGCTAGCGGATCGGTGCGATCCTCGCTTCCGCCGACGAGCTTTCTGGAATCGGACTTCGTAGCGCTCTTTGAGCCTGCTGGGAAGGTGCAGGGGCCGAAGTTGCGGGCGGCGATGAGAAGTCTGAGGCTCGCAAAACTCGAACCATATTTGGCGCCGAACGGGTTTGTCCCGAAGATCAATCAGCCCAAAGCTGACGTAGAGGCAGCGGAAAAGAAGCCGGCGGTGGCAAGAAAGCTCGACGACCCCCGTCAGCCGTTTGATGTGCGCATGTTGGTGAGCCAGATTGAGCAGGAATGCGTGTACCCAGATGGCTTCCTTCAAGGTGGTGCCAGAGGGCAGAAGGACCCTGCCAAGTGGGGCGACACGAGCGGCGATTTCTCACACTGCCTCTCGCTGGTAGGCCGCATCAATGGCGTCCTGACTTCGCCGGCGTTCGCGTGTGTCTTCGACACTGACGATACGCCGGCCTTGACCGAATGCGTCGACGAGTTCATAGCAGGGAGCGACAGGCTGCTGCGCATCTGTGTAAGCGGCATCGCCTACGAGTACGACGCGCGCGAAATCATCGCCAACGTCATAGGCCGCCATCTCTTGAACAAGGCACGCTCCGGCGCCTTTCAGAGTCTACCGACGGTTGTCATAGTCGATGAGGCGCACAACTTCCTAGATCGGAAG
>Ga0302046_10004406_pt1 | contig 12534 bp, 7 predicted proteins | sample RVTome_11_FD_200261 | JGI IMG/M metagenome (GOLD analysis project Ga0302046, IMG submission 200261) | Soil microbial communities from uranium-contaminated site in the Upper Colorado River Basin, Wyoming, United States - RVT147D111 (version 2) ...
GGTGCTCGTCACGGCGAGGCGTCGGCGGGCGGTGACGACGGGCGCGGTCGGCGCCATGATCCTGCTCTTTGCCGGAGCACCGGCGGCTGCTTCGTACGACTTTCCGATCGTCGCGAACGTTCCCATAGCGGAGGTCGCATTCGACCTCCCGATCGCCGGCGTTTCCTCGGCAGCCTTCTCCAGCCCGATGATGGGCGGTCTCGTCGGGGCGGCGGCGCGCACCGCCCCGGTCGCCGACGCCGCCATGCGCGGCGACCTCGCCGCCGTGCGGGCGCTGCTGCGCGACGGCGCCGACGTCAACGCTGCCCACGGCGACGGCATGACGGCGTTGCACTGGGCGGCCGAGCGCGGCGAGCCCGCGATCGTCGAGGTGCTGCTGTACGCCGGAGCCAACGTCGACGCGGTCACCCGCATCGGCCACTACACGCCGCTGCACCTGGCCAGCAAGGCGGGGAGCGCGCCGGTCATCGAGATGCTGCTGGCGGCGGGCAGCGAGGTCGGCAAGCGGACGACGAGCGGCGGCGTGACAGCTCTGCACCTGGCCGCCGCGTCCGGCAACGCCGCGGCGGTCGGCCTGCTCCTCGATCACGGCGCCGAGATCGACGCCCGCGAGTCCGCCTGGGGGCAGACGCCGCTGGTCTTCGCCGCGGCACGCGACCGCGGCGAGGTGATCCGCGTGCTGCTGGCGCGCGGCGCCGATGCCGGGATCACCACTCGGGTGGTCGACCTCGCCTTCGACAGCGCCCTCCAATCCGCCGCCCGCGACCGCCAGCGCGAGGTCCTGCAGGCCTTTCCCGGCGGCGCGCAGGATCCCTTGACGCCACGACAGGTGCAGACGGCGATCCTGGCGGGGCGCGAGCTCTACCTGTCCGGTGAGCTCCCCGAGAAGGAGGGCGAAGCCGGGGAGTACGAGGATGGCGACGAGCCGCCGTCCCCCAACGACACCAAGGGCGGCCTTACGGCGCTGCTGCACGCCGCCCGGCAGGGGAACCTCGACGCCGCTCGGGCGCTGCTGGACGGCGGCGCCGACGTCGACCAGTTCAGCGCCGGAGACGCCACCACGCCGCTGTTGATGGCGGCGATCAACGGCCAGTTCGACCTCGCCATGCTGCTGCTGGAGCGCGGCGCCGATCCGAACCTGGCGGCGAGGACCAACGCGGCGACGCCGTTGTGGGCGGCGGTCAACGCCCAGTGGCAGCCACGCACGCGGTTCCCGCAGCCGCAGGAGATGGGCCTGCAGCAGGCCTCGTACCTCGACCTGATGGAGGCGTTGCTGAAGGCCGGCGCCGACCCCGACGCCCGGCTCACCGTGCATCCCTGGTACATGGTGTACAGCGGCTGCGGCAACCGGAACTGCGGCCTCGCCGACACCCAGGGCTCGACGGCGTTCTGGCGCGCCGCCTACGCCACCGACGTCGAGGCCATGAAGCTGTTGGTCCGCTACGGCGCCGATCCGGAGATCGCCACCGCCGCCCCGGAGCCGCGGCGGTCGCGGCGGCCGGAGGGGCCTGCGGAACAGCCCCTTCCCCGCCAGCCTCAGGATTTCGCCGGCAAGGATCGGCCCGAGATCAGCCTCGCGCAGTTCAACCGGCCGGAGTCCGATGCCGAGGACAGGGCCGGGGCCGGCGACGAAGACGAGCTCGATCCGTCCGGCCTGCCGCCGGTGCCTGAGGGCGGCCCGGGCGTCCTGCCGCTCCACGCCGCCGCCGGCGTCGGCTACGGCGAGGGCTTCGCCGGCAACGCCCACCGGCATGCACCGGACAGCTGGATGCCGGCGGTCAAGTACCTCATCGAGGAGCTCGGCGCCGACGTCAACGCCCGCGACCACAACGGCTACACGCCGCTCCACCACGCCGCGGCGCGGGGCGACAACGAGATGATCATGTACCTGGTCTCGAAGGGCGCCGACGTCACCGCCGTCAGCCGCCGCGGGCAGACGACCGCCGACATGGCCAACGGCCCGGTACAGCGCGTCTCGCCCTTCCCGGACACCGTCGCGCTGCTCGAGAAGCTCGGCTCCAAGAACAACGACAACTGCGTGTCCTGCTGAACGTCGCCCACGCCTACCAGACCGCGACGGAGTGGCACCTGCGCCACCCGCGGCTCGACTGACGGGGACGCCCGCCGCTGTAGGCCCGGCCGCGATGGGTGGCTCAACCCGGTGGCGACGCGACGCCAACGTTTGAATCGGCCGGGCCTGACGATGTCTCGGCTCACGCGCTGCGGGGAGCATGGGTGGCGCCGGCCGAGTCCCCCCGGCTGTGCTGTCGCCGCCCTTCGCTTACAATGAAGCGGTCACGCAACCGGGAGGACGCAATGACCCTACGCATCAACGATACGGCCCCCGATTTCACCGCCGAGACCACCGAAGGCTCGATCAGCTTTCACGAGTGGATCGGCGACGGTTGGGCGATCCTGTTCTCGCACCCCAAGGACTTCACGCCGGTCTGCACCACCGAGCTGGGCGCCGTCGCCGGGCTCAAGTCGGAGTTCGAGGCGCGCGACTGCAAGATCCTGGGGATCAGCGTCGACGGCGTCAGCGACCACCAGCGCTGGTCGAAAGACATCGAGGCCTCGCAGGGGCACGCCGTCAACTACCCGCTGATCGGCGACCCCAAGCTCGAGGTGGTCAAGAAGTACGACATGCTCCCCGCCGCCGCCGGCGACACCAGCGAGGGCAGGACACCGATGGACAACGCCACCGCCCGCTCGGTGTTCGTCATCGGCCCCGACAAGAAGATCAAAGCGACCCTCACCTATCCGATGAGCACCGGCCGCAACTTCGCCGAGATCCTGCGGCTGTTGGACTCCTGCCAGTTGACGGCGACCAAGCAGGTGGCCACGCCGGCGAACTGGCGGCAGGGCGACGACGTGATCATCGCCCCGGCGGTCTCCGACGAGGACGCTAAGAAGAGGTACCCGGACGGCTGGCAGCAGCCGCTGCCCTACATCCGGATCGTGCCGCAGCCCTGAACTAGTAGGAGGAAGAGAATGCAACGGAGACGCGTTGTTTCCGCGGTTGGGGTCATGCTGCTGGCGCTCGCTACCACGGCCTGCGTGGCGCAGGACGCCCAGATGAGCTTCTTCATCACCAGCATCGGGCCCGGCGACGGCGCCGACCTCGGCGGCCTGGCCGGGGCCGATGCGCATTGCCAGACGCTGGCCGCGGCGGTCGGCGCCGGCGGCAAGACCTGGCGGGCCTACCTGAGCGCCACCGCGTCGGGCGGCCAGCCGGCGGTCAACGCCCGTGATCGCATCGGGACCGGCCCCTGGTACAACTTCAACGGCATCATGGTCGCCGAGAACGTTGCCGACCTGCACTCCGACAACAACAAGCTCTCGAAGGAGAACTCGCTCAACGAGAAGGGCGAGATGGTCAACGGCCGCGGCGACGATCCGAACCGCCACGACATCCTGACCGGCACCAACCTCGACGGCACCGCCTCCGACGCCACCTGCAACAACTGGACGGGCAGCGGCGAGGGGACTGCCAACGTCGGCCACCACGACCGCCAGGGCGGTGGCGCCAACCCGACCTCGTGGAACTTCTCGCACGCCTCGCGCGGCTGCAGCCAGGAGGCGCTGCGCGGCTCCGGCGGCGACGGGCTCTTCTACTGCTTCGCGACCGGCAGCTGATCGCGGATCGTCGTCTCTCGCTTCAGCGCCGGTCGGTGGGCCAGGGGCTCACGTACTGGGAGCCGGCCGGGATCGAACCCATGCCGACGAACCGGAACTTCTGGAGGCGCTTCCCCTCGTAGGTCTCGGTCGTGTAGATGTTGCCCTGCGAGTCGGTGTCGATGCTGTGGACGGCGAAGAACTGGCCGGGCTGGCGGCCGCCGTCGCCGAAGCTGTAGAGCACTTCCATGCTGGTCCGGTCAATGACGTAGACCCTCATGTTCTGGCCGTCGGCCAGATACAGGAAGCGCTGCGCCTCGTCGGGCGAGAAGGCCAGGTCCCAGGTCGAGCCCTGCGCCAGGGTCTCCGGAGCGATGATCACCTCGTTGACGAAGGTGCCGTCGGGGTTGAACACCTGAATCCGGTCCTCGGCGCGGTCGCACACGTACAGCAGCCGGTCGTTGGACATGTCGGCGCAGTGCACCGGGCCGCGGAACTGCGGCGCCGGCGTGCCGCCGGGCACGTAACGGCCGAGGTCGGCGCTATCGTCCGGTTCGCTGCCGTAGGCGCCCCAGAAGCGCTTGAGCTCGCCGGTGTCGGCGTCGATCACCGCGACGCGGCGGTTGTAGTAGCCGTCGGCGAGGTACACCTCGTTCTCCACGGGATCGACGAAGATCTTCGCGACCCGTCCGAAGTCCTCGGTGGAGAAGCTGTTGCGCTCGAAGCGCGGCGACGGGGGAGCAGCGCCACCACCGCGACCGCCACGGCCGCCGCCCGCGGGAGCCGGCGCGCCGATCTGGTCGCAGTTCTCGACGCAGCGGGCGCCCTTGCGACCCACCTGCATCAAGAAATCGCCGGCGCGGCTGAACTTCAAGACGTGGGAGTCGGGCTGGCCGTTGCCGCCGATCCACACGTTGTCCATGTGGTCGACCTCGATACCGTGATTGGAGTCGGGCCACTCGTACGCGCCGCCCGCGACCGGGCCGCCCCACGAGCCGACCAGGTTGCCTTCGGCGTCGAACTCGAGGATCGGCGGCGCCGGGACGCAGCACTCGCTGACCGGCGGGTCTTGCGCGGCGCCGACCTCCGTGCGCGCCGCGAACTGGTCGGGCGTGTTGCGGTGGACGATGTAGACGTGATCGCGGGAATCGACCGCGACGCCGATGGTTGCGCCGAGAAGCCAGTGGTTCGGCAGCGGCTTCGGCCAGAAGGGGTCGACCTCGAAGAGCGGCACCTGGTCGGCGGCCGCCGCCTCGATTGCTGCGGCCCCGTTGATCGACGGCGCCGCGGCCGAGGACCCGGAGGTCCCGGTGGATTCCATGGTGCACGCTTGAACGATGCCGAGTGCCGCGATGACGGCGATCACGGCCACTCCAACGAGCCGATTGCGTTTCATGTGCTTCCTCCGATGGGCGCTGGCGGGCCTTGCTCGGGGCCCGAAGCGGGGCAGTATACTTGCGGTCGCTGGGAAGACCGGGCATAGGCTACGCAGTTTTTCGTCGTTCGTCCAGGGAGGCGCCGCTCGTGCCAGCAACCCGAAAGCCTGGGAGGCCGTGCTGAGCTCCCCTCAAGACCCAACCGGCAGTCGCAACGGCGCCACGCCGGGGCCTCCCCGGGGCTTGCGGGCGGTGGCCGGGTCGAGCCTCCTCGACGATGGCTCCGGCTTCGCCTGCGGCTCTCCTTGCCCTCACCCGCAACGTTCACGCGCCAGACCCATCGGCGTTTCACCACGACCTCCGCGGGTGCGCGCGGGCTCGGTGGCGGCGCTGCTGGCCCTGGCGACGATGGTGATGCCTGCGGCGCTCGCTGCGCACGACATCCCCACCGACATCACCGTCCAGGCGTTCGTCAAGCCGGAGGGGCAGAGCCTGCGTTTCCTCGTCCGGGTGCCGCTGGAGGCGATGCTCGACTTCCAGTTCCCGCAGTGGGGGCAGGGTTTCATCGACATCCCGGGGAGCGAGCCGATGCTGCGCGAAGCGGCGATCTGGTGGATCGCCAACAACGTCGACATCTATGAAGAGGGCGAGCCGCTCGCCGAGCCGCGCCTCGCAGCCGTTCGCATCTCGCTGCCCAGCGACCGCTCGTTCGGCTCCTGGGAGGAGGCGCTGGCCAACGTGAGCGGGCCGCCGTTGCCCGGGCGGCCGCAGCTACCCTGGCAGCAGGCCCTTCTCGATGTGCTCTTCGAGTACCCGATCGTCAGCGACACGGCGCGCTTCTCGATCGATCCCAAGCTGGCGCGCCTCGGGCTCCGCACGACGACGGTGGTGCGCTTCGATCCGCCCGACAAGCCGGAGCGGATCTATCAGTTCAGCGGCGACCCGGGGCTGGTGTACCTCGATCCGAGCTTCTTCCAGGCGGTCTTCCGCTTCGTCGAGCTCGGCTTCTTCCACATCCTCGACGGCATCGACCACCTGCTGTTCCTGCTCTGCCTGGTGATCCCGGTGCGCCGCGTCCGGACCCTGGTGCCGATTGTCACCTCGTTCACGGTGGCGCACTCGATCACGCTGATCGCCTCGGCGTTCGGGCTGGCGCCCGATGCCCTGTGGTTTCCGCCGCTCATCGAGACCTTGATCGCGCTGTCGATCGTGTACATGGCGTTCGAGAACATCATCGGGGCGCAGCTCGGGCGGCGCTGGCTGATTGCTTTCGGATTCGGCCTGGTGCACGGGTTCGGGTTCTCGTTCCTGCTGCGCGACACGCTGCAGTTCGCCGGCGGCCACCTGCTGACCGCGCTGCTGGCGTTCAACGTCGGCGTGGAGATCGGCCAGCTGTTCGTGCTGGCGATCACCGTGCCGCTGCTTGCCTGGGCCTTCCGCCGGGTGGTGGCGGAGCGCATGGGCACGATCCTGCTCTCCGCCCTGGTGGCGCACAGCGCCTGGCACTGGATGGGCGAGCGCTGGGCCGAGTTCCGCGCCTACAACTTCGCGTGGCCGGCGCTCGACATGCTGCTGGTGGCGGCGCTGCTGCGCTGGGGGATGCTGCTGCTCATTCTCGCGGGGGCGGTGTGGCTGTTGTTCCTGCTGTTCGGCGGGGTGGGGGAGAGGGAGGCGGCGGTCGGCAGCGCGCGTACGGCCGACGACTGATCCCAGCCGTTCACCGATCGGTGGAGCCCCTCGAGCAATCGACCAGGAGACGATGACGCCCCTGATGCGCGCGCGCCCCTTGGCCGGGAAGCCGCTTCCGGCTAGCATTCGCCGCGCCGCCATCCGGCCGCCAATCGCCGCCAGCACGTTCGCATTCCCGGAGGTCACCCGACATGACAACTCCTCGCCCCTACGTTCTCGCCGCTGCCGGAGTCCTAATGGCCGCCGTTTCGGTGGCCGCCTTGGGGCAGAACCACGCCCCCAACCCATTCACCCCGGTGGAAGGCAAGTGGGGCGAGCTACCGGCGGGGCGCGAATGGGGCGCCACCAGCGCGATCTTCCCGGCGCGCGACGACAGTGGCCACATCTGGGTGGGCGAGCGCTGCGGCGCCAACAGTTGCGCCGAGGCCCCCGACGTCGATCCGATCCTGCGCTTCACCCCCGATGGCGAGCTGGTGAGCAGCTTCGGCGCCGGTATGATCCTGTGGCCGCACGGCATGTTCGTGGACGCCGACAACAACGTCTGGGTGACCGACGCGGTCGGCATCAGCGCGCGCGAGCCGACCGAGATCGGCCACACCGTGCTGAAGTTCAGCCCCGACGGCGAGCTGCTGATGACGCTCGGCACGCCGGGAATGGCGGGCGACGGCCAGGACACCTTCCGGCAGCCTTCCGACGTGCTGGTGGCGCCCGACGGCACCATCTATGTCGCGGACGGCCACGGCGCGGGGGGCAACAACCGCATCGTCAAGTTCGCCGCCGACGGCAGCTTCCTGATGGAGTGGGGCTCGACCGGCGCCGAGGCCGGCGAGTTCCGCGACCCGCACGCGCTGGCGATGGACTCGCAGGGCCGTCTGTACGTCGGCGACCGCGCCAACAGCCGCACCCAGATCTTCACCGCCGACGGCGAGCACGTCGCCACCTGGACGCAGTTCGGCCGCCCCAGCGGCCTGTTCATCACGCCCGACGACGTGCTGTACTCCACCGACTCCGAGTCCAACGCCCGCCGCAACCAGGGATGGAAGCGCGGCATCCGCATTGGCTCGGTGACCGACGGCTTGGTCGACACCTTCATTCCCGACCCGGAGCCCGACCAGGACAACTCCGGTACCAGCGCGGGTGAGGGGGTGGCGGTGGATGCCGACGGTAACGTCTACAGCGCCGAGGTCGGGCCGATGCAGGTGAAGAAATACGTCCGACGTTGAGGGCCGGGGGCCCGCGCGCCGTGGGTGGTCCCGCGGACCTGAACGCAAGGGAGTATCGCAACGAGATTCCGCCGTGCGGCGGAGGGGCACTTGCAGAAGGGGGTGGCGGGCCGACGCCGGGAGATCGGCGGAGGCCCTCGCCCGTCACATCGAAAAAGGAGCAGCAGCGAGGATGAAGAGCCGGAAGTTGCTTGCAACGATGCTGGTGGCGGCGGTTTTTGCGGTGCCCGCGTGGGCGCTGCAGCAGGTCTCGGCGGAGGATTACGACGCCGCCATGAAGACCATTCGCACCACGCAGCAGGGTGTCGGGGACCACCTCACGGCGCAGAGCGCCGCCGATCTGGGCACCGACGGCGCCGCGCTGGTGGAGCAGTTCACCAAGGTGAACGCGTACTGGACCGGGCGCAACGAGGCCGCCGCCATGGAGCTGGTCGCCAAGGCGCTGGCGGCGGCACGCCAGTTCCAGGAGGCCGGCGCGGCCGGCAACTTCGACGCGGCCAGCGCCGCCTTCGACGAGATGCGCACCACCTGCACGCCCTGCCACGAGTCCTATCGGGAGCGCGATGCCGATGGGAACTGGCAGATTAAGGCGGGCTCCTGAGCCGTCTGCGCCCGACGCGGACCCTGATTCCCGACGGAGTCCGGCGGGCGAACCGGCAGATCGAGGCGAGCTCTTGATCCGCGACTGACCGGGCGCACTCGGAGAGTCGTCCTGGACTACAATCTGGAGGCGGGAACGCTGTCCGCGGCGTTCCCGCCTTCCTGCCTTTGCCGTGGGTCCGGTTTGATGAGCCGGCCCCGGCGGAGCCGCCGGGGCGACCTTCCGCCTGCGTGGCCACCACCACACCCAAACCGCCCTCGCGGGCGCCCGCAACATGATCTCGGTATCCGGTCTCTCCAAATCATTCGGCGTGCAGATGCTGTTCGAGGGCGTTTCCTTCCAGCTCAATGCCGGGGAGCGTTACGGGCTGGTGGGCGCCAACGGCTCGGGCAAGACGACGCTGCTGAACATCCTGTGCGGCTTCGAGGAGCCGAGCGGCGGCAGCGTGTCGGTGCCCAAGCGCCTGCGGCTCGGCGTGCTGCGGCAGGACCAGTTCCTGTACGAGGACGAGGAGATCATCGGCGTCACGATGATGGGCAACCAGGAACTGTGGCAGGCGATGCAAGCCAAAGAGGCGCTGCTGGAGTCGGCCGCCGAGGCGTTCGATGCCGACCGCTACGCCGAGCTCGAGGACATCGTCATGCGCCACGACGGCTACGCCGCCGAGGCGCGCGCCGCCGAGGTCCTGGAGGGCCTCGGCCTGCCGACCGCCATTCACCGCCAGCCGCTCTCGACCCTGTCGGGCGGCTTCAAGCTGCGCGTGCTGCTCGCCCAGGTGCTGGCCGGCTCGCCCGACGCCCTGCTGCTCGACGAGCCCACCAACCACCTCGACATCCTGTCGATCCGCTGGCTGGAGAAGTTCCTGGAGGCGTTTGCGGGCGTCGCCCTGCTGGTGTCGCACGACCACCGCTTCCTCGACAACGTCTCCACCGTGATCCTCGATGTGGACTACGAGACGGTCACCCAGTACCCCGGCAACTACAGCCGCTTCACCCAGCAGAAGGTGGCCGACCGCGAGCGGCGCGAGAAGGAGATCAGCAAGCGCGAAAAGGAGATCGCCCACCACCAGAAGTTCGTGGAGCGATTCCGCGCCAAGTCCTCGAAGGCGCGCCAGGCGCAGAGCAAGGTGCGCATGATCGAGAAGAAGGCCGAGAGCCTCGAGCAGCTGCCGCAGAGCTCGCGCCGCTACCCGTCCTTCGGTTTCCGGCAGGTGCGCCCGCCGGGGCGCGACGTGCTCACCATCGATGGGGTCGCGAAGGCGTTTGGGGACAAGCACGTGCTGCACGGCGTAGACCTGACGGTGCGGCGCGGCGACCGGCTGGCGATCATGGGTCCCAACGGCATCGGCAAGTCGACCCTGCTGAAGATCTGTATGGGCGAGCTGGAAGCCGACGCCGGCGAGGTCGAGTGGGGCTACGAGACCCATCCTGGCTACTTCGCCCAGGACCACCGCGACCAGCTCGGCAACAGCGAGCAGAGCGCCGAGGCCTGGATCTGGGAGTTCTGCTCGGGCGAGACCATCGGCTTCGTGCGCAACCAGCTCGGCCGCGTGCTGTTTTCCGGCGACGAGGCCGGCAAGAAGCTCGGCGCCCTCTCGGGCGGCGAGGCGGCGCGGCTGGTGTTCTGCCGCCTGGCCATCCAGAAGCCCAATGTGCTGGTGCTCGACGAGCCCACCAACCATCTCGATCTGGAGGCGATCGAGGCGCTGGTGGAGGGGCTGCAGGATTACGACGGCACGCTGATCTTCGTGTCGCACGACCGCTGGTTCGTTTCCCGGCTCGCCACCCGCATCGTCGAGATCAAGCCCGACGAGCTGCTCGATTACAAGGGCAACTACGAGGAGTACGTGCACTACTGCGGCGACGACCACCTCGACGCCGACACGGTCGTGCTGAAGGCACGGCGCGAGAAGCGCGCGGCCAAGAGAGCTCGCCAGGAGGAGGCCGGCGACAACGACGGCGCGGGCGGCTCCGGCTCAGCCGATGCCGGCGCGCGCACCGGCGACCAGCAGGGCGGCGAGCCGGCCGGTTCCGGACTGTCGAAAAACGAGCTGCGCAAGCTGCGCAGCCGGCGCGACCGTATCCTCGAGCAGATCGAGCGCGCGGAGCAGCGCATCGGCGAGATCAACGAGATCTTCTGCGATCCGTCCTACTACGACAACGCCGGCCCCGAGCAGGTGCGCAAGCTCGAAGGTGAGCAGAACACGTTGCGGACCCGCATCGAGCAGCTCTCCGCCGAGTGGGAGCTGGCGGAAGAGGAGTTGGCATCCGCACGCTGAGTCTTTCGCTAGCGGTCCATCGGCACGACGAGCACCGGTTGTGGCTCCGTGAGCGGGGTTGCCGTGCCGTCGCCCAGGGTCTCGAGCACGGCGGTGTAGCGGCCGGTCGAGACGAGCTCACCGCGGTTGCCCCCGCGGCCGCCGCCCCGGCCGCCGCGCCCGCCGCCCTCGTCCGGCGGTGGATCACGCCGCAGGTCCCAGGTGACGCGCTGGATGCCGGCCGCGTCGGGCAGCTCGAGGCGACGCACCTGCCCGTCATCGTCGCTGATGGTGAGCACCAGCTGCCCGCCCGCCGGCAGGGGTTCGCGCAGGTGGTAGGTGAGGGTGGCGCCGAACGGCGGATTGGGCTCGCTCTTGTCGCCCCAGGCGGCACGCACCTGGCCGAGCTCCTGGAACATCGGCGCCGGCCGCATCGGGAACAGCGCCGCCGGTGCGGCCAGCGCTTCGACGCTCACCGCGCGCAGCGCGGTGTAGTCGTCCAGGATGAAGACGCCGCGCCCGAAAGTGCCCACCACGAGGTCGTTCCAGCGCCGCTGGATTTGCAGGTCACGGGCCTGGATGCGTGGTATGCCGCCGCGCAGCTCGACCCAGCGGCCGCCGCCGTCGATGCTGAAGTACACGCCGAGCTCGGTGCCGACGAACAGTAGCTCGGGATCGAGGTGGTCCTGCACGATCGACCAGGTGCCCGAGCGCTCCGGCAGGTTGGCGGTGAGGTCGAGCCAGGTGCGGCCGCGGTCGTCCGAGCGCAACACCCAGGGGCGGAAGTCGCCCCGCTGCCAGTTGTTGAAGGTGGCGAACACGACGTCGGAATCGCGCGGCGAGGCGAACACGTCGGTGACGTAGCTGTCGGCGGGCAGACCGGGGATGCTCTCGATACGCCGCCAGGTGTCGCCGCCGTCCTCCGACACCTGCACCAGGCCGTCATCCGAGCCGGTGTACAGCAGACCCTGCACCAGCGGCGACTCGTCGATCGTGGTGAGCACGCTCATGGTGGTGGTGTAGAGGTGCAGGCCGACCGCGTCCGCGGGCCACACCCGCCCCATGATCTGCTGCTCGGAACGGTCGAGGTTGCGGGTCAGGTCGCCGCTCACCGCCGTCCAGTTGTCGCCGCGGTCGTCGCTGCGGTAGAGGCGGTGGCCGCCGTACCAGATGCGGCCGGCGACGTGCGGGGACACCAGCAGCGGGCTGTCCCAGTGCCAGCGACCGCGGTCTTCCTGGTCGGCGTTCGGGCGGATACCTTCGCTTTCGCCGGTTTCCAGGTCGAGGCGGTTGAGGGCACCGTTCTGCGACTGGGCGTACACCAGATGCGGCTGGTGCGGATCGACGTAGGCCTGGAAGCCGTCGCCGCCGCCCACCCGGTACCAGTCGCTCGTACGGACGCCGGCGCTGTTGAGAGTGCGGGCCGGCCCGCAGATGGTGCCGTTGTCCTGGGCCCCGCCGCAAACGCGGTAGAAGGGCCGGCTGTCATCAGCGCTGATGCGGTAGAACTGCGACAGCGGCAGGTTGGTGAAGTGGCGCCACGTGTCGCCGCCGTCGTAGGTCTCGTACAGGCCGCCGTCGTTGCCGATCCACAGGTGCATCGCGTCCGAGGGGTCGAAGACGATCTCGTGGTGGTCGACGTGCATGTCGAAGTCCATGCGCTCCCAGGTGGCGCCCTTGTCGGTGGAGCGCATCACCCGCACCTCGATATTCCAGATCGTGTCGGGGCGGTGCGGATCGATGAACAGCTCGCCGTAATACTGTGGATCGCCG
>Ga0302046_10004408_pt1 | contig 12530 bp, 9 predicted proteins | sample RVTome_11_FD_200261 | JGI IMG/M metagenome (GOLD analysis project Ga0302046, IMG submission 200261) | Soil microbial communities from uranium-contaminated site in the Upper Colorado River Basin, Wyoming, United States - RVT147D111 (version 2) ...
GCCGCGGCCAGGCGGCCGGCCTCGGCCAGCAGCGCGAGGCTCTCCGCGTCCAGCCATCGCTCGAGGCGCGCCCGCATCGAGATGACGGCGGGCGGCGGCACCCGCCGGACGACGCCGAGCGGGGTGCGGCCGCGGACGACGACCACCGCCGGCGCCCCGGCCGCCAGGTGGCGGCGGACGGCGATCTCCGAATCTCGGGCGCCGGTCACGGGCAGCGGGCGCGCCAGCCGGCGCAGCGGCAGGCCACCGAGACCCAGCGCCTCGGCGCGCGCCGCATCCTTGCGCAGCACCCAGTGTCCGTCCCCGGCGGCCAGCACGTCGGCCTGCCGGCGGCGGGCCAGGCGCGCGGCGTCGGCCGCGGTCAGCCCCGGCGGCGCGGGCAGGACGGCGCCGTCCACGAGGTCGGCGGCAACCGGGCTCACCTGCGGGTAGGCGTGCGCGCGCCGCGCCATCAGCGGGCCCTCGCCCGCGGGTGGTGGTCGAGGTACATCCGCCTGATGGCCGACGAGGGCAGATGCGTGTAGATCTGCGTGGTCGAGATGTCGGCGTGGCCGAGCATCGCCTGGACCGAGCGCAGATCGGCGCCACCCTCGAGCAGATGGCTGGCGAACGAGTGGCGCAGCATGTGCGGCGACACGCGCCGCCGCAGGCCGGCCGCCGCCGCCGCCCGCCGCACCAGCGTCCACAGCGACTGCCGCGAGAGCGGTCCGCCGCGGGGGTTGAGGAAGAGGCGGCCCGCGTCGCGCCGGCGGGCGTCGCGCGGGCGGACGTCGCGCAGATAGCGGCGGACCCACTCGAGCGCCTCGGCCCCGACCGGCACCAGCCGCTGCCGGCTCCCCTTGCCGGTGCAGATCACGTAGCCGGCGGTGAGATTGACGTCCTCCACCCGCAGCCCCAGGCATTCCGAGGCACGCATCCCGGTCGCGTAGAGCAGCTCCAGCACCGCGCGGTCGCGCACGCCCGCGGGGCGGCGCGGATCGGGCGCCTCCACCAGCGCCGTCGCCGACTCCTGCGAGAGCGCGCGCGGCAACGGGCGGGACAGGCGCGGCGCGTCCAGGTGCTCGGTGGGGTCGCGAGGGGCCTCGCCCTCGCGCACCAGGTGGCGATAGAAGCCACGCACGGCCGACAGGCGCCGGGCCACGCTGGCGGGGGCGAGGCCCCGCGCCCGCAGCCGCTCGAGCCAGCTCACGACGTCGTCGGGCGCCGTCGTGGCCGGCTCCAGGCGGTGTGCGCGGAGGAAGCTCAGGAAGTCGTCGAGGTCACGCCGGTAGGCCGCGAGAGTATTTCGAGACGCTCCGCGCTCGCTGCGGAGAGCCCCGAGATACTCGGCGACCGCTGTCATCAGGGGTGCCGGGTCCTCGGGAGCGAGGCCCGCGGGCGTGGAGCCGACCGCGCGGGATGCCTGGAGTGCACGCGGGATTATATCAACGCGCTCGGCGCCGCGGCAACATCCCCCCCAGCGTCGCGCGCTCGGGCGAGCCGAGCAGCGCGCTCGTCACCAGGAAGAGCGCCGCACCGCCGGCGATCGTCAGCGTGAGCCAGGCCGCCTGCCGCCCGGTCGTCGTCAGCGCCAGCGCCGGCGCGCCGGCGAGCGACAAAAGGCACCAGGCCGCCAGGGGGACGCAGGCCAGACCCGTGCGAGCGACGGAGCGCAGCAGCGCACGCCCGCCGAGCGGGCCGAACCGTCGCCGGGCCGCCCACAGCAGACCGCCCAGGTTCACGTAGGCGCCCAGCGAGGCGGCGGCGGCGAGGCCGGCGTGGCCCATCGGTCCCATGAGCGCCACCGCCGCGACGACGTTGACGCCGATCGCGAGCGCGCCGAGCCGGACCGCCGTCCCCGGCGCCGAGACCGCGTAGAACGCCTGGGCCGTGATGCGGGCCCCGGCGAAGCCGGCGAGCCCGACGGCGTACCACACCAGGGCGGCGGCGGTGGCCTCGGTGTCGGCCGGGCCGAAACGCCCGCGCTCGAAGAGCACGCGGGTGATCGGGGTGCTGAGCAGGACGAGCCCCACCGCGGCCGGCACCGAGACGTAAGCGGCCAGCCGCAACGCGAAGCTCAGGGTGGCCGCGACCCCCCGGGTGTCGCCGGCGGCGGCCTGGCGCGACATGGCGGGCAGCGACGCCGAGGCCAGGGCGATCCCGAAGATCCCGAGCGGGAATTCCATCACCCGGTCGGCGTAGTAGAGGAACGAGATCGAGCCGGCCGGGAGCAGCGAGGCCAGCAGCGTGTTCACGAACACCATCACCTGCACGGCCGCCAGGCCGAAGACGGCGGGCAGCAGCAGGCGCGCCACCCGGCCGAGGGCGGGATGGCGCAGCGCGCTGGACGGGGTGACGAGCAGGCCGAGACGGCCCAGGCTGGGAAGCTGCACCAGCAGCTGACCGACGCCGCCGGCGAGCACGCCCAGCGCCAGCGCGAGGATGGGCGGATCGACGCGGCCGGCCAGCACCAGCACGGCGGCGATCATCCCGACGTTGAGGACGGCAGGGCCGAGGGCGGCCGCGAAGAAGCGCCCCTGCGCGTTCAGGATCCCCATCGCCAGGGCGGCGAGGCCGACCAGCACCAGGTAGGGGAACATCACCCGCGTCAGGAGCGCCGCCAGGGCGTGCTGGCCGGGATCGCCGGCGAGGCCGGGCGCGATGACGGCCACCAGCCAGGGCGCCGCCCCGATGCCGGCCACCGTGGTGAGGCCGAGGACCAGCAGGGCCCCGGCCAGCACCGCCCGCAGCATCCCGACCAGCTCGTCGCGCGGCCGGGTCACCGCGTATTCCGTGAAGACCGGGATGACCGCGGTCGAGAGCGCGCCCTCGGCGAGCAGCCGGCGCAGAATGTTGGGGATGCGGAAGGCGACGAAGAAGGCGTCGGTGACCGGGCCGGCGCCGAAGACGAGGGCGACGACCATGTCGCGCACGAAGCCGAGGATCCGGCTGGCCAGGGTGGCGGCGCCGATGACGCCGAGCGCGCCCACGACCTGCCGCTCGGAGGACGTCACCTTGAAATCGCCCCGTCCGTCGTGCATGATGCACGGCGGTTCACCGCGCGCCCGCCGCGCGCGGCCGCTCCAGTCCAGGTCTCCCGAGGAGGAGTCACCGAGTGGCAAACACGAAGTCGGCCATCAAGCGGATGCGGCAGAACGAGCGCCGGCGCCTGCGCAATCGGACCGTGCGCTCGAAGGTCCGCACGGCGCTCAAGGTCGCGCGCGCGATCCAGGGTCCCGAGCGGCCGGCGACCATCGCCGAGGCGATCCGCACCCTCGACAAGGCGGTCACCAAGGGCGTCATTCACCGCAACACCGCCGCCCGCAAGAAGTCCGCGCTCGCCCGCCGTCTCGCCGCCGCCACGTAACGCGTCCCGGGCCTCGACTCACCGGTCGCAGGCCGCCGGCTCCGCCGGCGCGCGTTCACCGCGGGCGACGGCGCCCAGCAGATCGGCCGCGACGTCGGCCAGGCACGCGCCGGCGTGGGGGCCGTAGAGGGTGGTGCAGCTCACGTACGAGGGGCGCGTGTAGTCGTCCGCGGTCGTGAAGTAGCCGAGATAGTCGTTGGACAGGCCCGCCACCAGCACGTGCCGCAGGTGCGCGCCGGCCGCCCGCTTGATCCCCTGTCCCAGCGCCGTCTGCAGCTCGCCGGGGAAGGTCACCCACCCCACGTCGCCGAGGGCGACGGCGGTGAGCGTGGCCTCGCGCGGCAAGACGCCGCCCAGCGGCAGCGTGAGCGCGGCCGGCGCCCAGCCGCGCAGACAGTTTCGCGCCGGCAGCCACGGCGACGGCAGCGCCGCCGTGCGCGTATCGACGCGCAGCGTGGGGCGCGCCACCGGGACGGCCTGCGCCCACGCGGCCTGAGCCGCCGCCGCCAGGGCGGCCCCGAGATCCGCGGTGGCGCGCTCACCATGCCGGGCCGGGCTGACGTCGCCGACCGCCCCGTTGACGAACAGCGCGGGGACGCCCAGCGCGCGCTCCAGCCGACGGGAAGCCTCTCCCATGACGTCGCCGGACAGGCGCCGGTTGCGCGGGCCGAGCGTCGTGCCGTGGATCGCATAGTTCCACACCACGGCGACCGGCTGATGGTCGGCGTCGGTCACCTTGAGAAGGCTCAGCGCGGGGTCGAGCGCCTGGTCGAGACGGCTCTTGGCCACGTTCGGCGCGGCCACGCTCGCCGCCGCCACCCGTGCCGGGCGCCGGTTCGCGTCGGCCTGGCGAACGGCGGTCACGACCGACTCGAGGAGAGCCTCGCGCACGACGAGGTCCACGCGGTCGAGGGCGAGCCAGCCCAGCACCGCCGAGTCGACGTACCCGCCGGGACCGGAGTGCGTGTGCGAGGGCGACACGATGAGGACCGCCGGGGCCACGCCGGCGTCCGCCAGCCGCCGTCCCACGTCGGCGACGAACGTCCCGTCCACCGCCAGCAAGTCCGCGGCGACCCAGGCCACGCGGCGCCCCGCCGACTCCAGCACCAGGGCGCGGGCCGCCAGCGGGTCGCGCTCGCCGACCGATGGCTCCAGCCAGAACGCGTGCGGGTGGCGGCCGAGGACGTCGGGAACGAGCAGCCGCCGCGCGAGGGCGCCGTAGCCGGCGAGGGGGGCGCCCGCCGGTACCCGGAGCGTCACGCGTGCCGCCCCGGCCTGAAGGCACTCGGGGCACGGCTGGGCGCCGGCCGGACCGGCCACGAGCACGACCAGCAGCGCGAGCGCGAGCCGGAGCGGCCGCCTCACCTCGCCCCGCACAACTCGGCCACCAGCGCGGTCAGCTCCGCCTCGGGCTCGCCCCCCGACTTGCAGCGCCACTCCGCCTGCCAGCACCGTGCGAGCTGGTGCGGGAGCGCGGCGCCCCCGGCGCCGGCCACCCGCGCCATGATCGCCTGGACCACGGGGACCGGCACCGGCCGCACCGAGCGGGCGATCTCCTCGACCGACTGGCCGGCGGCGGCGAGGTCGCGCACGGTGAGCGACATCCGGACGCTGCGGGTCAGCATGCTGAGCAGGAGCATCGGCGGCTCGGTGGCGAGCAGGCGATCGAGCAGGGGGAGCGCCTGGGCCAGGTCGCGTCGCTCCACGGCGCGCGTCAGCTCGACCGCATCCTTGACGGCGTGCTCGCCGACGACGGCGCTGACCTCGCCCTCGCCGACCCGACGGTTGTCGGCCCCGCCCGCCAGCGCCGCCTTGCGCGCCTCACCGAGCAATCGGGCGCCGTCCTCGCCCACCCACTGCACGAGCAGCCGCGCCGCCCCCTCGGTGACCGTGAGCCCTTCGGCCGCGGCCCGCTGCCGGAGCCACTCCTGGAGCCCGCGCCCCTTGCGCAGCGGCAGGGCCACGATCGCGGCGCCCGGCAGCGCGCTCAGCAGCCAGTGGTCGGCCCGCCGCTCGCGCGACGCCGTCAGGGCCTCGGAGGCGAAGAGCGCCAGGCAGGTCGCGGGATTGGGATCCCGCGCGTAGGCGGTGAGCATCTCGGCGCCCCTGGCGGCCAGCGCCTGGGCGCGTCGCACGACGATCAGCCGCCGGCGCGTCATGAAGGGCAGCGTCATCGCCGAGCGCACGACCGTCTCGACGGACGCCTCGGCGCCCTCCAGCACCTCGCGGCCCAGCGACCGCTCGGAGGCGTCGGCGAACAGCCCGCCGGCGAGCAGGGCGAGGGCGTCGTCGAGCAGCTGGTCGTCGGCCCCGTGCACGAGCGCCACCGGGGGGGGCTGCCCGCGCTCGGCGGCCTGCAGGAACGCGGCGTAGTCCACGGCTCGCGCGTCGGGGGCGACCCTCAGAACCGCGTGACGGCCAGGCTCACGATGGCGCGGCCGATGTCGGTCGCCGCGGTCCGCAGCGCCGTTTCCTCGCGCGAGAGGGTCAGCGACACGGCGTTCTGGACCCGGAAGTCGGCCTGCTCGCGCACCCCGCCCCGCTGGAAGAGCACCGTCTTGCGGCGCACGTCGCGCAGGCGGAGGTTGACCGTCACCACCAGCCGGTACAGGCGCACGTTGGCGTCGCGGTCGAACGCGATGGAGTGCACGCCGTAGGTCGTGATCTCCCCATCGAGCACGGCATCGGCCTGCCCGCTGCCCACCACGCGCAGCCGGCCGTTGGTGGAGAAGGCCTCGACTACGGCCCGGGTGATGAGGCTCTCGATCGCCGGCTCCTCGGTGAGGTTGCGGAAGATCGGCACCGCGATCGTGTTGATGTGCGAGGGTAGCGTGCCCCGGAGGGTGTAGCCGCAGCCGCCGGCCACGGCCGCCAGCAGGAGCACCAGGAGGGCGCGCGCCCTCACGAACGCGTCACGACGTTGACGAGACGGTTCGCCACTACCACCACCCGCTCGACGGCCCGGCCCCGCAGCCACGCCTGGACCCGGTCGTCCCCCAGGGCCAGATCCTGCACGCGCGCCTCGGCGGCGTCGACCTCGACGGTCAGGCGGCCGCGCACCTTGCCGTCCACCTGGAGGACGACGGTGACGTCGTCGCGCTTGAGGGCGAGCGGGTCGGCCACCGGCCACGCCTGCTTGAAGAGGCTGTCGCGGTGTCCCAGACGCTCCCACAGCTCCTCGGTCACGTGCGGCGCGAAGGGCCCCAGCAGCAGCAGGACCGTCTCCACGGCCTCGCGCAGCAGGGCGGCGCGCTCGCCGGCCGGCATGCGGTCGCGGGCCGCCGGCTCCAAGGCGTAGCTCGCGTTCACGAGCTCCATGATCGCGCTGATCGCCGTGTTGAAGTGGAAGTCGTGCTCGATGTCGTGGGTGACGCGCGCGATCGTCTCGTGAATCGTCCGCCGAAACGCCCGCCCCTCGGCCGTCGACGGGGAGTCGGACGAGCGCGTCGCCGCGCTCCCGGCGGTGAGCACGTCCGCCGCGTGCTGCACCACGAACCGCCACACCCGGTTCAGGAAGCGGCTCGCGCCCTCGACGCCGTGGTCGTTCCAGTCGAGGTCCTTCTCGGGCGGCGCCGCGAAGAGCGAGAAGAGCCGGGCGGTGTCGGCCCCGAACATGCGGATGAGGTCGTCGGGGTCGACCACGTTCCCCTTCGACTTCGACATCTTGGCCCCGTCCTTGATGACCATGCCCTGCGAGAGGAGCGCCGTGAACGGCTCGTCCACCTTCGTGAGCCCGAGGTCGCGCAGCACCTTGGTGTAGAAGCGCGCGTAGAGCAGGTGCAGGACGGCGTGCTCGATGCCGCCGATGTACTGGTCGACGGGCATCCAGTAGTCGGCGGCCGCCCGCTCGAACATCCCGTGGTCGTAGTTCGGCGAGCAGTAGCGGAGGAAGTACCACGACGACTCCACGAACGTGTCCATCGTGTCGGTCTCGCGGCGCGCCGGGCCGCCGCACCGCGGGCACGTCGTGTTGACGAAGGAGGCGACCTCCGCCAGCGGCGAGCCGCCCTTGCCGGAGAGCTGGACGTCCCGCGGGAGCACGACCGGGAGGTTCTCCTCCTTCTCGGGCACCATGCCGCAGGCCGGGCAGTACACGACCGGGATGGGCGCGCCCCAGTACCGCTGCCGGCTGATGCCCCAGTCGCGCAGGCGGTAGTTGACCTTGGCGGTCCCCAGCCCGTGCTGCACGAGCCAGTCGATGGCCGCGCGCTTGGCCTCGGGGATGGCGAGGCCGTCGAGGAAGCCGGAGTTGATCTTCACGCCGTCGCCCGTGTAGGCCTCGCCGGCCCAGCCCGCCGGCCGCTCGACCGTCTCGACGATCGGCAACCCGTGCTGCCGGGCGAAGTCCCAGTCGCGCTGGTCCTCGCCGGGCACGGCCATGATGGCGCCGGTGCCGTACGTCATCAGCACGTAGTCGGCGATGAACAGCGGGATCTCGGCCCCGCTGAACGGGTTGACCACGCGGGCCGCCAGCCGCAGGCCGCGCTTGGGCCGGTCCTCGGCGGTCCGCTCCTGCTCCGACTGCCGGGCGACCTCGCTCTGGAACCGCTCGACGGCCGCCCGCTCCTCGGGCCCGCTCACCAGGGCCGCGACGAGCGGGTGCTCGGGCGCCAGCACCGCGTACGTCATGCCGAAGCCGGTGTCGGGCCGCGTGGTGAACACGCGGAGCTTCAGCCCCGGACGCCCGGCCACCGGCAGGTCGAATTCGGCGCCCTCGCTCTTGCCGATCCAGTTGCGCTGCATGGTCATGACGCGCTCGGGCCAGCCCGGCAGCCGGTCGCACCACGCCAGCAACTCCTCGGCGTACTCGGTGATCTTGAAGAACCAGCCGTCGATGTCGCGCCTGGTGACCTCGGTGTCGCACCGCCAGCAGCGGCCGGCCTCCACCTGCTCGTTGGCGAGCACGGTCCGGCACGACGGGCACCAGTTCACGGTCGAGCGCTTGCGGTAGGCGAGCCCGCGCTCGAGCATCCTGATGAAGATGAGCTGCTCCCACCGGTAGTAGGCCGGATCGCACGTCGTGACCTCGCGGTCCCAGTCGTAGGAGATGCCCATCTTCCGGAGCTGGGCGCGCATGTTGTCGATGTTCTCGTACGTCCAGATGGCCGGATGCACGCCGTGCTCGATCGCAGCGTTCTCGGCCGGCAGGCCGAAGGCGTCCCAGCCCATCGGGTGGAGCACGTTGTAGCCGCGCATCCACTTGTAGCGGGCGAGCAGGTCGCCGATCGCGTAGACCCGCACGTGGCCCATGTGGATGCGGCCGGACGGGTACGGGAACATCTCCAGGCAGTAGAACTTCGGGCGCGAGGTGTCGGGGGAGACCCGGAACTGCCGGCTCGTCTCCCAGGCGGCCTGCCACTTCGCCTCGATCTCGCCGAACGGATAGCGGTCAGACGACATGATCGGCCTTATTGCTACCAGACTCAGGAGCGGCAGGCAAGAAACGTGGCGAGGGTGGCGCCCGGGCGCCACCCGCGCCCGCCGGGCTACTTCTTCAGATCGGCCACCGCCTCGTTGGCCTTCGCCAGCGACTCCTTGTGCTTGCCGCCGTCGTGCAGCTTCTGCGCCTCGTCCAGCTTCGCCAGGGCGGCCTTGACCTTCGGGTCGTCGGCCTTCATCTTGGCGGCCGCGTCGCGGCCCTCCTTGATGACCTTCGGGCACGAGCTGGCCATCGCCACGCCACCCGTGAACGCCAGGGTCAGCGCCACTGCCGTCGCCACCATTGCCTTCTTCATCATCGTCCTCGTCACCACCTTTGCGCGCCAGGCTGGAACGGCCGATCGGCGCTCTGGTCGGCTAACCGCCGAGCCCGCGGGCGGGTTCCCGCCCCGCCGCCGGCTCCGGCGCCGCCGCCGGCTCAGTATCCGCCGAGGGGCGGGCAACCGGGTGGAAATATTCGTGGATCCTCTGGGCCAGCTTCGGCGTCACCTTGGGGACGGCGGCCAGCTCCGCCACCGAGGCCTCGCGCACCCGCCGCGCCGAGCCGAGCGTCTTGAGCAGGCTCGTGCGGATGGTCGGCCCCACCCCGGGAATCGCGTCGAGGACGGACTGGATCGTGCGCCGCCCGCGCAGCTTCTTGTGGTAGGTGATCGCGAAGCGGTGGGCCTCGTCGCGGATCTTCTGCAGGGTGTGCAGGGCCGGCGACGTCGGGTCGAGGACCAGCGGCTGCGCGCTGTCGCCGACGTACACCTCCTCCTGCTGCTTGGCCAGCGAGATCACCGGGATCCAGTCCAGCCCCAGCTCCTGCAGCACGGACGCTCCCACGTTGAGCTGCCCGCGCCCGCCGTCGATGAGCACGAGGTCGGGCAGGACGGTCCCCTGCTCGAGCGCGCGGGCGAAGCGGCGGTTCAGGACCTCGCGCAGCGAGGCGAAGTCGTCGGGGCCCGCCACCGTGCGGATGCGGAAGCGCTTGTAGTCGTCCTTCTTCATCCCGCCGTTCTCCCACACGACCAGCGAGCCGACCTGCTCGGCGCCCTGGATGCTGGAGATGTCGTACCCCTCGATGCGGTTGGGCGCCCCGGCCAGGTTGAGGGCGCGCCGCAGCTCTTCCAGCACGTACTGCTGGCGGTCGTCGCGCGACAGCAGGTGGTTCTGCAGCGCGATGGCCGCGTTGGCCTCGGCCATGGCGACGAACTCGCGGCGGGGGCCGCGCTGGGGCACGGTGAGCTGGACGCGGCGCCCGGCCAGGCCCGACAGCCACTCGGTGACCAGCGCCGCGTCCGGGATCTCCTCCGACAGGAGGATCTCGGGCGCCGGCACCACCCGCTTGCCGTAGAACTGGCTGACGAACGCCGCCAGGACCTCCCCGTCCGTCCAGCCCGACACCTTGTCGAAGAAGAACGCTTCCTGGCCGACCAGGCGGCCCTTGCGAACGAAGAACAGCTCGACGCAGGCGTCCGGCCCCTGCCGCACGACGCCGAGGATGTCCTGGTCGACCTCCTCCGTCGAGATGATCTTCTGCCGCTCCTGCACCTTCTTGAGCGACTGGATCTGGTCGCGCAGCACCCCGGCGCGCTCGAACTTCTCCTCGGCGGCCGCCGCCTCCATCTCCTCGGTGAGCCGCCGCAGCAGCTCGTCGTCCCGCCCCTCCAGGAAGCGCTGGACGTCGCGCACCGTCCGCGCGTACCCCTCGCGCGTCTCCCAGCCGGTGCAGGGCGCGTTGCAGCGGCGGATCGCGTACTGGATGCAGGGGCGCTCGAGGCGCCCGTCGATCGTGATGGAGCACGTGCGCAACGGGAAGAGCTGGCGGGTCAGCCGCAGCGTCTCCCGCATCGCGGTGGCCGGGTAGAAGGGGCCGTAGTAGGTGTCGCCGTCGTTCTGCACGCGGCGGGCGACCAGCAGGCGGGGGAAGGCCTCGCTGGTGGTGAGCTTGAGGAAGGGATAGTGCTTGTCGTCGCGGAGGATGATGTTGTAGCGGGGCCGGTGCTTGCGCACCAGGTTCGCCTCCAGCATCAGCGCCTCCAGCTCGTTGTCGGTGACGATGTACTCGAGGTCGCCGATCTGGCGCACGAGGGCGTCGGTCTTGGCGTCGTGCGGGCGCGCCTCCTGGAAGTACGAGCGCACGCGGCTGCGCAGCGACGCCGCCTTGCCGACGTAGATCACCTGGGCCCGGGCGTCGCGGTAGAGGTAGACGCCGGGCCGATCGGGCACCCGGGCCAGCTTGTCGTCCAGCGTCGAGGCCCGCGTCATACCTGCTGCCGCTTGAGGGCCCGCACGCGGTCGCGCAGCTCGGCGGCCTGCTCGAAGTCGAGGCGGCGGGCGGCGTCGCGCATGGCCGCCTCCATCTCGGCGATCCGCCCGGCCCGCTCGGCCGGCGACGCGAACGTCTCGGCGGCGGGCGCCTCCACCTCCACCGTGTAGTAGTCCCGCTCGTACACCGTCTGGAGCAGCTCGCGGATCGACGAGCGGATCGACTCCGGCGTGATGCCGTGCTCGGCGTTGTAGCGGGCCTGGATCGCGCGGCGGCGCTCGGTCTCGCGGACGGCCTCGGCCATCGAGTCGGTCGTGTGGTCGGCGTACATGATGACTTCACCGGCCAGGTTGCGGGCGGCCCGCCCGGAGGTTTGAATGAGGGACGTCGACGACCGCAGGTACCCTTCCTTGTCGGCGTCCAGGATCGCCACCAGGGAGACCTCGGGGATGTCGAGCCCCTCGCGCAGGAGGTTGATGCCGATGAGCGCGTCGAACTTGCCCAGGCGCAGGTCGCGGATCAGGGCCACCCGGTCCAGCGTGTCGATGTCGGAGTGCAGGTAGCGCACGCGCAGGCCGAGCTGCTGGTAGTACTCGGTCAGGTCCTCGGCCATGCGCTTGGTGAGGGTGGTCACCAGCACGCGTTCCTCGCGCTCGGCGCGGGCGCGGATCTCGTGCAGCAGGTCGTCCACCTGGTCGCCGGCCGGCCGCACGGTGATCCGGGGATCCATGAGCCCGGTGGGCCGGATCACCTGCTCGGCGACCGCGTCACCGGCCAGGCCCAGCTCGTAGTCGGCCGGCGTCGCCGAGACGTAGACCGTCTGGCGGGTCAGCCGCGTGAACTCCTCGAAGGTCAGCGGGCGGTTGTCGAAGGCCGACGGCAGCCGGAAGCCGTACTCGACCAGCGACTCCTTGCGCGAGCGGTCGCCGTAGTACATGCCGCGGACCTGGGGCACCGCCACGTGGCTCTCGTCGATGACGATCAGCGCGTCGTCGGGCAGGTACTCGATCAGCACCGGCGGCGGCTCGCCCGGCCGCCGCCCGGTCAGGTGGCGCGAGTAGTTCTCGATGCCGTGGCAGTACCCCAGCTCGCGCAGCATCTCCATGTCGAACAGCGTGCGCTGCTCCAGCCGCTGGGCCTCCAGCAGGCGGTTCTTGCCGCGCAGGAACGCCAGCCGCTCGCCCAGCTCTTCCTGCACCGTCCCCAGCGCCCGCTCGAGCTGCTCGGCGGGGGTCACGTAGTGGCTGGCCGGGTACACGTGGATCTCGGGCAGCCGATGCTGCACCTGCCCCCTGAGCGGATCGACGCGGTGGATGGCGTCGATCACGTCACCGAACAGCTCGATGCGGATGGCCGAGGACTCCTCGTTGGCCGGGAACACCTCCACCACGTCGCCGCGGACGCGGAACGTCCCCCGGTGAAAGTCGTAGTCGTTGCGCTCGTACTGCACGGCGATCAGCCGCCGGATGATGGCGTCGCGGTCCATCACCTCGC
>Ga0302046_10004409_pt1 | contig 12528 bp, 16 predicted proteins | sample RVTome_11_FD_200261 | JGI IMG/M metagenome (GOLD analysis project Ga0302046, IMG submission 200261) | Soil microbial communities from uranium-contaminated site in the Upper Colorado River Basin, Wyoming, United States - RVT147D111 (version 2) ...
ATCGACCCAATCCAGAGGCTGGCCGCGCTAGCGAAACAGGGGTCAGAGCCGCTGTCGCTTCTTGCGGTCGGTGGCGACGAACGCAGCCTTCACCGGGAACTCGCAGCCGACCGGGTGCACGGGGAGTGGTTTCGCCCTACGGAGAACGTCCTCGCGAAAATTCGCGATAACGGCGGGAATCCTGATTCTCCAATAGCAACGGCAACTTACGAAGGGGACAGGCGTGTCCTATACGATGCCAGCGAGACCACGGAGAACGGGTCGTCGCGAAAATTCCCGGGAGAGTCGGGAACAGTCGCGACTGACCGGGACCGGGACCAGGACCAGGACCAGGACCAAGACCGGGAGATCAGATCATGTGATGTTTCGGGCCAGGTCAAACGGGTGTTCGAGGCGTGGAAGCACGACACCGGGCATCACCGGGCGAAGCTCTCACCGGAGCGGTCATCCCGGATTCGTTCCAGGCTGCGAGAGGGGTTCACCCCCGAGGAGCTGATCCGGGCAATCACGCACCGGCACCACGACCCGTGGCTGATGGGCGAAAACCCCAGCGGCAAGGTCTACGACGGCATCAAGACGCTGCTACGCGACGCCGAGCAAGCTGAGCGCCTCCGCGACTTGGCCGAGCCGATGAGAGCTCGCGACGGACCGCCGAACCGGAACGAGCGCACCGTGAACAAGTTGATGGATCGGGCCCTGGAGCTCGAGCGGCGAGAGCGAGAGGAGCAACATGAACCGATCGGAACTGGCCAGGGTGGTGGCGCTGTTGTCGGCCGCCTACCCCAACGCTCAGATCAGCGTAGCGACCAGCGAAGTCTACGAGGAATTTCTAGCGGATCTCGAGGCGCGTCACGTACTGGCTGCGGTGCGGCGGTTGGTCAACATCAGCAAGTTTCTGCCGACCATCGCAGAGATCCGAGAGACAGCGAGGGACGAACTGCACGAGGAACTGGAGACCGAGCGGCGACAGCGAGAGCGAGCCCTTGCCAAAGCCGCGCCGCCACCGCTGGATCGCAAAGAGAGCGCCGCAGGTGCGCGCGAGGTTTTGAGGGCGATCCTCGGTGGCATGGACGAGAGCTTCTCCGGAGCCGAGGAGTCTGAGCCATGACCTGGCACCCCTACGTCAAGGCCGTCGCAGCCCGGCACATGGTCAGGACCGAGGACATCTACGGGCGCTCGCTCAAGCCCCGCATCGTCCGGGCGCGCCACGAGCTGTGGGCGACGCTGAGATGCTTCCACGGGCTGAGCTACACGGAGCTCGGAGCGGTGACAGGGCACGACCACACCACGGCAATCAGCGGTGTGCGTAGGCATTGGGAGCGATGGCGCAGGAGGGCAGCGTGATAACCGACGAACGAATTGCAGAAATCCGCGCGCTGCTCGAGAACGCGACGCCGGGACCTTGGCGCGCCCACCCAAGCGGATGGGTGGAGACCGCAAACGAAGTGCCGGTGTCCGATGCGCTGCGCCGCCAACCGCATGCGGAGCGCGATGGTGCCCTCATCGCCGCCGCGCCCACGATCATCGCCGAGCTGCTGGAGGAGGTGGAGCGGCTAGCGGTCAGACCGCCGCGCTATTGGTGTGATCGGTGCGAGGAGCTCGAGTTTGTCTGCGATAAAGCACACCAGAAACTGGCGCAGGTGACACGCGAGCGCGACGAAGCACGACGCGTGGCGCTGACCAGGGCGATGGAGAAGTGATGGCGACACCTGAACCACACGCCGCCCCCGCCCCCGTCTTTCGCCTCGAGCTCCCGCTGCGACTGGCGCCGACGATGAACCAGATCATGTCGCTCATCAAGCGTGCGCGTGGAAGGCGCTGCTACCAGCTCGACGAAATCAAGCAGGAGATCGCGCGCCACGTTCGCACGGCTGCGCTGCGGTACCCGAGCGGCAAAGCGAGCGGTCGCCGTCGTGTCGAGGTCACGCGCCATAGCTCGCGACAGCCCGATGAATTGAGCGCCGATATCCTAGGAGCCAAGTTGGTGCTGGACGCGCTCGTGAAAGCCGGCGTTCTGCGCGACGATTCGATCAAGTGGTGCGAGCGGGTTGCGCGGTGGGAGCAGGCGCCGCCGGGGCATGGGAGGCTTGTGGTCGAGGTGTTCGTTGCGCTTGACCAATCGGCGGACATTGTGTCAATCTGAGCTGAGGTTCTGGCGGTATGGGTGCAGCGGTACGAATTGAGGGACGATTTGTCCCAGGGGTAAGCGGCAATCCAGGAGGCAGAGCCACCCTCACGCCCGAGCAGAAGCGCGGCCTCGAACTGGCTCGAAAGGCGGTGCCGGCAGCGATTCGGTGCGCGATCGACATGCTCGCCGAGCCTGAGTGGCAAGCCAGGGCGGCGGCGGTGAAGGTGCTGCTCGACAAGGGCTTACCGCGCTGGGCGGTGGAGCACATGGAGGGGCCGGACAAGGGCGTGTCGACGCTTTCCGAGCATCTGCGGCAGCTGGCCGAGGAGATTGACGGGTGAAGGGCTCGCGCCGCCACTCAGACGGCACGCCGTACGACGCGCACACCGTTGACGAGTGGATCGCGGCCGTACAGGGCTTCGGCGAGTATCCGGTGGGCGGGCAGATAACCTCGCCCGAGTCGTTGCGCCGGCACCTACGCGCATTCCACGCCCACCACGAGGCTCACCACCATCGCGAGGGGCGGTTTCAGCGCGGGGTTGCTGCTGCACGAGAGCTCGACTCCGAGGCCATCGCCGTGCTGATGGTGATGCTCCCAGAGCTGGGCGAGCGCCTGAAGGCGGCGGCGGTTCTGATCCCAGAGTGGAACGAGCGGCTGAAGGCGATCGCTGCCGGTGGCGATCTGACGGAGCTGGACCACAAGAGGTACGGGCTTGGCGAGCGGCACGAGGAGGGCTTTGGTGTAGACCGGCCGCCGGGGGCTACCGCGCTACGTGGGGCACGGGTAGATGGGTACCAATTGGGACCAAATCTCGGGCTGAGTCGAGAGCAGATCGATAGAGTGCCGTGTAAGGAAGAGCGGCTCTTGGAGCAGGAGCTGCTGGACTCGCATGGACGCCCAGCGGATAGCTGAGGCTGTCGCGCGCTGCAGCCTCGAGAAGCTGGTCACCGACGGCAAATTCCTCGGCCTCGACGCAACGCTGCATCAGCGCATGGTCTGCGGCGTGGCAGAGGGCGGCCCTGTCCCCGCGCTCGAGCCAATCACCGGCTATCCCGAGGAGGTGTGCGCCCGCAGCGGCACCGGCTACGTGGTGGGCGACGTGGACGCGGTGGAGCGCGCCCGCGAGCTCTACGTCGTGTGTGGGATTCGAACGTTCAAGAGCCTGATGGCAGCGTGCCTGGCGATCCGCGCAGCGGTGACGTGCGACCTGTCTGGCCTGCAGCCCTACGAGATGGCGCGCGTATCGGTGCTGAGCCTGAAAATGGATCTGGCGATGCAACTCCGCCGCCATGTGGCCGGCATCATCGAGTCCTCACCTGTGCTGCAGCAGATAGCCGAGGGCGACGTCACCGATGGCGTGCGGCTGGTGCACCCGAGCGGGCGGCGCGTTGAAATCCGAGTGGTAGCCGGCGCCGCGACCGGGAGCTCCGTTGTCTCGACCTGGTCGGCCGGGGTCATCGTCGATGAGGCCCCGCGCTACGCAGGCTCAGAGGACGCCAAGGTTAACTTCGACGATTTGCGAGCAGCCAGCCTTGGCCGGCTCGTCCCCGGGGCTCAGTTCGTGGCCATCGGCAGCCCCTGGGCAGCTTACGGGCCGGTCTACGACACGGTGCAAGAGCACTGGCGGCGGCCATCAAGGGACGTGTGCGTGGTCCGCTGCTGTGCCCCGGCGCTGCACCCTGGCTGGTGGACGCCGCAGCGGGTGCGTGACCTCGAAGGCGCCAATCCAGTGAGCTACAAGGCCGACGTGCTCGGGGAGTTCGTCGAGCTCGAGACCGATGCCCTCCCAGCCTCGGACGTTGAGCGCGCGCGCGGGGACTACCGCAGCCTCGGAGCTCGCCCCCGGCACCACCACATCGCGGCGATGGATCCGGGTATGCGCCGCAACGCCTGGACCCTCATCATCGGTCGCCGCACCGACGATCACTGGCTCGAGGTCTGCACAGCTCGGCAGTGGATCGCGCCTGCCTCGGGCAGCATCGACCCCGAGGCGACCATGCTGGACGTGGCCAAGTTGCTCCAAAGCTACGGAATCAAAACGATTTACTCGGACCAGTACCACGCCGCGACGCTCGGGGTGCTCGCACGGCAGCAGGGGATCCGGTTGGTGGATCTGACCCTCAGGCGCGACGACAAGGTGAATCTGATCTCGGAGCTGGCCACCCAGCTCAGCCTGGGTAAGATCCGGCTCCCCGACAGCCACGCCCTCGTCGACGACCTAAAGCGGGTGCGGCGCGTCCCCAACCCCAGCGGCGGCCTGCGGATCGTCCTGCCGGAGACAGCCGACGGGCGCCACTGCGACTACGTGCCGAGCCTAATGCTCGTCGCCCGACACCTCAGAGACCCAGAGCCCGAGCGAGCGGCCGACTACGATCCCGGCTACGAGGCGCTCGTGCGCAAACATCGGCGGCTCGGGCTGGTCAGCTGAACACCACTTGACCGAAAAATGAACACCGTGTACAGGTACAACCATGCAGAGGGGCCGAGGGAGACCGCGCCGCACGCTCGTGCACCTGAGCGAGGTGGGTTTTGAGCGTCTCGTTACGGCTCCCCAGGGCGGCAATCACGGTCGATTCCACCTCGAAGGCCCCTCGAGCGCCCGTCTTGGGCTCGCTGACCAGCTAACCTACGACGCTGAGCTCGGTCTCGTGCACGTGAGTGTGGGCGGGCGCTGTCGGAGCTACCCGGTCTCGACCGTGAGCGACATGGTGCTCAGCGTCCCGGACGCGGAGGCGGCGGAGTAGCGTGGATACCTCGGTTCCGTGGTGGGAGGCTAGCAAAGCCGAGGTGGGGGAGCGAGTGGTCGCCCGGGCGAATCAGATCCTCGATGACCTGTCTGGCCGCTACGACAATTTCAAGCGCGCCTATCGGCTGTACGGTGCCGATCCCGATTCGGAGGGAATGAGCCTGGCCGACGTGCTGCGCGCTTCCGCGCTGCGGCGAAACATCGTCGCCGAGGCGGTCGAGTCGCTGGCCTCGGAGCTGACCCAAGCGGGCACGCTGGTATCGATCACCGGCACCGCTGCGGACTTCGACGAGCGGCAAAAAGCCGAGTACTGGGACTGGTACTCGGAGGCGGCCTACGTGCGCCACCGCCTGCCGCTGTTGCACTATCAGCTGGTGCTCGACGCGATCATCGCTGGGATTGGGATCGGGGTCATCGCCGACACCGACGACGGGCCGAAGCCCGAGCGGGTGCACCCGTGCGATCTGCTGCTCGACGATGGCGGGTGCTCGACGGTGGAGCCGCCTGAGCTCGGCCGTCGCCTGCGCGTGTCGCGCCATCTGCTGATGCAGCGCTTTCCTAAGCTCGCCGACGACATCAAGGCGGTGCCGCGCTCAGAGCACAGCCGCGGGCGCGAGGTTATCGAGGTTTTCGAGTTTTGGTTCTCGGCTGGCGAGGGCAAAAAGGGCCGGCACGTGCAGGCTGTCAAGGGGCTCGAAAAGGCGCTCGTTGATGAGCCGTGGGAGGGCCGGCCGCCGAGCTTCTACGTGCGGATCGTGCCCGATACCAGGACGATGGTCGGCCCCTCGCTCGCCCTTCGAGCCGAGTCCCTGCAGCTCGAGCACGACCGGATCAGTGCGGTCCTGCAGGACGGCGGTACCTACCAAGTGCCAAGGCTAGTGGTGCGACGTGGCACGTGCGAGCTGAGCCACCTGGAGAACGAGCCCTCGACGGCCATCGAGGTGGACGGGCTGCCGGCACAGGAAGTGTATCAGCTCTTGGCCGCTGCGGCGCACCCCGAGGTCTACAAGCGGCTCGACGATCTCGAGCAGGCGATCTTTCGCGCGATGCAGGCGAACCAGATGTTTTCCAGCGGTGAGCTGCCGGCTGGGATTCGTAGCGGCAGCGGCAAGGCGATCAAGCACTACCGCGAGAACCGGAGCAAGCGGCACCTACCAGCCGAGCGCGAGCGCGACTGGATGGCGGTGCAGCTCATCGACGAGCTGATGCGCGGTGAGCAGCGCGCGGCGGCGAGCGGCTCGCACCAGGTGCAGATTCAGGTGAGCGGCGTACTCAAGCAGATCCCAATCTCCGAGATGCTGCTGGATCGCGACAAGATCCAACTCCGCGCCGCGCCCACCTCCGACTTGCCACTCGACAAGGCCGTGCGTGTCGAGATGCTCGCCGAGTTGGTCAAGGACGGGATCATTCCGCCCGAGGAATTCTACGCAAAAAGCCAAGTGGTGGATTTCAAGGACGCGGAGCGGCGCGTCACGAGTCCCACGCGGCTCGCCGAGATGTACTGTGGCGCCATTTTGCGCGACGGTAAGAGCCGGCAGCCGCCGAAGCATGTGCCGTACGACACGTGGCTGTCGATTGCTCTGGAGCGGCTGTGCCTCGCCGAGCTCGACTTCCACGACCTCGAAGGCGCGTCTGCCCAGCGCGCCGAAGTCAAACTCAAGGCGCTGCGGCAGTTCACCGACGAGCTCGCCGCACGAATTCAAGAGGCCCAGGCCCCAACGCCCATGGTCGCCCCCTCACCGGACGCGGCTATTCCGGGGCCTGGGCCCGCTATGCCTCCTATGCCTCCTCCGCCCAATGGCGCTGGCCCGATGGGTCCGCCGATGCCCCCGGACATGGCGCCGCCCATGCCGCCAGTGAATTAGCATGACCATCGACGAAGGCAGAGTAGGCGAGCCAGAGCTGGCGCCCGACGTCCCGACTCCAGACGCGAGTCCCGAGCCGCCGTCGCAGGCAGAGGAGGGGCACATCGTCCAGGTGGACGGCCGCGAGGCTGCGGCGCAGGCGATCCGCGAGATGACCGCCGCCGCCGCTGAGACGGAGCCCGAGGCCCCCGTCCCCGCCGAGCCAGAGCAGACCGAGCAGGAGCAGGAGCAGGAGGCCGAGGCCGCTCCTGATGATGCGCCGGGCGACGAAACGGACGAGCGTGGGCAAAAGCACAAGCCGTCCATCCTGCGTGAGGCGAGGCGGCGACAGAAGGCGGCACAGCGTGAAGCGGCGCTGGCTCGGCAAGAGCGCGCGCAGGCGCAGCAGATGCTCGAGGAGGCGAGGCAGCTGTCCTCGCAGCTCGCGGAGCATCGTCAATTCCAGCAACAGTTCAAGCGCGACCCCTGGGGCGCGATGATCGCGCAGACCGGCATGAGCCGGGAGCAGCTCTTGGCGCAGCAGCTAGACGGCGCCGCTGGCGACGTGCCCCCTGCGGTGCAGTCACAGCTCGAGGAGATGCGCCAGCAGCTCGCAGCCGAGCGAAAGGCACGTGAGGAGCGCGAGCAGCAAATGCAGCAGCTCGCCACACGGCAGCAGTTCGAGTCGCTCGTGCAGCAGGACATCGACGTGTTTGAGAAGCGCCTCGAGAACGGCGGCGGCGAGACCTATCCGCATGCCGCCGCGATGCCGAAGGGCAAGCGCCAAGCGAAGGCGCGTGAGCTGGTGGCACAGGCGAAGGCGGAGATGGATCGCATTGGCGATCCAAACTTCTACACGCGAGCCGACATCATGGATGCGCTCGAGGAATGGTCACAGGGGGAGATTTCGCAGTGGGTCGATAACCCACTGCTGCGGGCCAAGTATGGCCTAACTGCGGAGCAAGCTGCGCAAGGCGACGGGCTGGCTGCGACAGGAAAAAAGCCAGCTCCGAATCCTGCGCGCGCGGCCATCCCGCGAGGTGTGAGCGCTACCGATAGCGCCACGCCACCGATCCAATCTCAGATGACCGACGCGGAGCGCCGAGAGGCAGCCGCAGCGGCCGTCCGAGACATGCTCAAGAGCGGCTGATAGCCGCGCCACACAGGGTCCAGAGGCCCCGCTTCCAAAGCCTCGCGAAAACCGAAACCGAGCCCTCGGGCTCATTCGCAATCGCGAGGCTTTGTCATGTCTGTAGCGTCAACCGACCTACTCGAGAAAATCTACAAGATTCGTTACAGCTCCGATGGGCTGACGAAGTACCTGGAGAAGGAATCCGACCTCATCAGCTGGGTCCCGAAGAAGACCGACTTCGGCGGTTGGAAGTGGTGGAAGACCTTCAAAACGAACGCGGTCCGCGGCTCCACCACCTTCGGGACCGCGCTCGCGAACAAGAACGTCCCCAACTTCAAACGGGCCGAGATTCACCGAGCGCAGGACCATGTGATCGTGTCGGTGGCGTGCGAGGCCGCCCGGGCGGCGAAGAGCGACGAATACGCTGTGATCGACGAGCTGGACGATGCCGTCCAGTCATCGATGGCCGAGATGGCCCTATCCATCGAGAACCTGCTCACCGGTGACGGCGGTGGATCGCGCGCGCAGGCCGCGACCATCTCGACCGACACGATCACCCTCGCAGACCCGTCCAAAATCTACCTCTTCCACGAGGGGATGAAGCTGCAGTTTTCCGACGACGCGGGCACCGACACCTCCGATGCCCTGCGCGACTCGGGAGCCACCGCGACGATCCTCGCGATCAATCAGGCGGACGGGAAAATCACCACCGTCGCAAACGTCGACACCACCGTCCCGACGGTGGGCAGCACGGACTACCTCTTTCGCGAGGGCGACTTCGACGACGGCGCCCAGCGTGTGCTCCAGGGCTTTTTCGCCTGGGTCCCGCACACCGCGCCGACGAGCGGTGACTCGTTCTTCGGCGTCGATCGCAGCGCAAACGTGGGAGCTCTAAGCGGCATGCGAATCGACGGCGCCGGGGCCAACCCGTTCACGGTCGTCAAAGAGGCCGCCAGCTACGTCAAGCGAAATCGCGGCAAGGCTGACACCTTGTGGATCAACCCCACGAAGTACACCGAATTGGACGAATACATCTCGTCCAAGCAGTACTTCGACGAGAAAACCGCGCCGTTCATTGGTGCCTCGGGATTCAAGATCCACACCGTCGCCGGTCTCGTCAACGTGATGGCCAGCTCGGCCTTCCCTGAGAACAAGGGACTGCTCACCCGCCGTGAGTGCTGGCTCCTGCGCTCGCTCGACGGCTTCCCGCACCCCGTCAACGACGACGGCCGCATCTGGCACCTGGAGCAGTCCGCGGACGCGCTGCAGGCACGCCATCGCTACTACGGCCAGCTTGGCCATCTTCGCCCGCAGGACAGCTGCGCGATCACCTTCTGAGAGGACACCATGGCAACCGCATACAAAGAAATGGCGCGGCGGATCGCGCCGCTTGCTGATCAGGTCGGCTCAGACACCGTCGCCGGTGACACCTCGGGGTTCATCGATGCCTTCGACGCGCTCACCAAACGCGTCGTTCGCGCATCGATCGCGCCGTCGGTCACGCCTGGCACCGCGGAAAACTTCATTATCATGGAGGCCGAGGCCGACCTCGAGCTCCTATCGGTGAAGTACCACCCCGATGACGCGCTGACCGCAAACGCCTGCGACTACGCCACCCTCGACATCAACAAAGAGGACGGGGCGGCGGGCGGGCTCACATCGCTCGACGCGATCACCACCGAGGTGTCTGGCACGGACGACTGGGCGGCACGCGTAGCCGAGTCTTTCGGCGGCATCGGCGTAAATGACACCCTCGACGCTGGAGAAATCCTCGTTCTCCAAATCACCAAAACCGGCTGCGGCGTGGCCGTGCCGCACGGCACCCTCGAAGTCACCTATCGGCTGCTCTGAGGTCACCATGGCGCTCACGATCAAAAAACGCCATGGCGGCCTGAAGGCGCACGCCTTCGCAGAGGGCTCGCTCTACGCCATCTCTTTCACCGCCGACGAGAACGACACCGCTCTACTCCACCAGGACGAGAAGGTGGTGGAGAGCATCTCGCGCACAACCGACGGCGTGTACGTCCTCACGCTCGGCCCCGAGTTCAAGCGGCTCGTGGTCATGGGAACGCCCAACGTGCGAAAAAACGGCGACTGGACGGCCACCGTCGTGCCAACCGAAGGCAACGCGACGAACAAGCTGACGGTGCGCACGTTTCTGGCAGGCACGCTCGACGATCCCGATGTCACCGTGGACGTCGTGGTCTGGCTCGTCTTCGCGCGCTTCAACGGGGCCAACGGCTAGTGGCCAGCAAGGGAAAACGTCTTCTCGCAGCGTCGTCGGGCTCGGGCGGGTACCACAATCCGCCCGGGCCCGGGGATTCCGACTACGACGAGGACAAGGTGGAGCTCGCGCAGCTCGTGCTCGACGCCATCAAGGCGGGCGACGCCGAAGAGCTCTGCGCCGCCCTCGAGGCCTTCGTCTACTCCTGCGAGGACGAAGGACCATCGGTGGAAATCGCTGTCGGGTGACATATGGCGACGCGCACTCTAGCCGAGCTGCGCCAGATGGTGCGCGAGCTGTCCGACAACGAGACGACGGCCCAAGCAACAGCGTTCGTCGACGACGCAGAGCTCGACCCACGCATCAACGAAGCGCTGTCGGCGCTGCGTGATCTAAGAATCGATCTCGAGGGGCAGGAGTGGGCCGCTAAGACCGGGACGATTACCACGGCGAGCGGCACAGAGGTCTACCCGCTGCCGCCTGACTTCGACACGTTGCTCGGCGTGCGGTGTGAGCCAACCGATGGCGGGAACACGGAGTACACGCTCGAGCCGTGGGACTACGAGATGCTGGCATCGCTCCGCAATGTGGCCGACGGCACCTACCCGACGCACTACCGGCTAAAGGACGCGGACGGCGACAAGATCGATCTGAAGCCGACTCCAACTGCGGTCGTTACGGTCTACATCGACTACGTGCCGAGCTACACCGAGCTCGACCAGGCCGCCGATGAGACCTTTTCGATGCCGTATGGCTGGTGGAAGTGGGCAGCGCTTTTTGCTGCGATCGACATCCTGAACAAGGAGGACCTCGACGCGACAGCCTTGACTCAGAAGTGGCAGGCCGAGGACCAGCGTGTGCGGCGACGGGCTGGCCGACGTGACGCGAGCCGTGCGCCGCGCATCAAGGACACGCGACAGGAGAGGCAGCGCATGCTCGGAGGCTTCCCGCGTCTGTGGAGGTCTTCGTGAGACGCTACCAGCCGATCCCACGGCAGGAGGACCGCCGCACCCAAGCGATCGTGGACGCGCACTTCCAGAGCGCCAACGAAGAGCGCGCTGTGCACGACAGCGAGCGCCGCATCCTGAAGGACTCCGACGGAAACACCGAAGTGGTGATTCAGAATTCTGGCTCGCTGCAGCTATTCCACCACTTCGGGCGTGAGGCGGTCGGGTGGCGCGTGGTGGACAACGACACCGGCAACGCCGGCTCGCTGAAGCGCTCAGCGAAGGACACCACGAGCATCACGATCGAGAACACGGACGCCTCAAACAATTTCCGCGGCACTATCGAGGTGTGGTGATGGCCGTCCCCCGACAGCTCGTCACCGTGCCGGCTACCGGCGGCATCTCGACCGAGGTGGACCGTCGGCTCCGACCACCGGAGCGGCTCGAGATCGCACGCAACGTGCGATACGACGAGATCGGCGGACTCGGCAAGCGCTACGGATTCTCCAAGCTGTCGACGCGAAACCTTGTCGGAACCTCGGAAGCGATCGACGACAAGGGTCCGGTGCGAGGACTGGCGCGCACCAGCAAAGAGCTGCTCGCGATCGGGCACCGCGATTTGTACGCGTGGAACCCGAAGGCCGCGGGGTGGCTCGAGCGCGGCGGCATCTCGCCGTGTGCGGGCAGGACGACCGAGCTGCACAGCTCCATGGCTGAGTACGACTACGCGGACCTCGACGTGACGCTAAACGGCTACATCGTGTCAGCGGCGGTGCGGTGGGAGCTGCGCGGCGATGACCCGTCTTACACCGCGCTGGAATTTCGGATCCACACCGAAGACGGCGATGCACTCATGCAGCCCCAGCTTGAGGAAGAGCTAACCAACCCGGCTCACCGTCCGCGCTACGTCGGAACCAGGGTAATCGGACTCGAGGGCGAGGCCGTGATTCTGTTCGGGGACCGCGACCACGCCACCAACGATATGGGGCTCAAAAGCTACCGGTACCCCACCGGTACGCCCGCGACCGCGCCCGTAGCGGGCACCCTGTACACCGCCGACGTGTTCAACGAGGGAAGTGCACCGTTCTCTCGGACCTATGACGGCTGCTACAACAGCGCATCGGCCGAGTATTTGGTGGCTTGGGTGAGCCACTCGGCCAACGAGATCAATCTGCGCACCTTCTCGATACTGCACGTGCTGCAAAACAGCGAGACGATCGACAAGATCAATGCTGGCGAGGGAGAGAACGAGGAGAAATGGATCCGAGTGGCGGTCAATGCCAGCGCCGACGGCAACTACTACGTGATCGCAGTGGCTCAGATTGTAGGTGACGGCAGGCACAAGGTGTATCTGTACAAATACACCAGCGGTCTCACCTCATCGTGGTCCGAAAAGCTCTTGTACGGACCGGGTACCGCACAGGAAAACGTGGACAACGTTGGCGTGTGCCATGGCGAAAATAACCAGGGCATAGAGCGCGCCCTTGGCTCGTGGGTGGTGCACGA
>Ga0302046_10004412_pt1 | contig 12527 bp, 5 predicted proteins | sample RVTome_11_FD_200261 | JGI IMG/M metagenome (GOLD analysis project Ga0302046, IMG submission 200261) | Soil microbial communities from uranium-contaminated site in the Upper Colorado River Basin, Wyoming, United States - RVT147D111 (version 2) ...
CGCTGAAGGTCGCATCCACAGCGCCCGTGTTAGTCACCGTCAGCGTCCAGTTCCAGCCCGTCGGTAGGGCCGTCACGCCACCCACATTGTTAGCCTTGCTGATTTGCAAGTCCGGCGCACCACTGACCACAACCGCATCATCCGCAGCATTGTTGTTGGTCTCGTCGCTCTCGGCGATGTTGTCATCGGGGTCAACCTCGACATTCACACCCAGGTTGGTGTAGGTACCGTTTATGGTTGGGGTGACGGGGATGATGACATCGAAGCTGCCTGTCGTAGCAGTGATGGTCACCGGGTTGATGTTGGCCGTGCAAGTCAGAACGTTGGCGGCAATGTCGCACAGGATGTCAGCATCGTTTACGTCCACCACGTTGATTACCGTCGGCGCGCCGAAAGTCAGGTCTGGCGTTGGCAGGGTGTCGCTCAGGATAATCTGTCCCGCGCTGAAGACGGCATCGACAGCGCCCGTGTTAGTCACCGTTAGCGTCCAGTTCCAGCCAGCTGGCAGGGTCACGGCGTCACTCACATCGTTGGCCTTGCTGATTTGCAAGTCCGGCGCACCACTGACCACAACCGCATCATCCGCAGGCGCGTTGTTGTTGGTCTCATCGCTCTCGACAACATCGTTGTTGGGGTCGACGATCACGTCCGTACCCACATTGGTGTAGGTACCCGCCACCGTCGGCGTCACGGCGATGACCACATCGAAGGTACCCGTGCCCGCCAGCAGCGTCACGTCCGCCCCAGCCGCCGTACAGGTCAGCGTGTTGGTGGCGACCGCACAGTCGATACTAGCGTCGTTGGTCACATCCACCGGGTTGGCCACTGTCACCGAGTCGAAAGTCAGGCCCGGCGTCGGCAGCACATCCGTCAGGATGGCATCTCCATCGCTGAAGATCGCGTCAGCAGCACCTGCGTTAGAGACGGTCAGTGTCCAGTTCCAGCCTGTCGGCAGAGTCGTGACACCACCCACATCATTGGTCTTGCTGATTTGCAGGTCAGGCAAGGCAGTGACCACGACAGCATCGTCGCTGGCCGTGTTGTTGGTCTCGTCACTTTCGGCAACATCGTCGTTGGGGTCGACGATCACATCCGTACCCACATTGGTGTAGGTACCCGCCACCGTCGGCGTCACCGGAATGACAACGTCGAAACTGCCCGTCGTGTTACCAATGGTCACCGGGTTGACATTGGCGATACAGGTCAGCACGTCAGCCGTGATGTCACACAGGATGTCGGTGTCATTAACACCGACCACATTGGTAATCGTCGGCGAGCCATAGGTCAGGCCTGGTGTTGGCAGGCTATCCGTCAGGATCGTTTCGCCCGGATCGAAGACGGCGTCGGCAGCGCCTGTACTGGTGACAGTTAGGGTCCAGTTCCAGCCCGTTGGCAGGATCGCGGCACCGCCCACGTTGTTGGCCTTGCTCACTTGCAAGTCGCGTGTGATGACATTGACTGTACGAACCACTTCTACAGCGGGGTTACCCGCCGAGTCTTGTACATTGTAGGTAACCGAGTAGCTACCGACGGTGTTGATATCGACCGCAGAAGCGTCGATTACGATGCTGCCAGTGATGTCGCCATTAATGTCATCTATCGCCGTAGCGCCCAACTCCATATAAGGATCACCGAGTAGGATTTCCTGTGGATTGTCACCAAGTAAGGTAATGACTGGCGGGATGGTATCAACGACCTGGATTGCACAGATTGCAGAAATCTTGGCATTGCCCACAACAGATGTAAGTGTCACATTCAAGGGACTGGTGACTGCAATGGTCGTTGGCGTTTGGTAGATATAGGGAATCATGGCGCCACCAGTTGTCGCGAAGATGTCAAGGTCGTTCAGCACCGGTGTACCTTCAATGCTCACATCAAAGATGCGGTCACCAACGCCACCGTTTCCACCACCGCCTGTGGCACCCAGGAATATCTCAGCGAAGTACAACTGGACGATGTACTCGCCATCGGGCACATTCAGGTTGTAGGAGAAGTTGCCGTAGCGTTCACTCTGGTACAGCGCATCGTCAATGGTGTTAGCGATAGGATTGCTATTTATGAAGACGCCACCACCAGTGAAATCGGTATCAGCCTGGAATTGCAGGCCTGTGCTGGCTGTATAGGGGACACTGCTGCCCGCATTGATGCAGTAAGCCGTTGCGACAGGCGGCATCACCATCCATTGGAAACTAATTGACGTGGTGTTGCCATCAATGTCGGTGACGTCGACCTGGGTTGGATAAGTTCCACTAGTAGCGGCGCCAATCTGCCCGGAGATGAGGCCATTGACATCCATGCTCAGGTTGGGTGGCAGGCCGGTAGCAGCGTAGGTCAGAGTGGCGTCGTCACCATCGGGGTCAGTGGCCACAATCTGCAACGAGACGGTATCGCCCACCTGGCTAAATTGGTCACCGGGATTGGTTACCAGTGGGGCGCCTGTTGGGAAGGCACACAGTGCAGAAATTTTGGGATTCTGTACTTCGCTAACGAAGGATACCGTCAATGGGCCAGCGACCGTGACTGGTGAAGGCGCCTGATAGACGTAGGCGGTCAGTGCGCCACCCGCCGTGGCGAACACGTCCAGGTCATCCAGCTCCAGTGCGCCTTCAATGCTCACATCGAAGATACGACTGCCCACACCGCCGCCAGAACCAGCACCCGGTGCGCCGAAGTATATCTCAGCGAAGTACAACTGAACGATGTAATCACCATCGGGCACATTCAGGTTGTAGGAGAAGTTGCCGTAGCGTTCGCTCTGGTAGAGCACATCATCCACAGTGTTGGCGATGGGCTGCGCGGTGGTGAAAGCAGCACCACCAACAAAGTCGGTATCGGCCTGGAATACCTGACCGGTGCTGGCCGTGAAGGGGATAGCACTCCCTGCATTGATGCAATAGCCATTGGTCAGGGATGTGGTCACGAACCACTGGAAGTTGACACTGGTGGTGTTGCTGTCAACATCGGTGACATCCACCTGCACCGCGTACGGGCTGCCACTCGCCGTGCCCGCATCAATGGTGCCAGAGATGATCCCAGTACCCGCATCGATGCTCAGGTTGGGTGGCAGGCCAGTAGCACTGTAGGTCAGGGTGGCGTCGTCGCCATCAGGGTCGGTAGCCACGATCGGCAACGAGACGGTGTCGCCTTCGAGATTATTCTGGTTGCCGGGATTGCTCACCACAGGTTCCGTCGCATTCACGGTCACGCTGACGGTCATCATGCCGTCCAGATAACCGCTGGCGGTGCCCGTGATAGTGGCGCTGTGGCTGGTGCCCGACGCCAGGGTGGTGCTGTTCACCATGATGGTGAAGGGCGTGCCCGCATCAATGGCAACCGGAATGGTCAGCCAGGTGGGTGCCACGCCGGTGACATCATCGATAGCCGAAAGGCTGACAGTTGGGGTGTTGGCATCGCTGGCCGTCACCGTGCTGCTGCCACTATCGGTGCTATTCGGCGCCAGCACAAAATCGACGGGATCCGGACTGAAACTAAGGAAGGGTGAGGTAACCACATTCCAGGTAAAGCCGATCAATTCAGACGGGTTGACCCCATCATCCACCGTGACTTCCACGACGTAAGGACTGCTCGCGGCAGCGCCGACATCAATGGTGCCCGAAATCAGGCCTGTGTTGGTGTCAATGCTCAGGCCCGGTGGCAGTCCAGTGGCGATAAAGGTCAGCGGGCCATCGTCCACCGCATCAATCTGCAGGGAGATGGGATCGCCTTCCGTACTCGTCTGGTCGCCGGGGTTGGTCACCACCGGGGGAGTATCCACCGGGAAGGCACACAGTGCGGAAACCTTGCTGTTGTTCACGCTGGGGACGAAGCTCACCGTCAGTGGATTGGTAGCGGTGACGGTTGCTGGCGTCTCGTAGATATAGGCGGTCAGTGCGCCACCCGCCGCGACGAACACGTCCAGGTTATCCAGCTCCAGTGCGCCTTCAATGCTCACATCGAAGATGCGGCTGCCCGCACCACCGGATGGGCTGCCGCCCGGTGCGCCAAAGTAGATTTCGGCAAAGTACAGGCGCACGATATAGTCGCCATCGGGCACATTCAGGTTATAGGAGAAGTTGCCGTAGCGTTCGCTCTGGTAGAGCACATCATCCACAGTGTTGGCGATGGGCTGCGCGGTGGTGAACGTGCTGCCGCCCGCCGAATCGGTATCGGCCTGGAACAACAAGCCCGTGCTGTCGACAAAGGATGAGGTGCTGCCCGCATTGATACAATAGCCTGCACCCACGGGCTGTTGCACCGTCCATTGGAAGTTGACACTGGTGGTGTTGCTATCGACATCGGTGACATCCACCTGCACCGGGTAGACACCGCCAGCCCCAGTCGCAATCTGACCCGAGATCAGGCCCGTGTTGGCGTCCATGCTCAAACTGGGCGGCAGGCCAGTGGCGGCGTAGGTCAGGGTGGCGTCGTCACCATCGGGGTCGGTAGCCACGATCTGCAGGGAGACGGTGTCGCCTTCCTGGTTAGTCTGACTGCCGGGGTTGGTCACCAGCGGCGGATCGCCGACAAAGCTCGGATCGTACAACACGACAAGGCGATTCGAAACCCGCCCGACCACAGCACTGGCACCCGTTTCAACCACGGCAACAATATGGTTGAAGCCGCCTTCGGGATCGGTATTGGTCAGCGTAATGCTGATATCTTGCTGGCCAGAGGCATCCAGCGTGCCGGTGTATTCAGTGATTGTGATGGCACTGTTGGCTTCAAAGGGGTCTGGATCAGTGAGCGGAATGGTGGGATGTGTGAACATCGCCCCTTCCACGACCAGGACCGAGACATTGCTATTGGGTATGCCTGTCAAGCGCACAATCTGATTAGCGTCGTTGAGTGTAACAGGTGTGACTGGTACACCCACCAGTGAGATCGTCGGCGCAAAGGGCAGCGTCTCATTAGCCGTTGCCTCGCCGCCCCCTAGTGTTGTTCCCAGGCGATACAGATCGGTCGTCACAACTGTGCCATCACTAAAGGTTACGGTAACTTCCGACCCTGTAAGTTCAAGACCAGAAACACTGCCGGAATCGCCCGGACCCGGTGCAGGCATGGACTTGATGCTGGTGGGGTCTGCGTCAATCGAGAAGGTGAATTCTTCCAATGGATCAAAGTCATCGAAATTGACCACCAGATTGAAGTAACCGTCGCTGTCGTTTCCATCGCTCAATACATGGCCCAGCAGCCCGGTTGTCACCTCACCAGAATTCGGGGTGAAGGGCTTGGCGACGGGGTCGCCAGCCAAACCCAGGGGGTCAAAAACCAGGTCTGGCAGCAGCGCGGTACGCAAATTGTATTCAACACTCACAATCTGTTGACCACTACTGGAATTATTCTCAATATGAAACGAGTTGTTAGAGAAGGTGCTGGCATTCAACGCACCACCCGGTGTGACACTCACATAAGCCTCAGCATCACCCGGCGTGGTATCTCCCAGGGCAATATTGAAAAAGTCCCAGGTGCCAGCATAGGGCATGCTCGAATCAACTGAGGTTGAGATCAAGCCCAGAGCCAATCCAAAATCATCAGCCGGATTAAACCAGGCGGCGGGAACGGTAATTGGGGAGCCAATCGCGGTGGGTGTGCCGCCTTCTGGGGCAAAAAGAGGCTGTACAGTATTCGCTGCAGGATCGATTTCAAAATACAGCAGTATATTGCTAATTGTGAGGTCACCCGTCACCGAGCTGTCATAAACCGTGTTTTCGGTGATAGTACCGCCAACCTCCATCAAAACCTGCAGTCCCTGTACCCCGTTTATAGAACCATAGACCAGCTTGATGTAGTTATCCTGATCGCCATTGCCAATGTAGAAACCCAATGTCTGGTTATCGACCGGGAAACCGCCCGCGAACAAAGCACTGGTTACCAGGCTTGTTTGAACATAGAACGCAGGCGACGTGTTATCGACAGCCAGGCCCAATTGGAAGGCATATTCCTGGGTGTTAGCCGTCGCCGTTCCCGCGGATATTTCTTCAACGGTCATCAGACCAGCCGCTCCCCCGGCGGCCAGATGGTCTTCATCAAATAAATCGAGGTAATCGTCCGACAAATTGGTCATCAGACCGGTGTAGCCCAGCCCAAAGAAGCCGGTTCCAGGGTCATTGTTGAAGAAACTGTAGAAACGCGGAATAGTGGTTGTCAGGCCGTTATTGGGGTCGATGGCGAAGGGATCCAGGGTATCCACATACCCATCGTTGTCGTCGTCATCATCATTCAGGTCAGAAACAAAGTCGCCATCGTTATCTGGCGGGGTATTGGCTGGATTACACGGATTCGTGCCGTTATCGATTTCGTCGTCATTGAGATAACCATCGCCATCCTCATCGATTGGCAGATAGTCACCGACACAACTGGAAAAGTCGGCGGGCTCAAATACTGTGATGCTGTCCGCCCCGTAGGTCACCGCCCAGATCGTACCCGCATACAGGTGAGAGTCGCCCAAAGCAATCACGTCTAGAGGCGTCGCGCCAAAATTATTGAAAAGTTGTTCTTCGAAATCAACAGCATCGCCTGCAGCGTTCAGGACATAACGATTGATGGCCCCACCGAAGGATGCCGTCAGCAAATTACCCTGCATCGCACCACCAAAATTGCTGGCTGTGTATTCCGCAATACCATTGGTTGAGTTTGTCACCGAGGCCAGGGCGTTGTCGAGAGGGCTGAAGTCACACTCGATCGGATTATCAGGAAAGTCCACCGCATCCAGGTCACCCGCTGCATTAAAATACCCCGGAGTCGTGGACAGCAATGTGAAAAAGTCGTAGGTCGTGGCAGTGGTCCACACACCACTCGGCCCTTCTATATAGTTTGGAACACCCGCCCGACCCGGAAACGCGCGAATGGGTGTGGGATGCCCTCCGTAATAGTTCATCCCGTCAATAAAGTGCAGGGGGTCGTTTGTCTTAGCGGTATTGGTCTCATTGAATCCATTGGTGCAGTAATCATCACCCAAAACAAAAGTCGTGCCTTCCGGCGCATCCGTAGCTAAATCGAATGTCAGCGGCGTCCCCCCCCAATTGTTGTTGCCGCCATTGTCGGAGGTATATAGACGGCCACTTTGTGTGAGCACCACATCGTAAGCGTTGCGATAACCAGGAGAGTAAATTTGCACGGGGCCACCGGGCTCAGGAACTGCCTGGTTCAGACCATTATTGCCGCCAAATGGATCGCCTAGGTCAATTGACGCATTGAACATCGGATGGCCTGGGTCTGTATACGGAAAATCCGCATTCGCATTCGTAATATTGGCACGCAGCGGGTCGTCTAGCGTTGGCAGGTCGTACACGTATTGGTTGCCGTTGCGTGGATCTGTATATACGGGCATACCGTTGATTTGGTCCAGATCCACAGTCAACAGCGTTGCCGCCAGGTAATACTCAGGCGTACCCGAGAAGTTGTTACTTGGGGCACCTCGGTTGGTATTGCCTCCTGACATCACATAAAGTGTATTGGTGGTCGTGTCCAGATCCATGCCGTTGGCTGAATGATTCTCCTCAGAACGCGGCAGGCCACGAACAATATCTACCTTATCCCAGGTTGAACCCGTCCAGGTCAACCGCGAAATCACACTCGAGTTCGTATCCAGGCCTGAATCATTGCCAACCGCAATACGCGAATCGGAAGACGTAACGTAAAGAACCGGATTGGCCAACGTCCCGGTCACCAAAATGCCAGTAACCTGACGCGTCTGATCCGTATTTTCCGTTCCATCATCATTATGATTCTGCGTACCAGTCCTGATGATATCAATCGTCTCAGTATTGATGACTTGATAATCTGTTGCGCTGTTGCGCTGAATCGTATAGGCGAAGATAAACCCATTCTGCTGGCTGACGTACAACCGTCCGTCCGGACCAAAATCCAACGAGGTCGGGTTATTGAGACTCACACCATTCAAGCCAGACGTATCAAAGGCAATCGGCCCCTGCGCTTCGGCGCTTGGCTGCAAGCTCCGCAAGGGCACCAGAATGAGCAGCAACAACAGCAGGGTCAGACCACGTATGAGATATTTTGTTTCGCGTGTCAGCATAGTCCACACAACTTTTCGACTTCTTCCTTTAAGGGATGGGTGCTTGTACCGCTTGTTCGCAATCGCCTTCGATGCACCATTCCAGATAGGCCGGAACGGTACCGCTGGGCAAATGGAATGAAACGAGCCCTAAAATGCTCTCGTTCGGCGCCAGTTCCGCCCCGATCAGGGGCGGCTGGGTTGCACTGTTGGGTGCTTCGGGTTCAAAACGATTGGCGTCGGCATCCACCAGCACAATATCCTCGGCTGATATCGCCACTGTACGTGAGGTTTGGTTCTCAAGGGAACTCACCACCACCAGGTCTTCAAGGCCTGTTTGGTCTTCTGACGGCGCATTCATGGTGCTGCCGTCCAGCGTGTAACTCACACTGATCGAGTAGCTGCCATTGTTTGGGGTTAGGGGCTGGGGCTCCGGCGTCACGCTGTCCGTCGCCTGTGCCGTGGACGAGGCCTCCGCCGTCGCCACCTCGGTACTCGCTTCCGTGGCCGCCTGTGTCGCCAACAGTGGCGACGTTCCTTCCTCGGTTGACGCTTCCGTCGCCGCTAAGGGGGAGGTTACTTCCTCGGTTGCCGATTCTGTCGCGGCCTCTTGGATCGCTTCGGTGGCTTCACCTGTCTCCTCTGGGTCCGACGAACTTCCACACCCAGAAAGCAAAATAGCAACCGTAAGGATGCATGGAAGATATAGAAATCTAGTCATTCCGTTTACCAGCCCTAATCTAACAATAATGTGCCGGATATTCTTCTTTTTATCAGCACTATAAATCACACAGCTTATGGTCTACGGGAAGTTACCATTATCTTAACAGCAAACTCAAATTTAATTGTGATTAGATGATGGTTTGTGAAAAAAAATTCGGAAACGTAACAATACCATTACACTTTTAAGATGGGATTGTGAAAATCGTCAATTTTAGTCTGGCTTAGTAATCAAAAATCGAGCTGGGAACTGCCAGATTCCGGCACTCATTCAACAAAGTACTGACACTTCCATCTGGGTCAGTGCCAGCTAAAGTAGATTCTCGAAAGAAATTTCAGTTTGAGTGACGAAGAATTGAAGGTAATGGAGGATGCCATTGCTCATGATGAGCGTCCTGAAGCGTGCAATGGCATTACATTTGCTTCATCGGGGACAACACCCGGAAGAGCATGGGCAAATGGCTCTGCAACATGCTGTCACTCAGGTACTTGAAAAACAAAATGAGCCAACCTGTTCGGAACGGCTCACTTTTTCCAGATTCCTTCAGTAACCTACTCTAAAAATCCAACTCAACATCATCAAAAACTGGCTCAGATAGTCCAATATTCGCACCCGCGATTTTCTTTGGGCCGCCGTTATCCGGTAGTCTTTCAATTTCCACCGCGACTGATTTGGGCAGCCTTGCAGGATCGACCTTCCTGGCTTTGACCCCATCCGCGATTTGCTGGCGCGTGAGCAAGCCGCTCTTCAGGGTTGCTTCAACATCGATGAGTCCGGTGCGAATGCCATACCAGATTATCTCCGGTGCAAGTTGGGAATAGCTTCCAGTCACTAGTCTTGCCGAATGGATATGGAAATTCCATGTGGGATTATAGTCCTCGCTGGAGGTTTTTCCGCTGATTTCCACAGTCATCCAATCATCCTCAGATTCTATCGCGGGTGATAAAGATGTGGCTGATAGGGTGCGGTTCTGCGAGATCAATAGCTTCAGTTCTTCCAATTGTCTCTGGAGCGCGCCTTCGCTGCTGGCTCCATCGTTTATGAGAACTGCCTGTTCAAACACCCACGGAAAAAGCTCGCGCAGCACGTCAGTCTGGCCCTGACGCAGGTCCAGAATCAGGTGTATACCATCACGAATGACACCCATGAACGAGCGTTTTTTCTTCAGCGAGCGGATCATTTCATGCAGTTGATGCTCGTCTTCCTTGTTGAGATCGAGGTTGAAGCGACATTGTATTTGCCTGCGTGAGGTTCCAGCAACCATGTATACCTCCAAAGTCTGGTGTTACACCAATGGTGTAATACCACAAGTATACAGGTTTGCGCGGGCTTGTACAGAGGAATAGTGAGGTAAACAAGTGTATTTGTTACTTAAGCACAAGTTTAACATTTATTCCTAGTTATATTTGCAGTGAAGTAAGTTATACTTTGTACAAGCTGTCGCAAATCTGTTACACTCTTGAAATGGACAAATTCACGGTTAAAGACGCTGAGACTTTATACGGGGTAACGGGCCAGACGATTCGCGTATGGTGTGGGGAATTCAGCGAATATCTGAGTCCAAACGCTAATCCCGGCAGACGCCGTACCCGGATGCTGACGCACGATGACATGCGCGTTCTGGCGCTGGTAGCGTCGATGCAGAAGGACGGTTTTCACTTCCCGGACATTCACAATTCGCTCCACAACGGCGAGCGCGGGCTGGCACCGGAAAGCCCGGACGGGCTGGCCGAGCTTTCTCAGGCGGACCAGAAGCTGATTCAGCAAATGCGTAATATGCAATTTCGTCTGGATCAAACCCTGATGGAAAACGAGAGCCTGAAACTGGAAAGCGCCGAGTTGAAAGCTGAAGTCCGTCTGTTGCGCGAGCAGTTAGAGACGATGCGGACGCAGTTACAGGGCCGCGCTGATCTTGAACGGCAGCTTGGGCGTCTGGAAATGCAGCTCGAAATGCTCCAGGGCAAATTCAAAGAGGAATCGTAGGGCATGGTAGATTATATTGTCTCGGCAGATGCGGGTAACGGCGGAACGAACGTTGTCTTGGCGAAGAAGAAGGGCGGCTATAAACGATTCTATGAACCGTCTGTGCGGGCGGTCGCAACCGGCGACAGCCTGGGATTGGGCAAGGGGTTTGAGGTACAGTACGAGTATGTGGACTGGTACGGCAACCGCTACATCACGGGTGACGATGTAATCCGCGTCACCCGTCGTGGCCTGGAACGGCACATGGGAGCCAATCGTTACGGCGATGAGTTTCATCAATTTCTGGTGGCGAATGCGCTGGCCCGGATGGGTGTCAAAAAGGGCACAGTAGATTTGACGCTGTTTGCGCCACCCGGATTGTTTGCCAGTGTGAGAGACGAAATGATCGACCGCTTCATGGAAAATGATGGTGTGGTTCGCATCCAGTTGAAGGGCGACCGCAAGCCACGCGAATGGCAGTATTCGGAGGTGGTCGTCTTGCCGGAAGGCTTGGGTGCGGTCTGGTGCCTCGTTGTCGATGAAAAGGGTGAGTACGTCACAAGTGACTTGCTGGCCGGCGAAGTTGTCGTTCTGGATATTGGAGCCTATACACTGGATGCGCTCAAGCTGACCGATGGCAACTTCAACCCGGAAAGCTTGGAACACGCCACCTGGCAAAATGCGGGGGTCAATACGCATGTACGCGAGCCGCTGTTACGCATGCTGCACAAACGCGACCATGACTTCGGTGTGCTGACCGTTGATGATATGGACGCGGTACTGCGGCGTGGCTTCATGGAAGATGATTTTACGCTGTACGTGGCGGGCAAGGAAGCCAACCTGGAATCGGTTGTAGAAAATTACTCTGAACGCTACGCGGACTGGATCGCCAACAATATCATTGACGGGGTATTCAATGGCTTTCAAGGCATCAAGGCGGCGATTCTTGTCGGGGGTGGGGCTGGCATGGTCGCGGACAAAATACAGGAACTTTACGGTGTGTACGACCCGAATAAGCCCAACAAAAGCGGCAAGATACTCAATCCAAAGAAGCATGACCTCACCAAAAAAATTCACCCGGTTGACATGAACGCAGTGGGTGGGTTACGTTTTGCACTGACTCGACACAAACAGAGTGATCTTGCTTGATGAATATTCATTTTCTTGGCGGTTCGGACGAAGTAGGGGCATCCTGCATTCTGCTGGAACTGGGCGGACAGCGCATTCTGGTGGATGCCGGTATCCGGGTCTCGCCCAAGGCGCGCGATGGCCTCTCCGGGGAACTGCTCCCTGACCTCTCCCCGCTAAACGAAGGCAAACTGGACGCGGTCATCATCACCCATGCCCATGCCGACCACATTGGCGCGATTCCGCTGGTGCTGGGGTCACTGCCGGAGACGCTGGTCTATACCACCCCGGCCACCATGTCATTGATGAGCGTCATGTTCCGCGACGCGCTGCGAATCATGGATTCCCGGTTGGAGGCAGAAGGCGAGCTTCCTCATTACGATACCTTGCAGGTGCAGCGCGTGGAGAATGCCGCGCGGCCCACTGACCTGCGACAGGAATTCAGCATCAACGGCGCGGTGAACGTGACCTTCTATCGTGCTGGACACATTCCCGGCGCAGTGAGCGTCTTTCTGCAAGCGGATGAGGGCAGCGTGCTGGTGAGCGGCGACCTCTCGTTCTCCCCGATGCGCGCCACACCAGAAGCGGAAGTTCCCCCGGTGAAGCCGGATGCCCTCATTCTGGAGACGACCTACGGCGGCAAGCTGCACGCCAATCGCCGCGCCGAAGAACAGCGCCTCATTGGCTCCGTAACGCGCATTA
>Ga0302046_10004413_pt1 | contig 12527 bp, 10 predicted proteins | sample RVTome_11_FD_200261 | JGI IMG/M metagenome (GOLD analysis project Ga0302046, IMG submission 200261) | Soil microbial communities from uranium-contaminated site in the Upper Colorado River Basin, Wyoming, United States - RVT147D111 (version 2) ...
AGAACTTCGACGACACGGTGCTCGAGGTCAACGGCCGGGCCCATCTGTCCAAGGAGATCTTTCGGGCGTACGGCTGGGCGCGCGATGTCGGCTTCGACCAGATCAACATCGACCTGATCGCGGGGATGGTGGGCGAGACCGATTCCAACTGGCAGGCATGCGTGCGCAAGACGATCGAGCTGGCTCCCGAGAGCGTGACCATTTACCAGATGGAGTTGCCGTACAACACGGTCTTTTCGCGTGAGACCAACGGCGGATCGGGGGCGGTGGCGGACTGGCCGACGAAACGGGCGTGGGTGGCGTTCGCGTTTGACGCGCTGGAACAGGCCGGGTATCGTGTGTCGAGCGGATACACGATGGTGAAGGATGCGTCGGACACCCGGTTCGAGTATCGTGACAGCCTGTGGCGCGGCGCGGACATGCTGGGGGTTGGGGTGGCGAGCTTCTCGCATCTGGGCGGCATGCACGTGCAGAATCTCGATGCGTGGGAGGATTACGTCACCGCGCTCTCGTCGGGTACGCTGCCGCTGGCCCGGGCGCTGAAGCCGACGCCGCATCAACGGTTGATTCGCGAGTTCATTTTACAGCTCAAGTTCGGGCGGACGGATGTCGCACCGCTCGGGGAAAAATTCGGCGTGGACGTGCTGGAAACGTTTTCCGAGCCGTTGCGCCATTGGCGGGACGAAGGGATGTTGACCGTGGACCGGACCGTCATCACGCTGACCCGGGCGGGTCTGCTGCGTGTTGACGGTCTGTTGCCGGCCTTTTTCGAGCCGCAGCACCAGGGGATACGGTACACGTAAGAGGTGGAAAAGGAGCACTGAAGATGTTTCGATTCGGGTGGATAGCAACATGTGTCTCCGTGGTGTTGGCGGCGGCGCCGGCGCTGGCGGGCGATGTGGTCGGCGACGAGTTCTTCATCAGCATGTCCCGGCCGCCGGGGTTCATCGGGCCGCAGCCGGCGCCGTTCGAGACCAATAGCGCGACCGAGTACATCGTCGGCCTCGATGCGTTCGCACAGTTGTTGGTGACGACCGATCCCGGCGACCCGAACCTGGACGTGGCCTTGATGAAGGTCAGTAGTGAGAACGGGCAGCAGCGGGCTCATGCGATCGTGCTGGACTTCACCGGCGTGGTCAACGCGGTGATCAACGCCGGCTACCCGCCGGACGTACTGGGCAACACCGCGGCCTGGTTCGACGACATCGAGGAAGCCGTGGCCACGCCGACGCAACAGATCGGCAACCTGCTCGTGCTGCGGGTTCCCGACGGCGGCGGTGCGGCGGTGCCGGGCGATCCGCTTCGCTTTCCCGACGGCAGCGGGGTTTCGCCCGCGGTGCCCTCGGACGATCTGTTCAACTTCGACGCGAATGGCCAAGCACGCATCCCGAACTTCAACGGGTTCGGTGAAGGGGTTGTCTATACGCTGACCGATTGGACGGCGTTGACCACGCACCCGGTGATCCGAATCGAGTTCGATCTGGTGGCCGGTCCCGCGCCGGTCCCGTCGATGACCGAGCAAGGGCTGATGATGATCGGGCTCATTCTCGTACCCGCAGCCGCGGTTTACATCCGCCGCCGGCAGCGCGCCGTCGTCGTCGACCAGCCGGATACCTGGGTGATGTAACAGCCGCGCCGCCGGTTTAGGCGGATGCGGAACGGGGTCGGGCCGACCCGAGGAACAGTATGACGGCAGATGGGGCATCGCTTCGGCGACATGGACGCACCGCGTTCACGCTGCTGGAGCTGTTGACGGTCGTGGGGATCATCGCGGTGGTCGTCGCGATCTCGTTGCCGGCCTTTTCGGACGCTCGCCGACAGGCCAAGGCGGTGGTCTGCGCAGCCCAGCTTCGTGAATCGTTCAATGCCGTGTTCATGTATGCCGAGGATCATCGTGGCCGGCTGCCCTACATGGGCAGTTACTACAAGAGCACCAAGTTCGCCCACCCCAAAGCCGACCACGCCTGGCCGACGGCGATCGCGCCGTATGTGCAGGAGAACTGGGAGATTTATCGTTGTCCCGCCGATCCCGAGCCGGTCGAGGTCAAGGTGGTGGGGCGGCAGGTCGAGCACATCCTGTTGACGCAGGCCGGGCCTGACGATCCGATGGCCGACCCGCCGGTGCGGACCGCGTGGCTGAGTTTTCGCGGCGAGGAACGACGGCAGGGTCGTCTGGGTGATCCGCGCCGGCCGGGCGATGCGATGCTGCTCATCGAAGGGCTGACCGAGACGCGCAGCTTCGGACGTCCGCGGGTCATTGACGACCACTTTCATTCGTTGGTGCGTCGCGGCACCGGGCCGGTGGCGACTCGGGTGCACGCCAGCCTCGGCCGACACGACGGCGCGTCTCATTTCGTTTTCTATGACGGCGCCGTCAAGCGGATCGACATCAACGCCGTCGAACGCGTCGAGCGGAAGCACCGCGGCGCGGGACTGCCCTGATCATGCCCGTTTCCCACCCTGCGATGCTTGTCGATCTGCTTACCCTCTTCGACGAGCGTGCGCTGCTGACCGCCTTCACGGTCGTGCCCGGTAGCGAGGTGCCCCCGGCGTACCGCGACCTGCTGGTCCACGAGAATCACATGACCGTCGCCCTCGAGAACCATCACGGCGGCGCGGTCGAGGTCCGTGTGGTGGTCGAAAAGATCGACGAAACGCACTACGCCCGACGGTCGCTGCTGGCGCTGCGTTCGACCGGCAGGATCGTGCAGCATTGCACAATGCGCATCGACATGCGGGTGTGCAGCGAGGCGGTGCGACGCGAGATCCGCGAGGGGGTCACGCCGCTCGGCGCCATCCTGATCCACCACAACGTCATGCGTCGGATCGAGCCGATCGCGTACTTGAAAATCAGCGGTGCCGCGGAGATCATGGATGTTTTCGACCGGGGGCCCGAGACGATCGGCTACGGACGTGTGGCCGCCATTCATACCGCCCACACGCCGGCGGTCGAGTTGCTCGAGATCGTCGCCCCGGGTCCGGGATCGCCAACCCCATGATCGGCAACAGACCTGACAACGAGAACTACGACGTCGTTGTGATCGGCGGCGGTCCGGGCGGAGCCGCGGTCGCCACCCTGTTGGCCCAACAGGATCGGCGCGTGTTGTTGGCCGAGAAGGCGCGGTTCCCTCGATTTCATATCGGCGAGTCGCTCATGCCCGAGACCTACTGGTCGTTCGAACGCTTGGGCATGCTCGAACGACTCGAGGCGTCGCGCTTTCCCCGCAAACATTCGGTGCAGTTCATCGGCGGCTCGGGTCGCGCATCCCGGCCGTTCTATTTCCAGGAAACCAATCCGCACGAAAGCTCGGTGACCTGGCAAGTGCCGCGTGACGAGTTCGACGCCATGATGCTCGACAATGCGGCCGAGCAGGGCGTCACCGTCCGGCAGGGACTGCACGTCAGCGACGTCTTGTTCGACGGCACGCAGGCGACCGGCGTGGTCACGCGTGCCCAGACCGGCGTGGAACAAACCATCGGCGCTTCGGTCGTCGTCGATGCAACCGGGCAGGGTGCGCTCTTGGCCCGCAAACTCGACCTCAAACGCCCGGACGCGCGGCTGCGCAAGGCGTCGGTGTTCGCGCACTATCGTGGGGCCCACCGGGACTCCGGCATCGACGAAGGGGCGACGCTGATCGTCTACACCCCGAGCGGCAAGGGGTGGTTCTGGTACATCCCGCTGCCCGACGACCGGGTGAGCGTCGGCGTGGTGGGTGATCCCGAAGAACTGTTCGGCAGTGATCGCGCTGCTCCGGCCGCGGTGCTCGATCGCGAGATCGCGGCCTGTCCCGCCGTCGCCGAGCGGCTGACCCGCGCAACCCGGCAGACCGACGTGCACGTGCTGCGGGATTTCTCCTACCGACTCGATCGCCTCGCCGGTGACGGGTGGGTCCTGGTCGGCGACGCGGGTGGTTTTATCGACCCGATCTATTCCTCCGGCGTGTTTCTTGCCCTAAAATCCGGCGAATTCGCCGCCGACGCGATCGACGACGCCCTCGAAGCCGGCGACTTGTCGGGAGCGCGTCTCGGAGTCTTTCAGGAAACGCTCGCCTTCGGTGTGGCGGCGGTTCGCAAGCTTGTGTATGCCTTCTATGCTCGCGGGTTCAGCTTCGCGGATTTCCTGGCCGAGCACCCCGAGCATCGCGACAACCTGGTCGCGCTGTTGGTCGGCGACGTGTTTCGAAAAGAGGTGCACGAAATCTTTACTCCCATGGCGCGGATGTGCGACCTCGGCGAACCGGTGTCGACCTGATCGGACGAGCCTGATCGGACGAGAGAGTAACTTTATGAACAAATGGATCTGGTACCTGCCCATCGTGGCGTTGGCGATTCTGCACCAGGACTTCTGGTGGTGGGACAGTAAGACGTTGGTGTTCGGCTTCATGCCCATCGGATTGTTCTGGCACGCGCTGATCTCCATCGCGGCCGCTGGTACCTGGTGGCTCGTCATCCTGTTTGCCTGGCCGAACGAACTGGACGAAATCAGTACCCCGACCGGATCAACACAGAACCATGATTGATACGCTCGCTTACGGAACAAGCGGATGGCCGCTGGCGCAGGGCGGCTCGTCCGCGGGTGGACCGATTGCGCTGGCGATCATCGTAGGTTACCTGTTGGCGTTGATGGGACTGGGTGTTCTCGCGACGCGGCTGCTGGAGCGGACCTCGAAGGACTTCTTCCTGGCCAGCCATTCCATCGGACCGTTCATGCTGCTCATGTCGCTGTTCGGCACGACCATGACCGCATTCGCGCTGGTCGGGAGCACGGGTGAGGCGTTCAAGGAGGGTATCGGCGTATACGGGATGATGGCGTCATGGTCCGGGATCATTCACTCGGCCGTGTTCTTTCTGATCGGCATTCGCATCTGGTCTTTCGGCAAACGCCATGGCTATCTCACCCAACTCGCGTTCTTTCGCGATCGATATCAATCCGAACTACTGCCCTTGCTGCTGTTCCCCGTCGTCGTTGGTCTGGTAATCGTCTACATCCTGATGGGGGTGGTCGGTTCCGGCGCGGTGCTCGAGAAAGTCACCGCGGGCACGTTTCCCACCAGCGAGGCAAATCCCACCGGCGGCTTGCCGCGATGGGCGGGCATGGGCATGGTTTGCGTGGTCGTACTGTTCTACGTCTCGTTCGGTGGGCTGCGGGCGACCGTATGGGCGAACACGTTTCAAACCCTGATATTCATGGTGCTGGGCGTGGTAACGTTTTATGTGATCGCGTCCAAACTCGGCGGGGCGGTCGAAGCTACTCAAAAAGTGTTGGCGTCCGCATCGGCCGACAAGCTGACCCGTGGACATCACATCGGCAGGATGCAATTCCTGACCTATTGCCTGATTCCGCTGTCCGTGGGCATGTTTCCGCATCTGTTTCAGCACTGGTTGACGGCGCGATCGGCCAAATCGTTCCGTCTGTCGGTGGTGGGGCATCCGATCTGCATCATGATCGTCTGGGTGCCCTGCGTGATGCTGGGGGTGTGGGCGACGGCGAAGTATCCCGCCGCCTTGCCCGCCAATGCGGTGCTGGGCAAGCTCGTCAGCGAGTCCGCCCATCCGGTGCTCGTCGGGATGCTGACCGCCGGCATCCTGGCCGCGATCATGTCTTCGCTGGATTCGCAGTTCCTGTGCATTGGTTCGATGTTCACCAACGACATCCTCGTGCGCTTCGCCCGTCCGAATCGGTTTAACGAGAGCGCAAAGGTTCGTATCGGCCGATTCTTCGTCGTGGCCATCGTGTCGATCACGTTCCTGATCGCGCTCAAGGAGCCGCGCGCGGTGTTTCAGCTCGGCGTATGGTGCTTTACCGGCTTCGCCAGCTTGTTTCCGATGGTCTTTGCGGCCGTGTATTGGCGGCGCAGCACCAAATGGGGCGCGATCGCGTCGGTCGTGACCGTTGCAGCGCTGACGTTCTTGTTGTTCAAGCAGGCTGACTACGGAGCGAACCGTGAGTTTCTCGTTTGGGCGGATCATTTCGGTGCGTGGGGCGGCATGATGCCGGTCGTGCCGATCTTCGCGGCTTCGGCCGTGGTACACATCGTTGTCTCGCTGATCAGTGCTCCGCCCGACGACGCAACCATCGGCAAGTTCTTCTCTCCTCGGCGGGGTGTTTCCTGAACGAATCGACATGAAGATCGCCTACATTGCCGCCGGGGCCGGGGAGATGTACTGTGGCATGTGCATTCGCGACAGCGCCCTGGCGGCGGCGCTGATCGCGGCGGGGCACGAAGTCACGCTCCTGCCGACTTACACGCCGCTGCACACCGATGATCGTGACGTCAGCGACAGCCGACTGTTCTTCGGCGGCATCAACGTCTACCTGCAACAGAAGTCGGCCGTGTTTCGCCACACGCCGTGGTTGGTCGATCGCCTGCTGAACTGGCCCAAGCTCGTGCGCTGGGCGGCGAAGGTGAACACCAAGACCGACCCCGAGCTGCTCGGGAGTTTGACCGCCTCCATGCTCGCCGGTGAGGACGGGCGGTTGCGCAAGGAGCTGGCCAAGCTGGTCGAAGCCCTGAAGACCACCATCCAGCCGGATCTCGTGCAACTCAGTACGGTGTTGCTGGTCGGGGCGGCGCGACAGATCAAAGCCGAACTCGACGTGCCGGTCCTGGTCGGGTTGCAGGGTGAGGATATTTTTCTCGACGGCTTGCCCGACGCGCATCGCGATCAGTGCCTCGCGCTGCTGAGCGAACGGGCCGCCGACGCCGACGGGTTTCTTTCGATCAGCACCTATTACGCCAAAGTCGCCGCCAAGCGCTACGGGATCGACCGGGAGCGCATCATTGCGGTGCCGTCGGGCATCAATCTCGAAGGCTACACCGCCGCGCCGCCGCCGCCGGAGGTCTTTACCGTCGGCTTCCTCGCTCGGATCTGCCCGGAGAAAGGACTGCACGTGCTGGTCGAGGCGGTTCAGCTTTTGCGTCGGTCGGCCGAGGGTCGTCGGTGTCGGTTGCTCGTTGCGGGGTGGCTCGCCCCGCAGGAGCGCGACTACCTCGACGAAGTTCGGGCGAAAGTGGCCGAGTACGGTTTCGAGCACGACTTCGAGTTCGTCGGCACGGTCGACCGGGCCGAGAAAATCCGGTTTCTTCAGCGCCTTACCGTCTTCTCCGTGCCGACGGTCTATCGCGATCCGCGCGGCTTGTGCGTGCTCGAGGCGCTGGCCGCCGGGGTACCCGCGGTCCAGCCGCGACACGGCGTCTTTCCTGAATTGATGTCGGCGACGGGCGGTGTGTTGCTGGTCAATCCGGACGACCCCGCCGATCTTGCCGCCGGGCTGGCGCGGTTCATGGACGAACCTGAGCTTCGGTACGAGCTTAGCGAGAAGGGGAGCAAGGCGGTGCGCGAGCACTTCTCCGCCGACGCGATGGCCAAGGCCACGTTGGATGCGTACCGGCGCTACGTCGATGACGGTTAATCGTTTTATCGGACGGCAACCGCGAGCATTTCTCTCGACGATCGATGGGTGAATCACTTCATGCTTTGCGACGTCCGCGAACTCAAGTCGCCTACTTACGGGACCGACGAATCGAACAGCGATGGCTGCGATTCTCGAACGACGTCCGCCCGATCCGACTGTTGTTTCCGAACCCGCGCGCGGAGGTAACGTGGCTCGGTGGTTGCGTCGGGCGCCACGGCGCATCGACGGTCGGGCGGTCATTCTCGAGGCGGACGATCTCGGTTTGCTCTACGCGTTCAACGAAGGGATTCGCCTGGCCCATCAGCACGGCGGTTTGACCAGCACCTGTTTGCGAGCCAACGGTCATGCCTACGACCACGCGATCAACGAGATCATTCCGGATTGTCCGGACCTCGGCGTGGGGATTCACCTGTGCCTCAATGAGGCGGGCTGTGTCGCGCCGCGCGATCGCGTGGCGATGCTGCTCGGTCCCGACGGGCGGCAACGTCCCGGGTATCTGTGGCTGATGAAACTGGTTCGATCGGCCGAGGGTCGCGCCCAGATCGAGCGCGAGCTGCGGGCCCAGATCGAGAAGGTGCTGCTCGACGGCGTGCGCGTCGATCATCTCAACTCCCATCAGCACGTGCACATGATTCCCGAAATCTTTCGGATTACGTGCCGCCTGGCCCGGGAATACGAGATCGACTGCGTACGCTTGGCCCGCGAGCCGAGTCACTTCGCCGGGTCGCTGCTCAAACGTGTCGAGCCGCTGGTCAACACGAACTACATCAAGCATCATCTGCTGAACCGCTTCGCCTGCGCCAACGTACCGGTCGCCCGGGCGATGGGGATTCGCACGACGGACGCCTTCGTCGGCGTGAACTACACCGGTGCCATGACGCTCGACACGTTACGCGCCGGCCTGAACGCGGCAGGCTACGGGAGCGTCGAGGTGTTGCTGCATCCGACGACGACGTTCGATGCGCGCGATGAGGGATTGGCCACGCCGTATTACCGCCGGTACGTCGACGCGTTCGCGCGACGACAGGAATTGGCGACCCTGACCGCAGAGCAGTTGCCCGAGGCGCTGCGTCGCGGGCACCGTGTCGCGACCACCTATGAAACGTGGGCGAACCAGCCGACCCGGCCGCTGCCGGTGCGGCGCGCGGTGGAGGCCGACGAAGCCGCACGTCGACTCGTCCATGACTTACGCATGCCCGCGCCGCCGTGGGTGTCGGGTGCGTACGATCATTCCCGGATTTTCGCGCAACTCGTGATGGCCGAGGCCCGACCCGGACGGCGCATTCTCGACATGGGTACGGGCACGGGGATCGTCGGCATCGCCCTGGCCAAGGCCGGACATCGGGTGGTGGCGACCGACAGCAGCGCACCGGCGGTCCGCACCGCCCGCGCCAATGCGGCACGGCACGGGGTGACCCTGGACGCGCGCGTCTCCGACTTGCTGGATTCGGTGGACGGACGATTCGACCTCATCGCGTTCAACCTGCCGTACAACTTCGCGCCCGACACGTTCTGGTCGAACGTGGCCAAGAACGCGCTTCGCCGCATTCCCTGGGTCCACCGCAACGGCGGGCGCATGCCACAGGGCGTGATCCGATTTCACCAAACCTTGTGCCGACGCTTGTTCCGCGAGGCCCCCGAGCATCTCACCCCGGACGGCGCGATCCTGCTCTACGTCTTTGAAGCTGAGGTCCCCACCCTGATCGACCTGTTGCCCGCAGACGCCGATGTCGAGTTGCTCGAACACGCCGATCGCGACGCCAAGGGCCCGATGGGCATGTTGATTCGGTTACCCGTGGGCGTTACGTCAAGAGACCATTGATCCGAGCCGCGAGCGCAAGCGAGCGGGTTCTCGGGCGCCGAACGGCTCAGCAACCGCAAACTTTCGCGCTGGAGCTTGAAGCTCGGATTCGTGCCTCTCGACTTCGGCGTTACGCGTTGTCGCGGGCTTGCGGGCGTGTATCGTGACGATGTCGAAGAGACTGATCGGCACGCTCAGGCGCTTGAGGATCGAGTCGCCGCGGAAGCGTAGGGCGTTTCGGCCGAGCGAATACATCAGCCGGTCGAGCAAGTACTGGGCGGTATACCAGCAGACCTCGCGCTCGACGCGCAGCACTTCGAGCCCGGCTCGCCGGCAGAGTCTTTTCAGTGCTGGGACCGAGAAGAACCACAGATGCTCGGGCAGGTTGAACAGGTGCCAGGCCCGGCCGGTCAGTCGCGCCGCCAGCGCGGCAACGTCGCCGGTGCTCAAACTCATCACGCCGCCGGGTTCGAGCTTGTCGGCCAACAAGGCGATCGCTTCGTCGGGCGCGGCAAGGTGTTCGATCGTGTCCCACATCGTGATCAGGTCGAACGACGACTCGATGCGGTCGAGGTGTACCGCGTCGATCGGACCGTTGACGATGCGCTGGCCGAGCCGGTCACGTCCGAACCGTGCCGCGAACGCGGAAACTTCCAGTCCCCAGGTCTCCAGGCCGGCCCGCGCAGCGCGGTGAACGAAGTATCCCGGTCCGCAGCCGGCGTCGAGCAGTGACCGCGCGCCGGGCATCAACCGTCGAAGCCGGCGAATCCGCGCATCACAGGTGCGCTCCATGGCCGAGGCGAGCGAGAAGTAATCGTTGTAGCCCTTGGGGCTGTCGACGTCGTCGAAGTAGCTCTGATCGTAGAACGCCGCCGGATCGAGTTCGACGCCTTCGGTCCAGGCCAGCAGGCAGCACGGACACTGCATGATCGTGTACGGTTCGATGCGGATCAGGACCCGCGCCTGGGTGCGACCACAGGCCAGGCACGGTCGCGTCGATCGTGTTGGGGGTTCAGACGTGATCAAAGGTGCGTAACTCCATGTCCGCGCGTCGCGGCCGAGGACCGGCGGCCACCGTTTCACGATGACGCGGTATGCGGCGCGGCTCACGTTCCGGTTCGGAGAGTATTTCGCTTTCGAGTCCGACCGTCGCGGCGACGACATAGGGCGGGCGATGCTTGACCTCTTCGTAGGTCCGGCCCAGGTATTGCCCGATCAGCCAAAGCCCGGTGAGTTGTATCCCGCCGCCGCAGAGTATCACCGACACCGTCGACGCCCATCCGGTGATGGCGCGAAAGCCCGGCCAATCGAACAGATAGCCGGCCAACACCGTCGCCAGCGACATGGCCGACACCAGCGAGATCATCAGGCCGATCGTTCCCATGTATTGCAACGGCTTGGACGACAGGGAGAACATCCCGTCCATGAGCAGCCGGAGCATCTTGATGAACGAGTATTTCGCCACGCCGCCGTGCCGTTTGGCCTCGTCGATGTGGACGATGGACTGGTTGAACCCGATCCACCGGGCGAGCCCGCGGTTGAATCGGCTGTGCTCGCGGAGCCTCCGCATCGTGCGCACCGCGCGGCGGTCATAGAGCCTGAAGTCGGCCGATTGCGGCACGATATCCACTTCACAGAGGCGGCCCAGCAGGGCGTAGCTGATGCTTTTGCACTGTCGGAGCAGGAAGTTGCAGTGCGTGGTGCGCCGGACCGCGTGGACCACGTCGGCCCCTTGTTCCCAGGCGGCGAGCAGGTCGACGATCGCCTCGGGGGGGTGTTGCAGATCGGCGTCCATGGTCACGACGGTTCGGCCGCGAGCGTGATCGAGCCCGGCGAGGATGGCGTTCTGGTGCCCGAACGAACGCGACAGGTGCAGCAGCTTGACCCGCTCGTCGAGCGTGTGATGCAGTTCGGCGAGTTCGCAGGTGCGGTCGTCGCTGCCGTCCGAGACCAGGATAATCTCGTAGCTCTCGGTCAGCCGGCCGAGCACCGCGTGCAGCCGTTCGATCAGCGGCTGGATATTCTCTTCCTCGTTCAGGGCCGGCACCACGATGCTGAGGAACGGCGCGGGCGTCTCGGTGACGGTGCGAGTAAGACGACGGTTGTGCATCAAAGCGTCCGTATTCATGGTCGTCACAGCTTCCGTTCGGGTTCGTGCGTTACGGTCATGTCGGGATGGCGTCGACGATACGCGTCGAAGCTGGACGGCTCGAGGTGTCCGGTGGTTTCATCCCATTGGAAAAAGTGCGTCGTCGCGAGATCGACCGGGCGCCAGTCATACCAGTCGAGATTGGCCAGTAGCATGCCGGCGTCGCTGCGCAACTCGGTGGTGACGTCGACGGCGACGCCGCGATCGGCGCTGAATTCATGACTGAAGCCGAAGGAATAGAGAAAGCACTGGCCGTATTGCTGGACGCCGTCGACGACGACGAGATCGCCCGCCGACGGGGTGGGACAGAGTCGAGCCAGATCGTCGACGACCGTGTCCGCGACGCGCGTGCGCAGGGTCCATTCGTAGACGTAGCCCAATCGCAGGGTCGACAGCCCGACGATGAGCACCATCAGCGCCGCCGTACCGAGCCGTTGGAATCCCACCGTGCGCAGACGCGCGAAACCGGCTGCGAACAACATGGCGATTCCCAACGACGGAAGCAACGTATGACGCGGCGCCAGGGTCCACGGACTGAAGACGAGAATCGTCAGGCTCACCAGCGTCAGCGCTCCACCGATCCATGCGAGATGTCGTGTGATCGGCGTGCGGAGCGTGTCGCTAGGGTGGCGCAGCAGGCGACAGACCACCAACGCGCCGCCGAGCACGCCGGCCGCGGCCAGCGCAAGTCGCATCGGATCGTTCGCGAAGAACGCACCCGGCGCGCCCCAGCGTCCCAGCCATTGAGCCGTCATCTCGCTTGCGGCGATCCGACTCCAGAATGCCGCGGCGACGGTCGCGATCTGTGCGAGCAGCGCATCGGCTTGCGGCTCGAGGGTGCGCTCGGCCGTGCTCGCGACCTGGAGGTACGCCGTTCCGATCAGGATCGACGCGGTCCAGAACGGCCAGGTTCTCAGCAGGCGCGCGGTACGTGCCCCTTGCGGCGACATCGAGATCGCCAACACCGAGAAGAGTACCGGGGCGCCGATCTGCTGGTCATAGAACAGCAGCGATGCGGCGAAGAGCAGAGCGCTATAGCCCCAGCGCCGTCCCGGGCGCGTGGGAGATTCACAGCGGATGTGCCGAACGTACGACAGCAGCGCCGCCAACAGGCAGCCGGCCGCGGGCAACATACCGGCCCCCAAGGCGGTCCAGGCGAC
>Ga0302046_10004414_pt1 | contig 12526 bp, 7 predicted proteins | sample RVTome_11_FD_200261 | JGI IMG/M metagenome (GOLD analysis project Ga0302046, IMG submission 200261) | Soil microbial communities from uranium-contaminated site in the Upper Colorado River Basin, Wyoming, United States - RVT147D111 (version 2) ...
TCAAGCGCGGCAGGATCTCGTCGTAGCGGAAGGCCCCGATCGACTCCGGGCCGCGCTTCAGGTTCACGAACTGAGGGGCGCACCACAACCCGAGATCGGCGTCGTCGGTCTCGCCGGGACCGTTCACCCGGCAGCCCATGACGGCGATCACGATCGCGTGATCCTGGGCGTAGCGGGTGATCTCCTTCACCTTCTGCGCCAGCTCGACGAACTCTTCGTTCTCGACGCGAGAGCAGGAGGGGCACGAGATGATGTTGAGGCGGTCGTCGGGAAACTTCGGAACGGACCGAAAGCGGCCCGCGGCGATGTCCTCGAGGATCTCCAGGCCCACCTCGACCTCCTCGTGCTTCCTTGGATTCGGAAGCGTGAGCGAGACCCTCAGGGTATCGCCGATTCCCCGGGAGAGGAGCTGCTCGAAAGCGATGCGGGTTTTGATGATGCCCTCCGGCGGTAAGCCCGCCTCGGTGACCCCGAGGTGGAGGGGAACGTCCCCCCGTTTCTCGGCGAACTTCCGATTGGCTTCGACCACCTTCGCGGGATCGGAATCCTTCAACGAGACGCAGTATCGGTCGAATCCCCTCTCGTCGAGCATCTCCGCATGCTCGAGCGCCGAGGCTACCATCGCTCCTACGGAGTCGTGCTCGAACTCCCCCGCCCTTTCTGGATCGATGGAGCCGCAGTTGACGCCGATGCGGATGGCGCAGTCGTTCGCGGAAGCGACGTCCACCAGGTAAGCCACTTTATCCCGGGCGGGCTTCTGGCGCTCGTGGTGGTAGAGGTGGCCGGGGTTGTACCGGATCTTGTCGACGAAAGGGGCGACTTTCTCCGCAAGTCGATAGTTTTCCTGCAGATCCACCGACAGGTTGGCCTCGGTCCGTTTCCGGATCTCGGCGACGGCCACGGCGTCCTGGTTGCTGTCGACGGCGACGCGCACGATTCCCGCGCCCGCCCGGCGCAGCTGCTCCGCCTGGTTCGCCGTCGCCTCCACGTTGACGGTCTTGGTGGCGCACATGCTCTGGACCACCACGGGGTGAGAGCCGCCCAGGGTCACGCTTCCGATTCTCACCGAGCGTGTAGGGTTTCTTTTCCGGGTCATCGCCCCTGATTGTAGCCGCCCGGCGGCGGAGAGGCCAGGGCTTGGCTCTTTACTAATTGATGCGACTCGGCATAGCATGAATTCTCAGGAGGAGTCATGGAGAAGCGCGGCGAAGCCCGTCTTCAGCCAGATGGGGCCATACGATGCACCGTGGTATGGGACAAGGGCCGTGAAGAAGGGTTCATTCACAACATCTCCTCCCGGGGCGCGCTTCTCGAGGCCTCGAACGATTTCGGAATCAGCCGCGTCCAACTGATCTTCGATTTCGAGGAGCTCGGAGAGTCCCTTAGCCTCGAGGCCTCCATCCGGTGGCACGCGGTGTCTCCCCAGAACGAGAACGACCACTACGGCCTGGTCTTTCGTTCGCTCGACGAGGACACCCAGGTCAAGCTGGAGCGGGTGATCGAGGCCCTGGCTGGCCGCTTCGGCGCCGATTCCTGAGACCGCATTCCCGACCCGCGTCATGAAATACGAAACTTTCGTCATGGAGCGCACCCAGTCGATCTGGGAGCACAAAGTCGAGATCAACCTCTCCGAAAGCGGAGTGACTCCCCTCACCCTCGGCGACCTGCTCGAGGGCCGGGAGGTTCTCGACACGCGTCTCAGCTATCCCCCGACCCGGGGAACCGATGAGCTTCGCGAGCGCATCGCCGATCTCTACGCCGGCGCCGATCCCGAGAACGTGGTCGTCACCACCGGAACCGCGGAAGCGAACTACATCGCGGTTCTGAGCCTCCTCGAGCCGGGAGACGAAGCCGTGGTGATGATGCCGAACTACATGCAGGTCTGGGGGCTCGCCCGCTCTCTCGGAGCGACGGTCAAATCCCTCGATCTGCGGGAGGATCTCTCATGGGCCCCGGACGTCGACGACCTGCGGAAGCTCGTGAGCGACAAGACGAAGCTCATCGCCCTCTGCAATCCCAACAACCCCACGGGCGCCGTGATGACCGAGGATACGATGCGCGAGATCGCCAAGGTTGCCGGGGGAGTCGGCGCCTGGATCCTGGCGGACGAGGTCTACCTCGGGGCGGAGCTCGAGGGTGACGTTTCGCCGACGTTCTACGGCTGGTACGACCGGCTCGTGGTGACTTCCGGGCTCTCGAAAGCCTATGGCCTTCCCGGCCTCCGCATCGGGTGGATGGTCGCCGACCCGGAGGCCGCGGCGAAGCTCTGGTCGTTCAAGGACTACACCACCATCTCCGCCACCACCCTCTCCGATCGCCTCGCGGCCGTGGCGCTCGAGCCGGAACGGCGACATCGCATCCTCGAGCGAACGAGAAGAATCCTCACCGAGCAGCTCCCCATCCTCGCGGCCTTCGTCGCGCGGCATTCGGGTCACCTCTCCTGGGTCCCACCGAAGGCGGGAGCGATCGCGTTTCTCCGCTACGACTGGCCCATCAAATCCACCAAGCTCTTCGAGCGGATCCGCGACGAGAAGAGCGTTCTCATCGTTCCCGGCGATCACTTCGAGCGCGACGGCTACATGCGCATCGGCTACGGCTACGACGCGAAGAAGCTCGAAGCGGGCCTTTCGCGCGTCTCCGAGTTTCTCGACGAGTTGTAGAGCCCGGATGGACTGGCTCGAGCGCCTCACCGAAGAGAGGATTCGGGAAGCCATGGAGCAGGGGGAGTTCGACGACCTCCCTCTCGCGGGAAAACCGCTGCCGTTGGAGTCGAACGCCTCCGTTCCCGAGGACTTGCGGCTCGCGTACAAGATTCTCAAAGACGCAGGGGTTCTTCCGCCGGAGATAGAGCTGCGGAAAGAGATCCTGAGCTTGAAGGAGCTTCTCTCGACCGTCGAGGACGACTGCGAGCGCCTGAAGCTCGGGAAGAGAATCAACAATCTGGTGCTGAAGCTGAATCTCCTCACCAAGCGGTCGTTCGATCGCTCCGACTTCGATGTCTACGTGAGGAAGCTGAACGAGAAGCTCTCCCGCCGTTAGCCCGAAGAGGCGCTGGCCCTTTCCGTGCACGGCGGGGCTCTCAGGCGGAGAGTCTTTGACTGCGCGCGCGATACCTCATGTTGAGGAGCTCGATGGCCAGGCTGAACGCCATCGCGAAATACACGTAGCCCCGGTTGAAGTGCTGTCCCGTTCCCTCCGCCACCAGAAGGACTCCGATCATGACCAGGAACGACAGCGCCAGGATCTTGATGCTCGGGTGTCTCTCCACGAATTCCCCGATGGCGGTCGCGAAGACCAGCATGACGATGATGGCGATGATCACCGCCACCACCATGACCTCGAGGTGTTGAACCATTCCCACCGCGGTGATGACGGAGTCCAGCGAGAAGACGAGGTCGAGAAGCATGATCTGTCCGATGACCGAGGCGAGCTGGGTGGCGCGGGCCGCCTTACCATCGGTGACGAGGGGATGCGCCGCCTCGACCTTGTCGTAGATCTCGAACGTGGCTTTCGCCATCAGGAACAAGCCTCCGAGGATGAGCACCAGATCGCGGCCGCTCACCTCGTACCCCATCACCGAGAACAGGGGGGCGGTAAGCTTCGTCACCCAGCTGATCGCCGCGAGCAGCGCGAGGCGGCTCACCAGCGCCCCCCCGAGGCCCAGGCGGGTCGCTTTCTTGCGCTCCCCCGGGGGTAGCTTCCCCGCAAGGATGGTGATGAAGACGATATTGTCGATCCCGAGAACGATCTCGAGCGCGGTGAGCGTGAGGAGGCTGACCCAGGTTTCGGGAGAGGAAAAGACTTCCAGCATGAGCGGGGAGACTACTCACACTCGACCGACGATGCAAACCGTGGAACCCGGAATTCACGCCGTTCTCATCTCCCATTGATGTCGGAAGCACATCGCCCGAGGACAATGCCTCCTCGACAAGAGCTCTTCCCAGGGGAGGTTACAGAATGGTTACAAAGCTTCTGTTTGCCGTGCTCGCTCTCGCGATGGCCGGAGGTCCTGGACGCGTAGACATCGGCTGGCTCCATCTCCGGCCGAGTCCTGGAACCTTCAGGGAAGGAGCCTCTATCCGGCGCCTCCGTTCGGGTCGAGAGGCGCTGAACCTGACGGGAATCTGCGGGGGAGCGGCGCGGTAGCAAAGCGCCCCCTCGCCCCCGGAGTCGGAGTTCAAAGTCGAACAGTAGCGTTTGGTCTGCGGGCAGAGGATTCCGGGCCCCGGAATCCCGCGCATTCGGATCAGGGAGGGCTGGGTTTGAGCCCCTTCAGCAGCAAACGGATGTCTTCTTGATCGGGGGCCGCCTGGAGAGACTCCTCTAGATACGCGATGGCCTGCTCGGTATTCCCGAGTCGGGCGTGGCAGGCGCCGAGCGCGTTCAAGAGCGCGGGCTCGGGTCCCGAAAGCTCGAGCGCCTTTTCGAAGTGAGGAAGAGCGAGTGCGGGATCGCCGTTTCCGAGATAGGCGTCACCCAGAGTGCGCCTGAGCTCGGAGTTCTCCGGCTGCGCTTCGATCATGGGCTCCAGGAGCTCGACGGCTTTCGCCGGATCCTTCTCGTCGAGCCGGTAGCGCGCGAGCGCCATTCGCGGAGTCGAAAGCGAGGAATTCCTCGCGAAAGCGCGCTCGTAGAAAAGCCGCGCCTCGACCGGGTGCTCGAGGCGAAGGTATTGCTCCGCGAGCGCGGTCTCGACGACTCCGGGAACGCTCACGTCGAGCCCCGGCCAGCGAAGAGACCAGGGGCGCGGGATGGACGTCCGCGGGCTCACGTCGAAATCCGCCGCGCTCGACGCGAGAGAGCTCCCCGACGGGTCTTCGAGCGCGACCTCGAGCCGGTAGCGGCCGTTCTCGAGCCCCCCGAGGGAAATCCGTTCGAGAATGTTCCTTCCCTTTCGATCGCCGAGCGGCACCGTCCGGGGCTGGGACACGGACGTCCCCGTTTCCCGGTCGAACAAACGCATCGCCAGTCGATCGTGAGGGGCCGAACCCCGGAGGGGAACTAGCACCCAGAGATCCTGGTCCACGGCGTAGACCCTTCGCGCGTTCGGATCGAGCTTCTCCGTCCCGAGGTGATATGGCCCGTATGCGGGCGACGGCGAGGACTCGGCACCGTGGAGGAGGACGGGAGCTCCCAGAAGGACCTCGCCCTCAAGGACCTCCGGAACCGAGACCGCGGTTTCGGCGATGGTGTACTGGTTCTGGGCGCGGTTCTTCACGATGACCCGCAGACGAAACTCGCCCGGAACGAGCGGTACCATGCTCCGGTAGGCGAAGGGACGAGCCTGGACCTCGAGGAACTGAGCCGGAGTAAGCTCGAGGAACTCCTCCCGGCCGAACCGGAGAACCGGAACCGACGACTCGGCGGTCGTTACTTCACCCTGGATCTCGAGGCTGGTGTAGTACACCTTCCTTCGATCGTCGAAGACCAGCGTGAGGTGCTGAGGCTCGATCTCGACTCCCCAGTGAACGAAGCTCACTTCGCCGAGGTCGTCCGGGCCGGGGAGCAGATCCGCCGACGCCTGACTCGGCACGTGGTTGAAGAGGTAGTCGGTTTCCACCAAGCCGCGGCCGCGGGCGATGGCATCGACGTAACGCGTGTCGACGGCGCGCTGGGGCGAGCGGTAGATCTCGGAGAGGAGGATCTCCGTCGAGAGCGAGTCCTGAAGGATGCCCGGTATCGCGGATTCGTCGGCCCGGAAGGTGATCGAGGCATGGGCGAGCTCGGCGGAGAGGGTCTGGAGCATCTCGTACGCTTCCATCCGCGAGTTCTCGGCGAACTGCCAGGCGGGGAAGAGCTTTTCCGGTCCGTGGATCCTCGGGCTGTAGAGACGGTACTCGCCGGCGAAGCCCTGCTGAAAGAACAGGAGGTAGAACGGCGAGGAGATGCCCTTCTCCCGCTTCGCCTCATAGAACCAGACTTCCGCGGGGTACATGCCCGGTGCGCTCGGGAAGGCGTCGCGCTCGCGGGGCTCGCCGAGGATGATGTACATCTTTCCTCGTTCCGTCATCCATCCGGGAATGGGTGTTTCCCTTCCGAGGACCCGGTTCGCGTGGTCGATCCGACGGTAGTGCTCCTCGCGGAACTCGTTCACCTCGGTGAGCGGATCGGGGTCGCGCCGCCTCCAGAAGGCCTCGATGAAGGCATCGCGCTCCTCCCCCGATCGGAGCTCCGCGAAGGCCTCCCGCTCTCTCTCGGTGATGACGTAGACGACTTCCTCCTCGAGCCACTGCCGGTGCTTCTCGGAAAGCTCGGACTGCCCCATGGCCGAGCGAGCTTCGAAAGCGATCGAGACGAGAAAGATGCCAAGGTATGGCCGGAGCTTGCCGCTCACGAAATCCTCCTGTGCGGACGATTCAGGGGCATTATGCCACGCCCCCAGAAGCGGAAAGGGCCGCCGCGCTCGCGCGCGGCGGCCCCAACGAAGCTAAGCCGAAGCTAATACCGGAAAGCGAGGTAGAGCTGGAACGAACGGGAGTACTGGAGACTCCGCATCTGCAGGAAGTTGGGGTTGAAGCGCTCGCTCGCGCCGTTGTAGTTGTACTGCCAGTAGTCGGCGCCGTTGAGGAGGTTCAGTATGTTTCCCGAGACCTCGATCTCGCGGACTCCGCCGAGAGCGAACTTCTTCCCGAGCTTGAGCCCGAGAGTATGGACCCCCTCGGCTTGCACCTGACCGTCGCCCCGGGTGGGATTCGCGAGACAGGCTCCTTCGGCAGTTCCGCAGAAGCGGATGGTGGTGTTGAGCGGGTTGGGCTGCGTGCCGCCCTCTACCGGCACCCGCGGCGGCCCGAAGCGCGTGACGTCCGGGTCAGTGGCGGAAAGCCGGTCCACGATGGCGCCCGACCAGGGGCCCGCCATGAAGCTATAGCTCACCGCCGCCACGATTCCCATCGGCGCGTGGTACGTGCCGCCGGCGCGAATCGAGTACTGCTGCCAGGTCGGACCGTAGGTGAGCGTCGTCCCTCCCGGCGGGGGAAGGCTGTTCTCCTCGTTGTTGCCGCGAGGCATGTACAGGAGCCGATCGTTGGCGAACGCGTCCGGCTGGATGAACTTCGCGGGGTCCGTCGGGTTCCAGTCGCCCGCGATGTGCTGCCACTGCCGGTTGATTCCCGCCATGAGCTGGAAGTTGTTCCTGAGGTTCTTGGTGGCGGTGAGCTCGATGGCGCGATAGTTCAGGGTCGACCAGGTGTTGTTCGTCTGCTGGAGAAGACGGCCGCGCGCCGGGTCGACCCGGCCGAACCCGATGAAGGGCTCTCCCGGGTTCTCAGGGTAGATCCCGTTCACGTCGACTTCGGCGTAGGTATGGTTGTAGGTGCGGTCGATCACCGCGACGTCCAGGCCGAACTCGCCCTTGAACTGCTTGCGGAAGCCGACGATGAACTCGTCGACCCAGGGTTGATGGAGATTCGGGTCGATCTCATCCGATCCGAGCGATGCGGTGACCCCGGGCGTGACGATCGGCGCGCTATCGAAGACACCGTCGCCGTTGAAGTCGTAGAAATCGGTGAGCTCCACCCGGTCCTCGGCGCCGAAAAGAGTGACCGCGTCCCGGCCCATCACCTGCTCGTACACCCGGACCGCGCTCGCGCGGAGGACGTTCCGGGCGTCCTTGGTCACCAGGTAGGAGAACCCCGCCCGCGGGGCGATGGCGGTGTCGTTCATCCGGTCGATGTCGAACAGGTCGTCGTGCCTCTTGATGAAGTCCGCCCGGACTCCGGCGCTGATCGTGAGCCGCTCGTGGGGCTTCCAGGAATCCTGGAGGTAGAGTCCGTAGTCCCGCTCCCGCGCCGCGCGGGTCTGGACGGAGATGTCGCTCCGGTACTGGCGGTGGAACGGAATGGTGCCCGCGGAGGGGTCGTTCGGATCCACCTGCTGCTGCTCCTCGAGAATGAACCCGTCGTTGATGTAGTGGTTGATGAGGTCGTAGGTGCTCCGGGGCGCGCCGAAGAAGCCGTACTGGAACTCGTGGGAGCCTCCCCAGCCTTCCTTGTATTGGGTGAAATCGGCCCGAATCATGGCGGTCGAAGCAGGCTGGTAGTTTTCCGTTCCGCCCGCACGGCCGCCGCCCGAGACGAGCCGGCCCGTGCCCTCGACGCGTCCGGCGCTCGCAATGGCGTCGCGGTGGATGCGGATCTCCGGTCCTGAAAGCGGCCGTCCCTCGTAGGTGCCCTCGTCGGAGCCCTGCTTGTTGTTATATCCGACGGTGATCTGGGACGTCAGGTTGGGGCCCCATACCGAGTTGAGCTTCCCGCTGTAGATGGAGCCGCCGGTGGAGTAGATGGTCGAGTACTGCGTGTAGTGGTACTCCCGGTCCCCGCTCGCGAAGAGGCGGTCCAGCTGGTAATAGCCCGAGAGCTGGTGGTTCGGGTTGAGCTGCGCGGTCACCTTGGCGAAGGGCTGAGTGCTCTCCGCCACGTTATCGAAGGGCTGGAATCCCGGATCGAATGCGTTGAGGTTCTCGACGTTCGCCGCCGTGCGGGAGATGCCGGACGCGAGGTCGGAGTAGCGGAGCGCGCCGAAGAACCACACCTTGTCTCTCTGGATCGGACCGCCGATGGTGAGGTCGAGCTGGTTGGTCTGCGACGTCGTCGGGGTGGCGCCCGTCGACCCTACGTTCGTTCCGTTCCATTCGAACGGCTGGTAGGTGTAGGCCACCGACCCCGAGAACGCGTTCCCGCCGCTCTTGGTGACGACGTTGATGACCAGCCCGGTTCCCGTCGGATTCGCAGCGTCGACGCCTCCCGTCTTGACAGAAGTGTCCTCGACGGCGTCCTGGGGAAGACCGATGTAGGTGATCTGGAAATCGTTGTAGCTGCCGAAGGTCATGCCGTCGAGCTGCGACACGTGGGCGAAATGCTCGGTGGCGTGGCCGAAGTAAACCATCCGGCCGCTTCCGTCGTCGAAAGGACGAGCCACGACGCCGGGGGTGAGCTCGAGGAAGTCGCTCCAGTTGCGGCGCGACTGGATGGGCATTTCCTTCACGAACTCGCCCTCGATGTTGAGGACGTTGCTCGGGCGGGCGACCTCGAGCATGGGAGTTTCCGCGGTGACGGTGATGGTCTCCTGGACGCTCGAGAGCTGCATCTGGATGTCGACGCTGAAGGTCGCGCCGGCGCGGACCTGGATACCCTCCCGGCGATAGGTGGCGAAGCTGGGGAGCTCGGCGGTTACCGTGTAATCCCCGGGGGATAGGTTGATGAGCCGATAGTAGCCCGTGGAATCGGTCACTGCCGTCCGTGTACCGCCGAGGAGCACGTCGCTCGCGGCCGTCACGGTCACGCCCGGTAGAGACGCCCCGGTTTCGTCCCTGACGTAGCCCCGGAGGCTTCCGTCCTGGGCCAGAGCAGCCCCGGCGAACGAAAGGGCGAGGAGAAGAACCAATGCACTTCTAACGTGCATGCAACGTACCTCCCTTTTGCATCCGTCCTATCGGGTGGATGCTTTTTGGGAGAGCCTCGCGCCGACCCCAAGTCGACTCACTGGTGCAATGAGGGAAACAGAAAGCTCGGCGCTCAGCCCTCCGCAGTTGAAACCATGGGATGCGGTTGCAACTGACGTGCCACGGTTCCAACAGAGGGTGACGGCCATAAACTAAACGGACACAGCAAGAAACGACCAAGGGGTCAGGCGTCCGGACTCCAAAAATCCGAAAATTTGAACCCTCGATTCAACGATTGGGATCTGTGACCGCGCCTACTGTTGTCCCGTTTTCACCGAGCTCACTCGCAAACGGCCGGCCCGCCGCTATGATGCGAAGCGGCAATGACTGGCTGGTTTTCCTTTTCGCTGCTGTTCGCTCTCTCGGCTTCTCTTCCCGGGAGCCTGGTCCTCCGATTCGTACGCGGCGGCGCGCCCGAGGCGGGCCTCCGGGTCACGCTCGAAGGCTCCGCAATGACCCTCGAAGAAGTGACGGGCGAGGACGGCGTCGCGCGTTTCCTCGGCGTTGCCCCCGGAGCGTTCGCGTTGAAGGCGGATGTTCTCGAGTGGGAGCTCGATGTCACGAGCGAGACCGGGATGCTGACCTTCGATCTCGACGCTCCCCCAATCTTCGCCGGTAGATTCGGCCGGACGACCCTCCGGGGGGAGAGCCTCTCGCGGCTTCCCCACGCGGCAACGGTGAGCACCGTCCTCGAGACCCTCGAGCCGTTCGCGGTCACCGATCGCATCGACGTCGCAGGCGTCGAGAGCGCGACCGACCCGCTCTGGAGCGTGCGCGGCAGCTCCTGGACGCAGAACCGAATCCTCGTCGACGGCCTCGACGTCACCGACCCCGCGGGAGGCTCATCGCTCCTCTATCCCGACGTGCCGTTCTTCGAGGAGATCTCCCTCGTCACCAGCGGAAACCCTCCCGCGATCGCCGGACCCGGCGCCGAGCTTCATCTTTCGACCCGGGCTCCTCCTTCCTCGTACGAAGGTTCCCTCTCGCTCCGGTACACGGGAAGCGCCCTCCAGTCGGAGAACCTCGGTTCTGACCTCGTCGCTCTGGGCGTCGAGCCTCGGGAGGTCCTTCGCTTCCCGAGCGCTCGGCTCGAGCTCGGAGGCCGTGGTTTCTACGGAGCGATCCAGGGATTCGACCTCGCGGCGCGGCTACCGAAGTTCGACGCCGAGGAGAAGACGAGCCTTCTCGGCGCCGCGGCCAAGCTGAGCCAGCAACGCTGGTCTCTTCTCGGCATCGCCGAGCGCGTCGACCGCCCGACGTATGGCGCCCGTCCTCTCGCCGAGCCCGCGACGGCCGTGGAGGCGAGCGAGTGGTTCCAGGCGGCGCAGGCCGGTCTCGACGCAGGCGACCGCTTCTTCCGGCTCGGCTTCGCCCGAGGCGAGCTCGACTCGAGCTTTTCGGGGGAAGGTTCTCCGCTTCGGGATCTCGCGACCGGGGAGCTCTTCGACGCCCCTCTCCGGGTCTTGGATCGCACGCGCACCCGATGGAGCGCCGTCGCGCTCGGCGATCTCGCCCTTTCGCGCCACCTGTTGCGAGGAGGGCTCGAGATTTCCCACGCGGCCGAGTCGGGGCGCGAGGTGGTGCCCGGGTCGATCGAGCGTCTGGTGGTCGATGGCCGCGGCCACGCGGTCTCGTCGTACTCGGGAAGCGGGGAGCGGGAGTCGTCCGCCACCCGATTCGGGATTCATCTCCAGGACGCGTTCTTCGCCGGTTCGTTTCGCGTCTCGCCAGGTATCCGGGTCGACCTGAGCCGCTCGGGGCCCGTTCGATGGGCGAGCCTTTCGGGAGCGGTCGATCTCGGGTATGAGCTCACGCCCTCGAGCGAGATCCATTTTTCGCTCGGCCGCTACCCGCACGTTCTGACGACGCGCCTTCCGGGAGTGGAGCAGGGCCTGTCCCGGGTGTGGCGGCGTTGGAACGACGCGAACGGCGACCTTCGGGTCGAAGAGGGCGAGCTCGGCGACGTTCTCCGCCGCGGAGGAGGCGGCTTTACCTCGATCGAGGACGATCTCCCGAGACCCTACACCCACGAGCTCACCATCGGGATCGAGAAGCACTTTCGGCGAGGGTTCCTCCGGTTCTCCGGCTACCAGCGGTGGGAGAAACGACTTCTACAGACGGTGAACGTGGGGATCGCGCTCGAAAGCTACGAGAGCTTCCTCTTCCACGACGTGGGTGTCGACGGCGACCTCGGGACGGAGGACGACCGAGACATCCCGATCTACGACCAGAGGCGTCAGCTCGGCGAGGACCTCTTCCGTCTCACAGAGCCCCCGGGTCTCGAAAGCTTCGCTCAGGGGGTCGATCTTCTCCTCGGCTTCGACCACGGCCGCGTCTCGTGGCAGCTCTCGGGCCGGGCCTATCGAGACGTGGGATCGGGAAACGTAGGCAACGAGCCGGAAGAGAACGACACCGGAGTCATGGGAGACCTCTTCGACGACCCGAACACCCTCACCAGCGCCGAGGGAAGGCTCTACTTCGATCGCGCCTTCACCGGAAAGCTGGCGCTCACCGCGAAAGCGCCTCTGGGCATCGACGTCGGCACCGCGATCCGGTACTGGGACGGACAGCCGTTCACCCGTCAGATATTCTTTCCCGATCTCGGGCAGGGCTTCACCATCGTGCAGGCGTACTACCGGGGACGGCTTCGCTATGCCTTCAACATGACGGTGGACGTCAGGCTCGAGCGCGAGTTTCCTCTCGGCCGAAGCCGCCTCGCCCTCGGGCTCGACGCCTTCAACCTCTTCAACCAGACTCTGCAGACGGGGGAGAACGTCCGAAGCGGCGAGACGTTCCGCGAGCCGACGTTCGTCCAGCCCGCCCGCACCCTGGCGCTCTCGGCCAGGCTTCGATTTTAAGTCAGCTCACCCCGAGCTTCTCGGATACCTCGAGGAACCGCTCGGCGGAGATTCACCCTTTACCTCCGTACTACGAGCCTCCGAACCAGAGGCGCCGAGCCTTGATCCTCGAACCAGGTGACGTGCTCGTCGACCATGTCGAGCTTCAGCTCGTACTCTCCCGGGGTCGCCGGAGCCCAGATCGCTGCGTCGAGCTCCAGAGTCTCCCCCGGGCCGACGACGCGGTCCA
>Ga0302046_10004415_pt1 | contig 12524 bp, 10 predicted proteins | sample RVTome_11_FD_200261 | JGI IMG/M metagenome (GOLD analysis project Ga0302046, IMG submission 200261) | Soil microbial communities from uranium-contaminated site in the Upper Colorado River Basin, Wyoming, United States - RVT147D111 (version 2) ...
TTTTCTTCTCCCCGCAGGCGCGGGGCTGATCCCCACGCTGGGGCGGAGCTTCTTCCCGCCCGGACCTTCTCCCCGCAGGCGCGGGGCTGATCCCGGCTTTAGCGCCCTTATGCGAAGCGGCCAGATCTTCTCCCCGCAGGCGCGGGGCTGATCCGTACGACCTCGATTATGAGGCGTTCGACCTACGCTTCTCCCCGCAGGCGCGGGGCTGATCCAAGTCGCCCGCGTCGTCCAGGTGGGGCTGGTCGCTTCTCCCCGCAGGCGCGGGGCTGATCCTTTCGAAGTCGGGATGTGTGCTGTTGACAAGCGCTTCTCCCCGCAGGCGCGGGGCTGATCCGTGCGACAGCCTGAGCGTTTCCAGGGGACCGTGCTTCTCCCCGCAGGCGCGGGGCTGATCCGAGGAAACCGAGCAGGCAGAGCAGGAGCAGCAACTTCTCCCCGCAGGCGCGGGGCTGATCCCCAAAACGACGACGACGCCGTGGAGTCCGGATTCTTCTCCCCGCAGGCGCGGGGCTGATCCCTCAGGGGCGCTCTTTGTGACGGGCGGCTTCGACTTCTCCCCGCAGGCGCGGGGCTGATCCTTCTCCGCCGGCCTCCTGCAATGCCTTCACAAGCTTCTCCCCGCAGGCGCGGGGCTGATCCTTCTCCGCCGGCCTCCTGCAATGCCTTCACAAGCTTCTCCCCGCAGGCGCGGGGCTGATCCTCTACGCATCGATGGGTTCATGTTCCAGCGTCTCTTCTCCCCGCAGGCGCGGGGCTGATCCGCCTGCTCTACGAGATCGCCGAGGAGGGCCTGTCTTCTCCCCGCAGGCGCGGGGCTGATCCCTCCTTCATGTCGCTGATCGTCTTGGCGATGGCCTTCTCCCCGCAGGCGCGGGGCTGATCCCCGCCTCTGCCCGGCCGTCAACTGGGCAGAGATCTTCTCCCCGCAGGCGCGGGGCTGATCCTAATACTTGCGCGCGCGCGCGAGCGACTCTCCGCTTCTCCCCGCAGGCGCGGGGCTGATCCCTGGGCAGAGGTTTTTCGCCGCGCCGGCATCAACTTCTCCCCGCAGGCGCGGGGCTGATCCTCCATACGTTCGAAGTCGGGAGGGCATAAAGAGCTTGGGTATTTTTGCCTGTACCGCCGAAAAGGTAAAACGGGTATACCGGGTTACGCTTCCTCCGGCGCCATCAGGGGTCCACGTCTAAAACTTCGGCGCTCTGAGAGCCAGATGAAGGATTTTACACAGTTAGTTGCCGGACCTCTTTTAGGGTGTAATTCTCAGAAGATAGCTTCGAGAAAACAGCTTTTTCGATTTTGATACCGCGCAGCAAGCTACGCGGGAGTTGTAAAATATTAAGATTATGATTGACTGTCCGGTCAGTCAATCATATAATAATAGGATATTATCCTTCCCAATTATAGAACTTCATCTTGATGAAAGCTTCCTCTGCAACCCTTACTCGCTCACGGAACGGTGTTACCGATAAACGAGCCGCACTCCTCAAAGCTGCGACCGAATTGTTTGCCCGTAATGGTCTCCAAAGTGTGTCGACTGCAGCCATCGCGCGGAAGGCTGGGGTCGCGAAGGGGACGCTCTTCGTTTATTTCGAGACCAAAGAGCAGCTCCTCAACGAGCTCTACGTGGAGATCGTGGCCGAGTTAGTCGGTGCTTGTAAGGCCAATATGGGTCCGGCGGATTCGCCGAAAGAGCGTCTGCGAGCGTACTGGTTCGGCTTTGCGAGATGGTATTTCGATCATCGTGATGCTGCTACCGTCAAGCTACAGTGTGAAATATCGTCTGTTCTTAGACCAGAGATGGAGGCTCGGAAGGATGCAATGGAAGCCGAGATGATCAGGACTTACTTTCCGGGCTTATTGGAACGCTTTGAAGGGACTTTAATGCGATATGTCAACTATGCATTTATCGCGGGTCCGGTTCAGGTTCTGGCCCAGATGGAGGATAAGGGCGAGATCGAGATAACGGAAGAACTTCTGGAGGATATTTTTGAGCGTGTCGGGAAGGTCGTCTTAATATAATGTAGACGGTGTAGCTCAGCGATGAGTGACAGGCGAAGCCAGCAGTGCGAAACCATGGTCATGGCCACACTTCCGAACACCCTTACCCGGATCGACACTCCGCTCGCGTCCGGAGCGTGCCCCGCTTTACAACAGTGTGTGAAAACGATTAGAGCTTAGACATGAGACTAGCGCGACTATCCCACGCCTTCATTGCACTTGCCATGAGCCTGCTCATCTCTGCATCCACTACCAGGGCGCAGGACATGACGAACGGGGCGGGTAGCGGATGGAGAAGCCTTTTCAACGGAGAGGATCTGACGGGATGGAAGCAGCTGAACGGCGCACACACCTTCGAGGCTAAGGACGGGGCGATCGTCGGGACGACCGTTCCGGGTGAGCCGAACGGGTTCCTGGTCACCGAGGAAGAGTTCGGCGACTTTATCCTCGAATTCGAAGTCCGGTCGGACGTGCTGATGAATAACTCTGGTGTCCAATTTCGCAGCCTCAGCCGCGATGAATACCGAGAAGGAAGGGTTCACGGTTACCAGGCGGAAATTGATACCAAGCCGCCAAAGTGGAGCGGCAGTATCTATGACGAAGCGCGGAGGGGATGGCTTGTCACAACGGACATAAATCCTGAATCCAAGAGGGCGTTCGTCAACAACCAATGGAATCGGTACAGAATCGAGGCAATCGGCACCACCAACCGGGTCTGGGTGAACGGAATTCCCACGGCCAATTTGGAAGACAATCTGACCACGAGGGGCTTTATTGGTCTGCAATTGCACGCCAACCGGCCAGACATCGATCCGGAAGGAGCCAGGCAGATCAGGTGGCGAAACATCCGCATCAGGACGACGGACCTGCAGCCTTCGCCGTTCGACGACCTGTTCGTGACGAACCTGATCCCCAACAACCTGTCTCCGCAGGAGAAGGAGAACGGCTACCGGCTGCTCTGGGATGGTAAGAGCCTGGATGGATGGACGGGGGGCATGAAAGACGGCTTCGAGATCGTCGACGGCGCCATCAACGTCGCCGCTTCAGGCACCCGGGATGTTCCCAGTGACCAGAGGCTAGTGACCAACGCCCCGTCCGTGCCGTTTGAGCTGCAATTTGAATTTAAGTCCGCAAAGGATGACGCGGTCTGCGGCTTGGACTACGCAGAGGCTGGGTCAAGTGAGGGTGGCGAAGCGCTCACCTTCTGCCATATGGCATCCAAGAAGGCGATACCGGATCGCTGGAATCGCGCGGTCATAAGGATGATGCCCAATGGTCGGACGGAGTACTGGCTCAACGGGGCTCAAATCCTGGAGTACCAGCAAAATTCGGATGAGGGCGCCAGTTGGAATATTCTGATACGCGCTGTGGCGGATGACATGTCCTATCGGAGCATAAAGATCAAGGAGGTCGACTAATAGGCTGCTAGCGAACGTCGCCCTACTTCTGATTGGCCTTGCCAGGGCCGGGGTAGGCGCCCCAGGCATGGACGGGGTAGGCCACGTCGGATTGACCAAAGCAGCAGCCCGAATCACTGCTGGCCTGCACATCGCTGCGCCTGTCTCTGATTTCGGACGCAGAGCCGATTTGTTCTCCTGTTGGATGGCAGCCCTGACGCCGGACGGCTTTTCTTCGCGTTCAACCTACACTGACTTCGTACTACCATGAGACTCCGCCGCATCCTCGCCGTCCTGTTCCTGTCATTCACGTTAGCTCTGTCACTGTTCTTGTACGGACCTGGTACCAACAAGAACAAGATGCGGTCGGGTAACAGTACGGTGCGACCCGAGGCAGAGTGGAAGGACAGACTCAATAACTTCCGTGATTGGGCTATTTACAGGGGTGACAAGACTGCCATACAGTACTCCGAGCTCTCGCAAATCAACCTCGGCAATGTCAATAAACTAGAGAAGGCCTGGGAATACAAACACGGCAATCCGGTGGGCCCTGGAATGTACAGCAACCCCATTATAGTGGACGGGTTGCTGTATTTTACAACGCCGGAAATCAACGCCATTGCTTTGAATGCGGCGACGGGCGAGGAGGTCTGGAAATTTGTGCCTTCGAAATACATCAACTCGGAGCGAGTATTTCACGGCCGCAACCGTGGCCTCGTATACTGGGAAGATGCCAATGGCGGTAAGAAAAGGATCTTGAACTTCGTGAAGGACCGGGTTTATGCGGTAGACGCCAAGACGGGTGCGATTATAGAGTCGTTCGGCGAGGGGGGGTTTATTGATCTTCGCAAGAATCTTCCGATTGCCCCTGAGTTGGCGGCCATAGAGGTGACGACCCCCGGCATCGCGTACAGGAACTTCCTCATCGTCGGCGCCCGCGTACCGGAGGAGCACGATTCGACACCAGGCGACGTGCGCGCATACGACATGGAAACCGGTGAATTCAAGTGGATCTTCCACACGGTACCCGTAAAGGGCGAGTTCGGGTACAATACGTGGAAATGGGAGGAAGGGGAGATGTACGGCGGCGCTAACCCGTGGGGCGGCCTGACCGTGGATGACAAGAGGGGCTGGGTGTTCTTCGCTACCGGGTCGGCGGCGGGCGATTTCATCTACGGCGGCACGCGGAAGGGGGCTAACCTCTTTGCGAACAGCGTGGTGGCCCTGGACGCCACCACCGGAGAGCGGAAGTGGCACTACCAGACCATCCACCACGACATCTTCGACTACGACAGTCCTCCCGCGCCCATCCTTGCGACGGTGAACTCCGGCGATAAGCCCAGAGATATCGTCGTACAGCTGACGAAGCAGGGGTTGACGTTCGTCCTGGACCGGGACACGGGGGAGCCTGTTTTCCCGGTTGTCGAACTCCCGGTGCCGGCCTCGACGGTCGCGGGCGAGGAAGCATGGCCGACTCAGCCGTTTCCTCTCAGGCCGCCGCCCCTGGTTCGGACGCACCTGACGGAATCAGACCTGAGCAACATTGACCCTGAGACCCATGCGTACGTCCTGAACGAGTTCAGGAAATACGAGACCGGGGGGTTGTACACACCGGCGTCAATGAAGGGCGTCATCACTCTGCCCGGCCACCAGGGAGGTGTGGAGTGGGGAGGCGCTGCCTTCGACCCTCGGACAAACGTGATGTTTGTCAATGCCAACGAAGCGCCCACAATCCACACGCTGAAGCCCCTAACGGACGGGGACGTCGCGAGTAGTACGCCCGTCGATCGTGGTAGGGTGTTGTACAACCAGTACTGCACGGCGTGCCATGGGCTCAACCGGGAAGGCAATCCGCCGGCCTTCCCTCCGCTTACGAACCTCGCATTAAGCAAGGACTCGATGGAGACCGTCATACGCCACGGCCGCAACATGATGCCGCCCTTCCCCCAACTCACGGATGGGCAGCTAAGCAACCTCACTGCTTTCCTGAAGAGTGCGGTTCAGGAATCGGAGCAGGCCGGAGTGGTAAAGGCGTCCGAACAAACGGTGGCGGTCACAACCAGCGATGGAGGCAAAGGCAAGAGCCCGCGTTACGCCAACCTCGCTCCCTTCTTCGTAGATCAGAACGGGTATCCGGCGATCGCGCCCCCGTGGGGGACGCTCAGCGCCGTGGACATGGCAAGAGGTGAGATTCTCTGGAAGGTCCCCCTGGGTGAATACCCCGAACTGGTCGCGAAAGGTATCCGCAACACGGGGTCCAAGAATTTCGGCGGCCCGGTTCTGACGGCCGGCGATGTGATCTTTATAGCGGCCACCGCCGATGAGAAGATCCGCGCCTTCGATAAGCATACCGGCAGGATCGTTTGGGAGTACCAGTTGCCGGCTGGCGGCTACGCGACACCGAGTGTGTACATGATCGACGGCAAACAGTTCGTCGTGATCGCGGCCGGAGGCGGAGGGAAGCTGGGCACGAAGCACGGCGACTCGATAATAGCGTTCGCGCTACCCGAGGCAGCACGGTCGATAAGGTGAGCGGGGCGAGGGAAGCGAATACACACCATTCGGGCGTCATAGAACCACGTTTGGAAAACGGGCGGATGCGGTCAGCCCCCGCTTTCGCTTGTCTCTTACGAGCAGGCGAGCCGAATCCCAGACGTGGCAGGTGCCGCTCAACCATCTTTCTACCTAAACCAAAAGCTCACGATGTTACAACACCTCCGGACCAGCCTCTTCTTTGCTCTGTCAGCCCTTCTGATTACAACATCCGCAGAAGCTCAGCAGCTGACGGCGCGCGACCCAGCCACGGATGCGTTCGCCCTGATTCCCGAGCGACCATCGTCGATGTTCGTGGATGCAACTTCGACGCACGTGCCCATTGCGCCGAGCTTGCATTCTTCTCACTCCGTCTTCGTCGACGTCAACAACGACGGGTATCTCGATGTAGTGGTGTCCGTCGAGCACGGGGTTAACCGGCTGTATCTGAACGACGGCACGGGAAAGCTGAGCTACCAACCTGACGCGTTTGGGGTCGTCATTCACGACAACGAACATGTGCGGGCAGCAGACTTCGATGGTGATGGAAACATGGACGTTGTCTTCGTCGCGGAGTCGGACGAGACCCATCAATTGTTTCTGGGTGATGGTAACGGCGGCTTCGAAGATGCCAGCGGCCGATTGCCCGCCACAAGCCAGGGCAATGCGCTTGCGGTCGGCGACGTCAACGGGGACGGACTGCCGGACATTGTGGTTGGCAGCACCGGTGAGGACGGCTTCGGACCCGGCATGAAGCTCTACCCTGCCCGCAATCTTCTGTTTCTCAATGATCGGGATCGTCCGGGTCACTTCATCGACGCCTCCGGAACGCACCTGCCGCAATCCGACGACCAAACCGAGGGATTGGCCCTGGTAGACATGGACGGGGATCGCGATCTCGACCTCGTCATCGCCAGTCCTTCCTATCCCAATCGTTTGCTGATCAACAGCGGGGACGGTCACTTCACCGATGCGTCCAACCGTTTAGATCTGCGCGTGCCAATGGAGACCCGTGAGGTTCACGTGCTAGACGTCAACGATGATGGGAACAACGACATCGTGTTCTTCAACATCACCAGCAACAATCAGGGGTGGGACAAGGACCCCCAAACGCGCCTTCTGGTCAACGATGGCGAGGGAAATTTCCGCGATGAAACGGAGCAGCGCCTGCCCTCTCACACATTCTCGAGTTGGGCCGGGAGCGTCGTCGATTTCAACAACGACGGTGCGCCAGATCTCCTCGTCGGGGCCATCCAGGTCCCCGGTTTCGTCCCTCTCCAGCTTCGAGCTTGGCAGAACGATGGCAAAGGGACCTTCACGGACGTCACGCTCGATGTCGTCCCCGGCATCACGGTTGGGCGCAGTTGGAGCATGGGGACGGGCGACCTGGACGGAGACGGCAAGACGGACGTCCTCATTGGCGGCTGGGGAACGCAGGCCAGACTGCTTTTGACCGACATAGCACGCTATTACGGTTCGCTGCCGGATACGCGCCCCTGAACCTGCACCAGTGGGCCGGCTAAGCGGCGGACCTGAGATTTAAGGCTCGCCTCGGTATCTTCTCCCAAAGCCAACCATGACTGCTATGGGGAAGACCAAGCACTACAGCGCCGCCTTCAAGTTTAACGTCGTCCTCGAGACCTTCTCGAGCGAGAAGACCGATGCCGAGATAGCCCGGGCCTACCAAGGGTAAATTGCATATTGGGTATTTGTGCCTGTACGGCCGAAAAGGTAAAACAGCCATCGACAGGCCCCTCTTCACTGCAAGCCTAACGCTTCCCTGATCTTGCGTTTCTTCAGATACGTGTTGAGCGAAATGTGGGTGCCGTAGCCCAGGTGCTCGGATATCTTCCGCGCCGAAAGCCCCAGCTTGAGCCACGCTTTGATCGGCTCAAGATCCTTGTCATACATGCTGCGCTGAAGCGTGCCCTTGGGCTTGCCCAGTTGGACGCCCTGCTGTTTCTTGGCTGCCAGCGCCTCCTTCGTACGCAGGCTGATCAGATCCCGCTCCAGTTCAGCAAACAACGAGAACAGCGTCACAACAATCTTCGAGGCCATATCCTGCTGGCCTGCCGGCCCTGGGGCTTCATATCGAGGCCTTGTTTGCTCAAGATGACGCGGACCCCTCGCTGGAGCAGTTCATTGACTAAGGCAATGACTTCGGCCGTACTGCGGCCCAGGCGGGACAACTCGGTGGCCATCAGCGTGTCGGCGCCGTCGAGTCGAGCCATCAACTCCTCGATGCGCCGCCGCTTGCGACTGCGCCGCGACGAGACGGTCACTTCGATGAAGTCATCGATAGAGAGATCATGCCGCCGGGCATAGTCCAGCAATTCGAGGCGTTGATGATCCAGGTCCTGCTTGTCGGTAGAGGCCCGCAGGTAGGCGTAGGCAATGGTTGTGCCCTCGGCCGTGGCAGCAGGAGGACTCATGGGAGGCCCTGGTAAGTTTTAACATCAAAAGTGCCCCATAATTATACAAAACGATGTACTCTTGCAAGCTGTGTCGCTTATCATCTTGAGCCCGTCTTAACGACCGTTTTCGCTTCTCACGCCGACGCGCATGGCCGAACACCTCGCCATCCTCTCGCCCGAAGAAGTCCACCTGCTCTACCAGCGGCCGGCCTTTGATTGGCAACAACGCGCCCGGTACTTCTCCTTCACGCCCGCCGAAGCCCAGCGCGCCGAGCAGTTTGCCACGCCGGTCTCGAAGCTCTACTTCCTGCTGCAACTGGGCTACTTCAAAGCCAAGCAGCAGTTCTTCGCCTTCGACCTGGCCGAGGCCCGCACCGATTTCCTGCGGGTCTTCACCCACGTCTTGGAACGCCGCGCTCGACAGAGGCCTGAAAAACGTGACCTGGTGGCCTGTGTGGTGGCCTTCGGGACGAATCACGGCCTGGGTGATCTCGCCAAGCGCTCCGACCTGGGCTATGCCGATCTCGCCGGCACCAGCCACAACTTCATCCGCCAGGAGACGCTGCTCGAGGCCAACAAACACATCATCGAGGCGACGGCCGAACTGCCGATGTTCGCGCATTACCATCTCGAGCCGGACCGTCTCCATTCCAGTAGTGACGGGCAGAAGTATGGAACCCAGTTCGAGACGATCAATGCCCGCTATTCGCCGAAGTACTTCGGGCTCAGCAAAGGGGTGACGGCCTACACGCTGGTCCTGGACCATATTCCGCTGCAGACGAAGGTGATCGGGGCCAACGAGCACGAGAGCCACTACGTCCTCGACCTGCTCTACACTAATCGGAGTGCATTCGGTGGCTGAGCAAGAGGTGTGGAACGACTGCGCGCGCCTCGTTGCCAATGCCATCATCTACTACAACACATACGTGCTCTCGGAACTGCTCTCGCTATCATCAGCGGCAAGGCCATCAGTCGGTCGTGGAGCAGCTCCCACGAATCTCGCCGCTGGCGTGGCAGCACATCAATCTCTATGGGCGTTACGAGTTCAAGGATGTGCCGGTGCCGCCGGATCTGGGAGCGGTGATCCCAAGCATAGACGTGGACCACCTGATGGCGCCGGAGGAAGCGTAACCCGGTATACCCGTTTTACCTTTTCGGCGGTACAGGCAAAAATACCCGTGTTGGGATTTTGCCCCGCGTCCTTGACGCCCATGGGAGCACGTCCGGGATGACCGCTTTGCATTGCACAATTTTTATGCAGAACGGTAGAAGACCACCCCGATACCACGCGCCCCCTACCCCTGTCGCCGCGTCCGGTAGTAGTAGCGGTGGGGTCTGTAGGTCTCCGGCACGTCGCGGAAAATATTATTCGGCTCCTTCTTGATGAGACGGCGCAGCACGAAAGCCAGCACAACGCCCGCAACAAAACCACCGATGTGGGCGCCGTAGGCTACACCCTCCACCACCTCCTCCGAGACGACAAAAGCACCGTACCCGTTGATGAACTGAAAAAAAATCCACAACCCGATAGCAACTACGGCCGGCACCGTCACGATGAAAATGAAGAACAAGGCCCGTACTTTATTGCTGGGAAAGAGCACGAGGTACGCCCCCAGCACGCCTGAGATCGCGCCGGAAGCACCCAGGTTGGGCACCAGGCCGCCCGGGTCAAGCGCAATCTGTGCGAAGGTCGCTACCACCCCGCTGGCCAGGTAAAAGAAGAGAAAGACGACGCTGCCGAAACGGTGTTCGACGTTGTCGCCGAAGATCCAGAGATAGAGTATGTTGCCCAGCAGGTGCATCAGCCCGCCGTGCATGAACATCGCACTCAGAATCGTCCAGTAGATGGGCGAGGGCCCCGGCGCGTTCGGCACGGTAACGGACTGCCCTTCAACCATCACCCTCGCACCCGCCACCAGATCGACGCCTTCGGTAATTTCGCGCGGAATGACGCTCCAACCGTAGGTAAAAGCCTCGCCGGCGGGTCCCTGCTGCAAGAAGAAGAAGACGTACAGGTTTACCAGCAAGAGCCCCCAGGTCACCAGAGCCGGACCGGAAAGCGCCCGGTCGTCATCACCGATGGGTAACAGCATTTTTTTTCCGCGAAAACACCTTGGATGGATCAGGTGCCGGTGAAGATAGCAAACCTTTCTCGTTTTTTTCGGGTGAACCGGCCTGGCGGATTTCTATATTCGACACGGACCTTGTATGTATTCGACTTGAACGCGCTCTTTCCATGATACAACGCGTTGCTATCCTGGGCGTCGGCCTTATCGGCGGGTCGCTGGGGTTGGCGTGGAAAAAAAACGGCGGCCCTCTGACGCTCGTAGGCTACGACGCCCCGGACGTGTTGGAGACCGCCCTGCAACGGGGCCTCGTCGACGAACCGGCAACCACGCTGGCCGCAGCCGTGCAGGATGCCGACCTGGTGGTGCTGGCCGTCCCGCTGGCCCCGATGGTACGCCTGCTGGAAGAGATGGCGCCGTCCCTGGCACCCGGCACGCTGGTCACGGACGTCGGCTCGGTGAAGGCCCCTGTGATGACGCACGCTCGGCACGTGCTCCCCGAGGAAAACCTGTTCATCGGCGGCCATCCGATGGCCGGCTCGGAGAAAGGCGGCGTAGCCCATGCGGATGCTTTCCTCTTTGAAAACGCCACCTACGTCCTCTGCCCGCCCGAGACGCTCCCGCCCGAGGCGCTTGCGGATCAACACGCCGACTTCGTCGAGCTGATCGAGGCTACCGGGGCCCGCCTGCTGGTGCTGGATGCCCACCGGCACGACCAGATCGCCGCCACTGTGAGCCATCTTCCCCAACTCCTGGCAACCACCCTGATGCATTATGCCGCCGGGCTCAATGCCGAAGACGATGCATTCCTACGCCTGGCCGCCGGCGGCTTTCGCGACATGACGCGCATTGCCTCCTCGCCCTTCGCGCTGTGGCAACAGATCCTGGTAGCCAACGAAGGACCCATCCTGGACGCGCTGGGCGGTTTTGCCGCCGCGCTCCAGCGGATGCGTAACCGTATCATCGAAGAAGACTTCGACGCCCTGGCAGCCACGTTCGCCGAGGCCCGCCGCGTACGGGATACGATTCCCAGAGACACCAAAGGCTTTCTTCACCCGCTCTCCGACGTCTACGTCTATGCCGAGGACAGACCCGGCGTCCTCGCCCATATCGCCGGAACGCTGTTCGAAGCCGAAATCAACATTAAGGACATCGAACTGCTCAAGATCCGCGAAGGGACCGGCGGCGCCTTCCGCCTCAGCTTCTCCGGCGAGGCCACCGCCGATGCCGCCGTCATCGTGCTCGAACGCGCCGGGTGCCGCGCCCATCGGCTGTAGCTTTTAAGACACCCGTCCAAAATCGTCATTTCCAAAATCGTCATTGCTTCGTGGTTCGCTCCCTTGTATCATTGATGACGACGTTCCCTTCCTGTATCGACATGCCGTCAGGATGATGACCACGCCGACGATCACCCTGAAAAAAACGCCGTTACACGCCGCACATGTTGCTCTGGGAGCCCGCATGACGGGCTTCGCCGGGTTCGACATGCCCGTACAGTATTCCGGAATCGTGGACGAGCACAGGGCCGTCCGCGAAGCCGCCGGTCTTTTCGACGTCAGCCATATGGGCGAAGTGTTTGTAGAAGGCCCTCAGGCGTTCGCCTTCGTCCAACACCTCGTCACCAACGATGCGTCGAAGCTCTTCGACGGACGCGTCATGTACTCGGTGATGTGCCGGCCCGACGGCGGCGTCATCGACGACCTGCTCGTCTATCGGCTGGCCGAGGACCGATACATGCTGGTCATCAACGCCGCCAACATCGACAAAGACGTCGCCTGGATGCAGGCCAACAACCCGATGGGTGCCGACCTGGACGATGCTTCCGACCGTACGGCACTCCTCGCGGTGCAGGGGCCGAAGTCCATCGCCATCGTACAGCAGCTGACAGAGGAGCCGCTCGATACGCTGAAGTACTATCACTTCCTCGAACCCGCGCCGGGTAGTTTTCTCGGATGCCGGCAAGCCCTCCTTTCGCGTACCGGCTACACCGGCGAACCGGGTCTGGAGATCTACTGTGAGCCCGAAAGCGCCGAGCGCGTCTGGCAGACCGTGTTGGACGCTGGCCGAGACGAAGGCCTGAAGCCCTCCGGCCTCGGCGCCCGCGACACGCTGCG
>Ga0302046_10004416_pt1 | contig 12524 bp, 8 predicted proteins | sample RVTome_11_FD_200261 | JGI IMG/M metagenome (GOLD analysis project Ga0302046, IMG submission 200261) | Soil microbial communities from uranium-contaminated site in the Upper Colorado River Basin, Wyoming, United States - RVT147D111 (version 2) ...
CGAGACGCCGGGGTGCGAGACCGTCAAACACTTCAACAACGCCGGGGCGGCCCTCATGCCCCAACCGGTGATCGACGCCACCATCGCACACCTGCGGGCGGAAGCACAGCGAGGCGGCTACGAGGCTGCCGAAGCGGCCGCGGCCGACGTGGATCGACTCTACGCGGCGGCGGCCGGACTCCTGGGGTGTTTGCCGGACGAGATTGCCTTCCTCGAGAACGCGACCCGGGCATGGGATATGGCCTTCTACGGGATACCGTTCGAGAAGGGCGACCGGATCGTCACCGCCGTGGCGGAGTATGCCAGCAATTTTATCGCCTTCCTGCAGATGGCGGAGCGACGCGGGGTTCAGATCTCCGTCGCTCCCAACGACGAGTCCGGCGGCGTGGACGTCGGCGCCCTCGCTGACATGCTCGATGGTCGCGTCAAGCTCGTAGCCATCTCGCACGTGCCGACGAATGGCGGATTGGTCAATCCCGTCGAGCAGATTGGCGCCATCACTCGCCAGGCGGGAGTCCTCTATCTCGTTGACGCCTGTCAGTCTGTCGGACAGATGCCGGTTCGAGTCGACGGCATCCAGTGTGACTTTCTCTCGGTGACGGGGAGAAAGTTTGTCCGCGGGCCGCGCGGGACCGGCCTCCTCTATGTGCGCCGGTCCGCGTTGGAAAAGGTCGAGCCGCCGTTCCTCGATCTCCACGCGGCGGAATGGGTGGACCGCCACCGGTACGTCGTCCGCAACGATGCCCGTCGTTTCGAGACCTGGGAGGGGAACGTCGCCGGCCGGGTGGGACTGGGCGTCGCATTGGAGTATTGTCGCCAATGGGGAATCGACGCCATCTGGACGCGCGTGCAAGCGCTGGCCGATACGCTCCGCAAGGCGCTGGCGGCAAGCCCCGGAGTGACGGTGACCGATCTGGGAGGCAGGCGATGTGGGATCGTGACGTTCACTGTCGACGGTCGAACCTCGGAGGAGGTAAAGCGCGCTCTCAGGGCTCGTGACATCAATGTCTCAGTATCGGATCGGGCTTCGACGTTGCTCGATATGCAAGCGCGCGGGCTGGACCGACTGGTGCGGGCGTCGGTGCACTACTACAACGACGAGCACGAGATCAACGCCCTCGTCGAGGCCGTGCAAGACATCGGGCGCTGATGATGGACGTGATATCTTGTGTCGCAGGCCACTGGCTCCTCAGGTCGCACCCCGGTTACCCACCAGCGCATGGAGCGCGCCATGAACAAGGTCAATCTCGCCCAGAAGTTTTCGCAGTTTTCGGAGCAATGGAGTCCTAAAATCGTCGGACGCGTGAATGACTGTGAAGTCAAACTCGCCAAGGTCGAGGGGGAGTTCATCTGGCACCATCACGAGCATGAGGACGAGCTGTTCTTCGTCGTCAAGGGACGACTCACGATGCGTCTGCGGGACCGGGAGGTCGTGATCGACGAGGGTGAGTTCTTTGTCGTCCCGCGCGGGGTCGAGCATCAACCGTTTGCGGCGCGGGAAACGTGGATCATGATGATTGAGCCGGCGGGGACGGTGAATACGGGGAACGTGGCGAACGAACGCACTGTCCACCGACCGCAGGTGATGTGATGGCGGCGCAGTACGACATCATCACGTTCGACTGCTACGGCACGTTGGTCGATTGGCGCGGCGGCATCGTCCGTGCCTTCGAGCAGGCCGGCGTGGTTTCTCCTGGCGTCACGCCCGAAGGCATCCTCGCGTTGCACGCCGAGATCGAGCCGGTGGTGCAGGGGGAACGCTATCGACCGTATCGCGACGTGCTCCGAATCACCGCTCAGCGAATGATCGAGAAGATGGGTGGCCAGGTGCCCCCGGACGGCGGCGACTTTCTTCCCAAGAGTGTGCCGACTTGGCCACCGTTCCCCGATACGAACACCGCCCTGACGCGCATGCGTTCGGCGGGGGTGGAACTGGGGATCTTGTCGAACATCGATGACGAGTTGCTGGAGCAGACCCTCCGACAGATTGATGTGGACTTCACCCTCGTCGTCACTGCGCAACAGGTGGGCGCCTATAAGCCCAACCACGCCCACTTCCACGCCGCCCGCGATCGCATCGGCGATCGCCGGTGGCTGCATGCCGCGCAGAGCTACTTCCACGACATCGTGCCGGCCCATGAGCTGGGGATCCCCTCCGCATGGGTCAACCGCTTGGCGGAAGCCCCCTCAGGGGAAGCCCGTGCCCGAACGGAGGTGCCGGATCTCACCGGCCTGGCCGACCGTATCGTGGCTTAACCGTATCCCCCGGAGGTTGGCGAAAAAGGAAAATCGTGGTCCGACGCGCTCTCGCTGTCCGCCCACCCGTTTGTCCATAGGTCCGTCTCTGTTGCGCGAGACCAACGCCCCATTACCCTAGTAGATGGAGGCTGTTGATCCGTTCAACTGGTCACGACGGAGGGTAGGATGAGAACGCTACGGATCTTGCCGATCGCGGCGCTGGGGCTGGTCCTCGCGACGTCGGCAGTCAAAGCACAGGATGAGGTTCGGCGGGATGGGTTCTGGATCGGGTTCGGTGTGGGTGCCGGTTGGAATACCTCTGAAGGACTGGACGATGATCGCCCCTTTGGCGGAGCCGGTTACATCCGTCTGGGCGGCACGGTGAGCCCCAATGTCCTGCTGGGTGGCGAGGCCATTGGTTGGGGACGCACGGAGGGTGACGTCACGCTCAGCCGGGGCAACGCAACCTTCACCGCGATGATTTATCCCAGCTCCACCGGCGGCTTCTACCTCAAGGGTGGCCTCGGCGTTGCGTCAATCAGCCTGTCGACCTCGCAGGGTAACGTCACCGTTTCCGTCAACGAAGCCGGGTTCGGTTCGACTGTGGGGCTGGGTGTCGACATTCCCTTGGGGAGGGTATCCCTGACGCCTGCCGCCGACTGGCTGTTTCAGGCGTTCGATGCCGGTGATAACCTCGCCAGCACCAACACGCTTTTTCTCTTGACGCTGGGACTCGCGTGGTACTGACGGGCTGGCTCGCCTGAGCAAGCGTTGGGCGGCCGAATGGTACCGCCTGACGTGCAATGCCGCATATGGTACGTAGTACGTGGGTGGTTTGGGGATTGTGTTGGGCGTTTCGCAACGTGACCGCTCAAGTCGACCCCACCTCCCACGTACCACGCACCCGCTCCCACCATCACGCCTCCCGTTCTAGGCCCCCTATCGCCCCTCGCACGCCGGAGGGCAGCGGCACTTTCTTCCCGCCCGCATAATCGAACGATACGATCACCCCCGTTCCCTCAGCGGCAATGGCGTTCTGGCCGAGTGAGACGATCCGATATTCCATCGTGAACCGGTCGTCTCCAACGTCGGGCGCCCTGCCGCCGACCATGACATCGTCCGGGTGCGTCAGGGGACGCCGAAAGCGGCACGATGTCGAATGGAGAATCGCGCCGATCTTGTCGCGGGCGTGGCTCTCCACGAAACCACATCTGATGAGGTATTCGATCCGAGCGGTCTCGAAGAATCGGAAGTATACCGTGTTGTTGACATGCCCATAAGCGTCCATGTCTCCCCACTGGATGGGAAGGCGAACGATGACGGGAAATCCATCGAGTTCAGGATGTTTCATGATGAGTCCGTGTGCATGATGGTCGCGTGGCGGTGGAAATGTATGGGACCACGACAGGACGCGCTGAGCCCGGCCCAGGACCCCGAGCCTGTGCCTCTGCCCCACCGTGTAGGTTACATTTTGAGCCTTCGGCACGATGCAGGATCTTCACAGGGCAATACCATCGAAGGACAAACAGTGACGGGAATCCTGGATTCTGAAACCCGCGAACGCTTGGTGGCGCTACGCCGAGACCTGCATCGGCATCCGGAGCTGAGTTGGCAGGAGGTCCGCACAGCCAATAAGGTCTGCGAAGCCCTGGATCGGTTGGGGATCCGGTATCGGGCCGGGATTGCGGAAACCGGTGTCATCGCGGAGATCCCGGGCCGAAGGGGACCGCCGTACGTGGCGTTGCGGGCGGACATGGACGCGCTCCCGATTCAGGAGGAAACCGGCCTCGAGTTCGCGTCCGCGAACGACGGCGTCATGCATGCTTGCGGGCACGATGGGCACACCACTATGGTGCTCGGGGCGGCCGAACTGCTCGCGCGCGACGGAGATCTCCCGGTCACGGTGCGTCTCATCTTTCAACCCGCGGAGGAAACCGGCGCGGGTGCGAAGGCGATGATGGAGGCGGGGGCGCTCGACGATGTCGCCATGATCTTCGGTGGGCATGTGGACCGGCACTACCCCACCGGCGCCATCGTGACGCACCCAGGTGCCGTCAACGCGTCAACCGATTCTTTCGTAATGCGCATTCGCGGGCACGGCGGTCATGCGGCGCGCCCGCACGAAGCCGTAGACGCCGTCGTGGTGGGCTCGCTCCTCGTGATGGCGATCCAGACGATCGTGTCCCGTGAGGTGAACCCGGCGCACCCCTCGGTCGTGACGGTAGGTCGTTTCGATGCGGGAACGGCCCACAACGTGATTGCCGGGCGTGCCGTGTTGGAGGGAACGATCCGGGCACAGGATCCATCCGTCCGAGAACACCTGATTCGCTCGCTCCGCCGGATCGCGGAAAGCGTGGGCCGGCTGCATGTTGCCGAGATTACCGTTGAGGTGAACGAGGGAACGCCCGCCCTCGTCAACCCGACCGACATGGCGGAGCTGGCTCGGCTGGCGGCGAGCGGCGTGGTAGGACCCGAGAACGCGGTCCCGCTCCACACGCCCAACATGGGCGGCGAAGATTTCGCCTACTACATGGAGAAGGTCCCCGGCTGCTATGTCCGCCTGGGCGCCCAGGCGGCGGGCCGGGAAGGATTCCCCGCTCATTCGAGCAAATTCGACTTCGATGAGAACGTCCTGCCTATTGGCAGCGAGTATTTCTATCGCGTGGCCAAGCTCGCTGGGGAACGTCTGACGGGGGCGTAGTGGGCGAAACATCCCTGGAAAAAACAACTTGCCGCAGATTTGCGCAGAAACGACGCAGATCTTACGGTGCGCACATCTACTCTCCGAACCTCCGTTCAGAATTCATTGCCGTCCGGCGTAGTTGGATGTGTTTTTGCGGGATCGTCTTTGGTACGCTCCGCAGCTCATAGGAGCGACCAAGCAAAACCATCCATCACCTAGGTGGGTCGTGGAGTCTCAGTCAGAGTTTCGAGGATTGACGTGGTTGTCGTAAGATCTGCGTCGTTTCTGCGCAAATCTGCGGCACATTATCATCCGGATGCCACTAATCCGGGGCGGCCGAGAACAGCCCCAACCCCAACCGCCTGGAAAACGCCCGTAACATCTTGACGCCCCTGACGCTCGCGCCGTATCGGTCGACGCGCGGCGAGAACGCCGCGACTCCCATGCGGCCGGGCACCACCGCCACGATCCCTCCCGCGATGCCACTCTTTGCGGGCAGCCCCACCTCGAACGCAAACCGTCCGGAGTAGTCGTGCAGTCCGCACATGAACATCATCGTGAGGACCGGGCGCACGAGAGATTCGGTCAGGACCCGCGAGCGTGTCACCGGATTCACGCCACCTGCCGCGAGGGTCGCTGCCATCCTGGCGACCTGGCGGACCGTGAGCCGTACGGCGCACTGATGGACGTATCGCTCGAGCGCCGGTTCGACGGCCTGGAGCACTCCGAAGTTCTTCAGCTGATAGGCGATTGCGCGATTGCGCCCACCCGCTTCGCGCTCGCCATCCAGAACGGCCGGATCGACCCGCAGCTCGTCCGGTCCGGCGAACGCACCGAGGAGTGTGGTGATTTCCTCGGGGTCGCACGACAGCAGCGAAGCGATGGTGATCGCGCCGGCATTGCCCAACGGGTTCTGCGGGAGGCGGGAGACCGGATTGAACGGAATGGCATCGAACGGATTCCCCGAAGGTTCGTACCCCACCCGGGCGTGGACCTGGTCGATCCCGTGCTGCTCCAGCGCGAGTCCGTAGGTGAATGGGTTGGCACACGCCTGCAGTGAGAAGGATTCGTCCACGCTTCCGGCATACACCTCGCTGCCGTTCACGTCGCACAGCGCGAACGCCGTGAGGTCGGGATTTCGCTCGGCCAGCACGGGACAGTAGTCGGCCAACCGCCCGCGCCGCACCCGAGCACTCTCCTCGACCAGAGTCGTGGCCGTGTCGCGCAGCGTCGCGCTCGAGGGAAGCGGGCGTTTGCGCCGATGCCGCATGAACATGTGGCTCCGGGTGCGCTGGCCCACCTGCCGGAGCGCAGCGAATCCTCGGACACTGTTGCCATGGCCATCCAATCGTGGGGAGAAGACGCCGATGGCGAACTCGCCGGGCACGATGCCCATGACGCCCCCCGACACGCCGCTCTTGGCCGGCACCCCCACCTCGAACGCGAATCGTCCGGACGCGTCGTACATGCCGCATGTCGTCATCACGCGCAACACATCGCGCACGCACGCACGCGGCACGACGCGTTCTCCGGTTGTCGGATGCTGTCCTCCCGCAGCCAGCACGCCACCCATGACCGCCAGGTCGCGCGGCCGCACGCGCACCGAGCAACTGCGGAAATAGAACGCCAACGCGGCTTCCACTGGTGTTGGCAGGCGGTCGAAGTACTCCAGCAGATGCGCGATCGCGCGATTGCGATCCGCCGTTTGCGTCTCGGACCGGTAGGTCTCCTCGTCAATCGACAACGACGTCCCGGCGTACCGGGCGAACAACCCGGCGCCTGCTGTTTCTGATGGCTCGAGAGCGTCGAGGAGCAGGCCCGCAATGGCGATTGCACCGGCGTTGACCATTGGATTGTGCGGCCGGTGACGTCCCCGTTCCAATCGGACGAACGAATCGAACGGTTCCCATGTGGGCTCAACGCCCACCTGGGCCCGAACCGCGCTGGATCCCAAACGGGCGAGCGCGGTTCCATATAGGAAGGGTTTGCACATCGATTGGAGTGTGAAGGTCGCATCCTGATCCCCCGACACCAGTACCTCCCCGTCCACCGTACACACCGCAACGGCAAACTGCTCGGGGTCTACCTCAGCTAATGCCGGTATGTACCGAGCGACTCGGCCGCCCTCCAGCGAGCCGCACGAGTCGGTCATCTCAGCGAGCAAGGTGGGCCAATCGACAGCGGTCGCGATTTCGGGCGTCACGGGCTCCCTCAACGGGTTGGCCTCAAATCGGCGGGGACGGCTGGGTTGCGGGAGTGATTCGCACCGCGGTCCGGGCGTTTCATCCGTACAAACTAAGCCTCTCGGGTTGGAGGGAGGGGGCGGTGGCTCACCACCCTCGCGAGGTGTACATTGATAGGCTGTCAAGGATTTCTCCTGGTAGCCGTCTCCTTCCTCCCGTCCCTGCGCATGAGCACGCCGCTACGGGTACTCCTCGTTGAACAAGATCCCGCGCGCGAGCGTGTGATCGAGGCTGCGCTGCGCCATGGCGGCTACCTGCCGGATGTGGTGCGGGTCGAAACGCGTGCCTCGTTCCGAGACGCCGTGGCCAATCGACGGTTTGACGTGGTCATCGCCCGGTATCAGCTCCCCCGAATGGATGGGCTATCGGCCCTCGCGGTGGTTCGTGAACAGCAACAGCGCATCCCCGTCATCTTGATTGGCGGTGATATCGGAGAGGAGACGGCCGTGGCCGCCATCAAGGCCGGGGCCGCCGAGTTGGTCCACGAGGACAACCTGGGACGCCTGGTCCCGGCGGTCAGTCGGGAAGTCCGCATGGCCGCCGAGCAGCACCGTCAGACGGCGAAGGACGACGTGCTGGTCGAACAAAAAGAACAACAGCTGCGACTCGCCTTGGTCGCAGCCAAGATGGGAACGTGGGACTGGGATTTCGAATCCGATCGCATCGTCTGGTCGGAGTACGCCGAACGCGTGCTGGGCCGGCCGTGGCCGATGCTTCCCGCGAGTCGCGGTGCCCTGTTGACTGCTGTGGCGTCTGACGACCGTCCCGTGGTGCAACGTGCTCTCGACGAGGCGTTGACCGGCGGAACGGACCTCCAGGTGGCCTTCCGCGTCCGATTCTCCGACGAAGACGTCCGCTGGTTGGCGATCAAGGGATGTGTCTATGAGCGACGCGGGGCCATGGCCACCCGGATGGCTGGCACCGTCGCGGACATCACCGACCGAAAACAACGCGAGGTCACCGATCCGGCAGTCGGCGATCGCTATCGCGACCTCTACGAAGAGGCGCCGGTGGCGCTGTGCTCGCTCGATGCAAACGGGGTCGTGCGTGAAGCCAATCGAGAAGCCCGACTCGATCTAGCCGGGCGCGGAAAGCTGGTCGGACGCTCGCTCATGTCCCTCTGTGTGGACGCCGCAGAACGCGAGCGGCTTTCTGCGTTTTTTGGGGGAACTGCGGGTGACGGCGTGATCTCGAATCGTGAACTGGAAATGCTCGGCGCCGACGGCTCCACCTGGTGGGCCAGCGTGTCGATCCGCCCCGAAATGAGCGTTGGGGCAGACGCAACGGGGTTTCGCGTGTTTCTCGTGGATGTGACGCATCGGCGCCGGCTCGACGAAGTCCGCCAGCTCAGCGAGCACGCGATTGAAGGCTCGCCCGACCTCATCGCCGTCTGCGACAGCGAGTATCTCTTTCGGCGCGTCAACCGCGCCCATACCAAGCACCTTGGGGCGGATGCCGATAGCATCATCGGCCGCACCTTAGAGGAGGTGTACGGCTCGGCGACGTTCCGAGACATGTTGCGCGAGCCCTTCGATCGATGTCTGCGTGGCGAGGAGGTGCACATCGAGGGCTGGATCGCCCCGCCGGGCGGGACCCGGTTCTATGGGGCAGGGTCCTTTATGCCTCTGCGGTCTCGGGACGGCGAGGTCGATGGTGTGATCCTGATTCTCCGCGATACGACCGCGCAGCAGCGCGCTGCTGATGAGCGAGAGGACCTGGAGGCCCGCCTCCGACAGGCGCAGCGGATGGAGGCGCTGGGAACGCTTGCCGGCGGTATCGCCCACGACTTCAACAACCTGTTGCTGGCCATCTTGGGGTACGGCGAGTTGACGCGTGATGATCTTCCGGACGGCTCTCCGCTGCGTTCCAATCTCGATAACATCATGGCCGCCGGAGAGCGCGCCCAGACGCTCGTGAAACAGATCCTGGCGTTTGCGCGTCGCTCGGAACGTGAATTGGCCCTGATCGAAATTCAGACCGTGGTACGCGAAACGGTGAGCTTCCTGCGCGCGTCGCTTCCGTCCACCATCGACATTACGCAGGAGATGGAGCCGGAGCCGTGTGTGGTGTTGGCGGATGCCGCCCAGTTGAACCAGGTGGTCCTCAATCTCGCGTCCAACGCTGCGCATGCGATGCGCGACCGGGGGGGGGACCTCAAACTCGAAGTGCAGGGAATGACGCTCGACGCCGCGGAGGCGGGACGCATCGGGGGCCTGCATCCGGGCGAGTACGTGCGGCTCACGGTCCGCGATACGGGTCACGGGATGAGCAGTGAAGTGCTCCATCGGATCTACGATCCCTTCTTTACGACGAAAGGCCCCGGAGAGGGTACCGGACTCGGATTGTCCGTGGTGCACGGCATCGTGATCAGTCATGGCGGTGCGCTGCACGTCGACAGTGTCCCTGGCGTTGGAACACGTTTCGACATGTATTTCCCCCGAACCGAAGCCATACGTCGCCATTCCCCGGCCGGGGGTATTCCGGTCGAGACGGGTTCGGAGCATGTCCTGTTTGTCGACGACGAGGAGCACATCGCGGAGCTGGGTCGCCGTATTCTCGAACGATTGGGCTATCAGGTGACGGCGGAGACGTCGAGCGTACGGGCGCGAGAACGCTTCGAGACGCATCCGGATTCCTTTGATGTGATTGTGACGGATCAAACGATGCCGCGCCTCACCGGGCTCGAGCTTGCGCACGAAGCGCGCCGGATTCGCCCAGAGGTACCGGTCGTCCTGACCACCGGCTTCAGCGAATCGGTGACCACGGAGCGGCTGATTCAGGAGGGCATTGCCGCGCTCGTCATGAAGCCGTACGGCGGCGCCGATCTGGCGCGCGCGGTTCGGGACGCATTGCACCGTGCCCGGACCACAAGTCCACGTTGAGGGCCGCTGATTGGGAGACTGTTGACATGCTATGCGTCAGGCCGTTCCCTTTCGTCTTCAATAAGCTCGGATTGGTTGGCGTGCTCGCTGTTACCGGCGTCCTCGGAATCCCCTCGAGCGCAACCACGCAGGTCCCTACTCCAGGCGAAGTCTTCGGCTTCGAGCCAGGGACGGACTACCGCCTCGCCGACTATGACCAGATCGTTGAGTACTTCACGGCCCTCGATGCGGCATCCGACCGTATCGTGGTCGAGGAGATTGGTCGCAGCACCCTCGGGCGGCCGCTCCTCCTCGCACTCATTTCGAGTCAAGCGAACCTGCAAGCACGCGACCGCTACAAAGCGATCAGCCGCAGCCTCGCGCTGGCTCGCGACGGCGACAGTGCTGCCGCCCAGCGCGAGGCCGAGGCGGGCCGCGCGGTCGTGTGGGTCGACGGCGGCCTGCACGCCACCGAGGTGGCGCACGGGCAGTTCACGCCGGTCTTTGCCCATTGGCTGGTGACGGACGAAGGTGAGGAGGCACGACGCGTGCGTGACAACGTGATCGTGCTGTTGATGCCCAATATGAATCCGGATGGTCTGGACATTGTCGCCAACTGGTACCGCCGCCACGTGGGCACCCCGTACGAGACCGCACCCGTTCCGGAGCTGTATCACCACTACATCGGCCACGACAACAACCGCGACTGGTATATGTTCACGCAGGTTGAGTCGCGGGCCGTCGCCCGACAGCTCTATCACGAGTGGTTTCCCCAGATCGTGTACAATCATCATCAGAGCGGTCCGTTCCCGGGGCGCATCTGGGTGCCGCCGTTCGAGAACCCCGTCAACCCGAATCTCGACCCGCTCGTCGTGGGTGGGATCAATCAGTTGGGGGAGACGATGAAGCGCCGGTTCGCTCGAGAAGGAAAGCCCGGCGTGTCGAGCGGCATCGTCTACGACATGTGGTGGAACGGCAGCATGCGCGGGGCGCCGGACTTTCACAACATGCTGGGCTTCCTGACCGAAACGGCGCTCTACCGGTATGCGACGCCGCACTGCTATGACGCGTCGGAGATTCCCGAGACCTTCGGCGCGCGCGCCGGGCATCTGCCGGCGCGCCGGCCCACCACGCAGTACGTCCAACCGTGGCTGGGTGGGTGTTGGACGTTGCGTGATCCCATCGAGTACATGATGACGGCCACGCGTGCCGTCGTGGATCTGGCGGCACGGCGCCGGTCCGAGTACCTGATGGACATCTACCGAATGGGCAGACGTCAGGTCGCGCGCGCTGAACGCGCCGAAGGGGGTCCGTTCGCGTACGTGATCGACGTCGAGGCCCAGCATGATCGGAGCGCGGCGGTGGCGCTCTTGAAGACGTTTCGCGTGGGTGGGGTGGAGATCCGCCGCGCCGATCAGGCTTTTACCGCCGGTGGCCGCGCGTTCCCCGCGGGCGCGTACGTCATTCCTCCCCAGGCGTTCCGTCCCTTCGTCATCGATCTGATGGAACCCAAGACCTACCCGGACCGGCGGCAGTATCCCGGTGGGCCGCCCGACCCGCCCTATGACATGACCGGGTATGAGCTGCGTCTCCAAATGGGGGTGGCCGCGCACGGCATCACTGCGCCGTTCCCGGTGCCCCGCCGTCTCGCCATGACCATCCCGGCGGCCGAGGGAGGGGTGTTTGGGCGTGGGGACACGTATCTCTTGCGCGCAACAGAGAACAGTACCGCGATCGCGGTCAACCGCGCATTAGCTGAAGGCGCCACGGTTGAGCGCACCGCGCGAGCGTTCGAAGCCTCGGGCGCGCGATGGGGTCCAGGGACGTTCCTGGTGTCGAGTGTGGAGCGAGCGGTGGTCGAACGGTGGGCGACCGAACTGGGACTCCGTTTCAGCGCGGTCGACCGCCGCATGCTGGCGGTGGAGGGCGAGGGAACCGTCCGGTTGCGGCAGCCGCGTATCGGCGTGTACACGAGCTTCGTGGCCAACATGCCGACCGGCTGGACGCGCTGGATGCTGGATCAATTCGAATTCCCGTATGACAATCTCTGGGACCTGGACCTCCGCGGGACCGACTTGTCGGACTACGACGTGATAATCATTGCGAACCAGGAGCGTGAAGCGATTGAGCGGGGACATGATCGGGAGGCCATGCCCAGTCGGTATGTAGGGGGCCTCGGGACGGAGGGGGGCCGGGCGCTGGCGAGCTATGTGCGGAGCGGTGGCCGGCTGGTCGTGACTGATGAGGCCGTCGATTTCGCCATCGCCACCCTCGGTTTACCCCTCCGCAACGTCGTACGAGATCGAACGACGGAGGAGTTCTTCATCCCCGGATCCCTCATCCGTATCACGCTCGATCCGGAGCATGAGATCGCCCACGGGATGCCGGACAGCGGCATTGGGTTCTTCGTGCGCTCTCAGGTCCTGGACGTCGCCTCGGGAGCGAGCGGCGTAGAGGTGTTTGCCCGCTACGGGAACGACCCCCTGGCGAGCGGATGGG
>Ga0302046_10004417_pt1 | contig 12521 bp, 12 predicted proteins | sample RVTome_11_FD_200261 | JGI IMG/M metagenome (GOLD analysis project Ga0302046, IMG submission 200261) | Soil microbial communities from uranium-contaminated site in the Upper Colorado River Basin, Wyoming, United States - RVT147D111 (version 2) ...
CGGCTCGGCGCCGTCCTTGCTGCGGCGAGCGAACGCAACGGCCGACCGGTCTACCTGATCTCGGACGAGGCCTACTCGCGGATCGTGTTCGACGACCGCGAGTTCATCAGCCCCTCGGCCTTCCACCCGTTCTCGTTCCTCGTCTACACGTTCGGGAAGCAGCTGCTCACGCCGGGCGAACGCATCGGCTACATCGCGCTCCCGCCCGAGATGCCCGATCGCGGCGACATGCGGGACGCGATGATGCTGGCCCAGCTCACGTACGGCGGACACGCGATCCCCGGCGCGATCCTCCAGCGGGCGCTCGCCGACATCGAGGACCTCACGGTCGACGTGAAGGCGCTCCAGCGCCGCCGGGACCGAGTCGTCGACGCGCTCCGCTCGTTCGGCTACGACCTCCACTCCCCCGAGGGAACCTTCTACCTCCTGCCGAGCAGCCCGGTCCCCGACGACGTCGCGTTCACCGAGCGCCTGGCGAAGGAGAAGGTCTACGTGCTCCCCGGCCAGGTCGTCGAGATGCCCGGGCGGTTCCGGATCTCGATCACCGGCAACGACGAGATGGTCGAGCGCGCGCTCCCGGTGTTCGAGGCCGCCGCGCACGGCTGACCGGCGGTGCCCCCGGTCGAGCTTTCCCATCGAGACCGCGCCGTGTTCGCCGGCGAGGACGGTGAGGCGGCCGCCTTCGCGATGCGGATCGTCGTCGAGATGGCCGGTGTGGTCGGCGCCGACCGGCTGATCGACGTCACCGCCGCCCACGTCGACGGCTGCCTGTACCACGGGATCGCCGGGCTCGAGTTCGCGGAGCGGCTCGTCACGGCGGGCGCTCGCGTTCGCGTCCCCACCACGTTGAACGTCGGCTATCTGGATCTCCTCCATCCCGAGCGCTACCGAGGCGACAAACCGACCGCCGCGAACGCGCGACGGCAGATGGACGCGTACGTCGAGATGGGCTGCCGCCCGACGTGGACGTGCGCGCCGTACCAGCTCGCCGAACGGCCGGGCCTCGGCGAGCACGTCGCCTGGGCCGAGTCGAACGCGATCGTGTTCTGCAACTCGGTGCTCGGCGCCCGGACGGCGCGGTACGGCGACTTCATCGACATCGCCGCCGCGATCACCGGACGCGTCCCGCTCGCCGGCCTCCATCGCGACGAGGAGCGGCGGGCGAGCCTGCTGATCCGCCTCGAGGGGATCCCGGAACGGCTCCTCGCCTCGGATGCCCTGTTCCCCGTGCTGGGTCACTTGATCGGGCGCGAGGCCGGTTCGGCCGTCCCCGCGATCGTCGGCCTGCCCGCGGATACGTCGGAGGACCGCCTGAAGGCGCTCGGGGCGGCGGCATCCTCGTCGGGGTCGGTGGCGATGTTCCACGCCGTCGGTCTCACGCCGGAGGCGCCGACCCTCGAGGCCGCCACGGGCGGCGCGGCCGTTCCGGAGATCGCGGTGACGGCGGCGTCGCTGCGCGCCGCCCGCGACGAGCTCGAGACTGCAAAGGGCGGGGACCGGCTCAGCGCCGTTTGCGTCGGGACACCGCACGCGTCGCTCTCCCAGCTCGAACGGCTGGCCGAGCTGCTCGGCGGCGAACAGCCGAGCGTGGCGCTCTGGGTGAACACCGGGCGGGAGATCCTCGCCGAGGCCGACCTCCGCGGCGTGTCGGGGGCATTGGAACGCGCGGGGGTCCGCATCGTGACGGACACCTGCACGTACCTGAGCCCGATGCTCGGCGCGGCCAAGGGCCGCGTGATGACCGACTCGGGCAAGTGGGCGTGGTACGGACCGGCCAACATCGGGGTCAAGGTCGTGTTCGGGAGCCTCGAGGAGTGCGTGCGCTCGGCGTTCGAGGGCCGTATCGTCCGCGACCCGGCGCTGTGGGCCGATGCCTGAGGCTCGGACGCTCGTGGCCGGTGACGCACAAGGCCCGGCGCTCGTGCTGGACGAGCCGCTCAGCTTCTGGGGCGGCGTGGACCCCGCGACCGGCGACATCATCGACGTCCATCACCCGCAGTGCGACGCCAACGTCGCCGGCTGTGTCCTCGTCATGCCGTCGGGCCGAGGCTCGAGCTCGAGCTCGAGCGTGCTCGCCGAGGCGATCCGCGCCGGCACGGCTCCCGCGGCCATCGTGCTCGGGGAACCGGATCCGATCCTCGCGCTCGGAGCGATCGTCGCCCGCGAGCTCTACGGCAGGACGATCCCCGTGGTCGTCGCCCCGATGCCGGCCGTTCGGACCGGAGATGTGCTCACCGTGCGCGCCCGGGCCGACGCCGTTCGGATCGACTGAGGGGCTCAACAGGCGAAGGTCTTGCCGACCGGCCGCGGCCGGCTCCGCACGCTGTCCACGCCGGCCGCCCAGTTCATGTCAGCACGCGAACGTCTTCGTCACGGGGACACTCGGCTCGCGGATACGCGGGCGGGTTCCGGGTTGCCCGCATCATCGGCAACGAGCTGGTCGAGGTGAGCCGCTTCATCGATCAGGGCGGCAATACCTTCTGGGGCGTCCAGGTGTTCGAGCCCGAAGGCCGAGAGCTCGTGGCCGCGAGCGACCGCGACTTCGGGCTTTACATCTTCGAGTACGTCGGTCCTTGAAAGAGGACTTGCTTGCGAGGGAGGGAAGGGCAAACGACTTTCCCTCCCTACTCTCAACATGGTCTGGTGACGCTCTAGAGCCGCGCCTTCAGCTCCCGGACAAGTTCGTCCGGTACGACGTACATGATGCCGCCGTTCTCTAGGGCCCCGTAGTCCTTAACCCACGCGACCATCCCAGACTCATCGATCAGGATGAACGTGTGTCCAGGTTCTCCGGTCGCTGCCGCCCAGCGCATGACGTCGTAGCGGTTCGCCACATCGTTCTCGTTGTCCGAAAGCACACCCCGGTAATCCTGAACGCCGTATTCCTCCCCCTCATCGCGCCACGCCTCGACCGTGTCCGGGGCAATGCTTAGAAGCTCCACTCCAAGCGCTTGGAAGTCTTCGCTCTTCTGCAGGTCGACCACCTGCAAGACGCAGCCGCCTCAGCCGGGACCCATGCTGAAATAGAGGAGGGCCGGCTTGCGGCTGGTGAAGTCTGAGAGCGTGACTTGTTCCCCGCTCGCAGAAGGAAGCGTGAAGTCCGGAGCTCGATCGCCCTCAGAAAGGAAGGATCCGTCTGGCGCGGGGCCCGGGGCGGCGTCGCACCCGACGGCGAACAGGACCAAGACCGAAAACAGTGCGGTGCGAAAGCCCATACGGCCCCGAGCCATTCGATTCTAGTTGAGCGGACAGTCCGGGCAGCAGGGCTCGTAGGGGATCTTCTCGTCGCCCATGATGATCTCCTCCTTACCGATGGTTCGCCCATCGTAGCGGTCTATACGGCACTGGCGCCACAAGATGACCTGCCTGGTGGGCCCGCGGGTTTTTGGGCCGAGGCCCGGGCGGCATGGCCACCCCCGCTCCGGCCCGCAGGCGGCAGCCCTCGGAGATGGCCCTTCACGTACGAGGTCGAACTCCTGCTCGACGGCGTCCGTTATGTGGCGACCGCTACCTGGCCGAGCGACGAGATCGCCGGCAATGAACCCTCGGTCGCGCTCACCTTCACCCCGGATCTCCTCTCCGTCTCCTAGCTACGGTCTGAGCCCGGGTCGGTCACCCCGACGAGGCGGCCACGGAACTCTCGGCTGGATGACCCCTGCCGCCTTACTACGACGCTTCCTCAGCCTGCGCAGGCTGCAGCTCCATTCCGCATTTCGGACACGTTCCCGGCTCGGATCGGCGGACTTCCGGATGCATCGGGCACGTATACATGGCTTGCTTCTCTTCCTTGGCCATGATGTCTCCTTCCTCGCCGTCTATAGCGCCGCCCCCACACCATCTCCCAGTGACACGCCACGCATCATTTCGGCGTTACCCACGGAAGCCGGCATGGCAACCCTCCTGTCTCACCGACCGCGGCCCAGTCCAAGACCGATCCCATGGGTGCGGGCGGCCTGCATCCGCCAAGTCATGCGTGGAACACGATGTCATACCGTCCTATCCGGATGTGGGCTCCGTCGGGGAGAACCCTTTCCTCTGCGCGGACGCCGTCTACGTACGTTCCATTCATGCTTCCAAGGTCTCGAACCCTGAACTTGTCACCCGCACGAACGAACTCAGCATGACGCCGTGAGACGGTCACATCGTCCAGGATCGTTGGATGGATCTCGGCCCACCGTTGTCACAGTGAGCCCGCCCGGCTCGAGATCGGCGGGACCTTCTGGGAGCCAGGCACCTATTCGGTGGCGGCGGTCGCCTACTCTCATCGGCGGTGTCTCGGTCACGAGGAGGGCGACGGCCATCCCGAGCTGCATTCAAGGGTGTTCAGGCTCGAGACGGAAGTCCTCGCGCCGGCATGAGCCGGTTTCCGGTCCCTGACACCCCTCAGCGCCCATCGTGCTTCAGGCAGCCACCTCGATCAGGAGGGTAAGCCCCCCGGCACCCTGGTCCTCGACGTTGCTATTCGTGGTGGTTGCCGGATGTGGCAATGGAGGAGCCATCTCCCCGGCTCGCGCGCCGTCCAGACGATGTCGTAACGCTCTCCCGGACCGACGTTGACGGTGTCCTTCTCGATTCGGGCCGTCGCCGGCACGGGGTTACCGTCGGCCGCCACGATCGTGAATGGACCGCCGTGGATGTGCATGGGGTGGATGAAGTTGTTGCTCGATCCGATGAACCGGAACAGCACCCGCTCCCCCACCTGCATATGGATCGTCTCCGTCGCCGGATAGGCCTTGCCGTTGATCGTGAAGAAGGTGGGCAGGCCGCCTTCCATGAGCATCGCGGGATACGTGTAGCTCTCGCGCTCGAGCCACCCCTGCAGCTGGATCGTGTACTCGAGATCCCCGCCCGAACGGCGGCAGAGACAGATCGGTCATCCGGTTCCCTTTCTCTCGTCCGTCGCGGCGAAGGAGACCCTTCTGTGGCGCTCGCTAGAGCTCCTCGGCTGTTGCGTTACTTCCGGCTCGCTTCTTCCCATCGCCGACCTCCTCGGTCGCTCGCCGCTGGGTCGGTCGCCTTACGCGCAGCCGGCACGCCCCCTAGGTGGTGAACTGATCAGGAGCGGCTACGAATCGCTCATGGCACGACTTGGAGCAGAAATAGTAGGTGGTGCCGCCGTGCTCCGCACTGGCCGCGGCCGTCGCCGGGTCGATCTGCATCCCACAAACCGGGTCCTTGACGGTTTCCATCTGCGTCTCCCCCCGCTCCTCGTGCTGGTGGACCTCAAGACTCACGTGATCCACCGGCCCTCCCTCCGTGGGAAGGGGGTTGGGTCGATACCGGCGCAGCCGGTTGGCATTGGCCACGACAGATAGCGATGAGAGCGCCATAGCCGCGGCCGCGATCATCGGGCTCAGCAACACGCCGAACTTCGGGTAGAGCGCGCCCGCCGCCACGGGTATCCCGAGCGCGTTGTAGACGAACGCGAAGAACAGGTTCTGCCGGATGTTCCGCATCGCCGCTCGGCTAAGTCCCACTGAGGTAACTACGCCTGCCAGAGCCCCGGAGATCAACGTCACGTCAGCCGCCTCGATCGCCACGTCCGTGCCGGTGCCGATGGCGATACCTACGTCCGCCTGCGCAAGGGCCGGGGCGTCGTTGATCCCGTCGCCAACCATGGCCACGAGCTTCCCCTCGTCCTGGAGCCGGCGGACCTCGCGGGCTTTGTCCTCCGGCAGGACCTCGGCCAGAACCCGGCCGATCCCGACCTGTCGCGCGACGGACTCAGCGGTGCGCCGGTTGTCCCCCGTGATCATCACGACTTCGAGCCCGAGTTCCCGGAGGGCCCGGACGGCGCGTGGGGAGTCATCCTTGAGGGTATCGGCGACGGCCACCACGCCTGCGGGCGAGCCGTCGACAGCGGCGAAGATGGCCGACTTTCCCTGCTCGGAGAGACGTGCGACCGAGGCCTCCAGTCCCGAGATTTCGATCTCGCGGTCGGCCAGCAGCTGCCGAGTGCCGACCAATACGGATCGACCGTCGACGACGGCCTGGATCCCCCGCCCCGTCACGGAGTCGAATTGGCTCGGCTCGGCGAGCGTGACGCCGCGCCCTTCGGCACCGCGAACGATCGCCTCGCCTAGGGGATGCTCCGAGGAGCGCTCCGCCGAGGCGACCAGGCGCAGGAGCTCGTCCTCTGTGAATGGGTTGACGGGCTCTGCGTCAGTGAGGGCTGGCTCCCCTTTGGTGATCGTGCCCGTCTTGTCCAGGACCACCGTGTTCAGCTTGTGGGCCGTCTCCAAAGCCTCGGCCGACCGGATGAGAACCCCGTGCTCGGCGCCCTTGCCGGTGCCCACCATGACAGACAGCGGGGTGGCCAGTCCCAAGGCGCAGGGGCACGCGATGATGAGAACGGACACCGCGGAAACGAGCGCGAAGGTCAACGCCGGGATGGGACCCATAACGAACCAGACGACGAAGGTAGCGATCGCGATGAAGATCACCGCCGGCACGAAGTAACTCGCGACCAGGTCGGCTAGACGCTGGATCGGAGCCTTCGATGCCTGGGCCTCCTCCACGAGTTTGACGATCTGTGCGAGCATGGTGTCCGCACCGACCTTCGTGGCACGGAACCGGAAGGCACCGGTCTGGTTGATCGTGGCCCCGATGACCGTCTCCCCGGGCCCCCTCGTGGCCGGGATCGGCTCGCCGGTGACCATCGACTCGTCGATCGAGGATCGCCCGTCCACGATCTCCCCGTCCACCGGGATCTTCTCTCCTGGGCGAACGGCAAGGACGTCGCCGATCTGTACGTCTTCAACTGGGATCTCCTGCTCTTGCCCGTCCCGAACGACCCGCGCGGTTTGGGCCTGGAGACCGATCAACTTGCGGATCGCCTCGCCAGTGCCGGCCTTGGCACGGGCCTCGAAGAGGCGGCCGAGCAGGATCAAGGTGAGAATCACCCCAACGGCCTCGTAGTAGACCTCGCGAAGGTCCTCCGGGAGCGCGTCCGGAACGAGGGTCACGAACAGGCTGTACGCGAACGCGGCGCTCGTGCCGATTGTGATGAGCGTGTTCATGTCCGCCGTGCGGTTGCGGAGCGTCAGCCACCCGGTCCGGTGGATGGGCCAGCCCGTGTACGCCATCACGGGGGCAATCAGCAACAGCTGGACCCAGGGCTCCATCAGCAACTCGGGGACCCAGTCAGCCTCGAAGAACTCGCTCGCCATCGTGGCGAGCAGCACCGGCAGGGTGAGGACCGCGCCGACCATGACCCGCCTCGTGAGATCCTGAATCTCGGCCCGCCTCGCATCGGCCTCGGCCTCCTCGGTGGCTTGCGAGCCGGCCTCGGGGCGCTCTTGCACCCGATACCCGGCTCGAGCGATGGCCTTTTGCATGTCGTCGATGCCGATCTGCCTGGGGTCAAAGGTCACACTGACGCGCTCGGCGCCGAAGTTGACCTCGACGTCCTGGATCCCGCTCATCCCGTCAAGCAGCGATCCGATGTTCCGCACGCACGTCGGGCACGCAAGGCCGCCCTGACTCAGTCGGAACTCCACTCCATTCGTACCCTGCACATCGCCCAGAGGTCCCACGTCGACGGCTCTCGTCGCCCCATGCGTGTGTGCATCAACCACGGCCTCGTCGACCTCCGCTGGGGGTGGCACTGTCGCATCGGTCGCGGTCGCATCGCCATTGCCGCGTTCGACGATGAGCGTGCCGTGCAGCATGTTCATCCCGCAGGCGAAGCCGTACTCGCCCGCGTGCGCCGGCATGAGGTCCACGCTGGTCCGTCCAAATGCCACCAGCGACTTGCTCACTCGGAAGTCGGGGAACACGACGCGGGCCGAGCAGTCGTTGTTCTCCTGCCGGTCGAAGACGAGTCGAAGGGGCACCCCTTCTTGCACCCGGATCAGACTCGGGGAGTAGCCGCCTCGAACGGTGACCTGCACTTCCTGGACGCCGCCACGCATCTCCGACCGCCCTGCCTGCCTAGGTCCGAAGAAGAAGTACGCGAGGGCGCCGATCAGGCCAACCCCGCTCACGGTGACAATGATCTCGGTTCCCGTCACACCGACCTCGCTCTCTGGCCTCACGCGGAAGCACTGGATGGGACGTCGCCAGGCGTACCGGCTTCCTTGCCGGTCGCCCTTGATACCTATACCCCCATAGGGTATTATCCGTCAACAGGATCTGGAGCCGAGTGCAGCAGGAGGAGATGGTGGCGACACAGACGCGCGGATATACGGCAACGAAGGACCAGCTCCTGGACCGGCTAGCTAGGATCGAAGGCCAAGTCCGGGGCGTTGCCAGGATGGTCGAAGAGGACCGCTACTGCATCGACGTGGTCACGCAGATCAACGCCGCCGGAGCAGCGCTGGATAAGGTGGCGCTCGGCCTGTTGGACGGTCACGTGCGCCACTGTCTCGTCGGGGGCCATGGGGGTCCGACCGATCCGGACGAGCAGGCCGAGGAGCTCATGGGGGCCGTCGGCCGAATGCTCTCGAGGTAGGGATGGAACCCAGCGGCAACCCGGACGGTCCGGTTTGCGCTCGACCGGGGTGTGGAAATCCGCTCGTTCGGAAGGTCCTGCCTAGCGGCAAGCTCGAGGGCTCAGCCGACCTTCGGCGACGGACCTGTTGTTCGCCTGAGTGCGGACGAGAGGTGCAACGGGCCGGTCTCGGACTTCCCTCCCGTCGGGATCGATAACTTCCCGTGCGTTACGGTCGTTGATCTCCCTCAACCGGGGTCACGGCTCACGCTGCCTGCTGGTCACGACCGCACGCCAGCCCTCGCGACTAGGATTCCCGCGAGGATGGAGAGACAGTGAGAGGGCTCGGCCCACTCGAGCAGGTCGTGATGGATCACCTCTGGGACGTCGACGGCCCGGTGACCGTGCGGCAGGTCTTCGAGGGGGTGGGCAGACGCCGCAAACTCGCCTACACGACCGTGATGACGGTGATGAACCGTCTGTGGCGGAAGAAGCTGCTTCAGCGAACGAGGTCGGGTCGGGCCTTCGCTTATCGGGCCACGCACTCGCGTGAAGAGTACGCCGCCCACCTGGTTCGGGAAGTTCTCGACGGGGCCTGCCGAACCAACCGCTCAAGCTCGGCGAGGTCCTTCTTGTCAATAGCTCGAACGAACCCAAGCAGCACGCTCCGTCGGTCATGTGCCCGCTCAGCGGGAGCGCAAAGAAGGGTCGAGATGAGGCTCGCACTCGGCGTGGGGGCCCTTATCGCCTTCCTCGCTACCCCTTACGCGATCCGCCGGCGCCTCCTTGCGACGAAGTCCCCATTGGTGCTCGGAACGTTCGCCGCACTGTCCCTGCTCGGAATTGCGGCAAGCACGACCGCGGTGCTCGGAATCATCGTAGCCCCGGAGCCGCTTCCCGTTACCGCCCTCGGCGGCGTCATCGACGCATGCGTCGTAGGGCTGACGCGCCTGCTCTCGCACCCGCTCCGGCACTGGCCGTCCATGCTGGCGGCTGCCATCCTCGTGGCGCTGGGGGCGCGACTCGTCATCGCCATCGTTCGGACGGCGAAGGACACCCGCCGGGCAATACCGTCACGACATCTCATTCCAGGTGAGGCCGATGCTGGCCCACCTTTCGGCCGAGCCATCCAAGGCGTGAGGGTGCTGCCCTGCGCCGCGCCCAGGGAGGCCCCTCAGTCGTTCCGTCGCGAACGTCGACCACCGTGCCGAGGATTGCGACGTCCGACGTGGCCACCATCTCCGGCAGCGACTCGAACCAGAAGTCAGCTGCAGCCGCTCCCTGGGACGAGGGACCGTTCGACCCGCAGGCAGCAAGCAGGAAGATCAGCGGAAGCATCGGCAGGTATCGTCGCATCGTGCTCACTCCCGGCCATCGGCTCGGACCACCTATCGCGGCGCATGGTCAGTAGTTTGCGTTGAGCAGGTCGATGTCATGTTGGATCAGGTGTTGCCTGTTAACCGATACGCCCTCAATCATGCAAGACGTACCTGAAGTCGGATGAGGGGCGAGAGAAGAGAGGCTCGAAGACCTCGGAGAACTCGGCCCGGCCGATCCTCCGATCCTTGATGCAGACGGCCCCAGATCGGCGTGTTCGAACAAGGCGCCAAAAAGTGGAGGTGGGGGGATTCGAACCCCCGTCCCCGGGCGACCGATCAGGGCTTCTCCGGGCGCAGCCGACGAAAGATCTCGTCTCGAGACTCCCGTCGGCGGAGGACCTCGAGACCAGCCCGGGTGCGTTTTCCCGCCGCGGCCCCCGGACGGAACCGCTGCGGTGAGCCTGCTCACGACGCCCGACCCCGGGTCGCAGGCGAGCCCGGGCGGACGGCTACCTAACCTTGGTTAGGCAGCGAGCGCGTAGTTATCGGCGCTTGTGTTATCCCGGCTTTTTTCGAGGCATCCGGGGACCTCGGCCCGCTTCCCCTGACCGATGAACGCTCAGGTCGAAGCCGGTACACCCCCATATGCAGTTGTCCCTCCAAGTATACGGGCGCCGCCTAGTTCACCGCCGCCGCCAGGGCGGCACAGGTCGGCTCGTCCTCCGCCGCGGCGGCGAGCTCCGGCGAATCGACCAGGTCCAGCGACCCACCGATCCCTCCCAGCGAGCTCTGGATCGTGGCGCCGACCTCGTTGAGCTCGGCGGCGAACGCCTGCGGGTCCTCGGTCGACGCGGCTTCGACCCGCGCCCGGGCGGCCCCGAGGACGTCGCGTGCCTCCTGGAACGAGGCGGCGATCGCCTCCACCATGGCCGCGCCTCCCTCGACGTCGGGAACGCCGGCCGCGTCCACCTGGTCGATCAACCCATCCGTCAGCGCGAGCGCGTCGTCCAGGAAGTCGAGCACGGCCTGCTTCTGATCGTCGGCCGAGGCGGCCGGATCGATCCCGGCGGCGAAGTCGGTCGACAGCGTCGTGATGTCGTCGACGTAGGACTGGACGCTCGTGCAGAGGCTCTTCACGTAGGTTCCGGGGGTCACGGCCGGCGCGGCGCCCCCGTCGCCACCTCCGTCATCCGAACAGGCGGGGAGCAGGACCAGCGCGATCGTGAGACCGAGGACGACCGGTGCGGGACGGCGCACGAGCATCTCCTTCCGTGGGCGACGCCGAAGGATACCCACTACCGGCGGCGGCCGGCGGAGCGCTGCATCTCGCGCTCGTGCTCCCGTTCCGCGAGCGCCTGGCGCTTCTCGAACTGCCGCTTGCCTCGTCCCAGGCCGAGCTCGAGCTTGGCCATCCCGTGCGTGAAGTACACGCGCAGCGGGATGAGCGCCAGCCCGCGCTCCGCCGTCTTGCCGATGAGTCGCTCGATCTCGGGCCGGTGCAGCAACAGCTTGCGCGGCCGGATCGGGTCGTAGGTCCGCTTGTCCATCGCCTGCTCGTACGGCGGGATGTGCATCCCCTCGATCCAGATCTCGCGGCCGCGAACGCGTGCGAACGACTCGGCGAGGGACCCGCGCCCTCCCCGCAGCGACTTGACCTCGGCGCCGGTCAGCACGATGCCGGTCTCGTAACGCTCGAGGATCTCGTAGTCGTGCCGTGCGCGGCGATTGGAGATGACGGTCTTCTGCTCGGCGTCCGCCTTGGGGCTCACTACACGTCGAGGAAGCGCCGCATCCCGACGAGCCCGGCGAGCACGGCGACCACCGCCCCGGCGACCAGGAGCCACGGGATGATCGCGACCACATCCGTGTTCGTCACCCACGGCACGAACAGGATCCGGTCGTACAGCGGGTTGACGAACGCCACTTTCAGACCGAACAGGAACAAGATCGCGGCGCCCGCGCCGATCAGGCTCTCGACGATGCCCTCGATGAGGAACGGGATCCGGATCCGCCAGTTCGTCGCGCCGACGAGCTTCATGATCCCGATCTCCTTGCGCCGGGCGAACAACCCCATGCGGACCGTGTTCGCGATCAGGATCGCGGCGGACACGAGCATGACGAACGACACCAAAAGCACGCCGACCCGGAACACCCGGGTGATCGAGAACAAGCGGTCGAGGAACGCGCTCTGATCGACGACGCGCTCGATGCCGGGCTGGCCCCGCAGCACTGCTTCCACCTGGGCATACCGCTCCGGATCGCTGAGCCCGACGCGAAGGGAGGCCGGGAGCGCCTCCTTGTCGACGTTGTTGACGAGCGCATCCTGGCCAGCGAACAGCTCACGGAACCGCGCGAGGGCCTCCTCTTTGCTCTCGTAGGTCACATCCTCGACGACCTCGAGCTCGGCGAGCGTCTGCGTGAGCGACCGCACCGTGTCGGGGTTCACCGGGTCGCTCAGGTACACCGCGACCTCGACGTTCCCGGTCGTCGCCTCGATCATCAGGGTGACCTGACGGCTGATGAGGAGCGCCAGACCGAAGAGCAACAAGGCGATGAACGTCGTGCTGATGGCTGCGAACGCGACGAGGCCGTTCCGGCGAAGACCCGACGTCGTCTCGCGGAAGAAGTACTCGAAGCGCGCCATCAGCTGTAGACCCCCCTGGCCTGGTCCCGGATGACCTTGCCCTTCTCGAGCTCGATCACGCGGCGGCGCATCGCGTCCACGATCGCCTGGTCGTGCGTCGCCATCACGACGGTCGTGCCGATCCGGT
>Ga0302046_10004418_pt1 | contig 12521 bp, 13 predicted proteins | sample RVTome_11_FD_200261 | JGI IMG/M metagenome (GOLD analysis project Ga0302046, IMG submission 200261) | Soil microbial communities from uranium-contaminated site in the Upper Colorado River Basin, Wyoming, United States - RVT147D111 (version 2) ...
CGGGGCTGTCGGCCGCGATGCTCGCTCCCTATGCAACCGGAGCCCTCGGCCGGCCGCTCGCCGCGGGCAGCGCCGACATCGAGATCGAGTACGAGCTCGCGGGCGATGAGGTCGCCGGCACGCTCGGGCTCGTCGCGCGAGAGCTCGAGTTCGCCGCCGGCAACGCCGGCGCCGCTGGCGCCCCGGGCGATCCGGCCGCCGCCGACGATCCGGAGGCGGCGGACGGCCCTTCCCTCGAGCTGGCCGTCGCGCTGCTCGAGAACACGGAGCGCGTCGTCGAGATGGAGCTGCCGTTCGCAGCTCACGCGCTCGCCGCGCGCGATGCCGCCGCTCTGGCGCTCCAGGCGCGCCTCGCCACGGTGACGGCGACGCCGTTCGACGCGCTCGGGCCCCTGCTCGCCGACACAGGCACCGCGAGCGCCATCCCGTTCCAGCCGGGCGACGCGGCGCTCAACGATCGCGCCCTGGCCTCGATCGGACAGCTCGTCCGGGCGCTCGAGGCACGTCCCCGCCTCGGCCTGCGCGTGCACGGCGGCCACGATCCGGTCGCGGACCGCCGGGCGCTCGCGCGGCAACAGATCGAGCTGCACGTTCAACTCGCGACGGCCAGCCCGACCGCGGAGCCGCAGCCCGTCGACGTCGACTCCGCCCGCGCCCGGGACGTGCTCGACGAGTTCGCCGGCGAGCGCCTGCCGGCCGGGACGGTCGCGGAGCTCCAGGAGCGATTCGACTGCGAGGGCAACCTCGTGCCGCTCTGCCGCCGAACGTACTACGCCCTGATCCTCGATGCGCTGATCGAGAACGAGGAGATCACGCCGACGATGCTGAACCGTCTCGGGCGCTTCCGGGCCCAGTCCGTCGCCGACGCGCTAAGGCAGCAGGGCATCGCGAGTGAGCGGATCGAGATCGCCACCGGCAGCGCCGCGCTCGACAGTCCGTTCGGCGTCGGCCTGCCCGTCGAGCTGATGGCGGCGGCCACAGCCCCCCGCTAGAATCCCGGGCATGAGCCGATCGTCGCCGAATCCAGCACGGCGGGGCCCACACGGCCCCGAGAAAGCGTGAAGCAGACCGCATCGCTCGTGCTCGCGCTCGCGGTGCTCTGGCTCCTGCTCTCGGGCCACCTCGAGCCCCTGATGCTCGCGTTCGGCGCGGTCTCGATCGCGTTCGTCTGCTATATCGCCGCACGCATGCACGTCGTCGACGGCGAGAGCTATCCCTTCGGCCTGATCCCGCGGCTCTCTGGCTTCTGGCTCTGGCTGCTCAAGGAAATCGTCAAGTCGAACATCGACACGGCACGGCGCGCGCTCGGCCCGCGGTCCGCCGTCCGGCCCGTCGTCTTCGATGCGCCGGCGTCGCAGCGAACGGATCTCGGTCTCGTGATCCACGCCAACTCGATTACGCTGACGCCGGGCACCGTCAGCCTCGAGCTCGGCACGGGCTCGATTCGCGTTCACGCGCTGCACCCCGACGTCGCCAGAGACACAGTCGAAGGCGGCATGAACTCGCGCGTGCCGGATTAGGGCCGCGTGGAATCGACGATGCTGACCGGCGCGGCACTTGCGATTCTGGCGGTCATGGCGCTCGTCCTCGTTCGCGCCATCATCGGGCCGACCGTCTACGACCGCGTCCTGGCCGTCAACATTTTCGGCACCAAGACCGTGCTGCTGCTCGCGCTGCTGGCTTTCATCAGCGGCCGGCTCGACGTGCTCGACATCGCGCTCGCCTACGCCCTGATCAATTTCATCGGCGTCATCGCCGTGCTGCGCTTCTTCGAGTACGGCGATCTCGCGACGCTCGCGAAAGACAGCATCGAGGAGCCAGAGGCCGATGCTTGAGATCGCGTCGTACGCGCTCGTCTTCGCGGGCGCCGCATTCTGCCTGATCGGCGCGGTCGGCGTGCTGCGCTTTCCGGACCTCTACTCGCGCATGCACGCGGCCGGCGTCACGGACACGCTCGGCGCCCTGCTCGTGCTGCTCGGCCTGCTGCTTCTGGCCGGGTTCTCGCTCGCCGGCGCCAAGCTCCTGTTCATCCTCGCGTTTCTCTGGATGGCGAGCCCGACGGCCACGCACGCGCTGGCCAAGGCTGCGCGTCACGGCGGCGTGCACCCGCTCCTGCCCGAGCAGCCTGCCGGGGAGGGCTCGTCATCGACTCGCTGATCGACATCGTTCTGCTCGCCTTTCTCGTCGTGACGGCGGTCACGATCATCCGGCTGCGGGATCTTTTCGCCGTCGTCATGCTGTTCGGCCTCTACAGCCTCCTTTCGGCGGCCTTGTTCGTGACGCTCGCGGCGCCCGACGTCGCATTCACGGAAGCCGTGGTCGGCGCCGGCATCTCGACCGTGCTCATGCTCGCGACGCTCGCGCTGACGTCGCGCCACGAGGATGAGCCGGCCCATCGTCCGTGGCTGCCGCTCGCGGTCGTCCTCGTGACGGGAGGTTTTCTCGTCTACGGCACCTTCGACGTCCCGCCTTTCGGCGAGGCGGACAATCCCGTCCACACGCACGTGGCTCCGCGCTATCTCGAGCAGTCGGGCGAGGAGATCGGGATTCCGAATGTCGTGACCTCTGTGCTCGCAAGCTACCGCGGCTACGACACGCTCGGCGAAACGGCAGTCATCTTCACAGCCGGCATGGGCGTGCTCGTGCTGCTCGGCGGCGCGCGCGTACGCAGGCAGAGGCGCAAGGAGGATTGATGCAACACCATCAGATCCTGCGCGTCGTCACGAAATTCAATCTGCCGCTGATCATGCTGTTCGGCCTCTACGTGCAGTTTCACGGCGACTACGGGCCCGGCGGCGGCTTCCAGGCCGGCGTCATCGTCGCGGCCGCGCTGATCCTCTACACGCTCGTGTTCGGGCTCGAGAACGCCGTGCGCGTCGCGCCGCGCGGGGCTTTGACCGCCTGCTCGGCCGCGGGCGTCCTGATCTACGGCGGCACGGGCGTCGTCAACATGCTGCTCGGCGGCGATTTCCTCGACTACGGCACGCTGGTCCCCGAGCATCCCGCGCACGGCGAGCATTACGGCATCCTGGCCGTCGAGCTCGGCGTCGGCCTGACCGTGGCCTCGACGCTGACGCTGATCTTCTTCACGCTGGCCGGCCGGCGCGCAGCCGGAGGCGGCGCCTGATGGAGGTGCTCGGCCACTACAACTACTGGATCGTGATCTTCCTGATGATGGCCGGGCTCTACACGGTGATCAGCCGCGGCAATCTGGTCAAGAAGATCGCGGGCCTCAACATCTTCCAGACCTCGGTCTTCATCATGTTCATCAGCTTCGGCTACGTCAGGGGCGGTGCCGCGCCGATTCTCGAGGAAGGCGTCACGATCTACAGCAATCCGCTACCGCATGTGCTGATCCTGACCGCGATCGTCGTCGGCGTCGCGACGACGGCGCTCGGGCTCGCCCTCGTCGTGCGCATCCGCGAGGCCTACGGCACCGTCGAGGAAGACGAGATCCACGTGCAGGACGAAGACTTCTGAGACCGCCGGACGAGAACAACAGCAACCGATGGATCAACTACCGGCGTTACTGGTCGTCATCCCCCTGCTTGCGGCGCCGCTGGCCGCCGCGCTGCCGAACACCCGCCTGCCGTGGCTGCTTGCCGTGGCCGTCTCCTGGACCGTGCTCGGGATCGCGATCGCCGTGCTCGCCGAGGTGCTCGGCACGGGCCCGATCAGCTACACGATGGGAGGCTGGGACCCGCCCTTCGGCATCGAGCTTCGGGTCGACGCGCTCAACGCGCTGATCGCGCTGATCGTCACGATCATCGGCGCCGTCGTCGTGCCGTTCGCAGGGCCGAGCGCATCGTCCGAGCTCGGCTCGCGCGGCATCGCGCTCTTCTACTGCCTGTTCCTCCTGGTCTACACGGGACTGCTCGGCATCACGGTCACGGGCGACATCTTCAACATGTTCGTCTTTCTCGAGATCTCGTCTCTCTCGAGCTACGCGCTGATCGCGCTCGGCCGCGACCGCCGCGCGCTGACGGCTTCGTATCAATACCTGATCATGGGCACGATCGGCGCGACCTTCTTTTTGATCGGCGTCGGCCTCCTCTACTCGCTGACGGGCACGCTCAACATCGCCGACCTGGCCTCGCGCTTGCCGGCCGTCGCCGGCACGCGCACGGCCCAGACCGCGTTCGCGTTCCTCGTCGCAGGTATAGGCCTCAAGCTCGCGCTCTTCCCGGTGCACCTCTGGCTCCCGAACGCCTATACCTACGCGCCCTCCGCCGTCAGCGCCTTCATCGCGGCCACGGCGACCAAGGTCGCCGTCTACGTCATGCTGCGCGTGCTCTACACGGTCTTCGGCGCCGGCTACAGCTTCGGCACGATGCCGCTCACGCCGATCCTGATCGCGCTGTCTCTCGTCGGCATCGTCGTGACCTCGCTCATGGCGTTGAACCAGAACGACGCCAAGCGCCTGCTCGCCTACTCGAGCGTCGCGCAGATCGGCTACATGGTCGTCGGTCTCGCGTTCGCGACCACGGCCGGGCTCACGGCCGCGATCACGCACGTCTTCAACCACGCGCTCATGAAAGGCGCGCTCTTCTGCGCGCTCGGCGCCGTCGCCTACCGCATCGGCTCGACGCGCATCCGCGAGCTCGAGGGGATCGGCCGCGCGATGCCCTGGACGATGTCGGCATTTGCGCTCGGGGGCCTGAGCCTGATCGGCGTGCCGGGGACGGCCGGCTTCGTCAGCAAGTGGTATCTGATCCTGGCCGCGCTCGAGCAGGGCTGGTGGTGGCTTGCAGGCGTCGTGCTCGCGACCTCGCTGATCGCGGTCATGTACATCTGGCGCGTCGTCGAGGCGGCCTGGTTCCGGCCGCTGCCCGCGCACCGCGCCGAGGTCCGTGAGGCGCCGCTCGGCCTGCTCGTGCCGGTCTGGGTGCTCGCGGCCGCGAACGTCTGGTTCGGCATCGACACACGCTTCTCGGCCGGCATCGCCGCGCGCGCGGCCGAGTCGCTGCTCGGGGCGGCGCCGTGAGCCCCGAGACGGCGCTGCCGCTCGCGCTCGCCGCGCCCGCGCTCGGCGCCGTGCTCGTCGCGCTGACTGGCCGCTGGCCGAACCTGCGCGAGAGCGTCACGCTCGTGACGGGCGTCGCCCTGCTCGGCCTCGTCGCGACGCTCGTGCCGGAGGCCCTCGCGGGCGACGCGCAGCGCGTCGTGCTCGCCGAGACGCTGCCGGGCCTTTCGATCGCGCTCTCGGTCGAGCCGCTCGGCATGCTGTTCGCGCTGATCGCGTCGTTCCTCTGGATCGTGACCTCGATCTACTCGATCGGCTACATGCGCGGCCACCACGAGAAGAATCAGACCCGTTTCTATGCGGCGTTTGCGGTCGCGATTGCGAGCACGATGGGCATCGCGTTCGCCGACAACATGTTCACGCTGTTCCTGTTCTACGAGGCGCTGACGATCTCGACCTACCCGCTCGTGACGCATGCGGGCACCGAGGCAGCCAGGCGCGGCGGCCGCATCTATCTCGGCATCCTGATCTCGACCTCGATCCTCTTTCAGCTCTTTGCGATCGCCTGGACCTATTCGGTAACGGGAACGCTCGACTTCACCGAAGGCGGCGTCTTCGCCGCCGACTCGCCGGCCTGGCTCATCGCGGTCCTCTACGCGCTCTTCGTCTTCGGCATCGGCAAGGCCGCGCTCATGCCGTTTCACCGCTGGCTGCCCGCTGCGATGGTCGCGCCGACGCCGGTCAGCGCGCTCCTGCACGCCGTCGCCGTGGTCAAGGCCGGCGTCTTCACGGTGCTCAAGGTCACGGTCTATCTGTTCGGCCTCGAGACGATCCAGAATGCGGCCGCGAACGAGTGGCTCCTCTACGTCGCGGGCGCGACGATACTCATCGCCTCGCTCGTCGCGATGACGAAAGACAACCTCAAGGCACGGCTCGCCTACTCGACCGTGAGCCAGCTCGGTTACATCGTGCTCGGCGCGCTGCTCGCGACCGAGCTCGGCGTGCTCGGCGGCGGCATGCACATCGCAACGCATGCGTTCGGCAAGATCACGCTCTTCTTCGCGGCCGGCGCGATCATGGTCGCGGCCCACAAGACCGAGGTCAGCGAGCTCGACGGCCTCGGCCGGCGCATGCCGCTGACGTTCGCGGCCTTTACGATCGGCTCGCTCAGCATCATCGGCCTGCCGCCGTTCGCGGGGCTCTGGAGCAAATGGTATCTCGCGCTCGCGACGATCGAGACGGGTCAGTGGCTCCTGCTCGGCGTGCTGCTCCTGAGCTCGCTGCTCAACATCGCCTATCTGCTCGTGATTCCGATGCGGGCGTTCTTCCTGAGACCGGACGGCATGGCCTCCGGCCGCAAGGAGGCACCGGCAGCCTGTCTGATCGCGATGGGCATCACGAGCGCGGCCTGCGTGATCCTCTTCTTCTATCCCGACTTTCTCTACCGGCTCGCGGCAGCCGTCGCGGGCTGAGGACGTTTCGATGGAACCTGAAAACGATGGCTGACGGGAATCCTGGCTGGGCCGAGAGACCTCGGAACCGCCGGCTGATCCGCCGGATCCTCTACGGCGCCTGCGCGCTGCTCGTCGTCGCGGATTTCGTCGTTCAGCGTCACATCAGCGCCGGCGTCGAGCGCGTGCCGGCCTTCTACGCGCTCTACGGCTTCGTCGCGCTCGTCGGCGTCGTGCTCGCGGCCAAGGGCCTCCGGCGGCTCGTCAAACGCGGCGAGGAGTATTACGACCGATGACGCTGCCGGGCTTTCATCCGTTCCTGCCGTTCGCCGTCGCGGCGCTGCTCGCGCTCGTAACGCGGGGGTCGCTCCGCTCGGCCGTTCTGCTTGCGGCGCCAGCGATCGGCCTCTGGCATCTCGTCGGCGTCGAGCCGGGCATGGTCTCGACCTGGCAAATCATGAATCTCGAGCTCACGCCTTACCGCGTCGACGAGCTCGGTCTCATGTTCGGCTACCTGTTCCACATCGGTGCCTTCATGGCAGTGCTGTTTGCGCTCCACGTGCGCGACACGCTGCAGCAGGTGAGCGGCATCCTCTATGCCGGCAGCGCCGTCGGCGCCGTCTTCGCCGGCGATCTCGTCACGCTCTTCGTCTTCTGGGAGATCCTGGGACTGAGCTCGGCCTTCCTGGTCTGGGCCGGGCGCGACGAGCGCTCGGTCGCGGCCGGCATCCGCTACCTGATCTATCAGGTCGCCTCGGGCGTCCTGCTCATGGCCGGTCTGATCTGGCACGGCGCGCTGACCGGCAGCTTCGCCTTCGGCGAGATCGGCGCCGGCACGCCGGCCGGGATCCTGATCCTCGCCGCCTTCGGCATCAAGGCCGGCTTTCCGCTCGTGCACAACTGGATCACGGACGCCTATCCGGCGTCGACGCCGACCGGCACCGTGTTCCTCTGCGCCTTCACGACCAAGGTCGCCGTCTACGCGCTCGCGCGCGGCTTCCCGGGCGTCGAGGCGCTGATCTACATCGGCGCCTTCATGGCGTGCTATCCGATCTTCTTCGCCGTCATCGAGAACGACCTGCGCCGCGTGCTCGGCTACTCGATGATCAACCAGCTCGGCTTCATGGTCTGCGGCATCGGCATCGGCAGCTCGCTCGCGCTGAACGGCGCCGTCGCGCACGCGTTCAACGACGTCTTCTTCAAGGGGCTCCTGTTCATGTCGATGGGCGCCGTGCTCTACGTGACCGGGCGCAGCAAGGCCTCCGACCTCGGCGGGCTGTACCGCAAGATGCCGATCACGGCGACGCTCTGCATCATCGGCGCCGTGACGATATCGGCGTTCCCGCTCATGAGCGCCTTCGTCAGCAAGTCGATGGTCATGACGGCGCTGCTCGAGGAAGGGCGCGTCCTGGTCTGGCTCGCGATGCTGTTCGCCTCGGCCGGCGTGCTCGAGCACGCGGGCATCAAGATTCCGTACTTTGCGTTCTTCGCGCACGACGCGAAGCTCGAGGCCAGGGAGCCGCCCGTCAACATGCTGCTCGCGATGGCGCTCGCGGCCGTCTTCTGCGTCGGCATCGGCGCCTTCCCCGGCCTCCTGTACGGCATTCTGCCCTGGGAGGCGGAGTACCACGCCTACGACCTGACACACGTGCTGACGCAGTTGCAGCTGCTCGCTTTCGCGACCCTCGGCGTCGTCTTCCTGCACCGAACCGGCCGCTATCCGGCCGAGATCCCGGGCGTCAATCTCGACGTCGAATGGCTCTGGCGCAAGGCCCTGCCCTGGTCGGCAGGGATCGTCAGATCCGCGCTCGGCGCTCTCGCGGGCGCCCTCGGGCGCGGCGTCGCGGGCTTCAGGCACGGCAGGCTCTATCTCGCGGGCGAGCGCGGCCTGCGCTCGGCGCTCTCGCGCAGCTGGCCGACGGGCAGCATGGTGCTCTGGGTCGGCGTGTTTCTCGCGCTGATGCTGATCGCCGGCGTCCTGAGCGCCGGCGCGGGAGGCTGAGCCGTCACGACGGATACCTGTCGAGCACTGATGAGCAGCCGCGATACCCGGCTAGTCAGCTTCCCAGTCCTCGTTCGCTCTCGCGATCACGAACGCGTGAATCGCCTCGGCCTCGGCCTCGTTGATCCGGTCGGCAAAGCCGATCATGCCCTGCTCCGCCCGCGCCCCGCCGAGCACGATCGCGTCGAACTCAGCGTGCGTTTCGGCGCTCATGTAGCGAAGGTCCGGGATCACGCCGCCGCCGACGGCGCGCATGCCGTGACAGCCCGCGCAGACGCGGTGATAGGCGGCGTTGCCGAGCTCGAGCACCTCATCGCCAACATCGGGCACGGGCGGCGGCGGTGTCAGCGTCACGGTCTCGACGAGCGGCGGCAGCACTGCCCTGCCGCCGAGCTTGAAGGCGAGCACGCGCCCGCCCGCGCGCGCGACGGGCGGACCGCCGAAGCGCCCCCCGGCCATGCCGTGCATGCCGGCGTTGAGCGCGATGTACTGCTCGCCGTCGACCGCATAGCTGATCGGGCCCGCCGCCGGTTCCGTGTTGACGAGCACTTCCCAGAGCTTCTCGCCGTTGTCGGCGCGATAGATCGCGACCGTGTCGTCGACCGTGCCTTGCACGACGAGGTTGCCGGCTGTCGCGAGCACGCCGCCCGAGCCCGTGCCCGAGTAGTCGACGCGCCAGGCCTCGCGCTGACGCACCGGATCCCAGGCCGTGAGCCAGCCGCGGGCGCGCCCGGCGGCAGCCGCCATTGCGGCCTGGCCGGCCGGGCCCAGCATGCCGCCCCAGCCGTTGCCGATCCGAAATCCTCTCGGCTGATCGACCGGAAAATTCGGATCGCGCGCATACGGCATCCAGACCTCCTGCGCCGGGAAATAGACGAGCCCCGTCAGCGGGCTGTACGACATCGGCTGCCAGTTGTGCGCGCCGGGCGGCGCCGGCGTCATGAGCACGGGCTCGGTGTCGTAGTACGCGAGCGGGTTGATCACGGGCCGCCCCGTCGCGAGATCGACGTGGCTCGCCCAGTAGTTCGGCGCGAACTCCTCGGCCGAGAGCAGCTCGCCCGTCTCGCGGTCGAGCACGTAGAAGAACGCATTCTTCGGCGCCTGCATCAGCACGCGCCGCTCGCGCCCATCGATCGTGAGCTCGGCCTGGATCATCGGCTGCGTCGCCGTGAAGTCCCACTGCTCGCCGGGCGCCTGCTGGTAGTGCCAGACGTACTCGCCCGTCGCAGCCTCGACGGCGGCGATCGAGGCGAGGAACAGGTTGTCGCCGCCGCCGGGACTTCGGTACGCCTGCACCCAGGGCGAGCCGTTGCCGACGCCTATATATATGTAGTCGAGCTCGGGATCGTAGACGATCGAGTCCCAGGCCGTGCCGCCGCCGCCCCACTTCCACCATTCGCCGTTCCAGGTCTCGGCCGCCATCGCCATTGCATCCGACTCGAAGCCATCGGCCGGATTGCCGGGCACGGTGTAGAAGCGCCAGAGCTCTTCCCCCGTGTCGACGTCGTAGGCCGTGACGTAGCCGCGCACGCCGAGCTCTGCGCCGCCGTTGCCGATCAGGACGCGGCCGTCGAAGACGCGCGGCGCGCCCGTGATCGTGTAGGGGAAGTCCCTGCTGAAGGTCTGCGTCGTCCAGAGCGGACGGCCGTCGGCGGCGTCGAGCGCGATGAGCCGGCCGTCGAGCGTCGCGATGACGATCCTGCCCTCCCAGGCCGCGAGCCCGCGGCTCCCGACGCCGCAGCAGGAGTTGCCGCCCCATTCGCGCGGGACCTCGGGGTCGTAGGACCAGATGAGCTCGCCCGTCGCGGCATCGAGCGCGTAGGTCAGATTCCAGGCGCTCGTCAGGTACATGACGCCGTCGATGACGAGCGGCGTGCCCTCGATCGCGCGGTCGGTGTCGAGGTCGAAGTACCAGGCAAGCCCGAGCTCGCCGACGTTCGCATCGTTGATCTGATCGAGCGGGCTGAAGCGCTGCTCGGAGTAGGTCCGGCCCCAGGTCATCCAGTTCCCGGGCTCGCGGTCGGCGTCGAGGAGTCGCTCGTGGTCGACGTCGGCCGGCGGACGCCCGGAAGGTTGCGCCCATGCAGCCGGTGCCACAACCATGCAGGCAGCGAGCACGCTCAGGACTCGGCCTCGATCCAGCGGTAGAGGTGTCGATCTCAGCATGTACGACGCGATACGCTGACCTCCGCGAAGCACCAATTATAGAGCGCGAGGCGCCTCAGGAGACGGCCCGATCACTTCGCAGGGAGGTGGCGTTCGACGTCCATGGCTTCATGCAGCACGCGAACGATCCGCACGCCGTTGACTTTGGCGAAATAGAACACGATGTGAGACTCGTACTTGCTGCGCCTCAAGCCGGGTGCAAGCGAGTCGACACTCAAGCCCAGGTCAGGTTGTACAGCAAGTGCTTCGAATCGCTCCTGAAGACCAAGAAGGTACGTACGCGCCTGCTCGAGACCGAAGTGGAGGATCGTGTATTCGTAGATGCCGCTAACGTCCTCTGCCGCCTTCTCCGAAAGGCTATAAGCGACCATCGGCCTTTAGCCGAGCTTCGACTTCCTTCATGAGCTCAGTGACCGTTTTCCTGCTGTCTCCGCTCTCAATACCCCCTTGGACGGCATCCTTCAACGCCCGAAACCTGGCGTTTTGTTCCTGATCGCGCCGTACGAGGTCGCGAATGTACTCACTGTCGTTCGTGAAATCTCCCTGGGCAATCTGAGCTTTGATCCATTTGTCCTGTTTGTCCGTGAGCGTGATGGTCTTGCGAACAGTTGCCATGTTGTTCTCCGGAGTGATCAATAGTCATACTATTGGTGCATAATAGCATGGCTTCGGTGATCATCTTCTGAAGGGCGCTACTGCGTGCGCGACGCGCCCGCCGACGAGCGTCAGCACCGACTCGATGCGGCGAAGCCTCGCCTCCGGCACGGTCAGGTAGTCTTCGCTCAGCACGGCGAGATCGGCGAGCTTGCCGGCGTCGAACGAGCCGAGCAGCGCATCGTCGAACGAGAACCAGGCCGCGCCCAGCGTGTAGAGGCGAAGCGCCTCGAGGCGTGAGATCTGCTGGCCGTCGTTGGTCAGCTCGCCGGCGAGGTTGCGTCCCGTCGTCATGTAGAAGAGCGTGAGCCACGGGTCGAGCGCCGAGACGTTGGTCGAGTCCGTGCCGACGCCGGCCGGGATGCCCGAGTCGACGATGCGGCGAAACGGCGGGCCGCCGGCCGTCGAGAGATAGGTCCAGGTCTGCGCGCTCGCGCCGGCGCCGAGCGCGCCGAGCGCCGCGAGATGCTCGGCCGTGATCTCCTGCAGGTGGATCAGCGCCCAGTGCAGCGGCGCGAGCGGCACCTCGCGCGCGATGCGCTCGAGCGCGGCGAGGTGAAACGCGTTCTCGCGCGAGGAGATCGAGTGCTGCTGCATGAGCCAGCCTGCGCGCGCGATCGCAAGCGCCGTCGGCTCGAAGTTGTCGGACATCGTGTTCGTGCCGCCGATGCGCTCGCCGAAGCCCGCGGGCCTGAAGAGATCGTCGCCGACGGCGCGCCCCGCCTGGCCGAAGCCGCCGCCGACGCGCGCCTCGACCTCCGCGGGGGAGTCGGCCGGATAGAGCGGGCGCATGCGCACGCCGAGCCGGCCTTCGCGCCAGAGCTCGAGCGGGAATTCCTGATCCTCGAAGTTGCCGGCGTTGACGACGGTCGTCAGGCCGACCGACGCGGCGTAGGCATTGAGCTCGGCCGTGCCCCTGAGCTTGTCCTCGCGCGTCTGCCCGCTTTGCAGCGCCGCGAGCGCGTCGCGCGCCGAGGCAACCTGGCCCGTCGCCGCGTCGACGGCGATGCCCTGCGCCTCGAAGAAGGCGCGGCCACGGCCGTTCGTGATCGCGCCCGTGCCACCGCCCGTGGCGGAGAGATAGACGGCGTGATCGGGCGCCGCCTCGTCGAGCTCGGCGAGCGTCGGCGGCCGGGCTTCGGCGAGCTGATTGTGATTGAAGCCGCCGATGCAGGTGATGAATTCTCCCGGTGGGACCTCCGCGGCGCGTCTTGCGAGCGTCGCCTGGAGCTCGGCGATGCTGAACGCGCGCTCGACGCGCCGCTCCTGATAGCCCGGGTTGACG
>Ga0302046_10004419_pt1 | contig 12519 bp, 9 predicted proteins | sample RVTome_11_FD_200261 | JGI IMG/M metagenome (GOLD analysis project Ga0302046, IMG submission 200261) | Soil microbial communities from uranium-contaminated site in the Upper Colorado River Basin, Wyoming, United States - RVT147D111 (version 2) ...
GAGACCGATCGGCCGGCCGAGATCGGACTCGTGTTCGAACCGCTGCCCGGCCGGCGCGTGACCGACATCCAGGGCATACTCTGGCTGGACGAGCAGACCGCCGTGCTGCGCACGATCGACTTCAGCTACACGCGCATGCCCGTCATTCTGCCATCCGGTCACTATGGCGGCGCAGCAGAGTTCCAGCGGCTGGAGAACGGCGCGTTCATCGTGCGACGCTGGGAGATCTTCTCGCCCATCACGCAGCTCGAGGAGGACTCGTTCCGTGAGATGCGGATCGCGGCGGAGCGCGTCGTCGGCCAGCGCAGTGAGGGCGGCGAGGTGATCAACATCATCGACCGCAGCGGCCGCACGCTGGAGGCGACAGCACGAGCCGTACTGTCCGGCCTCGTCTGGGACAGTGCGAACGGCGGGCCGCTCGTCAATGCCGAGGTGTTCCTGGTCGGAACTGCATTGAGCGCACTGACCGATGAAGCCGGACGCTTCCGCATGGGCGGCCTGTCGCCCGGCCTCTATTCGGTTTCCTTCCGTCACGCGTCGTTCCAGGCGCGCGGCGTCGTGCCCGTTGCCGCCTCCGTTCAGCTCGTCCGCGGCGAGACGACCGAACTCCAACTCGCCGTGCCACAGTCCGCGCGCAGCATCATCACGGCCGCCGAAGCCGCACGTCGCGACAGCGTCGCAGCAGGTCTGCGTGGGCTGGGCATGAATCAGGCCGCTGCCGCTCTCGACCGGCCGCCGGGCGGTGATGCGCGCAATGCGCTGCCGGTCGGCGACGCGGACCGGCCGGCCCGCGTCGATGGCCGCATCGTCGATCACGCGACCGGTCGTGCCATCGCAAACGTACAGGTGCGTATGACCGGGACGGATCGCGCGGCAACCACCAACGACGCGGGCCGGTTCCGTCTGCTGAACGTGCCGCCGGGCCATCACGAGATCGTCACGCAGCACATGACCTACCTGCCCCAGACCAATCCGCTCACCGTGCTCGCGGGTCAGAACCTGGACGTCACGCTGCGGCTCGCGACCCGGCCGATCGAGCTGGAGCCGATCGCTGTCGTCGTGCGATCCGAGCGCCTCCTCGACGTCGGCTTCTACGACCGTCGCGGAGATGGTGCATCGGGCCATTTCATTACGCGCGACGAGATCGAACGGCGCAACACACCGTTCATCACGGACATCCTCGACAACCTCCAGGGCGTGCGCCTGCAACACACCGAGCCGGGGCGGCGCACGATCCGTTTCAATCGCGGCACCGGCGGCTGCGAGCCCGATCTCTACATCGACGACCGGCTGTATCGCCATTCCACGCCACTCATGGTCTCCACGAGCGGTGGCATCGAGTTCAGGGAATCGGGCAACAAGGTCGACAACTTCGACGCCATCCCCATTGCCCAGCTCGAAGGCATCGAGGTCTACGTGGGCGCAGCGACACCGGTCAGGTACAACAACTCGTGCGGCGTCGTCCTGCTCTGGACACGCCGTTGAACCCGGCGCGTATCACGAGCTGCGAACGGGACGCCGGCATATCGCGTGACGGCGCGGTTTCGCCCGCAACCGGCAGGTGCACCCGTCCAGCGCCGATGGCGATCCTGGCCGGCATTGCGCTGCTGGTCGCGAGTCCGGCATTCGCCAGCGCACAGGGTGGCACGATCGTCGGCCGCGTCATCGAGAACGAATCGGGCGCTCTCATGCAGGGCGTCGCCGTCAACCTGCGCAGCAAGGGCCGCCGCGTTCTGACCGACGAAGCCGGGCGCTTCGCGTTCACCCAGCTGGGCCCGGGCGTTCACTGGCTGGAATTCGCGTTCCCCGGGTTCGCGCCGCGCGCCGATTCCGTGCGGCTCGTGCAGGATGCGGTCGTTGAAGTGGACGTGCGACTCGCGGCCAAACCGGTCGACATGGCGCCCATCGTCGTCAGCGTGAATCGTCGCAGCATTCCGGGCTGGCTCGCCGCCAGAGGCTTCGCCAGCCGTGGGCAGGAAGGCCGCGCCGTCGTGCACCTGACATACGAGCAACTGCGACTGAAGCATTACAGGAACCTGAACGAGCTGCTTCGCAACGTACCCGGCGTGCAGGTACGCCAGCTCGTGGATGAAGGCAGTGAGCTGGTCCTCGAGCCCGACCCGCGCACGGGTGAAGGCCACTGCAAGGTCGGCGTCTATCTCAATGGAAGCAACGTCGAGTACGGCCGGTTCCGATCATCACGTGCGCGGTGGAACGAAATCGCGTCACGGCCGCTGCGCTTCGACGATCTCGTCAGCATGGCCAACATCGATGGGCTGGAGCTTTACGGACCGGATGACAATCCCGTTGCACCGGATGGCACCTGTGGCACACTCATGATCTGGAGCGCCCGGCTGCGTCCGACCGTCGACGAGGAATTCAGCGGCGAGATTCGCGGCACGGCTGTCGATGACAGGACCGGCGAGGTCCTTGCCGGCGTGCGCGTGACGATCGATGGAACCGGCCTGTCGGCAATGACCGACGATGACGGGTCGTTCATGCTCCGTTCCGTGCTGCCGGGCCGCTACTTCGTTTCGGCGCTGTACCCGAACGCCATGACCTGGCAAACGCGCGTCGAAGTCCTGGCTTACGGCGTCGTCGAACTCGCGCTGCGGGTCGAACGCGACGACCGTTCCGGGCGGTTGCGCGAATGAGCCTGGCGGCGACGTACGGCCGCCTGATCACTGCCGTCTCGCGCCCGCACCGGCAGCCGCCAGCTGACTGGTTGTACCCGTACAATTCCGGAAACCACATGGCGTTCGCGCGGATTGGAAGGTACCGGCGCGACACCGGCTGCAGGTCGAGTTTACAGCCGGTCGCGCGCACGACATCTTTCATGTCCCGCAGCTGTGCGGCGGAGGTGACGACTGGCAGTGAACACGAACGGCGTGCATGCGCCGACAGGCAGATTGATCGCGGCGTTCGCCGCCGTCTACATCATCTGGGGCTCCACCTACCTCGCCATCCGCTTCGCGATCGAGACGATGCCGCCGTTCATGATGGCGGGCATCCGGTTCCTGGTCGCCGGCGTGCTCATTCTCGGCTGGGCGAAGCTGCGCGGCATGGAACGGCCGACGCGCGACCAGTGGAAATCGGCGCTGCTGATCGGAACCCTGCTGCTGATGGGCGGCAACGGAGCGGTCGTGTACGCGGAACAGACTGTACCATCCGGCATTGCCGCGCTGTTGGTGGCGGTGACACCCTGCTGGATGGTGCTGATCGACTGGCTGCGGCCGGGCGGTCCGCGGCCCACACTCGCCATCGTCTTCGGGCTGCTGCTCGGCCTGGGCGGTGTCGCGCTGCTGCTCGGACCGGAATCGCTGCTGGGCGGCGGTCGCGTCGATCCGCTCGGCACGCTCGTGCTGATGGTGGGCTGCCTGTGCTGGTCGAGCGGTTCGATCTATTCGCGGCACGCGAATGTGCCGCGCTCACCCATGGTCGGGACGGGAATGCAGATGGTGTGTGGTGGCAGTGTGCTCGTGCTGGCCAGCGCGCTGACTGGCGAGTTCGCACGGGTCGATCCGGCCGCGTTCTCCGTGAAGTCCGTGCTCGCGTTCCTGTACCTGATCGTGTTCGGCGCGATCATCGGGTACTCCGCCTACATCTGGCTGCTGCGCGCTTCGACGCCGGCACGCGTTTCGACGTACGCGTACGTGAATCCGGTCGTCGCCGTGCTGCTCGGCTGGCTGCTCGCGGGTGAGGCCCTGACACTGCGCATGCTGATCGCCGCACTCGTGATCCTGGGCGCCGTCGCACTCATCACGTTGTCGCGCCAGCGTACGCGGGCTCCGGGTACCGCATCCAGAGCTTCGCCGGCCACCGGCAGCGGCGTTCGCATGGCCGCGGAGGAAGCGTGATCCGTTATCGCGAGTGGCTGCCACGCGCAGCGCTGCGTCACGCCATCGAGTGTATCTGGACGCTGCGCGGCGCCCGGCCGCACGATGCGCCGCCCGACCGGATCCTGCCCGACGGCTGCATGGAGCTGGTGATCAATGCGGGCGACGCGTTTCACCGCTTTCACGACGATGACTCGATCGAGCGCCAGCCGCGGCTCATGCTGGTGGGCCAGCTGACGCGACCGGTGGTCGTGCGGCCCGGTGCTCACATCGACCTCATCGGGATCCGCTTCCAGCCGGCAGGTGCGCGGCCGTTCTTCGACGTCCCCGCCCGCGAACTGGCCGGCCGTACACTCGTGCTGTCCGACGTGTCGGCTGCATTCGCCGTCGACATCGAAGCGTGCCTTGCATACACGACGTCCAGCGCGGATCGCGTGCAGCGCATCGAGCATGTCCTCGAACGTCGCCTGCGCCGCGCCGCCAGGGATGACGACGTTGCCGTGCGCAACGCGGTGAGCGTCATCCTCGAACGTGGTGGCAACCTGCACATCGATCGACTCGCCACCACGCTCGGTCTCAGCGAGCGCGCACTGCAGCGTCGCTTCGATGCATGGGTGGGCCTGAAGCCCAAGACGCTCGCCCGCATTGCCCGGTTCCAGCACGTTTTTCGCGCGCTCGAGCACGGCGGCGATGCATGGGCCGCCGTCGCCGTCCGCTGCGGCTACTACGACCAGTCGCACCTGCTGCGCGACTTCCGCGACTTCGCCGGTGAATCTCCGGCTGCCCTCTTCGCCCGCGAGATACCCATCACCCGCGTGTTCACGCGCGCCCGGCGCCTGTCCGAGTCGCCCTGACACGGGGTACATCCGAGCGGCGTTTCCGGGGCTGGTTTCCGGGAAACTGGCAAGGGTGTGTAACCGTGGGCCCGGTCGTTCCGGCCGGCGCAACGCTGGCAGCAAGGCGGTCAGGCCTTGCGCCAGATGCGTCGTCCGAGCACGAAGCAGACAGCGAGGGCGATGCCGATCCACAGGAAACCCCAGACCATGGTGGGCACGTGGGTCAGCTCGGCGAGCATGGCGGCGTCCGACCGGATGCCGGGACGATCGATGACATCGCTCTTGATGTCGAGAATCGCATAGAGGCAGCTGGTCAGACCGAGCACGGTGAGTATGCCGCGATTCCACGGCGGCGTCAGGCTGCGTGCAGCGCCGATGAGTGCCGCGCCTGCGGCCGCACCGAAGACCAGCCCGAAGACGTTGCGCACGTAGAGCACGGTGACGACGGCGATGATCGTGCCGATCGTGAAGAGCGTGACGCGATGGCGTTTCGCTGCTCCATTGGCGATGAGCAGGAGCAGTGCGCCCCAGACAAGGCTGCCGAGGTAGCCGGCGGAGAGCGTGAGGAACGCGTTGCCACCGGGACAGAAACAGTAGCCGCCTTCGTTCCATTCGATGCCGATGCGCTGGATCGAGCCGCCGGTCGCGATTGCGGCGAGGCCGTGACTGATCTCGTGCAGCAGAACGACGAACACCTTGAGGGGAAAGACGACGGGCGTTCCCCAGAGCAACCAGAGTGCGATAAAGTAGGCTGCGAAGCCGGCGAGGAAACGCAGCCGCCGTCTGGTCGCGGCATCCATTCCCTCGGTCTGCCCCTTGCCCGGGCTGCGTGCGGATCTGGGCATTCGCGTGCGCATCGATGTGGCCCTACGTCCACCCGTGGTCCCGCGTTTCACGGTCGTGACCAGCCGGCATCCGGGCGGCACAGCAGTACGGGCAGTCGCGCCGATGACATGACGGCGGCAGGCACGACGCCGAGGTCCGGGCGCGCCGTGGAACCTGCGCTGTGAGTCGTCATCGCAATGATGTCGGCATCCTCCTCACTGGCCGCGCGCAGGATGGCGCCGGCGATGTCGTCGGACCGGACCAGTCTGCGGTTGGCCGGTACACCGTCGATCGTGAGACGCTCGCTCAGGGCATCCAGATAGTTCGCCATTTCGCGCTCGCGCGGTGACGGTCCGATCGGTGTCACGTTACCCGCGCGGGCCGACACGGGATCCAGTTCCCTGACGACTGCAACGAGCGTGAGCCGTGCGCCGAACGCGCGGGCCAGGTCCGTCGCCTGCGGCAGCACGGATTCGGCCGGCTCGCTGCCATCCAGCGTGACCATGATGTTGGCGACTTCGATGTCCAGGATGGGCCCGTCATCACCACGCGCGATGCCCCAGCCCGGGACGGCCGGACCTGCAATGATCAGCGGCGTTCGCGAGTCGCGTACGATGGCAAGGGCGACACCGCCCATGAGCGCGCCTCGCGGACCGCCACTGCCGTGCGTCGTCATGACGACGAGCCCGATGTCGCGCCGGGACAGGTCGCGCAGCAGCGTCTCGATCACATCACCACGCACGATGTCGGCCGTAGCCAGGCCGGCTGCGCTCAGGCGCAACCGGTCCAGCATACCGGACATGTACATTTCGGCTTCATCCATGGTATCGAACTCGTAGCGGTAGGCATCGCTGCGCGGAGCGCGCGCGCGCAGCTCGTACACAGGCAGGTGCACATGCACGAGATGGAGCCGCGCATCGGCGCGGGCAGCCACGGCGAGAGCGAGGGGCACGGCCCGTTCGGCCGTCTCGGAACCGTCGAGAAGTACGAGAATCGTCCCCTGCATCGCACCACCTCCCCGGGCACCACTCGCCTTGCGCACAACGTCGCTCCCGAATGCTAATCGCGCGGGGCCACCCGATGCCAGCGACGCGCCTGGCTCTGCCCTGTTGCGCGGGCGCGGCCATGCGTCAGATTCCCCGCGGGTTCCGCCGATTCCGCCGGGACGACTTCGGTGTCGCACCCGGCCACTGGATCGCGCCATGGTGTTCAACCGCTTCACCGACCGACGGGATGCCGGCCGACGGCTGGCCGCAAAGCTGGAGGCGTGGGCGAACCGGCCCGATGTCGTCGTGCTCGCGCTGCCGCGTGGTGGTGTCCCGGTCGCCTTCGAGGTCGCTCGTTCTCTCGCAGCGCCGCTCGATGTCTGTGTGGTACGCAAACTCGGGGTTCCCGGCCAGGAGGAGCTGGCCATGGGCGCCATCGCGAGCGGCGGCACGCGCGTGATCAACCAGGACATCGTCGCCGTCCTGAACCTCGACGCGGACACGGTCGAGCACGTGACGCGGCGCGAGACGCTCGAGCTGGAACGCCGTGAAGCAACGTATCGCGGATCGCGCGCCGCACTGCCCATCGCGGACCGGACCGTCATTCTCGTGGATGATGGGATGGCGACGGGTTCCAGTGTGCTGGCCGCCGTGCTGGCGCTGCGACACCGTGCGCCGGACCGCATCATCGTCGCCGTGCCCGTGGCCGCTCGTTCCGTTGCGGATCGGTTGCGCGAGGTCGCGGACGCCGTCATCTGCGTGCTCGAACCGGACGCGCTCGATGGCGTCAGCATGTGGTACATCGATTTCGATCAGACGCGCGACGACGAAGTGCGCAATCTGCTCGGCGCAGCGCAGCCCGCGGTTGCCGCCGCAGCCGGCGCGGCTCAACAGCCGGCGACCGGGCAGCTCGTCACACTCGATGCCGATGGCGTGCCGCTGCTCGCGGACCTCGTCGTGCCAGTGTCCGCCAGCGGGTTGGTGATTTTCGTGCACGGCAGCGGCAGCAGCCGGCGCAGCACCCGCAATCGACACGTCGCTGCAACACTGCAGCGTGCCGGTCTCGCCACGCTGCTGCTCGATCTGCTGACTGCCGACGAAGACCAGATCGACCAGCGCACCCGTCACCTGCGGTTCGACATCGGATTGCTGACCGGTCGTGTCGTCGCCGTCATCGATCGGGCGGCGGATGATCACCGGCTGCGCGCGCTGCCGATCGGCCTGTTCGGCGCCAGCACGGGCGCAGCCGCTGCACTGTTCGCCGCGGCACGACGACCGGCCCGTGTCCGCGCCGTCGTCTCGCGCGGCGGCCGCCCGGATCTCGCGGGCAGTGCACTGCCGCTCGTGCGTGCACCCACGCTGCTCATCGTCGGCGGCCGCGATTACGATGTACTCGAGCTGAACCGCAGTGCGCTCGCGGCACTGGCAACCGAAAAACGCCTCGAGATCGTACCGGAAGCGACGCACCTGTTCGAAGAGCCCGGCGCACTCGAGCGCGTGGCACGGCTCGCGACCGACTGGTTCGTGCGTCATCTGAAACCGGACGCGACACACGGTTCGACGCAATCGGAGGGACAATGAAACGGAGTGTGCTGTTCCTGCTCGTCACGGCGTGTGCCGCCGGCTCGAGCGAGACGCCCGTGCAGAGGCGAGGGCTCGCTCCGGGCGACCACACACTGCGACTCCGTCATGGCGGCATCCTGCGCGAGTGGATCGTGCACGTACCACCCGCCGGCGCGCGCGCTGAGCCGCTGCCCGTCATGCTCGCATTCCACGGCGGTGGTGGAAACGCGGCCGGCTTCAGGGACTACGCCGGCCTCGATGACGTGGCCGATTCGGCGAGTTTCCTCGTCGTCTATCCGGACGGGACCGGGCCGTTGCGCGGCCGTCTGCTCAGCTGGAACGCGGGCGGCTGCTGCGGCCCCGCCATGCAGCGCAATGTCGACGACGTCGGCTTCGTCATCGCGCTGCTCGCCGACCTCGCCCGGCGCACACCGGTTGATCAGCGCCGTGTGTACGCGACCGGTCACTCCAACGGCAGCATGATGGCGTACCGGCTGGCGGCGGAGCAGGCCGACCGGATCGCCGCGATCGTCGCCGTGGCCGGCGCAATGAAGCTCGATCGCTTCGCACCCTCGCGCGCCGTACCGCTGCTGCACATCCACAGTGTCGATGATCCGCGCGCACTGTATGAAGGTGGTATCGGTCCGCCCTTCCCCGGTACGGACAGCCGCGTCGACCATGAGCCCGTGCAGGACGGCCTCGACCAGTGGATCCGCAACAACCGCTGCAGTGCCAGACCCACCGAGCTCGAGACGCGACGGGGCCGGCCGGGTGCGCGCGATGCATCACACACCGCCGTGAAACTGACATGGACTCCCTGCGCGAGCGGCGTCGACGTCGTACACTGGCGACTGACCGTGGCCGGCCATGGCTGGCCGGGCGCCCCGACGTCCGGCGCGCCCGAAACGATCATCGGTCCGGCGACCACGGTCGTGCATGCCGCGCGCGAAGCATGGGCGTTCGCTTCGCGTCATGCGCTGCGTTGATCGTGACGGATCCGTGACGCCCGAGCGTGCGAGGCGGGTCGATCCGGCGGTGTTCAGTCGATCTCGAGGCGCGGTGTACGATCGGTCAGACGAGGAATCACATCGCGGCGTACGAAAAGACGGACCGGCGGATTTACCCAGTTGACCGGTCGCGGCTCCAGCAGCACGGGGCCCTGCAGTGCCAGCCACGGTTCGTACTCCCAGGCGCCCGATCGCAGTTCCGCCCAACGCTCGTCGGGCAGACTCCACTCATGATCCGTCTCGAACACCTGCTGCGGGATGACGACGATGAATTCCGGCCGGCCCGAGCCGTCCGCGCGATTCACTTCGTACGGACCGGGTTCCGTGATGATGCCGCCTGGCAGTGCGGGCAGCTTCAACGCCGCGCCGTAGTAGCCGATGCGATCGCCCGGCTGCACGTTCTCGCGCAGCCAGGTCTCCAGCGCGTAACGCGAATCGTAACGCATCTGATACGTCAGGTCGATCGCACGCAGCAGTGACCACGCCGCAATCGCGACGACCAACCCGGCAGCCAGCACACGACCGTAGCGCACGCGCACCAGTCGCACGGCCAGCGCTGCGACACCGGCCGCTGCGAACAGGGCGAGCACGTACGCGGCCGGCAGCACGAAACGGATGCGAATGAAGCGGACCGGCAGGATGACGCCGAGCAGGACAGCAAGCAGCGGCAGAGCGAACAGCAATGTTCGCGGAGAGCGGCGAGCGGCGACGACCAGGCCGGCCACCGCGGCCAGAGTCATGGGCAGCCCGAGCGAATGAGCCAGCAGATCGGCGTACGTACCGATCAGCTGCAGATACCCCGCGATCGTGGCCGGCGTGCTGTAGTAGGACTGACCGCTGGTGCCGCCCGGGTGGAACAGGATGAACTCGACATGATCCAGAAATGCGTGCGGATGCAGGATCAGCCCGCTGGCCGCGAGATAGACGGCCACAGCGGTTGCCAGGCCGGCGAGCGGAGCGCGCAATGCCCGTGTCCGGACGGCACCGCGGCGAAACTCATCACGCAGATGGAGCACCACAATGGCGATGCCGAGCGCGAGGAAGATGGCGTAGTTCTGGTCCTTGGTCGCAATGGCTGCCGCAGCGAACACACCGAGCCACACAGCGCGTTTCGTCGTGAGACCTTCCTTCAGGCTGGTGGCGAACACCATGAGCGCGAGGGCCGTCCAGAACAGGGCACCGGCATCGACGTTGCTCGTGCGTGCATAGAACGCGAACGGCAGTACGAGCAGCGCGAACAGACCGGCGAGCGTGCCCGTGCCTGCGTTCCACAACCGTTTCGCGGTGTGGAACGCGATGACCGGTACGGCGGACATCAGCAGCAGACTCGAGATGCGTGCGGCCAGCGTCATGCCTGCGAGTGCAGCGACCGGGTCGGTGAGGCCGTACGGGTACCCGGTCGTGAAGCCGGTGAGTCCACCGGTCAGTCGCAGCCAGGCCAGGTACGGCGCGATGAAGATGGTCTGAATGACGTAGGGCAGCAGCGGATAGCGCGGATCGAACGCGGCGCCACCATGCAGCACGACATGATAGACCTGGGCGAGCGGACCGAGCGGTGCCAGCTCGTCACTGCCCCAGGGAAAGATGCGATCGGGCGATGTCGCGTGCGGCAGTCCCCACAGGATGCCGGGCGCAAAGAGCACGAGAGCGCACAGCCCGAGCAGCAGTGGCGTGCGCCCGCCTGGCATCATCGGTGCGCGGCGCGCGCGCGGCCCGTTCGGTCGCTCGTTCAATCCAGGGTCCCGGGGTTGCGGCCGGTCATCGCGGGAACCTACCGTTGCCACTGGCGGATTCCCGGTGCGGGCAATGTCTGCTGCGGCGGTCGCGTGTCAAGGTCGACCGCCCGCCTTTGCTCGCGCGATACTCCTGCGGAGCACGCTCATGCCATCGACGCACTCCCGTCATCGCCCGGTACTTGTGACTGTCGTTTGCCTGGCCGCCGCGTGCGAGCCGCCGCCGCCGTCCCCGCCTCTCGATCCCGCGCAGCATGCTGCCGCCGTCGAAGCGTGGCGTGACGGCCGCCTGGAAAACCTGACGCGCCCCGATGGATGGCTCGCTCTCGTCGCGCTGCACTGGCTGGATGAAGGAATGACGACGTTCGGCGCCGATTCCGGCAGCGACCTCGTCTACGCCGGCGCCGGCCTGCCCGCGCGCATTGGCACATTCACGCGGACCGGCCGCTCAGTGCGCTTCGACGCGGCGCCGGGTGTGCGCGTCACGGCGGCCGACTCGCCTGTCACATCGATCATGCTGCGCACCGATTCCGCCGGCGCCGGCATTGTGCTCGAGCACGCGACGCTGCAGTGGCTGGTGATCGCGCGCGATGGCCGGCTCGCCGTACGGGTACGCGATGCGGCCAGCCCGGTGCGCACGGAGTTCGCCGGCATCGCGATGTTTCCGGTCGACCCGGCATGGCACGTTCCCGCGCGCTTCATTCACCGCGATCCGCCGGACACCATCGAGGTGCCGAGCATACTCGGTACGATCAACGCCACTCCCTCGCCCGGCATTGTCGAATTCGAGCATGGCGGTCGTTCCTACCGGCTCGCCATGTGGAAGGACTCCGATGACCTCGCCAATTTCTTCACGGCGTTCGCCGACTCGACGAACGGCGCCACAACCTATGGCGGTGGCAGGTTCCTCTGGGTGAATGCGCCGGACGCGGACGGCCGCACGTTCGTCGACTTCAACCGGTCGTACAACCCGCCGTGCGTATTCACCGACTATGCGACGTGTCCGTTGCCGCCACGCCAGAACCGGCTGCCGTTCCCCATCGAGGCCGGTGAGAAGACGTGGAGCGGACACTGAGAGTGGAATCCGGCTGCCGGCGACGTCGACCGCCAGCGAAGCCTTGAACCGGTGGCGGGGCGCGTTTCAGCCGACCCGGGCGAGCAGCACCCAGCCGAGCAGGATGACGAATATCATGCTGAGGCCGAGTCCGAGCCAGGGCAGGACACGGCGTGCGATCGAGCGATCATAGTGAGGATCACTGGCCGACCTGCGCACGCGGCCTTCGTGGATGTCGAACGCCCAGGCGAGCGCGAGCGCCAGCGGGAATCCGGTCAGGACCAGGATCACGAATGCACGTTCCGCCGACTGGGTGAGCGGGAAGTTGTTGCGGATCGGCTCCAGCAACCCCAATGAAGCGAGTGTGAACACGGTGTAAGCGGCGCCCACTTTCCAGACGCGCCGCCGCTTCATCTCACCCATGAACATGCCCAGCACACCGTCGCCGCGCCCACCGTCGAGCGCTCCGCGGGCGAGAGTCGGCGCGATCTCGGCTGCGCGCGGCCGGTGATTGGGATTGCGTTCGAGGCAGCGTTCCAGCACGACTGCGAGTGATGGAGCGACATCCGGTCGCAGTTCGCGCAACCGCCGAGGCTTCTCGTGGAGGTGTGCGATCAGCGCTTCCGCGCGTGTGCCGCCCGGATACGGTCCTTCACCCGTCAGCAGCACGTACCCGAGG
>Ga0302046_10004421_pt1 | contig 12515 bp, 13 predicted proteins | sample RVTome_11_FD_200261 | JGI IMG/M metagenome (GOLD analysis project Ga0302046, IMG submission 200261) | Soil microbial communities from uranium-contaminated site in the Upper Colorado River Basin, Wyoming, United States - RVT147D111 (version 2) ...
CGGTCTGCGCGGGCTTCGACCTGCTGCCGGCCGGCTACTCGGCGCGCCTGGCGCTGCGCCAGCGTGGCATCGACTCATAGGCTCTACGATCAGCGGTGACGATCGCTCGCCGGTGCGGTTTTGGGACGTCAAAACTCTTGAGCGCCACCCCGGGTCCGCGTTAGGGTTCGGGCCGTGCCCAGCGATCCCCGTCAGCGCCGGCTGTTCGAGGACGATCCGCCGCCGCGGCGTACGCGTCGGCGCTCGAAACCGGCTGCGCCGCGGGCGAAATCGGCGCACACGGGGCAGGAGCGAGGGTCTCCGCCCCGCCGGGGCCGGCAGTCGGCGGCTCCGCCGGGGCCCAAGACGAGGGCGCAGAAGCCGGCTGCGCCGCCGCACGGGAGGAAGCCCGCCCGCCGGGCCGCACTCGCCACCCCGTCGCGCTGTCAGGTGCCCGCGGGGCTGGTCGTGCGGCTGGCCGCCCGCCGGCCCGATCTCCGGCGCTTCGTCACCGCACTCGAGCGTCATCTGCCGGCACGCCTCGACCAGGTCACCCTGACCGACAACCGCAGCCGCTTCCTCTCGGCGCGGCCGGCCGGGCGCAAGCCGCTGTTCGGCCGGGCGCCGCTCGCGCTGCGCCTGCATTGGGGGTTCGCGCTGGCGCCGGAGAAGGTACTGGCGGAGGTCGGCGCCTTCCTCGGCCAGCGCGGCGACCGCCAGCGGCGCGCGCTGGAGGTGCTCCGCAACTACTTCGAGCGCTGCCAGCCGCCGGGCGAACGCCGGCGGGCGCGGCGGCGGCTGGTGCTGCAGCCGCGAGGCGAGCACCACGACCTCGCCGCCCTGCGCGACGAGGTCAACCGCCGCTACTTCGGCGGCCGGCTCGACGTGCCGATCACCTGGGGCAAGGAGCCGGGCCGCTACCGGCTCAGCTCGATCCACCTCGGCACCTACGACTTCGAGGGCAAGGTGATCCGCATCCATCGACGCCTCGATCACCCGCGAGTGCCGCGCCTGGTGGTCGCCTCGGTGGTCCACCACGAGATGCTCCACGCGGCGATGCCGGCGACCACGGTCGGCGGCCGGCGGCGGCTCCACCCGCCGGAGTTCCGGCGCCGCGAGCAGGCGTTCACGCGGCACCGCGAGGCGCAGGCGTGGATCCACTCGCACCTGCGCTGGCTGCTGCGCGGCAGCGACCGGTAGACTGCGCGCCCGGAGGGTCGCGCGGCCGGCCCGCGCCGGCTCCCGATCCCGCGAGCCGAACCGAGGAAGGACGACCAGATGCAGCCTCACCGCCCCGACGCCGAACGCCGCCCCGCCCCCCGCGCCCTCTCCGCGGTCGCCGTTCTCGCCCTCGTCGCCGTCATCGCCCTCGCCGCCGGCTGCGGCGGCGGCGAGCCGATGGAGGAGTCCGAGGCCGCGGGCATGGCCGATGCCGGCGGCGCGGACGCCGGTACCGCCGCCGGCGCCGCCGCTCCTCCCGCGGTGCGCGGTCCCGCCGGTCCGTCCTCCGGCGCGCCGCCGGCCGACGCCCCGATCGGTCCGCTGACCTCGCGCGGTGCGCCGGCCGCGGCCCCGGCGATCCCGCCGTTCGCGCAGGGCGGCGGCGCCGGCGCCGGCGGCTTCGAGGGCCGGCTGGTCTGGGATCTGCCCGCGGCGTGGACCGCGGTGCCGCCGGCCAGCTCGATGCGCATGGCCCAGGCCTCGATCCCCGGACCGGGCGGACCGGCCGAGATGGTGCTCTTCTACTTCGGCGCCGGCGGCGGCGGCGGCGTCGAGGCCAACGTCGAGCGCTGGGTCGGCCAGGTCGACGTCGAGGGCGAGCCCGAGCGCGGCGTCTTCGAGGCCGGCACCCCGGGAGAGGACGGCGTGCGCGTGACCTGGGTCGATGCCGCCGGCACGCTCCAACCCTCCGGGATGGGCATGGGGCCGGCCGAGCCGCAGCCCGGCTCGCGCCTGCTCGGCGCGGTGGTCGAGGGACCGGGCGGCCCGTGGTTCTTCAAAACGACCGGCCCGGACGAGACCGTCGCCGCGGCGCGCGCCGACTTCCTGGCGATGCTGCGCGCGGCGCGGGTCGAGTAGCGGCGAGGTCGAGCGGTCGCCGGTCGCCGCCGCCGCCAGTGGACCCTTTGGAGGCTCCCGTCGAAAACCCGGTGAGGCGCGACCACCGTTTCGAGGGCGGCGCGGGCCCGGCGCCGGTCTGGGGCGGCGTTCTGATCGGCGGCGGCGGGCGGCGGATGGGTGCTCCCAAGCACCTGCTGCGCCACCGCGGCGCTACCCTCGCCGAGTGGGCGGTGGCGGCGCTGGCGCCGCACGCCGAGGGCGTCGTCCTGCTCGGCGCCGGCGCGGTGCCGGAGTCGCTCGCCGCACTGCCCCGGCTCGCCGATGCGGCGCTGACCCTGTCGATCGACGACGGCTCGGAGCGCCGACGGCGGTCTCGGCATGACGGCGCCGGCGGCGGGACCGCCGCCGCCGAAGCCTCCGCCGAGGTCGTGGATCGCGCGCCCTCCGGCCCGCTTGCCGGCATGCTCGCGGCGGTGCGCTGGCGGCCCGAGGCGGCGTGGCTGTTCGCGCCCTGCGACCTGCCCGAGATCGCGCCCGCCGCGGTCGCCTGGCTGCTCGGAGAGCGCCGCCCCGGGCGCTGGGCGGTGCTGCCGCGGGTCGCCCCCGGCGCGCCGGTCGAGCCGCTGTTCGCGCTCTACGAGCCGCCGGCGCACCGCCTGCTCGAGGAGCTGGCCCGTTCGCCGCCGCCCGGCCGCGCGCCGCGCCGGCTCGCCGCCCACCCCCGGGTCTCGGTGGTCACGGTGCCGCCGGCCCTGGCGCGCTGCTGGGCCGGCGCCAACACCCCCGCCGAGCTGGCGGCGCTGCGCCGGCCGGGCGGCGGCGAACGCGGCGGACGCGGCGGCTGAGGGCCCGAACGCTCGAACCCGGCAGCCGCCCGCGGGTTACCATGTCCATGGCGTCCGCCGTCCCGGGCTCGTCGCTGGTCCGGGCCGTCCGCGCGGCTCGCTGGGGCGGCTACACTCGTTCGGAGCAGGAGCCGACGATGATCCCGACCGTCGCCCGTCCCGCCGTCCCCGTCGCCGCCTCGGACGTCTCCGCTCCGGCCGTGGTGTCCCGGGTCTGCCGCGTCCTCGCCGCGCCCGCCCTCGCCGTGGTGTTCCTCGCCGCGCCCGCCGCCCCGGCGCTCCCGCAGCAGGACGGCGAAGGCGAGCCGCGCCGGCCGCCGGAGCACGTCTTCGGCGACCGGATCGGCGTCAACCGCCTGACTGTCGAGGTGCGGGTGGTCGACGGCCGCGGGCCGGTGACCGGACTGGGACCGGCGGACTTCCGGGTGGTCCTCAGCGGCCGCCCGGTCGAGGTCGAGGCGGCGGACTGGCGGGCGGCGGCCGCTCCGCCGGAGCCGCCTCCGCTTCCGCCCGCCGGCAGCGAGCCCGGCGCCTCCCCGGCCGAGGGCCGCCCGCCGGCCGAGGGATCCGCCGGCACGCCGTCGCCGGCGCCGGCCCCGGGCGGACTGGTGGTGATCTTCCTCCAGAGCGCCGACTTCTACATGGAGACCTTCGCGAAGGGCCACATGCGGATGCTGCCGCAGCTCGAGCGCCTGATCGACGACCTGGGGCCGGGCGAGCAGGCGGCGGTGCTGCGCTACGGCAGCCGTCTCGAGCTGGAGCTGGACTTCACCGCCGACCGCGAGCGGCTGCGCGCCGCCGTGCGCCACGCCCTGTTCCGGATCGGGCGGCCGCCGCGGAAGGTGACCCGCGCCCAGCCGTCGCTGGCCGCCCACCTCGACCTCGAGGCGGCCCGCCGTGCCGCCACCCCGGCGCGGGGGCTGGCGGTCGCCGGCGAGGCGCTGGCGGCGATTCCGGGCGCCAAGTCGATGGTGTTCGTCGGCTGGGGGCTGCTCGACTCCCACCGCCGCACGGGTGTCCGTGTTGGGGGCGTCGGCGGCAGCGACGGCGACGACGCCCTCGCCGCGCTCGGCGCCGCACGCACCTCGGTGTTCGTCCTCGACATCACCTCGGCCGACGGGCACCTGCTCGAGGGCGGGCTGCGCACCATGGCGGACGTCACCGGCGGCACCTACGCCGGCACCTACCACTTCCCGAGCAGCGCCCGGCGGCAGCTCGAGCGCGCGCTCGCCGGGACCTACACGCTGGTCTTGCGGGTGTCGCGTCTCGGGCCGGGCTACTACCCGCTGCAGGTGCGGCTCGCTCCGGCGGCCGAGCGCCGGGGCCGCCGCGTCGTCGCGCCGTCCGGGGTGACGATCGCGTTCGAGTGAGCCGGCGGCGACCGGAGGGAGACCGAGGCGATCGGGGGAGACTTCAGTCGAGGTCGCAGAAGCCGCCGCCGCAGCCGGGGAGCTCGCAGCCGCCGGGCTCGCAGGCGCCCGCCGACCGCTCCTCGCCGCCGCCGCCGCCGGCCGCGAAGGTCGACAGCTCGCGGCGCGGCCGGCGCATCGAGCAGCGAGGGCAGGCGAGGCCGGCGCTGCCGGCGCCCATCTGCTGGAGGACCTCGAAACGGTGGCCGCACGAGCGGCAGCAGTACTCGTAGAGAGGCATCGTTTTTCTCCGGCGCGATTCTATGTGAAAGACTTCTCGGCCGGCGCCATCGCCGACGACGAGCAAACCCGCGAGGAGAACCGACCATGCGCACGACACTCCGCCCCCGCCCCCCCTGCCGGCTCGCCGCTCTCGCCGCCGGATCGCTGTTGTTCGGTCTCGCCGGCGCCGCCGGCGCCGACACTCTGCTGGTGCTCAAGGCGCACCAGGACGCGGTGGTGATCGCCGGCCAGCAGCAAGAGGCCCGCGACGCCACCGTCGAGATCTGGATCGGCGACGGCCAGATCAGCCGCAGCGACGACCAAGGCAAGTTCGTGATGCGCGAGGACGAGGTGGTGATCGTCAATCACGTCGCGCGCACCTACAGCGTCCTCGAGCTGCCGGTCGACCTCAAGAAGCTCCTGCCTCCCGGCATGGAGGAGCAGGCCGAGATGTGGAAGCTCGAGGCCGCGGTCACGCCGGGCGACGACCGGCGCGAGGTCGGCGAGTGGACCGCCCGCCGCTACGCGATCGAGGTGACCAACCCGATGGGGCTGGCGATCCGCACCGAGCTGTGGGCGTCGACCGAGGTGGACATCGACTTCGAGGCCTACCACCGGCTGGCGCGGCAGATGCTGGCGTTGCAGCCGGGCACCGCCGAGCTGGCCGCGGAGATGGCCAAGGTCGAGGGCTTCCCGGTGCTCCAGGAGACCACGGTCGACGTCGCCGGCAGCACGGTCATCACCCGCGAGGAGCTGATCTCGGTCGAGAAGAAGGCGCCGCCCGCCGACGCCTACGGCGTGCCCGAGGGCTACGCGAAGAGCGAGTCGCCGCTCCCCACCGCGCCTCCGGCCTGACGGGTCGCAGCGGGACGACGCGCGCCTTGAGGCGGGGAGGAGGCTGGGACGGCCCCGGCTCACCGCCGCTCCAGGTGCTGCCGCGAGTGGAAGTAGACCCTTGCACGTCGCCCGCGCGCTGAGGCCAGCGAGCGCACCGCCCACGACACGACTCGGCCGGCGCTCAGCCCGAGGAGCAGGTCGACCCCGAGCCGTGCGCCGAGAAGGTGCTGATGCAGGTTGACGAACCCTTCGCCCAGGACCACGACCCCGAACTGGCTCACGCTCCACGAGACCAGGAACAGACACCCCGTGTCCGCTCCGCTCCACTGGCGTCGTACCGAGCGCCAGACCAGGAAGAGCATGCTCGCAGCGAGCAGCAGATGCGACCAAAGAGGAAGGGGGTTGATCAGCCGGGACCGCCACGACGAGAACTGGGTTCGGGTCTGGTGGAAGCGGGCTCGCGGCCCGCTCTCGGTCCGGCTGTAGTTACCGCGCGGGTGCGTGCGCACCCGCGATAGATCGGCGTGAATCTCCTTCGCGGTGCGGGAGAAGGCTCGATAGTCGGTCAGGTAGAGTGCCGCGAGGCGGACACGTGAGAGTTCTCGGACATGCGGCATCACGGGCTCGATGACTTGGCGTGGAGCAGCGAAGTAGTCGCGCGGTTGCTGATCGAGGTGCGGCGGCGGAATCCCCAGGGCCTCCAGGGCCGTGGCCGGGTTGCTCGATACCCTAGCGATGCCTCCGAAAACCGCGTTGAAATTGTTGGCGTCAAGAAACCGCGGCGCCGCGCCGTAGAAGAAATGCACCGGAGCCACCGCGGCGATCACCGCCAGCGCCGCCAGGAAGAGGTATTCGCGCCGCCTAGGCCTCGACCGGCGCACGACGAACGTGAGGGCGGAGCACGCCAGGACAATCCCCGGAAACGTCGCATACTGCATCTTGGTGAAGCCCGCGAGGATCGCGGCGACGATCAGAGACGCTAGCGTGAGGGCAGCGTATCGCCCCCGACAAGATCCGGTCACTGGATCGAACGGGTCGAGGAGAAGGACGATCAACGTGGCCGTGAGGCCGACGATCAGCGCCGGATCGGCGTAGAGGCTATTGAAGAAGAGGAAGTAGCCCGGATCGTACAAGACCCAGGCGAGGATCAAGACGAGGAGCACATCGGCGCCGGCGATCAGCCCGACGAATAGGACGGCGAGGGTCGAGAGCCAGTAGATCAGCCCGAGTCGACGGAGATCGAACGTTCGATCGTCCCCGGCCGTCGCCCGAGTCAGCCAGGCGATTAGGGTCGGGCTGGTCAGCGAGCTGAGCGGTTCAGCTTCGCTCGTCTCGTAGCGGCAGACGACGTAGTAACCCTGCTTGGCCTGGGCTGGGACCTCGATGCCGGCCGGCCGCGCGACCCGCCAGTAGTCGAGATTGTCCGCCACGCCGACACACGGCTCGCGAAGTAGCGTCATGCCGGCTCGGCCCGCGAGCAGCAGGATCCCGGCCATCGCGAGAGACCACCCCACCCGGCACAGCACCGTCCCGATCATGAACGACGAGTCTACAGCGGTCCGGCCGGCACCCGGCCGGCGTGGATCGCCGCGACCTGCTCGGCGGGGAACGGCGGCGTGGTCACGTGCGACCGCTCCCGCTGGTGCGAGCGGAAGAAGTCGGCGACGTAGTTCATCCGCTCCTCGAGCCGCGCCAACCTCCACACCCAACCTCGCCGCCCTCGACGCTGACCCATGGGAGGGCTTTTTCACCTCCGCCAGTCGATCACCCGCGAGATGGAACGAGCCCTCGCCCTACGATCGTGAAGCCCCTCGGCGTGATCGGGCTGGACGCTCCGGCGGAGAGCGGAGACGCGGCGCCGCTCAGGGATACGGGTACGGAATGGGGCAGCCCGTGGTGTACTGATCGTCAAGCGCCTCGATGACCGAGAACCCGTTGGGGGTCGGAAGGCCCGTAGACCCGTCGATGAGGTCGTAGTGGTTGCCGCCGCCCGGGCCACTGTACGTCCACACGAACCACAGCGGCACCCCCCAGTTGAAGGCGTTGGCCGCGTGGTTCTGGAAGCATCCGGCGCGGTTGCCGTTGTTGACCGTGCAGCCCCACTCCCCGACGAAGATACGGTCCCGCGAAAAGCCGGTCACGGCCTCGATCGTGTTCAGCTTGGTCACGACATTGGCCGGGCTGGCCCAGGCCGAGTAGGAGACTAGGTCTGGTTGCGGGTTCATGAACGGGATGATCCGTTCGAGCACGCTCTGGGAGTTGTTGGGACTGTCGGGCACGTGCCGGACTTCGACCGCATGGTAGACCCGCAGCTTCTTGGATAGATTGGCGTTGCGCGCCGCCTGCACTCCGGCCTGCCTCTGCTCCAAGATCTGCCTGTAGAGGTTGACATTGGCCTGCGACGGCCACGTGCAGCCGTACAGGGCCCTGATCTGGTTGTCGGACTCCCAGCCGGTGAGGATTACGCGCTTGTTCTCATTGCCGTAGAGTTGGTAGAGCTGATTAGCGACCTGTCCGTATCAGGGAACCGTCGAGGACCAGGCGAGCGTGTCGCCGGTCTCGAAGCCGTCCTCGAAGATCGGCGGCGCGACGACCGCGTAGCCGCAGCCCTGGTAGATCGCGGCGATCTGGTCGACGTCGCCCGGGTCGTAGCCGAGGTCGATCGCCGCCTGGAGCACCGCCTGCGCCGCCGCGAGCTGGTTGGTGCCGCCGTTGGTCATCTTGATCCCCTCCCAGTGGGCGGTGACCGTGGCGTCGCGGCCGATCGCGTCCCACACCTGCATGTTGCACGACGACCAGAACTGCCCGTCGGTGTGGATCTGGCCGACCAGGTCGCCGGGGTAGGTGCGGGTGTCGGTCCAGTCGGTGACCCGGCCGGACCAGAATGGGTTGTGGCCGTCCCAACTGAACACCCACTGGTGCTGGGGGTCGGCGGGCGTCCAGTGGCCGAAGCTGCGGCTGTACTCGGCGGCGGCGAAGTCGCCGATCCCCTCGGAGAGCCCCTCGACCTGGGACAGCCCGCCGCCGGTCGCCCAGTCGTGGACGCCGTGGCCCAGCTCGTGGATGACGACGTCGGCGTCCTCGGCGTCGTCGACCCCGCCCTCGCCGAACTGCAGCCGGCCGGTGCCCGAGCTGTAGGACGAGTTGTCGGCGCCGTTGAAGCCGTGGGGGTCGTACTGCACGCCTCCCGGGTACTGGTGCGGCTCGATCGCCAGGCTGAGGGTGTCGTTGAGATACCGCATGTAGGTGTCGATGTGGTAGTAGACGTTGGCCGCCTCGAAGTCGTCCGGCGAGCGGGTGAAGGTCCATGCCGAGGACACCTGGGAGAAGCAGCCGTCGAACGGGTTGGCCCAGTCGACGCACTCGGCCCACGGCCCGACCAGGCTGAAGGTGCCGGCGTTCTCGGTGATGTCGAGCAGAGCGCGGGGGAAGACCTCGGCGTCCAGCTCGGCGGTGTCGGCGTCGGCGCCGTCGACGTAGCCCGCGTCTCCGTAGGTCGCTCCCGCCGACGATAGCGGGTCGGGATCGAACACCGTGGCGGTGCCGTCGACGGTGGTGCCGTAGTAGGCGCGATCCTCGGCGCCGAACAGCTCGCCGGTCACCGCGTCGACCATCACCCGCCACTCCCCCTGCGGCGCCAGCCGGGCGACGACGTCGACCTGCCAGGCCAGCCGCGCGCCGGTCGTGCCGGGGAGGGCGCCGGGGAAGACGACCAGCCCGATCCGCTCCCACGCGACGCCGCCCGAGACCGCCAGGTGGTCGAGCGCGATCGCCCGCGCCGCGGCGGCGGGGAGCGCCGGCGCGCCGGCAGGATCCAGCCCCGGCCGGTAGCCGCTCACCACGTGGGTCACCCGGCCCTCGCGGTCGAGCTTGACCGCCAGGTCGGGGCCATAGACCGGGATCCCCCCGACCTGCTGGCGGAAGCGCACGACGGTGCCCGACGGCCCGGTGCGCACCGCGGTGAGCGCGAGATCGGAGAGGTCGGGGTCGAGCCCGAGCGGCGCCGCGGCGTGGCGGAGGTACTGGCGCGCCATCTCCTCGGGGGTCGACGGATCCGCCTGGAAGCCGGGCCGGTAGAGGGCGACCGGCCGGCCGGTCGCGGCGTCGACGGCGCGCTCGCCCTCGAAGCGGACCGGCGCGGTCGCGTCGAAGGCGATCTCGAGCGTCGACGGGGGGCGCGGCTTGGCGGCCTCGGCGGCGGGACCGGCGGCGAGCGCGGCGAGGGCGAGGACGGCGGCGGCGGCGAACGGACGCGGTCGGGCGGCGGCGCTCATCGGATGGACTCTCCTTGCGGTCTTGGGACCGAAAGGCCCCGGAAAACTGGCGGAAGTGGCGGGGAGTATAGAGCAACCGTCGCCGGTGCGCGAGGCCGCTGGCAGCGTGCTTGCACTCCCCGCCTTCCGGAGCCGCGCGGCGCCCCGGAGGCGCCCTGTCGGCCCCGGAGGTTCTTTCTGGAGACCGCGTGATGAACCGTCCAAGAGCCCGGCTCGGAGCCCTCGCGCGCACGGCCGCCGCGGCGCTCGCCACCGCTGCCGTGCTGGCGCTCGCCGCCAACTGCGCCTCGACCGGCGTCAACCGCGGCGACGTCAACCTGGTGTCGCTCGAGGAGGAGTGGCAGCTCGGCCGGCAGCTCGAGCGCGACCTCGCCGGGCGGCTCCGTCTGGTCGACGAACGCGCGCTCGCCGGCTACGTCTCGCGGATGGGGCAGAGCATCGTCAGCCAGACCGAGCTGGCCGAGGCGCCCTGGGAGTTCCACGTCGTCGCCGACCCCCAGGTCAACGCCTTCAACGTCCCGGGCGGCCACGTCTACGTCAACACCGGCCTGGTCGCGGCCGCCGACAACGCCTCCGAGCTGGCGGCGGTGATCGCCCACGAGGTCGCCCACGGCGTCGCCCGCCACGGCACCGAGCAGCTCACCCGCGGCTACGGGCTCAACCTGCTCGCCGGCGTGCTGCTCGGCGAGGACCCGGCGACCTACGAGCGCATCCTCGCCCAGCTCGCCGGCGCCGGCACCATTGCCCGCTTCTCGCGCGACGCCGAGACCGAGGCCGACGACCTCGGCTACGCCTACATGGTGCGCGCCGGCTACCACCCGCAGGGGATGCAGACCATGTTCGAGGAGCTGCTCCGCCGCCGCCGCAGCTCCCCGGGCGCAGTCGAGCGGTTCTTCGCCACCCACCCGCTGACCGAGGACCGCATCGACCGGGTCCGCCGGCGGATCGCCCAGCAGCCGCCAGGCGGCGGCCTGCGCACGAACGATCCGGGCTTCGCGCAGGCGCAGCGGGCGGCTCGCTGACCGGCGGGGGTTCGCCCTGTGGCAAGATCGGGGCGATGGCCGAACCGCCGCGCATCCTGCCGATCTTCCCGCTCACCGGAGTCGTGCTGCTGCCGCTGAACTGGCTGCCGCTGCACGTCTTCGAGCCGCGTTACCGAGCGCTGGTCGAGGACGCGATGGCGGGCGAGGGCTTCATCGGCATGATTCAGCCGCTGGTGCCGCAGGACGACAACTCGCCCGACCCCGACGCCGATCCGGGCGACGGACCGGTGGTCTACCCGGTGGGCTGCGCCGGCCGCATCGAGCGCTGCGAGCGGCGGCCCGACGGGCGCTTCCTGATCCTGCTGCGCGGGGTCCGCCGCTTCCGCGTCCGCGAGGAGCTGGCGCCGCGCCGCGGCTACCGCCGGGTCGAGGCCGACTACGGCGACTTCGCCGCCGACCTCGCCGAGGCCGACGCCGAGGTCGACCCCGCCCCCGCGCTGGCCGCCGCCCGCGCGCTCGGCCGGGCGCGCGGCTTCGAGCTCGACGTCGACAAGCTCGCCGGCCTGCCCGGCTCCTCCCTGGTCAACGGCCTCGCCGCCGCCATGCCGCTGTCGCCGGCCGAAAAGCAGGCCCTGCTCGAGGCCCCCGACCCCCCGGCTCGCCAGGAGCTGCTCACCGCCCTGCTCGAGATGAACGCCGGCACCGCCGCCGCCCACTCCTCCGACGGCGAAGACGACCACCCGCCGCTCGTGAACTGACTCGTAGGTGGCAGCAGGACGACGCGCGGCCTAAAGCCGCGTGTGCGGGGCCGAAGGCCCCGGACTCGGGGGAGGGGCCCCCGCAGGACCGCGCTCCTGCGGGGAGGGGGGCTGGAACAGCCCCCCTGGAGAAGCCAGTGAGCTAGAACCAGCGGTCGGTTGCGCGCAACCGACCGCTGGTTCTAGCGAACGCGACGTCGCAGAGGCCGAGGGCGCCGTCGTAGGGGCGGCGGAGGAACCAGGGGAAGTCGTAGGGGAGGTAGCCGCGCTCGGCCATGAAGGCGATCAGCTCGGCGAGGGTCGGCTGACCGGGGCGGTAGCGGAAGAGCGCGGCCTCGATCACGAACAGCTCGGCGGTGCCGAGGAGCGTCGAGGCGCCGGCGAGCGCGTCCAGCTCGTTGCCCTCGACGTCGAGCTTGACCAGGCCGGGGAGCGGCCGCGCGCCGCCGGCGTAGAGCGAGTCGAGGGTGACCACCGGCACCGTGCGCGCCTCGAGCCCGGCCGCCGCGGCGCCGGCGGCGCCGGGCAGGAGCGACGAGCCGCCGCCCTCGGGATCGACCGCCAGCGCCCGCTCGCCGGGCGCCGAGCCGGCCGCCGCCGTCACCCGCTCGGCGCCCAGGGTCTCGGCGCAGAAGCGCTCCAGCTCGGGCGCGTGTTCGCGCAGCGGCTCGACCAGGACGAAGCGGGCACCGGGAAAGACCGCGCGCGCCATCCGGCTCCAGGCGCCGCGGTGCGCGCCGACGTCGAGCACCGCGCCGGGGTCGAAGCCGCGCGCCGCCAGCCCCTCGAGAAAGGCGCGGGTGTCCCCGACCGATCGCCGCTGCGCCGGCGCCAGCGAGCGGTCGACGCGCCCGACGGCGAGGCCGGCGCGCGCCAGCGCCGCGCGCGCCAGGCGCTTGAGCCGGGAGGGCATGGCGCCGTACTCTATGGTGTCGCGTCGCCGCTCCGGCCGCGTCGCCGGCCCTCGACCAGCGCCCGGGTGGTGGCGCCGGCCCCGAAGCCGCCGGCGAACAGCGCCACGACGTCGACCCAGGGAACCGAACCGGCCATCGCCGCCGCCGAGAGCGCCGCGACGATGACCGAGACGACGCCCGCGACGACCACCAGCGAGCGCTTGGTGCCGAGCGGGTTCATTGAACCGGGATTC
>Ga0302046_10004422_pt1 | contig 12515 bp, 15 predicted proteins | sample RVTome_11_FD_200261 | JGI IMG/M metagenome (GOLD analysis project Ga0302046, IMG submission 200261) | Soil microbial communities from uranium-contaminated site in the Upper Colorado River Basin, Wyoming, United States - RVT147D111 (version 2) ...
GACATGCCCAGGCCGCTGCAGCCGAGCATGGCTCCGCCCTACAAGGTACGGAGGCCCCGGCGCCGCAGAGATCGCACCTGGGTAGCCGGTGCCCGAGCCGGCGCGAGCGCGCTAGCCAGCGGCGCCACGCTGCCTATCGTGACAGCCGGGCAAGCGCGAGGCACGCCAAGCTCCCAGAAGATGGACCGTTTCCCTCACGGCAGCAAGCGGCCGGCGGTATTATCCGGTCTGTATAGCGCGCAGAGTTGGGGAAGTACGGAACTGTCGAAAAGGTGTTGGGCCGTCCGAATAGTGCGCTTCACCATGCTGGGCCGATTCGTCTTCGCATCGTTCCTTGTTGTGTCCGTGGCGGGCTCCGCGTCGGGCTCGACGACCGCTGTCGACTTGCTGATCCGCAACGTTCGCGTCATCGATGGGACCGGTGCGCCGCCCCACGACGGTGTCTCAGTGGCAGTTCACGATGGGCGTATCGTGGCGATCGGCGCCGACATCCCCGCGGGAGATGGCCGCACGATCGACGCGTCTGGCATGAGCGTCTTACCAGGGCTCATCGATTCACACGTGCACTTCGTCTCTGCGCCCGGCAGCTCGTACAGGAACGACTCGGACGAAACGATCCGCCAGCTCAATCGGCAACACCTGCGTGCCTATCTTGCGTGCGGTGTGACGACTGTTCTTGACGCAGGAGCCTTTCCCGAGGTTGCACGGGACATCCAGCAATGGCTCCGGGCTGGAAACCCTGGGCCGCGGTACTTGACGACGGGCCCCTACCTCCGCCCGCCGGCAGGCTACGGTCACGAGCGGTTCGGTGGCGAATCGACCCTTGCAGAGGTGGAGGGCAAGCTCGATCTGGTTCAGTCTCTCGGCGGTGCTGGAGTGAAGATCGCGATCGAGAAGGGCCTGGGTCCATTCGATACCCTCGAGAGTTTCTCGCCGGAGATGCTGAGCGCCATCGTAAGCGGTGCACGCCGACGCCGTCTCCCACTGTATGTCCATGCCTTGAGCGAGGACGCACAGAACCAAGCGCTAGACCTCGGCGCACACGCGATCATGCATGTCGCGATCGACGTGCCGCTTTTCGGCAGCTACTTCGCCGGTCCGGACTTGTCCGAGGCCTTCGTGCGGCGCATGGCGGAGAGCGGCGCCTACCAACTGACGACCCTCTCGGTTCTAGACACCTGGCCCAACCTCTACGACGTGAAGAGGCTCGATGATCCACTGACTCGTCTCGTGGTACCGGGGACGGAGATGCGAACAGCTCGGGCCTCGGATGCGCCGGACCGCTTTGCGATCTCTCTTCTCGGTTGGGTGGTGCCGTGGACTTTCGAGTCGGCACGGCCTCTCATTGCATGGCTGTTGTTTTCGAGAGCCCACTTGGCATCGGGGCTGCAACAGGGTCAACGAAACGTGCGCCAGCTCTATCGCGCAGGAGTGCCGATCGTCGTGGCAACTGATGTTCCGTCGCCATGGCCGGACGCGATCTATCATTTTCACGGGGTGCAGACCGCACGCGAGGTGGAGCTTCTGGCCGAGGCCGGGCTACCACCAACCGACTGCATCGCCGCTGCCACGCGAACACCCGCAAAAATGCTCGGGCTGGATCGGGACATCGGGACGATCGAGGTCGGCAAACGAGCCGATCTTCTCATCGTGCGCGGCGACCCGCTGCACGACATCCGTGCGCTTCACGATGTTGCGTGGACGGTAAAGGAAGGCGTGGCCCGGACGCCGGAAGAATGGATGAGTCAATGAGTTCCGGGCAGCCCAACCCGCGGCGGGAGTGGACCGGTGTTATGCTACGCGAGTTTCTTGCGAGCGTTTCGTTCGCCGGCCGCTCAACCCCCGGGTCGTTAGACCCCGGCTCTGAGCGGTTGCGTGCTATGCGCCATTGGCGTAGACTCACGCCGTGGTGATCGTGGAGACGCGGGGGTTCACGGCGCGGATCTGCGATCTCCTACACGATGATGACTACCGGCTTCTTCAGCTGGCACCAGAAGTCCCAACATCTTCTGATGCTGTTCGTGTACCCGAAGAACGAGCGCTCCGACCTGACAGCGGCCTAGAGGCGAGCGCTGCGCAAGATCGTGGAGACGGAGTACCCATGAAAGAGCAACTGTTCGCTGAGCTTCTCGAGAGCGTTCGCGAAGGCGGAGCGATCCTTCGCGGTCGGCTGAAGCCGTCACGAACCTTTCGGTGCGACGACCCCGATGTTCGAGCGGTGCGCGAGGGCTACGGGTTGAGTCAGAGCAAGTTCGCCGCGCTCATGGGCATCAGCCCCGCCACGCTGCGGAACTGGGAGCAGGGTCGTCGGAAGCCCGAAGGCAGCGCCCGCGTTCTTCTTCGGGTGGTGGCGCGGCATCCCGAAGCAGTGTTGGACGCCGTGAGGGTGTCTCACAAGCGGTTGGAGCGGACCGGCGGGAAAACGTCTCGTCGTAGGGCGAGCTGAAGTGACCGCCGGCCGCTCAACGGCAAAGTGTTAGGCCACGCGTGCGGAGCGCTTCGAGGTGCTGAACGCCACTCTGACTCGAATCCCGAGCCGTGCGAGCATGTCGATCAAGGTGTCGACGCTGAAGAGATCGAGGCGTCCGCGCATCAGGTCGCTCACGCGAGGTTGCGTGACGCCAAGGAGCTTGGCCGCGGCGGCTTGCTTGAGCCCCTGCGCTTCAATTGCCTTCTGGAGTCGGAGAAGGAGATCGGCGCGGACCCGAAGGTGCTCCGCCTCGTCGGGGGGGAAGCCGAGGTCGCGGAAGACGTTTCCCGTGGAGCGCATCATTTTCGAGGCCATCGTTGGGTCACCTGCCTATTTTCTGGCGTTGCTTCAGTATCTCGCGGAGCCGCTCCCGGGCGAGGGTCACGTCCCGCTTCGGGGTCCGCTGGGACCGCTTCTGGAAGGCGTGCACCACGTAGATCGCCTCATCGAACTTTGCGAGGTAGAGAACGCGATGCTCGAGGCGCGTGTGAACGCGGATCTCGCGGACCCCGAGACCAACCGCAGGCATGGGCCTCCAGTCGTTCGGCTCGAGCCCCCGCTGAACCCGCCACAATTGAAATCCCGCCACTTGTCGCGCATCGGCGGGGAAGCCGCGCAGATCGTCTCGGGCGCTCCCGAGCCAGATCACCGGCGTCTCAGCCACGGGTGCTTATACAAGTATCGGCATGTTCCGTCAACCGCCTGCGTTGGGCGATCGCCCAACCCGCGGTTGGAGCGGACCGGTGATGGACCTCGGTGGGGAAGTGCGCCGGTCGGTTGCCGCCGGCCGCTCAGCCGCAAAGCGTTGGGCAGCACGAGAGTGAGGCGCGCTCGATGCGTGTGCTGGTGACTGGGAGCGCCGGGCATCTCGGCGAGGGTCTCGTCCGAATCCTACGTGAGCGCCAACACGAAGTCGTGGGGCTCGATCTCCAGGAGTCGCCCTTTACGGCCCATGTCGGCTCGATCACGGATCACGCCTTCATCCGGCGGTGCATGCGTGGCATCGATGCCGTCATTCATGCGGCGACCCTTCACAAGCCCCATGTAGCGACGCACCGACGGGCCGCGTTCGTCGAGACGAACATTGCGGGCACCCTGACCGTTCTCGAGGCCTCCCTCGACAGCGGCGTCGGCGTCGTCGTCCATAGCAGCACGACCAGTGTCTTCGGAGCTGCGCTTCGGCCCGGGAACGGCCAACCCGCTGCGTGGGTCGACGAGCGCGTCGACTCCGTTCCGAGGAACATCTACGGTGTGACGAAGAAGGCCGCCGAGGATCTTTGCGAGTTGTTCTACCGGTCGAAGGGGCTTCCGTGCATCGTCTTGCGGACAGCTCGATTCTTCCCGGAGGCTGATGACGACCCCGAACTGAGGCATCGGTACGATGACCTCAATCTCAAGGTGAACGAGTACCTTTATCGACGGCTCGACTTGGCTGACGCCGTTGAAGCACACGTTCTCGCGGCCGAGCGAGGTTCGGGGATTGGATTCGCCCGATACGTGCTGAGCTCCACCACTCCGTTCGAGCGCCAGCATCTCTCGCGGTTACGAACGGACGCACCGCGCGTCGTGAGAGAGTTGTTCACGGACTACGAGGATGTGTATGAACCTCGGGGCTGGAAGATGCTGCCGAGCATCGACCGAGTCTACGTCAATCAGCGTGCTCGGGATGAGCTTGGCTGGAAGCCCCGCTTCGACTACCGGAACGTCCTCGACCGCGTGAAGGGTGGAGAGGAGGTCTTCAGTGAGCTCGCCAAAAGAGTCGGCAGCAAGGGATACCATTCGCAACGGTTCGACGAGGGTCCCTACCCTGTAGAGAAGGATCGATAGCCCGATGCCTGCTGCCCAACCAGCCGCTGACCGGCAGTTCAAGCACGCGAAGAAGCTTGTATTGGTTCGGAGGGCTTCTCAGCCCATGGCTTGGATATTGGCCTGCCATCGGCATCGCCTACGTCGGGATAGGAGGCCTCCTGCTGTCGCTGTTCCACGGCGCCCGGGCTTCCATCTTGCCACAAGCCTGGTTTTGCGAGATGCATCAACGGTGGTACGCGGCGCCGAACACCTCTACATCGCAGTGCTGAACGCTGCTGTATGGGCACTAGTCTATGGCGTACTCGGGTTCGTTCTGGATCGAAGAGTGACTCGGACGCCATCATGAGAAGTCGGCGCGTACGATCGCAACGGCCCAACCCGCGCTTTCAGCCCGCCCTCCTGTCCGCGGAATGGGCCGCTGCGTGAGCGGGGCGTTGCGCGAAAGCGTGGCGCGCGCCGGCCGGAGGCGTCGGTGACCGAGGACGTCGTGCTGCGCTTCGAGTCCCGGCTGCGCGCGCCGCGGGAGCGGGTGTGGGAGTCGATCGCCTCGGTCGCGGACATCCAGGCGGAGATGTGGCCCTACTTCCGCATGACGGCGCCCCGGAGCGTGCGGTCGCTGGACGATGTGGAGCTCAAGCCGGGCGTCCGCATGTTCCGGAGCTACGTCTTCCTGTTCGGCGTCCTGCCCATCGACTACTCGGACCTGACCCTGCTCGAGCTCGATCCCGGCCACGGCTTCGTCGAGCAGTCGCCGATGGGCTCGATGAGGCTCTGGCGCCACGAGCGGCGCATCCTGCCTTGCCCGGACGATCCGGGTGCGGTCCTCGTGGTGGATCAGCTCAGGTTTCGTCCGCGGATGGCGACGCGCCTGGTCAAGTGGTTCATCGGCCGCGTCTTTTCCCACCGGCACGCAGTGCTGCGAGCCCGGTTCGGCGGCGCATGATCGCGCGGCGCGGACGAGCCTCGCCACGTACGCGGGCGCGGGCACGCGCCGCCGCGCGGGCTTCCCATGCCGATGGATGATCCTCGCGTCCGCGACCGCCTGGCGGTCGAGCGCACGCGTCTCGCCAACGAGCGCACCCTGCTCGCGTACGTCCGCACCGCCCTCGCGCTCACGGGAGGCGGAGCGGTCCTGCTGCAGTTCTTCCCCGCGTATCCGTTCCTGTTCTGGCTCGCGTGGGTGCTCGTCGCCGCGGGCGGCATCCTGCTCGTCGTGGGCGTGCTTCGCTGTCTCGCGGTCCGGCAGCGGCTCCGTGAGTCGGGCGACGGGTAGAGCGGCCGCCCGATTCCTTCCGGGCGACGGTCGGACCCCCCTTCCCCCCCGTTCGGCGTGGTCGTCCTACGCGTGAGATCGAATCGCCTGACGTCTGGACACGTTGACCACGGTGATACACCGGTGATACACCTCGTAGAGGAGGTCGTCAGCCATGCCCACCGCGAAGAAGCGGATCAACATCACGCTCTCCGATGAAGTCTACGACGCCCTGGGGCGTCTGGCCGACGAGCGCGGTCAACCCGTAGCGGGCGTCGGTGCGCGTCTGATCGAGGAAGCGCTCGAGTACCAGGAGGATGTCTACTTCTCGCGGGTGGCAGACGAGCGGCTCGGCAGGAAAGAGAAACGCGTCGCGCACGGCAAGGCCTGGGAGTGACCTATCGGATCGCGTACCTACAGAGCGTCGTTCACGAGGACATTCCGAAGCTCTCGAGAAGCGTTCGTGAGAGGGTACGGAAGGCGATCGAACGAAAGCTGGCGACACACCCTGTCGAGCTCGGGAAGCCGCTGCGCTACAGCTTGAAAGGTGCCCGCCGAATGCGCGTTGGAGACTGGCGGGTGATCTACAGGATCGAACCTCCCGATTTGGTTCTGGTGGTGAAGATCGGCCACCGCCGCGAGGTCTACGGCGATTGACCCCAACCCGCACCTCGACGACGTCTATGTGACGTACGTTGCCGCCACCGCGACCGAGCCCGCCCGGTGGCCACGCTCCGATATGCGGCTGTTCCACCTGTATTGCGAGGACGGCCGCGAGCTCGTCGCCACCGACAACCGCGCCCTCGCCGCGCGCCAGGCCGATCGCCGGCGGGGCATCCGGCTGCACACGATCGGCGGTGACGTCGCCAAGATCGTGGGTGCTGGCCCGGGCGCCGCTGGGGACGTGATCGACGCGCAGTTCCGGGCGAGCGGGGAGCTGGACTACGCGTTCGTGGAGACGACGGTGCGGTAGTGATGGGCGGACGTCGCGCCGCCCTTCGACGCGACGGCGGCGGGCGGCTAGTTTCGATACAGTCGATCGGGCTGTCGGTGGCGCGTCGCGCAAGCCGCTGATCGGCCTCCGACGCTTGCCTGGGCGAACGGGTCGGGCCTATGCTCGCCGCCCCATGCTCGTTCCCCTCGATCACGACCGCATCGCCAGCGCCGGCGGCGCGGGTCGCCTCGACCGCGGGACGTTCGCGGGCGATCCCGACATGCCCGGGGCGCTGCAGCCGAGCACGGCTCCACCCTGCAAGGTACAGATGCCCCGGCGCCGCAGAGATCGCACCCGGGTTGCCGGTGCCCGAGCCGGCGCGAGCGCGCTATCCAGCGGCGCCACGCTGCCTATCGTGACAGCCGGGCAAGCACGAGGCACGCCAAGGTCCCGGAAGACGGACCCTTTCCCTCTCGACAGCAAGCGGCCGGCGGTATTATCCGGTCTGTATAGCGCGCAAAGTTGGGGAAAGTACGGAACTGTCCAATAGGTGTTGGGTAGCTGAGACAATGCCCCGAACCACGAATGAGGAGATCAGCGATGACCGGACCGACTCACCCTTTGTGGAAGCGAATTGTGCAGCGCATTTTCATGACGCGCCCCTTCTCATGGATTGGGTTGCACGTGCTCGGCCGCATCGATCCGATCCTGATGCGGCTCAGCAAGGGGCGGGTGTTCAGCAGCGGCGGCATGGGCCTGCTGTCGATTCTGCTGACAACGACCGGAGCCAAGTCGGGCCAGCCGCGACAGGTTGCGCTGCTTGCCTTCGAGGATGGCGACAACCTCTTCGTGATTGCCTCACGCGGGGGCAATCCCCGGCATCCGGGCTGGTATCACAATCTGAAAGGCAATCCGCGCGCAGCAGTTTTGTGGCGGGGTCGCGAAGAGACACGCGTCGCCCACGAAGCGGTATCACCGGAGCGCGAGCGCCTGTGGCAGAAGGCAATGAGCGTCTATCCGACGTTCGACTTGTATCAGGAGCGCGCGGGCGCGCGGCGGATTCCGCTGATGGTGCTTGCGCCCGGGCTCCCCTAAGCAGGAGTTGGCATGAGGAACAGCCCAACAACACGCTGGAGCGGACCGGCTTGAGCTTCCGTGGTCGTCGCGAGCAGTACCGGCCGGCCGCTCAGCGTGAGCGTTGGGCGGCGGAGGTTACCCTATGCGTGAAGGTATGGGTGGTGTCGCCGGGCCTCTCATGATGGTCACCGCGGTCGGACATGCCATCGTCGGAGCCTTCCTGTTCTCGGAACCGCTAAGCGAGATGGTCCGCGAGGGGGTTATCAACTCGATCCAACCACCAATGTACTCCGCTCAACCGCAGTTTGACCGCGCCGCGGCGTTCTGGTTTCTCCTCTTCACCCCAGTCCTCTTTCTTCTCGGGCAGATCATCAACCACGCCGTAACCCATGAAGATACGAGATCCCTTCGTCTTATCGGTTGGTACCTCATCGGCATCGGTACGGTCGGCTCCGCTATTCTGCCCCTTTCCGGAAACTGGCTCTTGCTACCGCTCGGCGCTGTCACTCTCATGGCCGCCAGTGCGGTTGCGACTACGGAGTAACCAAGTGCAGCCCAACAAGCGGATGGAGCGGACCGGCATGAACGTTTACTTTGAAGGCAACGGCGGTTGAGCCGGCCGCTCAGCCGGCAAGCGTCGTTCGGCGAAAGAGGAGGAGCCGGTCGCCATGCACAGTAAGGAGTCGGGATTCGATCTGGTTCGCAAGATCGCCATGGGTCTATCCGATGTTGAGGAGAGCACCATACACGGCTCTCCATCGTGGAAGCTGCATGGCAAGGTGCTGACATGTCCAGCCATTCACAAATCAGCTGAGCCGACTTCGCTGATGGTTAAGATCGCTGCTTCAGAGCGTGAGCAGCTTCTTTCCACAGAGCCTGGCACCTACTACGTCACGGATCACTATCTAGGTAGTCCAGTCGTTCTGGTCCGGTTATCGAAGATAGATCGTAGATCTCTGCAGACTCTTCTAGAGAGGGCATGGCTCTTTGTGAGTGAAAGTGGAAAGAGGGGAGGACGCAAAGCCGGCAAACGGAGAAATCTTCGCCTCAAGTCTTCAGTAGTGAAAGGAGTGAGCACGCCTGGCAAGTCGCATGAGCGTAAGTGAGAACTGCCGAACCATTGGCTGCAGGCGACGTGCGAGGACGCACGCGCCTGCCAGCACGTTCGGCGAAGGAGGGAACAACCCTTCGAGGCAGCCCGGGCTGACGGAAGGCAACAGGAGGAACTATGGCTACCATGCGCGTTGTGCAGGTTTCTCGCCCGAGCGGTTCCTTTGAGATCGTTGAACGGCAGATACCGGAACCGGGCGCCGGGGCGGTCCGGATCAAGGTGGAAGCTTGCGGCATCTGCCACAGCGATTCGATCACGAAAGAGGGCCTTTTCCCAGGAATTCAGTACCCTCGGGTTCCCGGCCATGAGGTGGCCGGGGTGATCGACGCGGTCGGCCCCGGCGTGCCCGGATGGGAGCCGGGACAGCGGGTCGGTGTCGGGTGGAACGGGGGCTATTGCGGATATTGCGACCACTGCCGCCGCGGTGCGTTTTTCGCCTGCGTGCGCGGCCAGACCACCGGCGTCACGTATGACGGCGGGTACGGCGAATACATGATCGCACCCGCCAGCGCGGTCGCGCTGATGCCTGCCGATCTGCCGCCCGCCGAGGCTGCCCCTTTGATGTGCGCCGGCGTCACCACCTTCAATGCGCTGCGAAACAGCGGCGCACGGCCGGGCGATGTCGTCGCCGTGCTCGGGCTGGGTGGGCTCGGCCACCTCGCGCTTCAGTATGCCGCGAAAATGGGCTTTCGCACGGTCGGCATCGCCCGCGGGAAGGACAAGGAGCCGCTCGCCCGCCAGCTAGGCGCGTCGGTCTACATCGACAGCCAAGCCCAGGACCCCGCGGCGGAGCTCCTCGAGCTGGGCGGCGCCAAGGTCATCCTGGCTACGGCGACCAGCGGAGAGGCGATGAGCGCCGTCCAGGGCGGTGTGGCCGTGAACGGGACGCTGCTGATCGTCGGGGCGGCCGAGTCGATGCAGGTGTCTGCTCTATCGCTCCTACTGGGGTGCCGCTCGGTCAAGGGCTGGTATTCCGGGACGTCGATCGACTCGGAGGACACGCTCGCGTTCAGCGTGCGGACCGGCGTGCGGCCAATGAACGAAACCTACCCGTTGGAGCGCGTCTCGGAGGGGTATGACCACATGATGAGCGGCAAGGCACGTTTTCGGGTTGTTTTAACAATCGGGCACTAGCCGAGCTGGGTGAACCGAGCGCGCCCTTGGCGCGCGGCACCGACGGAGGCATGCTGATCAGTAGCGTGTCGGTGGTGAGTCCAGTGATGCTCGGAGTCGTTGGACGGTAGCAGCGAGCCTGCTCTTTGCGATCGTGGGGGCAGCTTCCGCCGAGCTGGGTGGCGCTGCTGCGCCCACGAGCGCCTCCAGTACCCTGATCATGCCGTTTGATAACACGGGGACTCACGTGAGCTTCCAGACAGTTGGCGGTTGGGTCATCGCCGATACGGCGACCAACGCGGCGTTCGGAGCGGATGCCATCGGGGTCGCGCCGAACACGCTGCCCGACGCGAGCACGTTTCTCGGACCGGGCATCCATATCCAGACGTTGAATCCGGAGCGCCTTGGCGATTCCGCCGTCATCATTCTTAGCACCGAGACCAGCGCTGGCGTCCCCGATCTCTTCGCGGACTCGGAGATCGGTCCGATCCAGCGGTCACGCTCCGACGGCCACCATGTCTGCTGCGCCGTATCGTTTACGGATCACCTCGAGATGACGACGTCGCTTCCCGATCTCTGCTTCGACGCCGCAGCGTTTCAACCCATCTCCGATCTCCAAGCCGTGGCGGGCGATCTACCGATCATCCCTCCGAGCGAATCGATTGCGGCACCAGGGATCCTCCGCGTGCATGGCTGCGAAGCCGCGACCGGGGATGGCGGGGTTGCGCCGCTCGGCACGTCGTTCGAACAGTTCCTATTCGCCATCCATGGGCAGTCCCTGGGCCCATTCGGGTTTGCAGTGCACGGGAAGTCCGCGCTGCCCAACGGCTGACTTTCTGACGACTCGATGAGGTGTCCGACACGTCGAACCGCTCGGCTCCTCCTTCGCGCTCCCGAGGCGGACGACGTCGATCCGCTGTTCGCGATCCAGGGCGATCCTTCGGCGATGCGCTTCACGTACTGCGCGCCGAGCCGCGCCGCGACGGCGGCGTTCGTCGAGTCCTACGCGGCACGCTTCGCGCTCGACGGCTTCGCTCCCTGGACGGCGGTCCTCGTGGCCGAGGATCGGGTCGTCGGCTGGGGCGGACTGAACCGGGATCCGACGGACCCGTCGTGGGGCGTCGAGGTCACGTACTTCGTGCATCCATCCTACTGGGGGCGCGGCCTGGCGACGGAGCTGGTCGAGGAGGCGTTGGCGCTCGCCTTCGCCGAGTTCCGCCTGCCGGAGGTCCACGCGTTCGCGCGGCCGGAGAATCGCCCGTCGATCCGGGTCCTCGAGAAGGCGGGCTTCGTGCGCGTCCGCTTCGTCGAAGCGCTCGAGCGCGACGAGCTCCGCGTCGACGCGCGCGGGTGGCGCGGCGCGGGCGTCGCGTCGCGCGAGACTTGACGTCGCGGTCGCTCGGGTTGGGCCGATCGACTGCGACGAGCGGGTGAGCACGCGCGGCCGCCTCGAGCGATTCGACGTCGCGGTCGCGCGCGGCGGCTGATGGACTGCGACGAGGCCGTGTGCGCGCGCGCGAGTCGCACATCGAGAGATTCGCCGTCGCGGTCACGCGCGTCCGACCGGATCGACCGCGTCACCTCGAAAAAGTTGATGCCGTCGGGCGTTCACGGGGGTTGACGTCGGCGCGGATCTTCGCTATATCTTCGCCTCAATGGAGACGCCGGAACCCCTGCGATGGAGACGGCGCCGCGGGCGGCGCTGGCCGTTCGCGCCGAGATCGCGCCGGCGCGCGCGTTCCGCCTCCGACGGCCGCGTCCGGTGCGCGCGCCCGCCGGCGGCGCGGATGGCGGACGACGCGGCGGGGGCGCGCCGCGAGCGGCAGGTCGCCCCCGATCGCGGCGCCTTCGCCCGCCAGCTCGACGAGACGCTCCGGGCCCTCTGCCTGAGCGAGGCGACGGCCTATCGCGCGCTCGGTGCCGTCGCGGGCGAGCTGCTGCGGCGCCGGGGGCATCGCCGGCTCGGCTTCGTACGCGTTGGAGACTTCGCGCGCGAGCGCCTTGGCATCTCCGGTCGCGAGCTCGAGACCCTCGCCTGCGTCGCCGGACGCCTCGCCGGCCTGCCCCGGATGGACGCGGCCTTCGGTGCCGGCGCGCTCACCTGGACGCAGGCCCGTCTGCTGTCCGCCGTCGCGACGGCGGAGACGGAGGAGGCATGGATCGCGCTCGCGCGCGAACGCTCCGTGACCGCCCTCGACACGCTGGTCAAGTCCGCGCTCGCGGCGGCGCATGCAGCGGCTGGGGCACCTGCCGTCGCCGCCGGCTCGGGCATCGGCGCGGCGTTCGAGGACGGCGAAGGCGACGACGACGATCCGCCGGTGCTGGTCCGCCTCGCCTGTCCGGGCCGCGTGCGCGCGCTCTTCCGCCGCGCCGTCGACCTCGCACGTGCGATGTCGGGCGCGCCGGTGCCGCTCTGGCAGGCGGTCGAGGCAATGGCCGCCGAAGGACTCTCGGGCCGCAACCCCGCGGCGGACGGCCCCGAGGCGCCCCCGGTACGGCCGCGGCACCCCCGCGGGTATTCGGACGGCGACGAGCCTGGCGACGCCGATTCCGGCGAGCGCTGGCGTGGTCCGAAGGACCAAGCGGCCGGACGGCCCGAGGCGGAGCGACGGCGGAGCTTCGCGAGTCCGCGCGTGGGCGCGGGTCCGGGAATGGATGCGGGCGTGGGCACGGACGCGGCCGCGGTCGCGGGTGTGGATGTGGGCGCGGGTGCGGGTGCGGACGTGCGTGCGGATGCGGGCGCGGGTGT
>Ga0302046_10004424_pt1 | contig 12514 bp, 10 predicted proteins | sample RVTome_11_FD_200261 | JGI IMG/M metagenome (GOLD analysis project Ga0302046, IMG submission 200261) | Soil microbial communities from uranium-contaminated site in the Upper Colorado River Basin, Wyoming, United States - RVT147D111 (version 2) ...
TGAGACGCCCAGCCTACTTCCCGGAGAAGGGCGGGTATGTCGAGACGCCGGTGTACGATCGCTACCGGCTCGGGCACGGGGTCGAGCTGGCGGGACCGGCGGTGGTCGAGGAGCGCGGGTCCACCACCGTGCTGCCACCGGGTTGCGGGGCGCGCGTGGACGAGTACGGCAGCCTGATCGTGGAGGTGGGGACGCCGTGAAGTCGAGAGCGGTCGCGCTCGCGCTGGGTGTTGCCGTCGCGGTGCTCGCTACGCCGCCCGTCTCCCGCGCGCAACCGGCGCCACGGGTCCCACGGATCGGGCTCCTGTGCGCTACCCAGTGCGGCCCGATGATGGGCGGCTTCGAGCAGGGGCTCAGGGAGCTCGAGTACATCGACGGGCAGAACATCGTCGTCGATCTTCGGGGCGCGGGGGCTGCGGACGACCAGCTTCCGCGCGCAGCGGCGGAGCTGATCCTCAACCTCACCACCGCGAAGGCACTCGGGCTCACCATCCCCGACTCGGTCCTCGTCCGGGCGGATCAGGTGATCCGGTGAGCATCCCGACAAGCGCGCCGATGAATCCGCTCACCCTGGCCGTGATCTGGGGGGCGCTCCAGTCGATCGCCGTGGAGATCGGCACCGCGGTGCACAAGACCGCCTACTCCGAGCAGGCGCGGGAAGGGCAGGACTTCTCCGTGGCCGTCTTCGACCCGCAGGCACGGATGGTGGCCCAGGGCCCGTACAGTCCGGGCCACATGGGGGCGATGTCCTTCGCCGTGAAGAACGCGCTGGCGGCCTACCCGGCAGAGACGCTCAGGCCGGGGGACGCCATCCTGCTCAACGACCCGCTGCTGGGCTCGGGCCACTTCCCCGACTTCTTCATCACCCAGCCCGCCTTCCTCGACGGGCGGCTCATCGGCTTCGCGGTGAACATCCTCCACCACACGGATGTCGGCGGCCAGCGGCCCGGGAGCCAGGGCGTGGTGGGGATCTTCGACTACTTCCAGGAAGGGCTCCGAATCCCGCCCACCAAGGTCTGGAGCGAGTACCGGGAGAACGCCGAGGTGGTGGGGATCATCGCCGCCAACACCCGGACCCCGGACAAGGTACTGGGCGACCTGCGCGCCCAGCGGAGCGCCCTCCGGGTCGGGGAGCAACGGCTCCAGGAGCTGGCCGAGCGCTACGGCACGGAGACCCTGTTCCGGGCGATGGACGAGATCCTCGACCGGACCGAGGCCAGCATGCGGGCCCGCATCCGGGAGATCCCCGACGGAGCCTACGTCTTCGAGGACTTTCTTGATGACTGCGGTCCAAATACCGAATCTATAAGGGTATCGGTGACCGTGACCGTCAGCCGCGATACGCTCGATGTGGACTATGCGGGTTCTTCGCCCCAAACCCCATCGGGGCTCAACTCGTATATCAACTACACGCGCTCCTACTCCTATGCCGCCATCAAGTGCCTCACCGATCCGCTCGGACCCATGAACGAGGGGGCCCTCCGCCCCATCCGGGTGGAGGCCCCGTTGGGATCGTTCCTCAATCCGCGCCCGCCGGCTGGCGGCGGGCCGCGGGCGATCATCTGCTATCGCGTCTTCGAGGCGGTGATCGGCGCCCTCGCCCCGGCCCTCCCCGAGCGCGTGGTGGCCGCCAGCTCCCACTTCGCCAACCCCACCTTCGGCGGCTACGACCCGGCCCGGCGCCGGCGGTTCGTGGCCTACGAGCTGGTGCTGTCGGGAACCGGCGCCCGGGCGACGAGGGACGGCTGCGAGGCCCTGGCCTCGGCCTTCAACGCTTCGAATATCCCGGTGGAGGCCCAGGAAGCCAACCACCCCATCATCGTGGAGCGCTTCGAGCTGATCCCCGACTCGGCGGGACCCGGCAAGTTCCGCGGCGGCTGCGGGATCCGACGGGACATGAGGTTCCTGGCCGAGGACGGCAAGCTGACCAACCTCTCGGAGCGCCAGCGCTTCGCGCCCTATGGGCTCTTCGGGGGCAAGCCCGGCCGTCTGGCTCGCACGGTGATCAACCCCGGGCCCGACGAGCGGCTCGTCCACGGCAAAGAGTCGACGGACTTCCAGCACGGCGACGTCATCTCGTTCCAGCAGTCCGGGGCTGGCGGCTACGGCCCCCCCTTCGAGCGGGACGTCGCGCGGGTGCTCGGGGACGTGCTCGACGGCTACGTCTCGCTCGCGGCCGCCCGCGAGCAGTACGGCGTCGTGATCGATCCCGTGACCGTGACGATCGATGAAGCGGCTACCGCGAGGGCGCGCCATGCCTAGCTTCACGGCCGAGCAGCGGGAGTTCCGCCGGGTAGTGGCGAAGCTCGTGGACGCCGAGATCGTCCCCCTGGCCGAGGAGATCGACGCGCGCGGAGAGTTCCCGGCGGAGCTGTTCCGGCGCCTGGGAGCGCTCGGGTACTTCGGGCTGCGCTACCCCGAGCAGTATGGGGGCGCGGACGCCGACATGGTGACCTTCTGCCTCCTCGCCGAGGAGCTGGGGCGGGGCTCGATGTCGCTGGCCGCCGCCGCCATGATGCAGTCCCTGATGGGCACCCACTTCGTCTACAAGTACGGCACGGACGAGCAGCGCGAGCGCTACCTGGTGCCGGCCCTCCGCGGCGAGATGATCGCCACCTTCGCCCTGACCGAACCGGGGGCAGGCTCCGATCTCGGCAACATGAGCACCTTCGCCCGGCAGGACGGCGCGGACTGGATCCTCCGCGGCAACAAGACGTGGGTGACCAACGCCCCCGTCGCGGATGTCCTCACGGTGGGGGCCAAGACTTCGAAGGAGCGGGGCCTCAAGCACATCGCGTTGTTCCTCGTCGACCGCCGCACCATGCCCGGCGTGGTGCTCGGCAAGAAGATCGACAAGATGTCCGTGCGGGCCTCGGATACCGGCGAGATCGCGCTGGACGATGTGCGGGTGCCGGCGAGTCACGTCCTCGGCGGCGAGACCGGCGGAGTGGAGAAGATCGGCGCCATCCTGTCCGAGATCCGGGTGATGACGGCGGCGCTATCCGTGGGCCTCGCCCGCGCGGCCTACGAGGCGGCGCTCCGGTACGCGCGGGAGCGGGTGGCCTTCGGCAAGCCCCTCGTGGAGCACCAGGCCATCGCCTTCAAGCTCGCCGACATGCTCACCCAGCTCCATGCCTCCACGCTCATGACCTACGAGGCGGCGGCGGCCATCGACCGGCAAGCGCCGGTGACGCGAGAGGCCGCCATGGCCAAGCTGATGGCGTCCGAGATGGCGGTCCGCGTGGCCGACGAGGCGGCGCGCATCTTCGCCTCCTACAGCCTCGCCACCGAGTATCCGGTGCAGCGCCACTTCCGCGACTCGCGCTTCCTGCTCTTCGGCGGCGGCACGAGCGAGATCCTGAGGCTGATCATCGCGCGGGACCTGGACCTCGAGCCCCGGACGGGAGGCTCGGAATGAGGCCCGGCTGACACCGTCTGGCTAGAAGCGCGCGCGAGGACTCCCTCTCCCCCGCACTCCCCCGCGGGGGGGAGGAACGGGTGAGGGAGGCAGAGCATGAGAAAGGTTGCGCTGGTCGGAGCAGGAGTGTCCAAGTTCGGTGTCAGGAAGGCTAGCTATCGCGACCTCATCTGGGAGGCGGGCAAGGTCTGCTTCGACTCGGTCCCGGGGGTGAAGCCCCGGGACCTCGAGGGGATCGTGGTCGGTAGCGTCATGCCTGAGCGGACGGCCTTCCAGAGCCATATCAGCTCGCTGGCGGCCGAGGCGCTGGGGATCAAGCCCTCGGCACTCTCGGCCCGGACCGAGCACATGTGCGCGTCGGGGACGGTGGGGATCCGGTACGCCTACGCATTCATCGTGGCGGGGCTGGCCGATCTCGTGATGGTGCTGGGGGTGGAGAAGCTCAACCAGCCCGTGGCGGACGAGGCCATCCTGAACATGGGCGCGGGAGTGGACCGCGAGTGGGAGGCCTGCCACGGGCTCACGGCCCCGCCCTGCTTCGCGCTCGCGGCCCAGAAGCACATGGCCGAGTACGGGACCACCGAGGAGCAGCTCGCCCTGGTGGGGGTGAAGAACCACTCCCACGCGGCCAAGAACCCGAACGCGCACTTCCAGAAGGGGACCACCCTCGAGCAGATCCTGTGCTCGCGCATGATCGCCGCCCCGCTGCGGCTTTTCATGTGCTCGCCCATCACCGACGGCTCCGCCGCCGTGATCCTCGCCTCCGAGCATCGGGCGCGCGACCTCACGGACAGGCCCGTCTGGATCCGCGGCACCGGGCAGGCGCTCGACGGCTTCACGCTGTCCTCGCTCCCGGAGAACTACGCCCAGTGGCCGGCCATGAAGCGGGCGGCGGAGTCGGCCTACCGCATGGCCGGCATCGGGCCGCGCGACGTCAACGTCGCCGAGGTCCACGACTGTTTCGCCATCGCCGAGATCATCGCCTACGAGGAGCTGGGTTTCTGCGGGAAGGGCGAGGGCGGGCAATTCGTCGAGAAGGGGCGCTCCGATCATGGCGGCGACGTGGTGGTGAACCCGCGCGGTGGGTTGATGGGTTGCGGGCATCCACTGGGGGCAACCGGGATCGCCCAGGCAGCCGAGGTGTTCGCCCAGCTCCGCGACGAGGCGGGGCCCCGCCAGGTGCCCGGCGCGCGGATCGGGCTCACCCACAACAACAGCGGCATGGGGGAGCACGTGGTCATGGTCTACGGCCGGGAGGCTGCGTGATGGAGCCCTCGACACCCAGACCCGCCTGCTCATGCAGGAGGAGCCGCACGCCGCGCGCGAATCGTCGAGCGCGCAGCAGGGCCTCCTTCCCGCGGTGAATGGGTGCGCGGATTCGAGCACGCGGATGGAGAGGGAACCATGAGCTACTTCAGGGCGATCGACCCGTTTCCCTTGGAATCGGCGGACCAGAACAAGCTTCACGAGTTCTACGAGTACCTGGCCGCGGAGCGCCTCGTCACGACGGCGTGTCGCGGCTGTCGGCGGCTGGACTGGCCGCCGCGCGGCTTCTGTCCCGAGTGCCTCTCCGACCAGTTCGACTGGGTGGACCTGCCGCACGAGGGCACCGTGCACGCCTTCACGGTCCAGGAGTCGGGCGTGCCGGCCGGGTTCGAGGCCCCCCGAGTGTTCGCCATCATCAGGATCGGCGGGCTCAGGATCTTCGCACCGATCGTCCACACGGACCCGTCCAAGCTGGCGGTAGGAGCGAGGGTTCGCTTCGTTTCCGTTCGAGCGGGCGACGACCACACGGGAGCCCACCGCCATCTGCCCGCCTTCGAGCTGAGCGAGCCGGCCGCGTGACGCCGCTCAAGGTGCTCGTCGCCAAGCCGGGCCTCGACGGGCACGACCGCGGCGCCAAGGTCGTGGCCCGGGCCCTGCGCGAGGCCGGCATGGAGGTCGTCTACACCGGGCTCAAGCAGACGCCGGAGGCCATCGTCCAGGAGGCCATCCAGGAAGACGTGGACGTGGTCGGGCTGTCGGTGCTCTCGGGCGCCCACCTGCCACTCTGCGGGAAGGTCGTGGATCAGCTTCGGGCGGCCGGGGCAGACGCGATCCGGGTGGCGGTGGGAGGCACGATCCCCCGGTCCGACATTCCGAAGCTCACGGCGCTCGGCGCCTGGGCCGTCTTTCCCATGGGCACCCCGCTGCCCACCATCGTGGCTGCGTTCGAGGAGCTGACGCGGCGCCTCGAGCAGGAGAGCTGAGCAATGGCGAAGGACAGGCCGGTCAAGGACGTGGTTCTCCACGCGGGGATCCCGGTGAAGACGGTGTATGGTCCCGAGGACCTGGCGGGCTTCGATCCCGCGCGCGATCTGGGCCGGCCGGGCGAGTTCCCGTTTGCCCGCGGCATCCACGCGGAGATGTACCGCGCCCGGGTGTGGACCATGCGGCAGTACATCGGGTTCGGCACGCCGGCCGAGACCAACGCCCGCTTCAAGTACCTCATGGCTCATGGTCAGGACGCGCTCAACGTGGCCTTCGACCTGCCCACCCAGCTCGGCCTCGACTCCGACGACCCGCGCGCGGAGGGGGAGGTAGGGCGCGTGGGGATGGCCATCGACAGCCTGGCCGACATGGAGGAGGCCTTCACCGGCATCGCCGCCGACGGTGTGAGCGTGTCTTTCACCATCAACTCCATGGCCGCGATCATCCAGGCCATGTACCTGGTGGTGGCCGAGAAGCAGCGCGTCGGCTGGGACCGGATCGTGACCACGCCGCAGAACGACATCCTGAAGGAGTTCATCGCGCGGGGCACGTGGGTCTATCCCGTGGAGCCGTCGCTCCGGCTGGTCGCCGACCTGGCAGAGTTCTGCAGCCGCCGGGCCCCCCGGGTCAACCCCATCTCCATCTGCGGCTACCACATCCGGGAAGCCGGCTGCACCACGGCCCAGGAGATGGCCTATGGCCTGGCCATCGCGGCGGCGTACACGGAGCGGCTCCTGGCCCGGGGGCTCGACATCGACGACTTCGCCCCCCGCCTCTCGTTCAACTTCACCTGCTGGGGGAAGATCTTCGAGGAGGTGGCGAAGTTCCGGGCCGGCCGCAGACTCTACGCCAGGATGATGCGCGACCGCTTCGGGGCCAAGAATCCGAAGTCGATGATGTTCCGCTCGCTGATCGGGGGCGGGGGCTCTGCCTTCACCGTCGAGGAGCCCGAGAACAACATCGTGCGCGGGGCCTACCTGGCGCTCACAGCCGCGCTCTCGGGCGCTCAGACCATGGCGCTCCCGACCTATGACGAGGCGTACACCATCCCATCGGCCAAGGCCCAGCTCATCGCGCTGCGCACCATGCAGATCTGCGCCGAGGAGACCGGCGTCGCCGACACCGTGGATCCCCTGGGGGGCTCCTATTACGTGGAGTGGCTCACCAACGAGATGGAGAAGAAGACCCAGGAGGAGATGGCCCACGTGGAGCGGCTCGGGGGCATCGTGGAGGCCGTGAAGTCGGGCGCCATCCAGGCCGAAGTGGCGCGGCAGGCCTATCTCTTCGAGCAGAAGATCCTCTCGGGCGAGATCTCCAAGGTGGCCGTCAACCGCCACGTGGCGCCCGCGGGCGAGACCGCCGCGCCCGAGCTCGAGCTCTACTCGTTCGATCCACAGGTGCAGGAGGCGCAGCGGGCCAAGCTCCGGCAGCTGCGAGCCCAGAGGGACGGCGGGACGGTGACGCGGGCACTGGAGCGGCTGAGGGACGAGACGCGCAGCAGCGGCAACCTCATGGAGCCCATCCTGGATGCGGTCCGGGCCTACGCGACCCTGGGCGAGATGGCGGGCGCCCTGAAGGACGTCTTCGGCGAGCACAAGGAGCCGGTGGGGTTCTGAGCATGCCATCGGCTCCAGCCGACTGGGTCATCGGATGAAGGCGCTGGTGAGGGCCGAGAAGGGCATCCAATGAGGGTGCCTCGATCAGGGCGACGTCGCATAGTCGCTCAGCTAGAGTATGCGGAGCCCGGGGATGCGCGGCAGGGCGCGATCATTGGTCAGGTAAGCCGCGCAGCCAGCGTGAAGCGCCGCCGCCAGCTGGAGCGCGTCCGGTGTCTCCACGGGGGAAGCGACGCGGGATGAACCTCTTCCGAGGTGTTCGGGTCCTCGACCTCTCCCGGATGCTGGCCGGGCCCTACGGATCGATGCTGATGGCCGATCTGGGCGCCGAAGTCATCAAGGTGGAGGAACCGGAAGGCGGCGATCCTATGCGCGCCATGGGGCCCCCGTTCCTCCCGAACGGAGAGAGCGCCTACTTCCTCAGCATCAACCGTAACAAGAAGAGCATGGCCCTCGACCTCACCCGGCCCGCGGGGCGGGAGGTGTTCCTCGACCTCGTCCGGAACGCGGACGTCGTCTGGGACAACTTCCGCCCGGGGATCATGGCGCGGCTCGGATGCGACTACGACACGCTGCGCCAGATGAACCCGCATATCATCGCCTGCTCGATCTCCGCCTTCGGCCAGGACGGGCCGTACCGCGACTGGCCGGCCTTCGACCTGGCGCTCCAGGCGATGGGGGGCGCGATGAGCGTCACCGGCGAGGAGGGCCGGGCCCCGGTGCGCATGGGGCTGCCGATGGGCGACCTGGCGGGCGGGATGTTCGGGGCGTTCGCCGTGGCCGGCGCGCTCTTCCGCCGGGAGCGGACGGGGCAGGGGGGCATCGTGGATCTGTCGCTCCTCGACTGCCAGGTCTCGCTCTTGGCCTACATGGCCCAATACTTCTGGACCGACGGCAAGGTACCGGGCCCCATGAGCTCGGGGCACACGTCGGTGGTCCCTTACCAGGCGTTCCCGGCGCGCGATGGCTACCTCGTGGTCGCGGTCTTCGCCGAGAAGTTCTGGGGAGGCTTCTGTCGGGCAATCGGTCGTCCCGACCTCGAGAGTGATCGGCGATTCGACAGCAATTCCCGCCGCGTCGCCAACAAGGCTCTGCTCGTCCCGCTGCTAGAAGAGGGGTTTCGTGCTCGCACGGTGGACGAATGGCTCGAAGCGTTGCGGCGGGAAGGGGTTCCCGCCGCGCCCATCAACCCGCTGGACAGGGTGCTCAGCGACCCGCAGGTGCGACATCGCCGGATGGTCGTCGAGATGGAGCACCCCCGGCACGGCCCGGTGCCCACTCTCGGGACCCCGATCAAGCTGGACGGCGCCCTCGGGCTCCATGTCCGGCCGGCTCCGGCGCTCGGTGAGCACACGGAGGAGATCCTGGGCGGGCTCCTGGGTTATCCGGAAGAGCGCCTGAACAAGCTGCGGGCCGAGAAGGTGACGGCATGAGCGGAATGGAGGTCGCCGTTTTGGGAGGCAGCCATGGAGGCTCCATGCTGCGGCGGCTGACCTGGCCCTGGCCTGGCCGGGCATCGGGTAGGGCTCTGGGGCGGTCCGCGTCTCACTTCGAGCCCGTGCTCAAGACTAGGCACATAACATGACGGGAGGAGATCCCTTCTGAGCTTCGACGTCATCGGCAAGGCGACCCCCAAGCGCGATGGCCGCGAGAAGGTCACGGGCGCGACGCGGTTCCTCCACGACATCGTCCTGCCGCGCATGACCCACGGCGCCATCCTGCGCACCCAGTTCCCGCATGCCCGGATCCGGCGCATCGAGACGCGCCGGGCCGAGGCCCTGCCGGGCGTGCTCGGCGTCATCACCGCCGACGCCGTGGAGCAGTACCCGCTCGGCTTCGCCAAGGACCACCTGGCCGTCAAGGGCGGCGCCAAGGACGGCCGGAAGGTGCGATGCATCCGCGACGAGATCGCCGCGGTGGCGGCGGAAACGGAGGTCATCGCCCAGGAGGCGCTCGAGCTGATCGACGTCGAGTACGAGGAGCTACCGCTCGTCACCGATCCCGAGTCGGCCCTCCGACCGGGCGCCCCGCTGATCCACGACGAGCGGGGCACCAACCTGGTGGACCTGCGATATCAGTTCTCCCACGGCGACGTGGACGGCGCCTTCGCCCGGGCAGCGGTGGTGGTGGAGGGGGCCTACCGGCTGAACTACGTCACCACCGCCTGCCTCGGAACCATGGTGGCCATCGCCGCCTGGGACCCGCCCGGCAGCCCCGAGGCCACGCTGACGATGTGGAGCACCACCCAGGTGCCGTTCCTCTACCAGCGTGATATGGCCGAGGCCCTGGGGATCACGGGCGATCGGGTGCGCGTCATCCAGCCCCCCGTAGGCGGCAACTTCGGCCGTGGCCTCGACCTCTACCCCATCGACATCATCGCCGCACTCCTGGCCCGTCAGGTCCGCCGTCCCGTCAAGCTCGCCTTCGAGCGGCTGGAGGAGTTCCTCGCGAGCCCCACCCGCGAGCCCTGCCTGATCCGCCTCCGAACGGCGGCCGACCCGGCCGGCCGGCTCCTGGCCCGGGATGCCCACGTGGTCATCGACAACGGCGCCTATGTCTCGTGGGGCTCGACCACGCCCTATGTCATGCTCTCCACCACCGCCGGGCTCTACCGTTGCCCGGCGGTCCGCTTCGACACCACGATCGTCTACACCAACAATCCCTATTCGGGTTCCATGCGCGGCTACGGCAACCTGGAGAGCACCTTTGCCATCGAGGCCCAGATGGACGACCTTGCCGAGCGACTGGGGCTCGACCGTCTGGAGATCCGCCGCCGGAACGCCAGCAGGACCGGGGACATCAACCCCCAGGGGAGCGTCATCACCTCCTGTGCGATGACGGAGTGCCTGGACGCGGTGGAGCGCGAGATCCGGATGCCGGTGGCGCGGGCTCTGCGCCCGGGCTGGAAGCGCGGGGTGGGCTACGCGGCGATGTTCCACGTGGGCGGGGGTGCCCGGGTCTATCGCTCGGACGGATGCGGCGCCGTCCTCAAGCTGGACGACTTCGGCAAGGTCTCGCTCCTGACCGGGGCCAGCGAGATCGGGCAGGGGTCTGAGACCGTGCTGGCCATGATCGTGGCCGAGGAGCTGGGCGTGCCGCTCCCGCGCGTGGAGGTGATCAACAGCGACACCGCGATGAAGCCCTGGGATGTGGGCGTCCACGCCAGCCGCACGACCTTCATCGCCGGCAACGCCGCCCTCCTGGCCGCCCGTGACTTGAAGCGACAGCTGCTGGCCATGGCGGGCACCGTGATGGACGAGCCGGAAGGGGAGCTGGAGCTGGTCGGCGGCATGGTCCGGGTGAAGAGTCACCCGGAGCGGGCCATGGCCTATGACCGCGTCGTGCGCGCCGGCCATTTTCGCGAGGGCGGGCGCACCCTCGCGGCCGAGGCCTTCTACGACCCCCCGAACCAGATGCTCGACAAGGCCCTCCACGGCAACATCTCCGCAGCCTACGGCTTCGCGGCCCAGGCCGTTCTCCTCGAGGTCGACGAGACCACGGGACGGGTGGAGGTGCTGAAGGTGGCCTCCGCCCACGACGTGGGCCGGGCCCTCAACCCGCCGGCCGCCGAGGGACAGATCCACGGCGGCATCCACATGGGTCTCGGCTATGCGCTCACCGAGGAGCTCGTCATCCGCGAGAGCCGAGTGCTGAACCCGCACTTCATGGAGTACGCGCTCCTTCTCGCCTCGGACATGCCGGAGATCGCCATCGAGCTCATCGAAACCGTGGACGAGGCCGGGCCCTTCGGCGCCAAGGGCCTCGGCGAGTCAGGGGTGATCCCGGTGGCCGCTGCCGTGGCCGCTGCCGTCAAGGATGCCATCGGGGTGCGCTTCACCGAGTTGCCGATCAAGCCCGAACAGGTCCTCGAGGCGCTCGGGGCGGTGGCGGGCGAGGGCCGGCGCTGATGCTCCAGGCGGCGCTGGAGTCACAGCCGCGCGAGGCGCTGGAAGCCCTCCAGCTCGAGCGCATGCGGCGCAGCCTCGCTCGGGTCACGAGCCATCCCGCCTGGCGGCGCCGGCTCGGGGACGCGCGCCCCGAGGACCTCCGTGCGCTGGAAGACTGGTCCCGGCTACCGTTCCTCCGCAAGGAGGAGCTCCGGGACGCCTATCCGTTCGAGCTCGCCTGCGTCCCGCGCTCCGCGGTGCTCCGGGTGCACATGTCCTCCGGCACCACCGGGAACCCCATCCTGAACCCGTATACCCGGAGCGACATCGACCAGTGGGCCGAGGTCATGGCGCGCTGCTATGCCGCGGCCGGGGTCACCGCCAAGGACGTGATCCAGATCACCCCCTCCTTCGGGCTCTTCACGGGCGGCTTCGGCTTCCACTACGGTGCCGAGCGCATCGGCGCCATGGTGATCCCCATCGGCGCCGGACGCACCGCGCTGCAGCTCCGGCTCATGAAGGAGCTCGGCGCCACCGTGCTCACCGGCATCGCCACCTATCCGCTCCGGCTCATCGAGGTGGCGCGCGAGGAGGGCTTCGATCTCTCCCAGCTCAGGCTGCGTGTGGCCATCCTCGGCTCCGAGATGTGGTCGGAGGAGATCCGAAAACTCATCGAGCGGGAGCTCGGCGTGGAGAGCTTCGACATCATCGGGATGACGGAAACGGGCGGCCCCGGCCTCGGCATCGACTGCCGTGCCCATGAGGGGATTCACCTGTGGGAGGACCACTACTACGGCGAGATCATCGATCCCGCCACCGGAGAGCGGCACCCGGACGGGGCGGAGGGGGAGCTCGTGCTGAGCACCCTCACGCGCGAGGGCCTGCCCCTCATCCGCTATCGCACTCATGACCTGACCCGGGTGCTGAGCCGGCAGCCCTGCGCCTGCGGGCGCACCCACCTGCGGCTCGACCGGCTGCGCGGCCGCACCGACGACATGGTGATCTTCAAGGGGGTCAACTTCTACCCCCGTCAGGTCGAGACCCTGATCCTCAGACGGCCGGGCGTGAGCCACGAGTATCAGATCCTGCTCGAGCGCATCGGGGGCGCCGACCGGATGACGGTGTGCGTGGAGGTGCGCCCGGACTTCGATCCCGCCGAGGTCCAGCGGCTCCAGCAGGACTTCAAGAACACGCTCAACGTAAGTCCGGACATCCACATCCTCGAAGAGGGAGACATCCCTCGACCTCAGGGCAAGGCGGTCCGGGTGGTCGACCAGCGGGCCGCCCCCCGATGACGGCCCTCGAGGCGCTCTTCGCTCCGCGGCGAGTGGCGGTCCTCGGGG
>Ga0302046_10004425_pt1 | contig 12512 bp, 5 predicted proteins | sample RVTome_11_FD_200261 | JGI IMG/M metagenome (GOLD analysis project Ga0302046, IMG submission 200261) | Soil microbial communities from uranium-contaminated site in the Upper Colorado River Basin, Wyoming, United States - RVT147D111 (version 2) ...
GCCTGCCTGCGGCCGCCGATATTCCGATCCATCTTTACCGTACGATAGAGTACGGCCGGGCCTGGTCGCCCGGTGTTATTCTGCCGCGCTGGGCGCCCAATCTGGCCTACGGCTACGGGTATCCATTGTTTGTGTTCGCCCCGCCCTTGCCCTATCTGCTGGGCTTGGGCTTCCATCTGGCCGGCCTGACCTTTGATGCGGCCTTGAAATCTGTCTTGATCGGTTCCATTCTGCTGTACGCCGCCGGGATGTATCTGCTGGCCCGTGATCTGTTCCGCAGCGCCGCCGCCGGTCTGGTCGCGGCTACGGCCTTTGCCTTTGCTCCGTTGGCTTTGCGTGAAGCCCTGCTCTACGGCGGCAACGTACCACAATACCTGGCGATTGGCCTCTTCCCGTGGACCTTGTGGGCCATGACCCGCTCGGCGTCTGCCCATCGTTGGGGCTGGACCGTCCTATCGGCCATTTGCTATGCCGGGGTTGTTTTAAGCCATCTGTTTCAGGCATTGGTGTTTACGCCCGTGGTCGGGATGGTCGGGCTGCTGTTGATCGGTCTGCACCACCGGCCGGATGGTTTCGACGGCCAGGCTCGATTGTTCCCGCCATCATTTAGGGCTTACATGCCCCTCGCCACGATCCCCTTGGGCCTGCTCTTGTCCGCCTTTTTCTGGCTGCCGGCCTTTGTCGAACGCTATTATACGCGCGCTCAAGCCGATATCTTCCTGGAGAAGAGCCCCTATTTTGTACGCTATCCTCACTGGACCGAGCTGGTCGCCTGGATTCAGCCGCTGGACGCTCGCGCGGCTAATCCCTATGTACCGCTCACCTTGGGCCTCATCACTTTGGTTCTGGCCGGACTGGGATTACTCGCCGGCCTGCTCGCCCTGAGCAAACCAAAAATCACAACGCCCAACATCACCGAGGCCAGTTTGCTGCCGTTCCTGCCAATTGGGGTGATTTTTCTCGCCGCCCTTATCGCCGGAGGGGCGATTTTTCTAACCTTACCGATATCACAACCGGTCTGGCAAACGATTACGATCTTACAAGTGGCCGAATTTCCCTGGCGCATGCTGGGTCTGGCCAATCTCGGGTTGGCCCTGCTGGCTGGCGCTGCCCTGCTGCTGCCGCCGCGTAACTGGCGCTGGCCGCTGGCCGCCGGTTGTATCATGCTGCAGCTTTTCGGCGTAGCCCCATTGCTCTATCCGGTGACGGCATTCACCCACTACACGCCTGCTACCATCGCCGATCAGATCAAGTACGAACGCAGCTCCCAATCGATTGGCACGACCACCCTGGGTGAATACCTGCCCCAGGCTGTCACTCAGCCACCGACAACCTCACCCCTGGTCAAAGCGTTTGAAGCCGGCGACATTCCGCCACGTTTAGATTATGAAAGTTTGCCTGAAAACACGACAGCTACCCGTCTCGAGCAAACCGCCGTCACCCATCGCTACCGGCTCAACAGCCCAACCGCTGTGACCATCCGCATGTTTCAATTCGATTACCCCGGCTGGCGCGCCCTGCTCGATGGCCAGCCGGTCCCAATTCATCCCGAACCCAACACCGGCCTGATTCTCATCGACCTCCCGGCCGGCCAACACACCGTCACCCTCCATTTCGGCGATACCCCCCTCCGTCTCACCGCCCTGGCCTTAACCATAATAACGATTCTCAGTCTCCTCATCACCGGAGCCTTTCAATTCATTCACCCGTTAACCAACCACCAACCACCAACCACCAACCACCAACCATCAATCCCACATCCCACATCCCACATCGCCCTCCTCGGCCTCATCATCATCATCATCGCCGCCGTCTGGCTCAAGCCGCTGCTTCGCCCTGTTTTCACCATCGAATCACCGCCTGATCAGGCGCTGCCGGCCCAACACCAAACCAAAATCGATTTTGAAAACGGCATCAGCCTGATCGGTTACGATGTGAGCCAAATGGTCGTGACACCCGGCGGCTATATGCAAGTGATTCTATACTGGCAAACCAAGGCCGCGCCGTACAGGACCAATCTACAGCCATTTGTCCACCTGGATCGGCTGGATGACCTGACCACCATGGCCGATGCCACCAATTACACCCCGGGCGACGTGACCACTGAAAGCAACCTGCCGACCTTCCATTGGGACAATGCGCGTTACATCCGGGATGAGCACGATCTGTTCATCCCATCTGGAACACCACCGATTGCTTACGCAGTGCGGGTTGGCCTGATCGACCCCGACCAGGATCGCTTGATTACACTGGCCGATGCCTCCGGCGACACGGCCCAGCTCACGACGATCAATGTCTCGCCGGTGGGGTCACCGCCGCGCCTGGCGCAGCCATTGGATGCCACGTTTGGCGACGGCCAGACTCCGATTCTATTGACCGGTTTTGAGCTGGATTCCTTGACACCCGGCCGGCTCGATTTTCGCCTGGCCTGGCAAACTGGAGCGCGGCTGCAAACCGATTACACCGTTTTTGCGCAACTCCTCGATCTGGACCAAAATCGGGTCGCGGGATTCGACAGTCTGCCGCTGGACGGGGCCTATCCGGCCTCAACCTGGCTGCCGGGACAGACGATCATCGACCCGCGCACCATTCCGTTGGATCAGGTCGATCCTGGCGAATACCGGCTGATCGTCGGCCTGTACGATTCGACGACCCAGGAGCGCCTGACCACAGCCGCCGGTGACGACTATATCGAACTAACCAAAATTATGATCGGCGAACCGTAACATGCAGCCGTCTCGAACCACTATCCTACATCGCCTATCCCAGATGGTATGGTTAGACTTCGGCCTGCCGCTGGCCCTGGTCCTGCCCATCTTCGCCATCATGCCGCTGCTGGCTCATGCCGGCCTGCCCAATACCGCCGATGGGCCGGTCCACCTGATGCGCCAGGTCGAGCTAAACGAAGCCTGGCAGGAAGGCAATTTTTATCCGCGCTGGGGCACCGATCTGGCCCTGGGCCATGGAATGCCGATTTTTAGCTATGCCCCACCGGCACTGTACCAGCTAACCCAACTATTTCACGGCGTTGGTCTCCCGCTGGATGAGGCCATGAAGGCGGTACTCATTGTTGACTTTTTGCTCTACAGTAGCGGCATGTTTCTGTTTGCTCGTCGCCTTTATGGCGCCGGTCCGGCCTTGCTGGCGGCAGCGCTGTACGTTTACGCGCCTTACCGCTTGCGCGAGGCTACCATCCAGGGAAACTACGGGCAGTTTACGGGCCTGGCCTTTTACCCGCTTATTTTCTGGGCCTTCCACGGCCTCGTCACCGATGGCCGGCCTCGCTATCTCATCGCCGCCGCCCTCTCCCTGGCCGGCCTGCTCTTCAGTCACAACATCAGCGCCATGCTCTTCGCGCCAATGTTTACCAGCTATCTCGTCGCCTTACTATTACTAACCGCATTCCAGACCAATCACAGGCCCAACCTCGATCCACCCCGCCCCCCACATCCCATATCCCACATCCCATATTCCACTCTGCTCCGCATCACCGCCGCCGGACTCCTCGGCCTGGGTCTGGCCGCGATTTTCTGGCTTCCGGCCTTCGGCGAGCGGCACGACATCAAATTAGAAGGTATCGTGCAAGGTTTTTTTGATTTTCGAGAGAATTTTATTTCGCTGCCCGAGTTTCTATCGCCACCGTTACCGCTCGACCTAACGGCCATCAACCCAGAGTTCCCGCTCAGCCTGGGGCTGCCGCAGATCATAGGCGCCGGGCTTGGCCTGTTGAGCCTGGTCATATTGGCCATCACCACCCTCAAACGACCGCTAAGAAAACCCCAGGATCGACCGCACGAAACACGTGTCCCGGCCTCGCCCCTGCTTCATTCCTTATTTTTTGCATTTTTCCTGCTGTTATACGCTTTCCTGGCAATCCCCCAATCCCAATCCGTCTGGGAAACCGTGCCGCTGCTCGAGCTGGCCGAGTTTCCCTGGCGCATGCTTGGACCGGCCATCTTCTGCGCCAGTTTGCTGGCGGCCACGCCCGTTTGGCTTCTGACTCGACTTTGGATGGCCCGGCCCAACCTTCACCCACAACCCCCTGCGCCAATCCCAGCATTACGCCTCCAGCCCCACCTCCTATTCCGCATCATCCTGCTGTCCGCCATTCTACTGACCATCGGTCTCAACGCCCCCTACCTCTACCCCTCCCAGTTTATTGTCTGGGGTACGCCCACCCCCGCCGAGGCGTTCGCCTACGAAGTCACTTCCGGTGCGATTGGCACCACCAGCACCGGCGAATTCCTGCCGCGCGGCGCCCGGCAGCACCCCCGGCCTGAGACGCTCTGGCCCGATTACGCCGCCGGGCGACCGCCACAGATCATCGACCCGGCCACCCTGCCCGCTGGTGCGAACGTTAAGACCATTAGCCACCGGGCCGAGTCCGATGCCGTACAAATCGAGACGCCCACAGATTTCAACGCGACTATCCGCACCCTTTACTGGCCGGGCTGGCAGGTTTATCTGAATGAGCAGCCGGTTGATTTCTCAATTATCGACAAGACCGGTTTGATCCAGACCACCATCCCGGCCGGCCAACACACCTTGAGCGTGCGCCTCGAAACGACACCGCTGCGCACGCTTGGCCGGTGGCTGACGATTATCTCTGCCTTTAGTTTGGTCATCATCGGGATTCTGGCTGCCGTTCGTCGACGCAGCCCAGTAGTCCATCAGCAGGACTCAACCGTTCTGGAGTCAAAACAAGTTCAAACGGCCTCATCTTTTGGTATCTCGCCGGGCTTCCTGGCGACGACGGGCGTGATCTTGATCGCCGCTTACCTGTTGTCCCGTCCTCTGGAACCGCTGTTCGTCTGGCGTTCGGACCCGAATTATCCCCGGCCCGCCGCTCGGGTTCTACAGGTCGATTTCGAGGATCAAATTCGGCTGGTCGGGGTGGATACCTGGCCCGAAACCATCGAGTTGGACGAGAGTGGCGCCACCGACCTGGCCGTCACCGTCTATTGGCGCGCCCTCCGGCAACTCGAAACGAACTACTCGATCTTTCTGCACCTTGACGCGCCCAACGGACAGACTCTGGCCACGGTCGATGAGGTCAATCCCGAGAATATCCCCACCCGGAACTGGCCGCCCGGTCTTTACCTGCGCAACCCCCTGCACCTGGACCTCCCGCCGGATATGCCTCCCATTCGATACGACCTCAATGTTGGGGTTTATGATCGGGAGTCGAACAACCGCCTGGCCCTGGCTTCCGGCGACAGCACGGCCTTTACCCTCGGCTCGATCTGGCTCAGCACGACCACACCGCCGCTGATCGGCGAGCCGCTGGCCCATTTTGGTCAGGACATCACCCTGGTCGAGGCCACCTACTCCTCGACTATTAACGAATCGCTGGCATTGTATTGGCAAACCAGCCGGCCCATCGCTCACGATTATAGCATCTTCGTCCACCTGCTCGATCAGCAGGGCAATCTATTGGGCCAAAAGGACGGCGCGCCGTATGAGGGTCTCTATCCGCTCCGCAACTGGCAGCCCGGCCAGATCATTATCGACCGGCGACAGTTACCCGAGTTAGGCAAAACGATGACTCAACTCGATACCCTGGCCATCGGCGTTTATGACCCCGTTACTGGCGAGCGCCTGCCGGCGACCGATGCGCAAGGCAAGCCGCTCCCTAACAATCGTTTCATCTTGCCGGTGAACTAATGAAACCTCAATCAACCGCCCATGCGACCGGCTCGAAATCCGGTGAGCCGGACCTGATCCCGGCTAGATCGAAACCCATTCGACATTTGGGGTTCAATACGACCCTCTTTATCCTGACAACTTACACCGTTCTGGCGCTCGGTCTGACCTACCCCTTGCTGTTCACCCTGACGACCAGCGTGCCCAACGACATCGGCGATCCGTTACTCAACACCTGGATTCTGGCCTGGGACAGCCATGCTCTGCTAACCGATCCCCTCGATCTATTTCAGGCCAATATTTTCTACCCCTTGCCCAATACGCTGACCTACTCAGAGCATCTGTTAAGTACAGCGGTGCTGGCCTTACCGTTACAGCTCATCTTTGGCGAGCCGGTGCTGGCCTATAACCTGAGCCTGCTGGCGACCTTTCCGCTGGCTGCCCTGGGCATGTATTTGCTGGCCTTGCGTTGGACCGGCCAGCGGAGCGCCGCTTTTGTTGCCGGTCTCATCTTTGCCTTCAATCCGTATCGCTTCGCGGCCGTTGCTCATCTACAGCTGCTGACATTTCAGTGGCTGCCGTTTGGACTGGTTTTGCTGGATCTGGCCCTAAAAGGTCGTGACCCTGCCTCTAACCGGACACGTCCGGCTGTCATTCGGACCTCTTATTTCCTCGGCGCCGGGATTTTTCTCGTGTTGCAATCTCTTGCCTCGTGGTATCTGGCTCTATACACCAGTCTCATCCTGGGCATCTATCTGTTTGCCAACTTTTTTTCGGGCCGCTTCGACCGCTCCCGCCTGCCCGGCCTGGTCTCGATCCTGTTGATTTCGGGCTTACTGACGCTGCCGCTGGTCCTACCTTATCTCGCCCTGGTCGATGAGCTGCGCCAGGCTCGACCCCTGTCGCTGGCCCTCCCCCTCGCGGCAGCCCCGACCGATTTTCTGGCCGCCGCCCCGTTCAATCAGCTCTTCGGCCCGCTGACCGAGTCTTTTCGCCAGCGGCCAAATTTTACGGAAGAGAATATGCTGTTTACAGGCATCCTGGCCCCATTGCTTGGGTTGGTGGGGCTGATCGCAATGGTTCGGGCCTACACACGGCGTACTGCATCTCGCGCTTCCACAGACACCTCACCCTATTCGCGTGCTGCCGGACGGACCCTAAGTACCCCAATTACGATCCTAAGCTTGTTTTTCATTGTGGCCCTATCATTGACTATTTCCTTTCCTGGCCCCTATGCCACCTTGACCGGCCTCTTACCCTTCACCACCATCATCCGAGTTCCGGCCCGCTGGCTCATTCCCGCCCTATTCGGCCTATCCGGCCTGGCCGCCTTCGGCTACACCTGCCTCGACTACTACTTAACCCACATCTCACATCTCAGATCTCACATCCCCCATCCCCCATCCTCCATCCTCCTAATCAGCTGCACCGTCTTTCTCATCGCCGAAACCCTTTCCATCCCCCTTCCCCTGGCTCCGGTCGAGAACCATGAAACCCTGAATCCCGCCTATCACCACCTGGCCGCATCCGGCGACGATGTCGCCCTGGTCGAGCTGCCGCTTCACAGCGCCCCGGCCCCCGAGTTCCCCGAAGTCAAACGGCTCTATGCCAGCACCTTAGGCTGGTGGCAACTGGTCAACGGTTATTCCGGCTACACGCCGCCTCGCCAACCCGAACTGGCTCGAACTTTGGCCGGTTTTCCCGATGAACGTTCGATCAATGCCTTGACCGCCCTGGCGACCGATAACCCAATCGAGCCAAACGCTCCAGGCCGATCCGTCCCGCTCCCACTGTTCCTACTGGTCCATCCCGCCGAAGCACCCCTGAATCGAACCGAATGGGAAACGTCGACCCGCTGGCAAGCCGAACGCAATCCCACTCTTCGCCCTATGGGCCAATTCAACGGCGATTATCTCTACCAGGTCATCCCCCTCGCCTCCCAAACCTTGCCCACCTCCCCGTTGGCCACCTTCGGTCCCAACCCGCCAATCCAGCTCATCTCCATTACCAATTACCAATCTCCAATCTCCAATGACGCTCAACTAAACCTCCACTGGCAGACCACCACCGCCATCTCAACAGCCTATACCGTCTTCATCCACCTTCGTGCCGCAGATGGTTTTGTCCGCAGTCAGGCTGATGGCCCACCCGTCAGCGGTCACTACCCGACCGACATCTGGCCTCCGGATGAAATCATTCAGGATATTCACCCTCTCCCTCCAGACGATGTCACTCAAATCGATCATCTGGCCATCGGTCTCTATGATCCCGCCACCGGTGAGCGCCTGCCTGCCTATGACTTGGACGGGCAGCGCCTGCCGGACGATGCTCTGATCATACCCTGGAACTAAGCGAAAAGCCCGCTACTTCTGACTTTCTACTTCAGTTTTCCCTCTTGTCAAAATCAAAAAAGCATGATATAAATAAGGTAACACCACAATATCTTGGGGGTGGTAACTATTTTCGACACTACATATAGGAGGACCTCGTGGCGAAAAACAAGAAAGCAACCGTCCGATCTCATTCACAGGAACGTGAATGGCTGGTCAGTCTCGGCAAAGGAAACATTGTCGAAGGGGTTCGACATCTGGTTCAACAATCACAGGGACATCCCCCCACCAGCAACGGCTTACCCAAGGACGAGCTCACCAAACGTAAAAATTAAAGAGGGTGTTTGATTTCCACCGTTAATTGTTCATTGCTAATCGACTTTTTGATTTCCCCTATTTGATCTATAATGCGCCTCTTGCGGCCTCAAAAATGGTCCGCATCGTTCGTTGTCCACAATCCGGCCCATCAGTGGAGGCGCCCTTGAGCACAACAACAGTCCAGCCCAATTCACCCGTCGGCTACGGCGAACTCGTCCGGCGGAATGTCAATTTCCGGTGGCTATGGTGCGGCCAAATCATTAGCCTGTTGGGCGATTGGTTCAACCTGATCGCCTCAGCCTCCCTCGTGGCCCAGTTGTCCGGCTCGGGCGTGGCGATTGGGGGGTTGTTTGTCGTGCGCATGCTGGCCCCGTTTTTGGTCAGCCCTATTGCCGGCGTCGTGGCCGACCGCTACAACCGCAAATATATTCTGATCTTGACCGATATCACCCGAGCTCTGACGGTTTTTTGTTTTCTATTCATCCGCGAGGCCAGTCAGATCTGGCTCCTATATGTTCTAACCTCCGTTCAGCTTGGCATCAGCGGCTTCTTTTTCCCAACCCGTAATGCCATTCTGCCCGACATCGTCCTGCGGGGCGAATTGGGTACGGCCAATGCCATCAGCTCCACCACCTGGTCCGTGATGTTGGCCTTGGGTGCTGCCATTGGCGGCCTGGTCTCCGGCACCTGGGGGATCTATCCGGCCTTCAGCGTCGATGCCCTCACATTTTTCGTATCCGCCTTGTTCATTGCCCGGATTAAGTATGACCCGCCCGCCGGGATCGATGCTTCGGAAAAAACAGTCGGCGCAGCTTTGAAGCAGTATGTTGATGGCCTACGATATCTTCGAAATCACGTTGACGTCCTGGTCATCACCCTCCATAAAGCGGCCAATGCCCTGCTCATTTCGAGCGGATTTCAGGTGCTGCAAGTTGCCATCTCCAAAAATGTCTTTGTGATGGGTCAGGGTGGGGGTATCAGCCTGGGGCTAATGTTTGGCGTGGCAGGCATTGGCACCGGCATCGGGCCGATTCTGGCCCGTCGCTTCACCGGAGATCGGGACAGCCCGCTGCGCTATACCATTGTCCTGAGCTACGTCATTATGGGCCTGGGCATGCTGCTGGTCGCGCCGCTGCTGAGTTTCCCTGTGGTGTTATTGGGCATTCTCCTGCGCGGAGTCGGCGGGGGTATCAACTGGGTCTTTTCGACTCAACTGCTGCTGCAACTGGCGCCCAATCAGGTTCGAGGCCGTATCTTCGCCACCGAGTTCGCCTTTTTTACCTTGATGAGCGCGGCCAGCGCAGCCGTCGTGGGCGGGGTCCTGGACGCCTCGGTTAGCATTTCAGTCGTAGCCTGGTGGATGGGTGGGCTGGTGCTTATCCCTGCCACGTTGTGGACATTGTGGCTGGTGGTTGGCACTCGAACCGAACCCGCCAGCGAAGAAATCGACCTGACCGTTGCCAAGTCTTCTTAACGTTGTGCAGACGATCCTTTTTACAATTGCATCCTCAGGCCTTACATCCTTCATTCTTTTTGTGTTCAATCTCTTGCCCTATATAATCTCAATGACGGCCCGTAGCGATCTACACATCGACTACAACGTTTCGTAGCCAGATTACGAATGGTTGGCACCCATCGCTTCTATACTATCCTGAGCGTTACTGAAGAATCATCTTTTTGTTGTATTGACATTTGTGAAAAAAACCGCGATAATGATCACAAGAATTAAGTCTCGGCTAAAAAATTAATTAGCCAAAGCAAATAATACTCATCTCGGATAGTGCCCCATCAGGGAGGTAGGCATGTTCAAACGCTGGTTCAGGCGCAACAAAGAAAAACACGATCTCCCCAACGGACGTTACCATAACGGCAACGAGCACCTGATCGAGTTGCACGATGTAGTCAAGACATACCAGGGTGAAGCAGGGACCTTTGTCGCTCTCGATCACGTGGATCTAATAGTCGACCCCGGCGATTTTGTGGCCGTCATCGGCAAATCAGGCAGCGGCAAATCGACCCTGATCAACATGATCACGGGTATCGACCGGCCCACCTCGGGCGAGGTCCTGGTCGGAGACATCGCCGTCCATACCCTCAACGAGGGTCAAATTGCCGTCTGGCGCGGTCGGCAGGTTGGCGTCGTTTTCCAGTTCTTCCAGCTCCTGCCAACGCTGACCGTCGTGGAAAACGTTATGCTGCCCATGGACTTTTGCAACATGTATGGATTAGGCGAACGAGAAGAGCGAGCGCTGGAGCTGCTGGCACAGGTCGACATGACGGCCCACGCCTATAAGCTGCCAACGGCCATCTCCGGCGGCCAGCAGCAGCGCGTTGCCATCGCCCGGGCGATGGCCAACGACCCCCCCATTCTCGTCGCCGACGAGCCGACAGGCAATCTCGACTCGGTCACGGCCGATTCAATTCTGCGCTTGTTTGAAGGACTCATTGAAAACGGTAAGACGATCCTGATGGTGACCCACGACTTGGACCTGGCCCGACGAGCCAACCGAACCGTTCAGCTTGCCGACGGTCAAATCGTCGACAGCAGCACTGAGCAACAGTCCGAGACCCAACAAAGTCAGCCCAACCCGATCTCCGAAACCGATCATCACGAATCGGATGAGGTGCATCATGCTTAAATCCCGTTGGCGCAACGTTATGAGTCATTCACAGCAGCCAGTACATCACGGCGTAAATAAGGGCTTAGGATTAAATAACTTCCCTATTTGCAGGCAAATAAGCTGGATATTTTGACTTCATTTGAGGAAGTTATTTAATTCTCAATCCTAAGCCCTAGGGATACCCCCCTCCAACCTCCCCCCGCCAGCAGGGAGAGGCTTAAAAAGTCCCCCCGCTGGCGGGGGGATCGAGGGGGGTGTAACCGACGGCCTATTGACGCGGCCGTGTACAGTATTGTAACGATCTTCATAGATTGACTTTTCATCCGGCGTGTGATAAAATTCTTTCAGAAATTTCTGAACGTTTAGAAGCTAACTTAGAGGGTTAATTATGTCACAAGCAACCGAATTACTGAGCCTTGTTTCCGAAGAGATCAGCCATGTCGAAGCAAAAATGCGCGACGGCGTCAGCGAGCAGTATACCGATTTGCAGGCCGTGGTCGATTATCTGGTTGGGGCCGGGGGCAAGCGTCTGCGGCCGGCTTTGACCTTGATGGCGGCCAACTTCTACCCCGTTGATAAAGAGAAATCCTACGCCCTGGCCGCCTCGGTCGAACTGCTGCACACAGCCACCCTGGTCCACGATGACCTGATCGACAATGCCCTCTTCCGGCGCGGCATGCCGACCCTGAACACGAGTTGGACTCCGGCCGCAACCATTCTGACCGGCGATTTTCTCTTTGCTCGCTCGGCCCAATTGGCCGCCGAAACCGACAACGTTCGGATCGTCAATATTTTTGCCCAAACCCTCATGACCATCGTCGGCGGCGAACTGCACCAGCTTTTCAACAGCGGCCACGGCCAAGTCCCAACCGAAGCCGAGTACCACCAGCGCATTTACGCCAAAACCGCATCTCTCTTCGCGGCCGGCACCGAAACCGGCGGCATCCTTTGTGGTGCGCCAGAATCGGAGACCGAGGCCCTGCGCGATTACGGCCACGATCTCGGTATCGCCTTCCAAATCGTCGATGATATTCTCGATTTTCAGGGGGATGAGCAGACAATCGGCAAACCCGTGGCCAACGACCTGCGCCAGGGCATCGCCACCCTGCCCGTGATGCTGTTCAATCAAAAAGAGCCGAACCACCCGACCGTGCTCAAAGCGGTCCGGCGCGAACCAATCCCTAATGAAGAGATACAAGCCCTGGTCCGTGAAATTCGGGCTGCCTGCTGCCTGGAGGCCAGCCTGGCCGAGGCCCGCCGCTTTACCAACCGGGCCCAGGCCGCCCTCGACCGGCTGCCCGACAATGCCTACCGCCAGGCCATGCACGGCCTGGCCGGCTACGTCGTCACCCGTGAGCTTTGAACGATGACCGTGGGATAAACGAAGCATGTCCAAACGCGCCAACTACGACCAGGTCGCCGACCGCTATGATAACCAGCGTTATCGCAGCAAAGAGCCCGACCCCGATCTGGCTGCATTTCTAACGGAGCGCGGTGACCGAGATGCCAATGCCCTGAGAATTCTCGACCTGGGCTGTGGGACCGGCAGCCAGCTTGTCGCCAACCGGAGTTTGATCTCAGCCGGGCAGATGGTGGGTTT
>Ga0302046_10004426_pt1 | contig 12510 bp, 10 predicted proteins | sample RVTome_11_FD_200261 | JGI IMG/M metagenome (GOLD analysis project Ga0302046, IMG submission 200261) | Soil microbial communities from uranium-contaminated site in the Upper Colorado River Basin, Wyoming, United States - RVT147D111 (version 2) ...
CATGGGGGCGATGCAAGGCGGGTCCGCGCCGCCCGACGCGCGCGATCCGCACGCGTACTCCGAAGGTCTGGATTTCGGTCCGTCGAAGCCCGAGCTTGCCGATACGCGCAATATGGGCGCCTTGCTCGTGGACAAGTTCGAGGGCGTACGCACGAGCGGCAACACGTCGGCGCCGTTCGATCTCCAGGGATGGTACGGGCGCACCTATGATCGTGCCGTGCTCAAGGCTGAAGGCGACATCGACAGCGGAGAGATCGCGGAGGCACGCACGGAGCTTTTGTGGGGCCACGCGTTCGCGACGTTTTGGGACAGACAGATCGGCCTGCGCTATGACAGCGGCGAGGGCCCAAATCGAAACTGGCTGGCGTTCGGCGTGCAGGGACTCGCGCCGTACCGGTTCGAGGTCGACGCCACCGCATACCTTGGCGAGTCGGGCCGCAGCGCCCTGCGGTTCGACGCCTCGTATGAGTTGCTGTTGACGCAAAGACTGATTCTGCAACCCCGAATCGAGGCCAACGCCTACGGTAAGCGCGATGTCGAACGCCGGCTGGGCAGCGGGCTGTCCGACGTTTCCGCGGGGCTTCGCGTGCGCTACGAGATCCGCCGCGAGATCGCCCCCTATGTCGGCATCGAATGGGTGCGCAGGTACGGCGAAACGGAAGACTTGGTGCGTGCGATCGGCGCGGATCCGAACGATACGCGGATCGTGGCAGGCCTGCGCTTCTGGTTTTGAGCTCGTAGCGGCACGGTGCCCCCGAGCGGTTGAACGAGTGATATTTTTTTAGGAGACATGCGATGAAAAAGGTATTGACGTACGCAATTGCAGCACTGGCTGCGTTCGCCGGCCAGCTTGCGTATGGGCACGCGGAGCTGTCCGCCTCCATGCCGGCGGACAAGGCCGTGGTCGCGGCAGCGCCGAAAGAGGTGATGCTGCATTTCACGGACCCTGTGCGCGTGACGGCGCTGTCGTTGCAAAAGCAAGGCGAGTCGTCGAAGCAGAGCCTCGGTCCCCTGCCGGCAGGAACGAGCAAGGACTTCATGGTGGCCGCGCCGGCTCTGAGTGACGGACAGTACACGGTGAGCTGGCGAGCGCTCTCGGATGACGCCCACGTCATGACGGGCGAGTTTGCGTTTTCGGTCGGTGCGGGCGGTGCGCCCGCGCAGCACTCGGAGCACGCGCGGCCGGAGCAGTCGCACGCGGAGCATTCGGGGCATTCGGAGGCTCACTGAGACATCGGTCTCGTCGCCGCGTCGCCGGGCCTTCGGACGCGAATTGACGGCGCTGGTGGCCGGCGATGAGCGTAGCCGACACCGTTGCGATTGGCGCGCGCGCGCTGAGCTTCATCGCGGTGCTCCAAGCAGCGGGCGTGCCCCTGTTTCTCTGGCTGTTCGGCGACGAGCTCCTGCGTTCGGCGCGGCCGATCGCGGCCGCTGCCGCGCGCACGGCGTTGATCGGCTTGCTCGCGACGGTCGTCTACCAGGTCGTTGAGCCCGCCCGCTTGGCGGACAGTCTCAGCGGAGTTCTCGACGGTCCGCTGCAGGCGGCGTTGCTCGCTTCCAGCGTGGGCACGGCGGCCGCGGTGCGGCTACTTGGGCTTGCGCTGGTCGCTGTTAGTGCGCTCAAGGCGAGCCGCCTCGGCGCTGCCGTTGGTCTCATCGGCGGCGCGCTGATCGCCGCGTCTTTCGCGTTTACGGGCCACACGGCGACCGACAGTCAGCGCTGGCTGTTAGCGCCGCTGCTGCTCGTTCACCTGCTGATTGTGGCGTTTTGGTTCGGCGCGTTGTGGCCGTTGCATCTCGCGAGCCGGCACGAGGACCTCGGCGTTAACGCGCGAATCATCGAGCGGTTCTCGAAGCTCGCCGTTCTACTCGTGCCGATGATCCTGTTCGCGGGGCTCGCGCTCGCATTCGTGCTTCTGCCGAGCCTCGCCGCCCTGGGCACGCCCTACGGGCAGCTCCTCCTGACCAAAGTAGCGGCGTTCGCGCTCCTGATGGGGCTCGCGGCGCTGAACAAATGGCGGCTTGGGCCGCAGATAGGCGCGGGCAGCGCAGCTGCGCTCCGCGGTTTTCGCCGCTCCGTGCTCATCGAATGGGGGCTCATTGCGGGCGTCCTCGTCGCGACCGCGGCAATGACGGGATTGTTTTCTGCGGAGCACTGACGGTCCGACGACGGACAAGGGGGTTGACTTGAGTGCTGCGTACAACTCGTAAGCTCGACGTCGAATCGACATAAACCCTTCGGATCGACGACGCAAATGTGAGGGACAAGAGAGATGACGGCGCACGATCTCGCAAAACGCGTTGGCATTGCGGCCCACGTGGTTCGCTACTACACACAACGCGGACTATTGCGGCCGGCACGCAATGCCCGCAATCGTTACCGTGAGTATTCCGAGACGGACGTCTACCGGCTGCAGTTCATCTGTCGCGCCAAGACGGTCGGGTTCACGCTGAACGACGTCCAATTGATTCTGCGCGACGCGGATGGCGGCGTCGCGCCGTGTCCCGAAGTCCGGCGGCTGGTGCGGCTGCGCGCCGAGGAGAATGCGCGACGCCTCGCCGCTGCGGAGCGCCTCCAGCGAAGAATCCACACGGCCGTGGCGGTTTGGGAAACCATGTCGGATCAACCGCCGGACCACCAGAGCTTGTGCCGGCTCATCGATGCCGTCGCACTCGAGCCCAACCCGTGAAGGTCGCCCTCTCGGGCCGCGTCGAGCCAAGCCGACTTGTATGTCGTGTGCAGGTTCTACGTACAACTTCGTATGAGACGCATTTATGGGCTCCGTTACAGTGCGGACAATGCAGAGCTCGATACATCCGTCTCCGCCACGCGACGCGCGCGATCCGGCGCTCGTACCGGCGCCGTCGCTCGTCCAACGTTTGCTGTGGATTTGCCCGATCGCGTCCGTGGCGGCGACTGCCGCTCTCTTCTGGGTGTTCGGGCTCGGTGTTTGGACCGCGATCGCCGCGGGCGTTCTGCTCGCTTGCCCGATCGCCGTGGCTTGGGCCTTGGTGGCGGCACGCCGCGATAAACCACAACCGCTTCGGCACGGTGGTCAGTGAGCGCGTCGGTGGCACGAATCGATCCCGTCTGTGGCATGCAGGTGGACGAGACGCGCGCGGCGGCCACGGCTGTACGCGGCACCGAAACGTACTATTTCTGCTCCACGGGCTGTCTCAATAAGTTCCAGTCCGATCCTGACGCGTTTGCCGCGTCGCGCGGGAAGCGCGCGACGGCGTGTTCGGACCAAGAGCGCAAAGGGCCTACGGCAGCCGCCGCGCCCGAGAAGAGCGCGTTCGCCAAGGACCCCATCTGCGGAATGATGGTCGACAGGGCCACGGCGCTGCGCTCCGAACGCGGCGGCCGCGCCTATTTTTTCTGCAGCGCCGGCTGCCAGCGTACGTTCGAGTCGCCCGAGCAGGAGCTCAAGGCGATGAAGACGCGCGTGATGATCGCGCTCACGGGCGTGCTTGCGCTCGCGATCTTGCGCGCGGGCGCGTTCCTCGCGCTCGCGGCGGGAGCGACGATCGTGACGTGGGCGCCGATTCCGGCGCTGCCCTGGTTCACGTGGGGCATGTGGCTGTTCTTGCTCGTGACGCCCGTGCAGTTCATCGGCGGCTGGAGCTTCTACGTCGGCACGTGGAATGCGATCCGCACGCGCTCGATCAACATGGATACGCTGATCGCGCTCGGGACCAGCGTCGCCTACGTCTACAGCGTGGCCGTGCTGTTCTTTCCTGAAGTGTTGCCGGTCAAAGTCGAGGAGCGCGACGTCTATTTCGAGGTGTCGGCGGTCATCATCGCGTTCGTGCTGCTCGGCAAGTACATGGAGGAGATCATCAAGAAGCGCTCCTCGGCCGCGGTGCGCAAGCTCCTCGACTTGAAGCCCGCGACGGCTTGCGTCATACGGGACGGCGCCGAAATGGAGGTTCCTGTCGAGAGCGTGATGGCCGGCGAGGTCTGCGTGATCCGGCCCGGTCAACGCGTGCCCACCGACGGCGAGGTCGTCGAAGGCCGCTCATCGGTAGACGAATCGATGCTCACCGGCGAGTCGATGCCCGTCGAGAAGGCGCCGGGCACGCAAGTCATCGGCGGCACCATGAATCGTAGCGGCGTGCTCCACGTTTGCGCGACGCGCGTCGGGTCGGATACTGCGCTCGCGCAAATCGTCCGCCTCGTCGAGGAAGCGCAGGGCTCGACGGCGCAGATACAGCGCATCGCCGATCAAGTCACGGCGTATTTCGTGCCGGCCGTCGTGACGATTGCGTTCCTCGCGTTCTTCGGCTGGTGGATCGCCGGGGATTTTCCGCAGGGGCTGCTGGCCTTCATCGCGGTGCTCATCATTTCCTGCCCGTGCGCGCTCGGCGTTGCGACCCCCGCAGCGCTGATGGTCGGCGTCGGCAAGGGGGCGGATGCCGGCATTCTGATTCGCGGCGCCGAGGTACTGGAGCGCGTGCGCGACCTCAAGACCGTGGTGTTCGACAAAACCGGCACGCTGACGCGCGGCGAGCCGAACGTGACGGACGTCGTAGGGTATGCGGGGCACGACGAGGCGGAAGTGCTGCGCATTGCCGCGAGCGTCGAAGCGGGCTCCGAGCATCCGCTCGGTGAGGCGATCGTTCGCGCCGCCAAGCACCGGAACCTGTCGCTCGCGAAGGTCGAGTCTTTCGAAGCCGTGGCGGGTCACGGGATCCAGGCTCGCCTCGATGGTACCGCCGTGTTGCTCGGCAACCGCCGGCATCTGCGCAGCGAAGGCATCGACCCGGCGCCGGCGGAAGACGCGATGGTGCGTCTCGAAACCGAGGGCAAGACCGCAATGCTGGTGGCTGCCGGCGGCGTGCTGGCGGGCGTAATCGCCGTTGCCGATACGCTGAAGCCCGAGGCCAAGGACGCGCTCGCGGAGCTCGCCGCCGAGGGGATCGAGTGCGTGATGCTGACGGGTGACAACCGCCGCACCGCGGAAGCGATCGCCCGCGAGCTCGACATCAAACGGGTCATCGCCGAGGTGCTGCCGTCCGATAAAGCGCGCGTGATCAAAGACCTCCAGAAAGACGGCCGAGCCGTCGCGATGGTCGGGGACGGCGTCAACGATGCGCCGGCACTCGCCACGGCGGACGTCGGCATCGCGATCGGCTCGGGTTCCGACGTCGCGAAGGAGACGGGCGGAATCATTCTGCTGCGCGACGACGTGCGCGACGTCGTGCTCGCGATTCGGCTGGCGCGCGCCACCATGCGCAAGATCAAGCAGAACCTGTTCTGGGCGTTCGTCTACAACAGCATTGGTGTTCCGATCGCCGCGCTGGGTTTCTTGAATCCGATCATCGCTGCCGCGGCGATGGCGTTGTCGTCGCTCTCGGTCATTGCGAACTCGGCGTTGCTCAAGACCATGAGGCTCGGACGAGCGTGACGAATCTCGATAAGCGGTTGCGAATCCTTCGCGCGGAGATACAAGCATGGAACGACGCAGCGTAGTGACGATTGTCGGCGTTTGCGCGCTGCTCGTGGCGTTGGGGGCCCGCGCAGCGAGCGACGACCACAAGACTGCCGGCGGACTCGCGGTGTACCTCGGCGTGCTTCCCGCCGCGCTGATCCGCGGGCACCAAGAGATGCACGGCGGCGCGCCGAGCGGTTCGCACGCTTACCACGTGGTGGCGGCGATCTTCGATGCCTCGACGGGCGCACGCATCGAGGATGCGAAGGTCGAGGCTCAGGTGACGCCGCGCCGTCTCGTGGGCGAGGCGCGAGCGCTCGAGTCGATGGAGATCGCGGGCACGGTCACGTACGGCAACTACTTCACGATGGGAGGCTCGGACCCCTATCGGATCCAGATTTCGATCACGCCGTCGGGCGGCTCACCGGTCGAGGTCGAATTCAGCTATCGGCATGGAACCCCGTGAGCATTGGAACGGGGAGTTTTTTTGCTGAGGTCTCTTTTGACCATAGGAGCATGAGCATGAGCAGGAAGAGGACGTATTTGTTCCTCGTGTTGTCGTCGTTCGCGTTCGCGTGCGCCGCGCAGCAGCCCGAGAGTGGGCGGGGCAGTGCGGCGACGCCGCCGCAGAGCCGGCAAAACCAGCAGATGCAGATGCAAATGCAGCAAATGCAGCAGATGGAAAGCCGCATGCAAACGATGCGTGCGCTGATGGAGCGCCTTCAGAACACGACCGATCCCGAAGAACGGCAACGCCTCATGGACGAGCACGCGCAGTCCATGCAGCAGGGTATGACGATGATGGGGGAAATGATGCGCGGGCAGGGCGGCGGTCAGGCGCAAGGCGGGCAATGTGCTGCGAACGACACCGCCTGCCGAATGCAGCGCATGCAAGGCCAACAGAACATGATGAGCCAACACATGGGCATGATGCAGATGATGATGCAGCAGATGATGGGGCAGATGATGCAGCGCGAGGCACGGCCCCAGGCGGACGAGGCGCCGGCACAGCCCCAAGCGGGCGAGACGCCGGCGCAGCAGAACCACGAGGAGCATCACTAGCATGGACGACGCGGCGCCGGCCTACGGTCTCTGGCTGCTCGTGATCCTGAACTCGGCGGTTTTCATCATCTTCGCGTTCAGCTTTTTCAAGCCGCAGACGACGCGCGATTGGCGCAGCTTCGGCGCGTTCTCGGCCTTCATCGTTGCGCTGTTCGTGGAGATGTATGGCTTTCCGCTGACGATCTACGTTCTCTCGGGTTGGTTACAGACACGCTTTCCGGACGTGAACTGGTTTTCCCACGACGCAGGACATCTGCTCGAGATGCTGTTCGGCTGGAAAGCCAGCCCGCATTTCGGCCCGTTCCATCTGCTGAGCTTCGTGCTCATCGGCGGAGGGTTCTGGATCTTGGCGGCCGCGTGGCCGGTTCTGTATCGCGCGCAAAAGGTGCACGAGCTTGCGACGCAGGGCATCTATGCGCGCGTGCGCCATCCGCAGTACGTGGGCTTCGTTTCGATCATGCTTGGGTTTCTGTTCCAGTGGCCGACGATCCTCACGCTGCTGATGTTCCCGGTGCTCGTGTTCATGTACGTGAGGCTCGGAATCTCCGAGGAGCGTGATACCGAGCGGGAATTCGGCCAAGTGTGGCGCGACTACGCGGCGCGCACGCCCCGCTTCGTTCCGCGCCTAGCCGGTGGCGGGCAGCGGCCCGCGACACAAAACAGAACATGAAGGAACAAACGCCGATGCAGCACGATGATCGAGCTTCCGAGACCGGCAATCGCTACCGGACCGTCTCGCGGTACGTGTTTTTCGGGTTCGTCGCGGTCGCGGCCTACTTCGTGATCGCCGAACATCGCGCGCACGTCGTGCCGCTCCTGCCGTTCCTGCTCTTGGCCGCGTGCCCGCTGATGCATCTCTTCCATCACGGCGGGCACAAGCACGGCGGGGGCGACGATGAGTCGCGGCCGGACTCGGGTCCGACGCCGCGCTCCGGCGGCGGCGCACATCAGCATTGATACGCCGGAGCATGGAGCACGAAACGGTCACCGTCGACGTCGGCGGCCTCAATCAAGTTCTGGATAGCGCGCTCGTAGAGCGGCAGCTCAGTATGCTTCTCGGCGTGCATTCGGCACGCGTGAGCTATGCCACGGGCTCGGCCACGGTCTCGTTCGACCCCACGCGCACGTCGGTCGCACAGATCGAAGCGCGGATTCGCGACTGCGGCTATCACTGCGGTGGGGAGGTGCTGCCCGCGCACCTGTGCGTGACGGCACCCGCGGCCGGCGAGCGCGCGGGAAAACGCCCGGTGGAACGTGCGGCGAGCCACGATGAGATGGCCCACGAGATGGGTCACGGGCCCGGCATGGACGCGCACGCGATGGCGCGCGATATGCGCAATCGTTTCTGGGTCGCGTTCGTATTTGCCACGCCGATCTTTCTCCTGTCACCGATGGGCGGGATGAATCCGGTCTTAGGGTTGCCCGCGTCCTGGGATCTCGATCTCACGTTGTTCGTGCTCGCGAGCGCTGCGATTCTCTACCCGACCTGGCCGTTTGCGGTCGCGGCCGTGCGCGCACTGCGCAAGCGTGTCGCGAACATGGCCGTGCTCGTGATGTTGAGCGTCGGGACGGGCTATCTCTTCAGTGTGGGCTCGACGTTCTTGTTCGGCGGTCCACAGTTCTACGAAGCCTCGTCGGTTCTGCTCGTGTTCGTTCTGCTCGGGCACTGGCTCGAAATGCGCGCGCGCGCCGGGGCGAACGACGCCGTGCGCACGCTGCTCGAGCTCGCGCCCGCGAAAGCGACCGTCATCCGCGCTGGCCGGGAGCGGCAGATACCGACCGCCGAGCTCGGAGTCGGGGACGAGATCGTGGTTCGTCCCGGCGGTAAGATCCCCGTGGATGGGGAGGTACTCGACGGCACTTCGCAAGTCGACGAGTCGATGCTCACGGGCGAATCGATGCCCGTGAAGAAACAGCCCGGCAGCCTGGTCATCGGCGCGACGCTCAACAAGAGCGGCGCGTTTCGTTACCGCGCCACCAAAGTCGGCGCCGATACGGCGCTCGCGCAGATCGTCAAGCTCGTGCAAGAAGCGCAGAACTCGAAGGCGCCGGCGCAGCTCCTTGCGGACCGCGCCTCTCAGTGGCTCGTCTGGGCCGCGATCGCGATCGGCCTCGCTACGTTCGGACTTTGGTTCTGGTGGGCCGGCCAGTCGCTACTGTTCGCCCTCACGCTGACGATCACGGTCTTTGTGATCGCGTGCCCCGATGCGCTGGGGCTCGCGACGCCGATGGCGATCATGGTCGCAACGGGGCTCGGCGCAAGAAACGGCATCCTGTTCAAGCATGCCGCAGCGCTCGAGGCGGCCGCACGTCTCGACGTAGTCGTGTTCGACAAGACCGGGACGTTGACGCTTGGGCAGCCCGAAGTGGTCGACGTGGTCACGGCACCGGGGACGAACGCCGACGAGCTCCTCTCGTGGGCCGCAGCCGTCGAGAAAGGCTCGGAGCATCCGCTCGCCCACGCGATCATGAAACGCGCCGTCGGCCTGTCGTTGCCGGCTGTCCGAGACTTCGGAACGGTGCCCGGGCTCGGTGCCCGCGCGATCGTCGCGGGCGCAGCGGTGCTCATCGGCAATCGGATGCTCATGGGCGTCGAGAAGGTGAGCCTCGAGTCCCTCGAGAGTGAAGCCGCGAGGCTCCAGGGCGGCGGTCGCACCGTCGTATACGTCGCTCGCGGCGCGGCCCTCGTGGGTCTCATCGCGATCGCCGACGCGGTACGCCCTACGTCGGCCGCCGCGATCGCGCGGCTGCGCGGCATGGGCGTCGCGGTCGCGATGTTGACCGGCGACAATCGTGCGACGGCGGAACGGATCGCGGAGCAGCTCGGAATCTCCATCGTGCTCGCCGAGGTGTTGCCGGGCCAGAAAGCCGAGCAGCTCAAAAAGCTCCAGGCCGAAGGTAAGAAGGTGGGCATGGTCGGTGACGGCGTCAACGACGCGCCGGCGCTCACGCAGGCTGACGTCGGTCTCGCGATGGGTGCCGGCACCGACGTGGCGATCGAGAGCGCCGACGTCGTGCTCATGAAAAGCGATCCGCTCGATGTCGTGCGGTCGGTCGTGATTGCTCGGGCGACACTGCGCAAGATGCATCAGAACCTGTTCTGGGCCGTCGGTTATAACGTGATTGCGTTTCCCTTGGCGGCCGGTGTGCTCTATCCCATGCTGCTGAGCCCCGAGCTCGCGGCGCTCGCGATGTCCGGGAGCTCGGTGCTCGTCGCGGCGAACGCGCTGTTGTTGAAGCGCATGCGCGTCGATGGCGCAAACGCGGCGGCGCGGGCTTCGGCGCGCGCGACAGCGGCCGGCGATCGTACCGGGTGAGGTTGCGAATGAAGCTCGGTTTTTACGGCGGCGCTGGGACGGTCACGGGCTCGAAGTACCTGCTGGAAGTGGGCTCGACGCGAATCCTGGTCGACTGCGGGCTGTTTCAGGGGCTCAAGCGCTTGCGCGAACGCAATTGGCAGCCGCCGCCGTTCGATCCGAAAGCGCTCGACGCGGTGATCCTCACGCACGCACATCTCGATCACTCCGGATACTTGCCGCTCGTTGCGCGAGCCGGATTCCGCGGGCCGGTCTATTGCACGGCGGCCACCGAGAAGCTGCTCGGCATTCTGTTGCCGGACAGCGCGCACCTCCAGGAGGAGGAGGCGCGTTTCGCGAACCGCCACAGCTTCTCCAAGCACTCACCGGCGCTGCCGTTGTACACCCAAGACGATGCCGCGGCGGCCCTGAAAATCCTGCGTCCCGTCGACTGGGCCGACCGCATCGCGATCGCGCCGCAGGTCGCCGCGAGTTTCTCGCCGGCCGGGCATCTGCTCGGCGCCGCGTCCGTGCTCATCGAATCGCCGTCGGGGCGCGTGCTGTTCTCGGGCGATGTCGGCCGGCCCGACGATCCGCTCATGCGAGAGCCGGCGCCGCCGCCGCGTGCCGACTGGGTCGTGATCGAATCGACGTACGGCAATCGGCGGCATCCGGCAAACGATGCCGAGACCGAGCTTGCGACGGCCGTCAATCGTGCCGTCGCGCGTGGAGGCGTCGTGATCGTGCCGGCATTCGCGATCGGCCGCGCTCAGCTGTTGCTGCACTTGATCGCGCGCTTGAAAGCCCGCGGCGCGATCCCGGACGTGCCCGTGTTTCTGAATAGTCCCATGGCCACCGATGCGACGCGCATTTATCACGAGCATCGTCTTGAGCACCGCCTCACGGAGAGCGAGTGCAAGGCGATGTACACGGCGGCGCGCTTCGTCAATTCGGTGGAGGAGTCGAAGAGCCTCAACGAGTCCCGCGGTCCCGCCGTGATCGTCTCGGCCAGCGGCATGGCGACCGGCGGCCGCGTGATCCATCACCTGAAGGCGTTCGCCCCGGACGCGCGCAACATGATTCTGTTCACCGGCTTTCAAGCGCCCGGCACGCGCGGCGCGGCCCTCGTCGGCGGCGCCGATACTATCAGAATTCACGGTGAGTGGATCCCGGTGCGCGCCGAAGTCGTACAACTCGAGGGCACGTCCGCGCATGCGGACCGCGGGCAACTCGTCGCCTGGCTCAAAGGGATGAAGAAGCCACCCCAACGCGTATTCGTCACGCATGGCGAACCGGCCGCCGCCGACATGCTGCGCCAGTACCTCCGGCGCGATATCGCGACGGATGTCACCGTGCCGGAGCACGGCGAGGTCATCCAAAACGAGGCGTGGCTCGATGCAAAGTAGCGAACGGCAGCACGGTGTCTCGACGTCCAGCGCTCTTACGTTGCGGCGCGTGGGCATCGACACCTATCAAGAAGCCGTCATCTACATGAATCGTGACTGCCACGTCTGCCGCGCCGAGGGCTTCAACGCGCAGTCGCGAATCGAAGTGGCCTACGGTGGCCGTTGCCTGATCGCGACCTTGAATGTTGTGTCGTCGGACCTGCTCGGCGAGGGCGAGGCGGGTCTGTCGGAGAGTGCGTGGAATACGCTCGAGGCGCGCGAGGGCGACGTGATTCACGTGTCGCACCCCGAACCGCTCGAGTCGCTGAGCGCGTTGCGCGCCAAGGTCTACGGCCAACGGCTTGCACCGGACGCGTGGCGCGGCATCGTCGCGGACGTCGCGGCGGGACGGTACTCGAACCTGCACGTCGCCGCATTCGTCACGGCCTGCGCGGGAGACCGATTGGATCTCGAGGAGACGATCGCGCTCACGAGCGCGATGGTCGAGTCAGGCGTGCGGCTTACGTGGCCGACTCGGCCGGTGGTCGACAAGCATTGCGTCGGCGGCCTGCCGGGCAATCGTACGACATTGCTCGTGGTGCCGATCGTCGCTGCCGCCGGCCTCACGATCCCGAAGACGTCCTCGCGCGCCATAACCTCTCCGGCGGGCACCGCCGACACGATGGAAGCCCTCGCGCCGGTCGATCTCGACCTGCGCGCCATGCGCCGCGTCGTCGAGCGCGAGGGCGGGTGCATCGTCTGGGGCGGCAAGGTGCGCATGAGCCCGGCCGACGACGTGCTGATCCGCGTCGAGCGGCCGCTCGATTTCGACAGCGACGGCCAACTCGTCGCCTCCGTGCTCTCGAAGAAGATCGCGGCGGGCTCGACGCACGTGCTGATCGACGTGCCGGTCGGGGCGACGGCGAAGGTGCGCTCGGCCGAGGCCGCGCAAACCCTGTGCGCGCGGCTCGAGGCGGTGGGCGCTGCGCTCGGCGTGCATGTCCAGGCGCACCTCAGCGACGGCGCGCAACCGGTCGGGCGCGGCATCGGACCGGCCCTCGAAGCGCGCGACGTGCTCGCCGTCCTGCGCGCGGAGCTCCATGCGCCTCGGGATCTGCGCGAGCGCGCGCTCGCGCTCGCGGCGCGCGTGCTGGAGTTCGCGCCGGATGCCGCGCCCGGCAGCGGGGCGGCGCGTGCCGCCGAGATTCTCGACTCCGGTCTCGCGTGGCGGAAGTTTCGAGCGATCTCCGAGGCACAGGGCGGTTTCAGGGAGCCCGCGCGCGCGCCGTTCACGCATGTGGTGGCCGCCGCGCAAGGCGGCGAGTGCACGGCAAT
>Ga0302046_10004427_pt1 | contig 12508 bp, 12 predicted proteins | sample RVTome_11_FD_200261 | JGI IMG/M metagenome (GOLD analysis project Ga0302046, IMG submission 200261) | Soil microbial communities from uranium-contaminated site in the Upper Colorado River Basin, Wyoming, United States - RVT147D111 (version 2) ...
TCGGTCACGAATCCGAAATGCTCGTAGAAGCGATGCTTGTCCTTGGTGAGTAGGACGAACATCGTGACCGTGCGAAGATCGGGATGCTCGAGGACGCGCTGCATCATCGCCCGCCCGACGCCGTGACCACGGTGCGACTCGGCGACGATGACGTCCCAGATGGTGGCGCGGTAGGTGAGGTCGGAGATCACGCGCGTGAAGCCGATCATTCGCGCACCCTCCCAGGCCGTGATGACCGGGTGCGAGTGATCGAGCGCCCGGCGAACCTGCTCCACGGTCCGCTCCGCGCCCCACCAGGTGATCCGGTAGAGCGCGAGCAACTGCGCGACATCGACCCGTTCGCGGTCGTCGGAGTAGGCGATGGCGTCCTGGAAGTCGCTGACGTGCGGCATGGCGGACGATATCCATTCGGCCGAGGCGAAGTCAACAAATCGCGAGAGCATGGCAAGCCGTTGAACGGCATGTCGTTGGGCGGCGGTTCGACCGTGCGTGGGCCGCGAATCGTTTCGCATATCTATCTATCAGATATATACTCGGCACATGCGAGCCGCCGCCACCACCCCGTTCGCGATTCTCGGGATGCTTCGCATGGCCCCGAAGTCAGGCTACGCGCTTCGCCGCGCGCTCGCCGACGCGGCCGGACAGTTCTGGGGGGAGAGCTACGGCCAGATCTACCCCGCGCTCCGGAGTCTGGCGCGGCGGGGGTGGGCGCGGCGGCGCACCGAGCGAAGCACGGGGGCGCGCCGCGACGGAGAGCGAGCGGGCCGCCGTGTGCGCCACGTCTACGAAATCACGCCGAAGGGGGAGGAGGCGCTCACCCGCTGGCTTGCCGAGCCGCCGAGGATCGCGCCCCCCCGCCACGAGCTTCTCCTCAAGATCTATCTCGGGGATCGGGACACGGTGGACGCGCCGGCCGCGTGGGTCCGCCGGCTGCTCCTCGACGAAACGAACCGTCTTCGTCACGTGCGGCGCATGAAGGAGGCGCTTCCCCGAGGCACGCACGCCCACCGGAGCCTTCGGCACTGGCTGATGGCTCTGGATTTCGTCGACCGCCAGTCCGAAGCCGCCATCGCGTGGTGTCAGCGAAGCATGGCCACGCTCGACCTGATGCAGGAAGCGGCCGCGCGCCGGCGGACCGCGGCCCAACGCCGTACCCCCATGGAGTGACGCCATGAAGCACTACCGGACTACGCTGACCTTCGCCGTCCCCGCGCGGATGGACTTCGTCAACATCACCCCCGATGTCGAGAAGGCCTTGCGCGCGAGCGGCGTGCACGAGGGGCTTTGTCTCGTGAACGCGATGCACATCACGGCGAGCGTCTTCATCAACGACGACGAGCCCGGCCTGCACGAGGACTACAAACGCTGGCTGGAGCACCTGGCGCCCTTCGACGCGAGTCCGAAGCGTTACCACCACAACCGGACGGGGGAAGACAACGCCGACGCCCACCACAAGCGGCAGATCATGGGCCGCGAAGTGGTGGTCGCGATCACCGAGGGCCGGCTCGACTTCGGCCCGTGGGAGCAGATCTTCTACGGAGAGTTCGACGGCAACCGATCGAAGCGGGTGCTGATCAAGATCATCGGGGATTAATCCGCCCTGGGGCGTGCTAGCATCCGCACCATGAGCGCGAGCACGACCAAGCCGGCCGCGCCCGCCTGGAGCGGCTGGCGCCGCCACGTGCGGCGGCTCCACGCGGCGGCGCTGGATGCCGCCGACCCGCGGCGCGCCGTCGCGCGCGCCCTACGCGCCGAGGGACGCGCGATCGTCGCGGGTCGAACCCGCGTGACCCTCACGCCGACCGGCCGGCTGTGGCTCATCGCCGTCGGCAAGGCCTCCATCGGCATGACGCGCGGCGCCCTCGAGCGCCTCGGCGATCACGTGGCGGGGGGTGTCGTCGTCCATCCGCTCGGGGCCTCCGTGGGCGGGGGGTGGCCCCGCGGGATTCGATTTCTGCCCGGCGGTCACCCGATTCCGACACGGGAGAGCCTTCGGGCCGGCCGCGCCGTCGCCGTGGCGGCCTCGCGCGCCAGGGCCGGCGACCTCGTGCTGGTCCTTCTCTCGGGCGGCGGATCCGCGATGGCGGAATTTCCGCGCGAGGGCCTCGGCCTCGCCGATCTGCAGCGCGTCACGCGCGACCTCCAGCGCGCCGGCGCCGACATCGCCGCGCTCAACACCGTTCGCCGCGCGCTCTCGCAGCTGAAGGGAGGCGGCCTCGCGCGGCGCGCAGGGGCGGCGGCGGTCCTGACGCTGGCGCTCTCGGACGTCGTGGGCGACTCGCCCGAGGCGATCGCGTCGGGCCCGACGGTGCCGTCGCCGACCGGGGATCGCCACGCGCGCGCCGTCCTGACCCGGTTTGGCCTCGCAAAGGCCCATCCGCGCCTGCTCCGCGCCCTCCGCGGGACGACGGCGGCACGCGCCTGCGGCACGCGCGCCGGGGGGCGTCGGGCCTACGCGATCGTCGGATCGAACGGCCAGAGCATGGCGGCCGCGGCCGCCGCCGCGCGCGAACTCGGTTTCCGGACGCGGCGAATCTCCGCTCCGCTCGTGGGCGAGGCGCGTCAGGCGGGCGCCCGCGTGGGCCGCGCGGCCGGGCTTGTCCGACGACGCGCGCGCCGCGCCATGCTGCCGGCGTGCCTCGTCTACGGCGGCGAGACGACCGTCACCGTTCGCGGAGGCGGGCGGGGTGGACGAAATTTGGAGATCGCGCTCGGTGCGGCCCGCGTGCTGGACGGCGTGCCGCGGATCGGTCTCGTCTCCTTCGCCACGGATGGATGGGACGGGAGTTCGCGCGCGGCGGGCGCGTTCGTTTCGGGACGGACCTGGACCGCGGCCGCGCGGCGCGGTCACCCGCCGGAGCGGGCGTTCGCGCGATGCGACTCCGCGCCCCTGTTTCGCGCGCTGGGCGATCTCCTGGTCACGGGGCGCTCGGGAACCAACGTCAGCGACATCACGATCGCCGTCATCTACCCGCTGGTTCCACGGGGTCGAGAATCGCGCCGATCCCCTCGGCGAACCCGGCCGGCCCGACGGCGGTCGTGAAGTGCGCGGCGGGGACGCCGGCGACGAGCGAGGGCTGATGGCTTCCGTCGGGCCGCGCGACCACGATGGCGCGATCCGCTTCCGCCAATAGCTCGAGGTCGTTCGCCCCGTCGCCGGCCGCGACGAGCGTCACGGGTCCGATACGGCCCTCGTAGCAGCGCCGCAGATCCCGAGCCGCCTTCGCCTTGCTGCTTGGCCCCACGAGGTGATGCAACCGGCCGCCGCGCGTGACGCGTAGCCCCATCGCCTCCGCCGCGCGGTCGAGCGACGCCTCCTCGCCGGGATCGAGCGGACGTTCCGGCTGGAAGGGCTCGTCGTACTCCCGCCGAAGGGCCTGCTCCAATCCCACGCCCCGCAGACCGGTCCACGCGGCCACCGTCTCGATGGAGACGTCGCCGAATCCGTCCAACCGAACGCCGATCGTGTCGGCCAATCGTGGCAGCGCATCCCGGAGCGCCGCGTACGGCGTGCCGTAGACCCACCGCGCGTACGGCCCCGCGGTTTCCACGCCCTCGGGCGGCGGGGGATCGCATCCGATCGGCCAGAGGAGCGCTCCGCCGTTCTCCACGATGAACGGATCGAACGTGCCGAGCCTCGCCCGCCACGCCTCCATTTCGACGCGCGTCTTGCTGCTCGCGAGAACGAGCGGGATCCCCGCCGCACGCAGCCGCTCGATCGCCGGAAACGCGGCGCCGGGGTCGTACCCGTCGTGCGACAGCAGCGTGCCGTCGAGGTCGGAGACGACGATGAGGCGGCCATGGGCCCGCCCGCCGGTCACTGGTCGTTGTCCGCGTCGATCGATTCCCGGTAGCGCTCCAGAAAGTCGGGGATGGCGGACGTGATGCGGTTCCAGTTCGGCAAGCCGATGACCCCGAGCGGATTCTCATGGAACTCGGAGCACGCGAGCCCGAGCGCCTTCGTGAAGACCTCCACCGCCCTCGACTCGGCGTGCCGGTCGAACGTGAGCCCGTTCACGGCCGCGTCGTCGTAGTACGCGCGCACCGTGTCCTGCGCGGTTCGAACGTAGGCGACGCTGAGCGTCTTGTAGAATCCCTCGCCGAACACGAGCCCCTCCATCGCCAACGTGCGCAGCAGCGATTTCGCGATGTCGCGCGCCATGCGGTGGAGTCCCGCGGAGGCGTCCCCCTCCGACAGGACCTGATGCTTGTGATCGTAGGTGTTCGCGACATCCACCTGGCAGACCCGGCGCAGGGAGGAGTTCCGGTAGACCTCCGCCAGCATGCCGACCTCCAGCCCCCAGTCCCCGGGAATGCGCACCGAGCGCGCCAGGTCCGAATGCATGGCGAATTCTCCGGCCAGGGGGTAGCGGAAGCTGTCGATGTACTGGAGGAACGGGAGCGGCCCGGCCAGCGACATCAGCGCGCGGATGAGCGGCGTGACGAACAGGCGTGTCACGCGCCCGTGCAGTCGGTCGGTGACGCGGCTGTAATACCCCTTCGTGTAGTCGTAGCCGAGGCTAGGATCGACGAGCGGGTAGCAGAGCCTCGCCAGAATCCAGCGGTCGTACGTGAGGATGTCCGCGTCGTGGAGCGCGATCACCGTGGAGCGGCCGCGCGCGAGCACGTAGCCCATCGACAGCCATGTGGCCCGCCCCTTGCCTGGGCCTCCGATATCCAAACTGCTGTCCGACAGCTCCCGAATGTACCCCTGGATCTTCGGCCCCTCGATCCACAAGAGCCGCACCCGCGGCCCCAACGGGGAGAAGAACCGCTGCGCCTCCTCGAACTGCCCCCGATCGGCGCGCCCGATCGCGACGACGATCTCCTCGAGGTAGCCGATCTGCGTCAGGTTCTGAACGATCGGTCCGATCGCGGGACCGTCCAACTCCGAGATCAGGCATGGAATGACCAGCCCGACACGATTGGCGGCGCGGAACGCCTGGAGCCGTCCCTCGATCGCCTCCAGCGGCTCGTTCCCGAGCCGGTGCAGGGTCGTGATGACCCCGTTCTGAAAGAAGTCGCTCATGTGGTCCTCCGGGCTAGAGGTGCGAGATCGTGTCGCGATCCTCTTCTCGGGTTCCCTCCGTCATTCGCTCGAGGGCCTGGCGTGCGAGGTCTCGCCCCGCCAACCCGAACGCGAGCGCCGCCGCGAGCACGCCGCCGCCCAGAAGGATGGAGAGCACGACGAGCGCGATCTCGCGTCCGAACCCAAGGTGCTCCAGCGCGAGCGCCGCGAAAAAGACGCCCACGATCAGGTGCACGCCGCCCGCCAGCCACCGTGCGCCCCGCACCTGCGCGTTGACCGCCCAGAGAAGCACGCTGCGCGCGGCGAACGTTCCCACCGCGTACCCGAGAACCACGAGGAGGAGTCCCGCAGCCAGACGGGGAAGGTAGTGAACCATGGCCGCGATCACCGTATCGGTGGCCTCCGTGTTCAGAATCGAAAGCGCGCCGATCAGCGTGCCGACGACCAGCACCCAGCGCACCATCTGCGACACGAGATCCGACGGCGGCATCCCCATGCCCGCGCGCCGGAGGCCCTCCGAGACGCGCGGCCCGCGGCCCAGCCGGTCGAAGTGGACCGACCGGAGCAGCGAACGGATGAGCCCCGCCACGACCCACGCCACGACCAATCCCACGAACAGCACGATCACGACCGCCAGCAGGACGGGCAGCAGTCCGGCCGAACGTTCCATGAACCGTTCGAGCGGCTCCCATAGTGAAGCGCCGAATGATCCGTTCATGAGGCACGTCCTCCTTTCTTCCAGAGCGCGACCAGGTCGGGCTTCAGCGCCTCGAATCGTTGGCCGAGCGTATCGAGTGCCTGTTCCACTTCCGAGGCTCCGTAGGACGCGGACTCCACGACCCAGGAAGCGGTGCGGCCGAGGTAAAGCGGTGTGAGGCTTCGGAGAAGATGGTCCGGCGGCGCCGCCTGGCGCAGATGGGCAGCCGCGAAATCGTAGACGACGCGCACCCAGAGGTCGTTGGGAACGTGGAACGGCTGCGGCGGTTTTTGCGCCAGCGCGACGAGGGCGCCGAGCGTCGACGGTGACAGAACCGATTTGTAGAATCCGGACAGGTCGAGAACGCCGTGCGTGAACGCGTTCACCATGCGGTCGATGTTCACCGGAATCGGTTCCAGGCCGACTTCGTATTCGAATCCGAACGTCGGCACGTCCTCGGACCCCTCGACGTCGTACCAGCTCGGGGCGTGGGCGGCCAGTTGGCCGAAGAGCGACCCCGTCACCTGCATGAGCATCGCGGTGAGATCGGAGCTTGGGTCCTTGGCGTCGTGGATCTTCGCGCCCACGTACGACTGGCAGATCGGCCAGCCGGTCATCAGCGCCGTCGTCGTCATCCAGATGTCGATGCCGAAGCGCGCGACATCCGATTCCCAGACGTCCTCGGCCAGGTAGTAAGACGCCATTCTCCCGGAGAATCCGAAGTCGCCGCCGATCGGCTGGCGGATGCGCTTTCCGTATACCGTTCGAACCATGGGATAGACGATCGAATTCGTGATCGTCCCGTCATACTTGTGCCGGGAGTAGAGGGGGCAGACGTAGTCGAACTCCTCGTTCAGGACGGGCGCCACCAGGAGCTGAATCCACTCCGGGGCGATGCTGCGCAGGTCCGAATCGACGACCGCGCAGGCCCGGACGTTCAGGCGGCGCGCGATCTCGAAGATCGTCCGAAAGGCGCTCCCCTTCCCGGGCATGCCCTGATAGGCAGTGATGAGTTTCCGCATCGGCTGCGGCGTGCCCCGAACCAGAATCCGCGACGTCCCCGCGATCTCCGCCTGGGCGACGATGTCGGAGGTTCCATCGGTCGAACCCCCGTCCGAATTCACGAGCACCACGCGCTGCTCGGGAAAATACTTCGCCAGACCGGCGCGCACGGCGCGAACCACGTGACCGATGGTTCGGGCGTTGTTGAACGAGGGAATGCCGATCAGAATGTCCGCCTCACCGATTTCCTGAACACTCTGAAGCACCTCCTCGCGGAGAAACTCCGCGGTCATCGTGCCTCCGTTCCGATGGCGCCGTCGATCCGACGCTCCGTCGCGGGATCGAACCAGTGCACCCGCCCGGGGGGCCACCGTACCCAGACCCGCCCGGCGCACGCATCGGGAGCCGCCAAAACGCGCGTCAACGCATCGCCCGATCGTAGTGTGAAAAGGGTCCGCGCGCCCATCAATTCCGCGCCCTCGACCGTCGCTTGGAACGATCCGGGCGCCGCCGACGCGAATACCTCCACATCCTCGGGGCGAATGCCCGCCAAGAAATCTTCCGCCGGCGTGGAGGGCGGGGCGAGCGGCAGCCGCGCCGCGCCAGAGCGGCAGCCATCCCCGTCGCGCGTCACCCTCCAGAGGGTCATGCCGGGACTGCCGACGAACGTGGCGACGAACACCTGCTCGGGGCGGCGATAGACGTCGCTCGGCGTGCCGTACTGCAAGATCCGCCCTCCGCGCATCACCGCGAGATGGTCCGAGAGGCTCATGGCCTCCGCTTGGTCGTGCGTCACGTAGATCGCGGTCGCGTCGACGCGCCGGAGAAGCGTCTTCAGTTCGAACCGCATCGATTCCCGCAGCACCGCGTCGAGGTTCGATAGCGGCTCGTCCAGCAGGTAGAGCCGTGGCTGGCGGACGAGCGCCCTGCCGAGCGCGACCCGCTGCTGCTGCCCGCCGGAGAGTTGCCCGGGCTTCCGGGCGAGGAGCGCCTCGAGGCCCAGGATGGAGGCCGTCTCGCGGATCTTCCGCTCGCGTTCGCCGCGCGCCATGCCGCGCACCTCGAGCGCCAGCCCCAGATTCCCCGCCACGGTCAGGTGGGGGTAGAGCGCGTAGTTTTGGAAGACGAATCCGACGTCGCGCCGGCCCGCCGGAACGCCCAGCAGGTCCAGTCCGTCGAGGTCGAGCGATCCCGACGTCGGCGATTCGAGTCCCGCGATGACGCGAAGCAGCGTCGTCTTGCCGCAGCCGGATGGACCGAGCAGCGTCAGGATCTTCCGCCCCGGCGCCTCGAAGGAGACACCGTCGAGGGCCCGCACGCCGCCGGGAAACTCCTTGACCAGTTCGCGTCCGCGCAGGTCGCTCATGCCGTCATCCTTTCACCGCGCCGCGGGTCAGCCCGCTTACGATCCGGCGTTGGAACACGAGGACCAGGATGGCGAGCGGCAGCGTCGCGCAGACGGTCGCGGCCGAAAGCTGCCCCCATGGAATTTCGTAGAGCGAGGAGCCCGCCACGCTGGCGATGCCGGCGGTGACCGTCTTGGCGCCGTCACGCGTGAGGAACGTGAGGGCGAGAAGGAACTCGTTCCAGCAGAAGATGAACACCAAAAGTCCCGCCGTCGCCACGGACGGCGCGGCGAGCGGCGCGTGGAGCCTTCGCACCCGATCCAGCGCGCGCAGCCCGTCCAGGCGGCCCGCCTCCTCGATTTCACGCGGCAGCGCGCGGAACGCGCTCTCCAGTACCCAGACCGCGAGCGGGAGGTGAAGCGCCGCGTACGGGATGATCAGCGCGGCCGGCTGATTGATCCAGCCCAGGAACCGCACGCCCTCGTAGAGGGGAAAGAGCAGCAGGATCGGCGGGAAGAGCCCGACCCAGAGGAGACCCAGCAGCGCGCGGTTCCGCCACCGCGCCGGCGCCCGCGACAGGACCGCCGCGGCCGGCGCGGCGCAGACGAGGCAGAGGAGCGTCGCCCACGCCGAGACCAGGGCGCTATTCAGAAGGTAACGGCCGAACGGCTTTCGCTCCCAGAGCGCGGTGACGTGCTCGAACGTGACGGGGTTCGGCAGGTAGACGGTCGGAATCTTCGTGATCTGTTCGTCCGGTTTGAGCGCGGTGAGCGCCTGCCAAAGCGCGGGCGCCACGCTCCACAGGAGCACGGCGACGATCGCGAGCGCGAAGAGCGCGCGCCTCATGCCCGACCACCTTTCCTGCCGGCCAGCGCGGCCGCGAGCGCCGCGGCGATCGCGAGCAGCAGCGCCGCCTGCGTCGCCACCGCGCTGCCGTATCCGAAATCGAGATAGCGAAAGACGTTTTGGAACGCGTAGAGCGACACGGTTTCCGTCGAGCCACCCGGGCCGCCACCCGTCAGCACGTAGATCAGGTCGAACGATCCGTACGCCTGGACGACGCGGAACGCCACCGCCACCAGGAGCGTCGGCACGAGAAGCGGCAGCACGATACGCCGGAATCGTTGCGGCGCGGAGAGCCCGTCGAGCCGCGCCGCCTCGAGCACGTCCGCCGAGATGCTCTGCAGACCCGCCAGTACGACCAGCGTGACGAAGGGCGTCGTCTTCCAGATGTCGGCCACGATGAGCGCGGCCATGGCGGTGCCGGGATGTCCCAGCCACGCCACGGGTGCGCCGATCATTCCAAGGCGCTGCAGCAGGTCGTTCGCCACGCCGAACGCGTCGTTGAAAATCCATCCCCACGCGAGCGCCATCACGGCGGTCGGAAGCGCCCACGGAAGGATGACCAGCGCACGGACCCATCCCCTGCCGCGGAACGTCCGATGGAGCAGAAGCGCGAACGCCACGCCGGCGACGAGTTCCACGGCCACCGAACATCCCGTGAAGACGAGCGTGTTGCTCCAGGACGACCACCAACGGCTGTCGCCCCAAAGCCGCGCGTAGGCATCGAGCCCCGCGAACGTCGTCGCGCCTTCGGCGAGATCGACGCGCGAGAGGCTGAGCAGGATCACGCGCGCCACGGGGATCACGACGGCGACTCCCAACAGCAGCACCGCCGGCAGGAGAAGGTACCACTGGTCGCGAGCCCGCTCGCGCCCGCTCACCGTGCCGTCCCCCTGGTCAGCGGGCGCGTCTGCGCGGCCGCGCGGCGGAGCGCGGTCTCGGGCGAAACCGAGCCCGTCAGCGCGGAGGAGAGCTGCCGCTGAAGAATGTCCGACGCCAGCGCGTAGCCGGGGAACGTGGGGCGCGCCACGGCGTCCCGGTGCACGCGCGCGATCGTCGCCAGGAACGGATTCGCGTCGAGCAGCGCGGAATCGCGATACGCCTCGATGCGCGCGGGCGCGTAGCCCGTGTCGCGACAGAGTAGCCGTTGGCCCTCGAGCGACGTCACGAAGCGGACGAAGGCGAGCGCCTCGTCGGGATGGCGGCTGAACGCCGAGATCCCGAATCCCCAACCACCCAACGTCGCCGTTCGCCGTCCCTTCTCGGTCCGCACCATCGGGCCGGCGCCGATGCGACCCTTCAACGGAGAGTCGTCCGCCTGCGCCAGCCGCCAGGCGTAGGGCCAGTTTCGCAGGAAGACCGCGCGGCCATCCTGGAAAATGCGCCGGCTCTCTTCCTCTTGGTAGGTGGTCACGCCCGCAGGGGAGATGGGGTCGTCCGCGACACAATCGCGCAGGAACTGAAGCGCCTCGATCGCCTCGGGCCGGTCGAGGCCGACCGATCCCGTTTCCGGATCGATCCAAAACCCCCCGTGCCCGCGAAGCACCTCGAGGTAGTCGCAGACCAGGCCCTCGTACTGCTTTCCCTGCCAGACGAATCCCCAGCGGTCCGGCGGCGACTGGAGGGCGCGCGCGGTCGCGCGCAGATCCTCGAACGTCTCCGGCGGCGGGCGCCCCGCCTCGTCCAGGAGATCCCGGCGCCAGTAGAGGAGCCCGCAGTCGGTTCGAACGGGCAGGCGGTAGAGGCGCCCCCGGAACCGGCCGGCGTCGAGCGCGGCCGGGAGAAACGAATCCAACTCCTCGGGAGCGACGCGATCGTCGAGCGGAAGAAGCCACCCCGCCCCCGCGAACTTGGGCGTCCAGGTGACGTCGAGATAGATCAGATCGAAGGAGGGATCGCGGGCCAGGAGGGAGGCCGTATACAGGTTTTCGCGCAGGTCGGTCGACTGCGGTCCCTCGACGATCTCCACGTCGACGCCGTGCGTGGTCGCGGCGAACGCGCGGGCAATCTCCTGCCATGCGGGCCGTTCGCTGGGCGGCACCAGGATCACGACGCGGCCCGGCCGCGACGCACCGTCCCGGTTCGCGTCGACCGTGCCGCAGCCCACGGCCCAGCACGACGCGATCCCCATCGTCAGCGAAACGAAAAACGCAGCTCGCATCGACGCCTCCCCTCGTGACGAGCAGGTCATGGTCGCGTGACGCGGCGCGTCGTGTCAAGCGATGCGGCCCGACCGTTCGCATTGACCTCGTCGCGCCGCCATGCGAAGGTAGCGTGGGAAGCGTGCACCGAAGGGAGGCGACGATGCGATCGATGACGATTCGGACGATGTGCGTCGCGGCGGGAATGGCCGCGCTCGTGGCCATGTGGCACGGCGCGCCGCGCGACGTCGCCGCGGAGACCGAGGCGAGCGCGCGAGGGCCCGCGCTCGAGGAGGTGGCGTGGTACGACGGCTCGTCGTGGCATCCGATCGGGCTGAGCGCCGGCGCCGTGGACGGACCGGGGAACGACGCGTCCCCGAAGGCGCGCTTTCAGTCGCGGCTGGGGGGACCCAAGTCGTTCTTCGTCGTCGCGGGACCGGCCAGCGAGACGGAGGTCTCCGAGGCGCGACCCCGCGTTCGCGTCAAGGCCGACGGCGCCGTGGCGCGCCGCGTGCAGCTTGCCGCGTTCGAGGTCGTGGACGAGAACCGGACGACGCCGATCGAGACGGCGAAGGGGCTCGCTGTATTCAAGAAGGGTGTCGCGCTGGAGGTCCGGGAGGTGAAGGAAGGCCTGTGGGAATTGAGGCCGAAGAAGTCGCTTCAGCCGGGGGAATACGTGCTGGCGATCACGCCGGACGGGCCGATCGCGACGTTCACGATCGTGGCGCGCGGCTACTAGACCTCGGGCCCCACGGCGGAGCCGGTCCCGCGCCGCGTCAGCCTTTCGTCCGCTCCGAAAGCAGAAGCGTCGTCGCGAGGTGCTCGGCGACCTCCAAGCGGGAAACCGCTTGGTCGACCGTATCCCCGACCGCCAGAGCGCCGTGATTTCGCAGCAGCAGCAGATTGGGCGCGCCCGCCGGCGCCGAGGCCGGAACGCCGGGCGGCGCCGACCGCCACGTGATTCCTTCGCCCAGCAACGCCAACCCCACCGCATTGGCCAGGGCCTCGCTGCCGGAGGGATAGTATGGCGTCAGCGCCAGCGGGCCGATGATTCCCCGCGCTTCGTCGAACGCCGAGAAGTCGGGCAGCATGCCGCGAAGCCCGAAGGCGGTGAGGGCCACGGGGTGCGCGTGCACCACCGCTTCGACATCCTCGCGCGCGCCGTAGGCGGCCAGGTGGAGCCGATGTTCCGTCGACGCCGCTTCCCTCGACATCGACTCCTCGGATTCGGTGAGCGACAGCTCCACGAAGTCCCGCGGCGTCAGCTCCCCCTTGCGGCGACCGCGGCGCGTGATGACCAGCGACGCGTGATCGAATCGCGCGCTGAGATTTCCCTCCGTCGAGACGACCATACCGCGGCGTTCCAGCACTCGGCCCGCGCGGATCAGCTCGTGGCAGAGCGCGATGCGCACGGCGCGCCGGCGAGCCGCCGCCGCGCCTTTGCCGGGTT
>Ga0302046_10004429_pt1 | contig 12507 bp, 13 predicted proteins | sample RVTome_11_FD_200261 | JGI IMG/M metagenome (GOLD analysis project Ga0302046, IMG submission 200261) | Soil microbial communities from uranium-contaminated site in the Upper Colorado River Basin, Wyoming, United States - RVT147D111 (version 2) ...
GAGCCGATCGCGCCCCCCGACGAGGTCGCGACCGCGCCGGGCGAGGCGACCTTCGACGTCCGCAAGCGCGACACCGACGAGCCCCCGATCGCGATCACGCTCTTCCGCGTCGTCAAGCGGCGCTGAGCTGCCACGCCGGTCGCCGGCTACATCCGCAGCACGCCGAACGACGTCGGGGGGATCGGCGCCGCGCACGCGGCGGCGAGCGCCAGGCCGAGGGCGTCGCGGGTCTCGGCGGGGTCGAGGACGCCGTCGTCCCACAGGCGCGCGGTCGAGAAGTAGGCGCTGCCCTCCTGCTCGTACTTGGCGAGGATCGGGGCCTGGAAGGCGCGCTGCTCCTCGTCGGTCATGGTGGCGCCGCGGCCGGCGAGCTGCTGCAGCTTGACGGTGAGGAGCGTGTTGGCGGCCTGCTCGCCGCCCATCACCGAGATCCGGCCGTTCGGCCACATGAAGAGGAAGCGCGGGCCATAGGCGCGGCCGCACATGCCGTAGTTGCCGGCGCCGTTCGACGCACCGACGATCACCGTCAGCTTCGGCACGCGCGCGTTCGCGACCGCGTTCACCATCTTGGCGCCGTCCTTGGCGATGCCGCCGTGCTCGTACTTCTTGCCGACGATGAAGCCGGTGATGTTCTGCAGGAAGAGCAGCGGTACCCGGCGGTGGCAGCAGAGCTCGATGAAGTGCGTCGCCTTCAAGGCCGACTCGGAGAAGATCACGCCGTTGTTGGCGACGATGCCGACCGGGTAGCCGTGGAGGTGGGCGAAGCCGGTGACGATCGTCGGCGCGTAGCGGGCCTTGAACTCGTGCAGCCGGCTGCCGTCGACGAGCCGCGCGATCAGCTCGCGGATGTCGTACTGCTTGCGCGGGTCGCGGGGGACGATGCCGTAGAGCTCGGCGGGGTCGTAGGCCGGCGGCTCGGGCGCCGAGCGCGTCACCGGGCAGGCCGGCGGGGCGGGGAGCGTCGTGAAGACGTCGCGGGCGATCGCGAGCGCGTGGCGGTCGTCGCGCGCGAGGTGGTCGCTGACGCCCGAGATGCGGGTGTGGACGTCGCCGCCGCCGAGCTCCTCGGCCGTCACCTCCTCGCCGGTCGCCGCCTTCACCAGCGGCGGCCCGCCGAGGAAGATCGTCCCCTGACCCTGCACGATGACGGTCTCGTCGCTCATCGCCGGCACGTAGGCGCCGCCCGCCGTGCACGAGCCCATGACGACGGCGACCTGCGGGACGCCTGCGGCCGACATGCGCGCCTGGTTGAAGAAGATGCGGCCGAAGTGCTCGCGGTCGGGGAAGACCTCGGACTGGAGCGGCAGGAAGGCGCCGCCGGAGTCGACCAGGTAGACGCAGGGTAGGCGGTTCTCGAGGGCGATCTCCTGCGCGCGGAGATGCTTCTTCACCGTCATCGGGAAGTACGTCCCGCCCTTCACGGTGGCGTCGTTGGCGACCAGCATCGCCGGGCGGCCGTGGATCGTGCCGACGCCGGTGACGATGCCGGCGCCGGGGGCGTCGCCGTCGTACATGTCCCACGCCGCCAGGGTGGAGAGCTCGAGGAAGGCGGTGCCGGGGTCGAGGAGAGCGTCGATGCGGTCGCGCGCGACGAGCTTCCCGCGCTCGCGGTGGCGGGCGCGGGCGTGCTCGCCGCCGCCGGCGCGGACGGCGGCGGTGCGGGCGCGGAGCTCGGCGACCAGCGCCTGCATGGCGGCGGCGTTCTCGCGGTACTCGGGGCCGTCCGTCCGGATCCGACTCTCGATGCGTGCCGTGCTCATGCGGGTCCTCTCGTCAGGCGGCTGCCGCCGCGGGCGGGTCGACGATCGCGCCGGCGGCGCGGAGGTGCGCCCGCAGGTCCGCCGCGGCGAGCGCGGCGGGCGTGATCCCCTGGCGGACGGCCAGGGCCGCGGCGCTGCCGGCGGCCTCGCCCGTCGCCATCGCGGCCGGGATCTCCTTGGTGGCGTGGTGGACGCGGTGGTCGACGGAGATGCAGCGGCCCGCGACCAGCAGGTTCGCCACCCGCTCGGTGCGGAGCGAGCGGTAGGGGATGGCGTACACGACGCCGTACCTGGTCCAGTGGCCGGTGACGGCGACCGCGTCCTCGAACGGGCGGTCGAGGTCGTCGCGCCCGAGCACGTACGCGCCCGTCAGGCGGCGGCTCTCGGTGATGCCGAGCTGGCGGGCGATCTCGCAGACGTGGGCGTCGCGGAAGGCCGGCACCTCGGCCACCAGGCGCGCGGCCTCGGCCATCGCGAGCCGCCGGCACTCGAGCTCGGCGAAGGTCAGGTCCTCGGGGTCGGTGGCGTCGATCTTGCGCGCCACGCGCTCGGTCGCGCCCCACGGCAGCAGCACCTGCCCGGGGCGCACGGTGCGGAAGAACCAGCCGCCGGCGTCGACCGCCGCCTCGACGTCGGCGACGCCGCCCATGCGGAGCCAGAGCCACGGCAGCACCTTCTCGAGCTCGTATGGGCAGCCGGCGGCGGCGAAGAGGTCGCCGTCGCCGGTGGCGTCGATGACCACCGCGGCGCGGACGGCGAAGCGTCCGCTCTTGCCCTGGAACGTCACCGCCGTGATGCGGTCGCCGGCGAGGATCGGCTCGCACGCCCAGGCGTGCAGCAGGAGCCGCACCCCGGCCTCGGTCACGATCTCGTTCAGGCAGAGGCGAAAGACCTCGGGGTCGTAGGAGACCGAGTAGCGGACGCGATGCGGTCCGGCGCCCCAGACCAGGCCCCAGCGGCGGTCGCGGGCGATCAGGGCCTCGTCGGCGCTCCCCCACTCGCCGGGGGGCGGAAACCAGGCCCCGCCCCGGGCGGCGACGCGCTCGGTCATCTCCTGGCAGAGGCCGCGCACCACCTGGCGGCCGCGGCCGTCGTCGAGCGTGAGCAGGAGGGCGATCAGCCCGCCGGTCGCGAGGCCGCCGAGCGACCCGTAGCGCTCGAGCAGCATGGTGCGCGCGCCGGCGCGCGCCGCCGCGACGGCGGCCGCCACGCCCGCCGCGCCGCCGCCCACCACGAGGACGTCGGTCTCGGCGTGGACGCGCGTCCGGCGGGCGGGCTCCGCGATGCTCGTCAGCAGAGCTCCTCGCGGAAGAGGGCGGTGGTGCGCCGCCAGGCGTCGTCCGCCGCGGTGCGGTCGTAGCTCGGGCGCTCGTCGCAGTGGAAGCCGTGGCCGACGCCGGGGTAGATCACGACCTCGTGACGGACACCCGCCGCCGCCAGCGCGGCGCGGATCTTCTCGGCCTGGTCGAGCGGAATGTAGTCGTCCTTCTCGCCGAAGAAGCAGAGGATGCGGCCCGTGATGCCGGGGGTGCGGTCGATCGTGGGCGGCGCCTCGCCGCCCGGGGCGCCGACCGCGACGCCGCCGCCGTAGTAGCTGGCGGCGGCCGCGAACGGGAGCTCGCAGGCCGCGAGGTAGGTGAGGTGGCCCCCGAAGCAGAAGCCCATGACGCCGGCGCCGCGGCCGTCGACGTCGGGGCGCGCCTGGAGCGCCGCGAGCGCGGCCTTGGTGTCGGCGAGCGCCTCCGAGGCCGTCGTCTTGCTCATCAGCTCGATGCCGCGCTTGAGGCCGGCGTCGTCGTAGCCGAGCTCGATCCCGGGCGCGGTGCGGTGGAAGACGTCGGGCGCGAGCGCCACGTAGCCCTCGCCGGCGACGCGGTCGGTGACGGCGCGGATGTGGTGGTTGACGCCGAAGACCTCCATGAAGACGATGACCCCCGGGTGCGGGCCGGGGGCGGTGGGACGCGCCAGGTAGGCCCCCATCGACTGCGATCCGATGGGGATGGTGAGGCGCTCGCTGGTGACGTCCATGCCGGTCGACCTCCTCGTGGTGGTGGCGGAGCGGGCGCCCGCTCCGCCGCGTTCGCTAGCAGTCCGTTGAGAAACCCGCGTACGCAAGATGGCATGCTGGGGTTTTTCAACGGGCTGCTAACACAGGGCCCGCGGAAAGGCGAGGCGGTACCTGGTCAGCGCGGCGTGCAGGGCGGCGCCGCGGCGTAGCCGGCGATCTCGGCGTCGACCGCCGGCGCGGCGTCGGGGCGGCCCTCGAGCCGCCAGGCATGGTAGAGCCCGCGGCCGCGCTCGCTGAGCGGCACGGCGAGGCGCTCGACCCGGAAGCCGTTGATGCGCGCGACCGCGCTCTCGGGAATCCAGACGTCGCCGGCGAGCACGCGCTCGAGCCGGCCGCTGCCGAGCGTGCACGCGACGGTCTCGGGCGCGGGGTCGCCGAGCGCGTGCCCGTCCTCGTCGACGAGCGTGAACCCGGAGAGGCGGATGAAGGCCTTGTCCTCGAGCTCGGTCTCGACGTCGAGCCGGTAGCGCACCCGCACCTCGGGCGCCGCGAGGCGCACGCCGCCGGCGAACGCGCGCTCCTCGTCGGTCGCCTGCCAGGCGGCGGTGACGGTGCCGAAGACGCGCACCTCGTCGAACGGGGCGGCGAGCGGCACGCCCTCGCCGCCGTCCCGGGTGCAGCCCGCGAGGACCGCGAGCGCGATTGCCAGCCCCAGCCCAAGGACCGCGGCCCGGCGCCCGGAAGCCGCGCTCACTCGGCCTCGGCCTTGGGCTCGGGCGTGCGGAGCGTCACGACCTTCGCGCCGGCGCCCGCGCCCGCGGACGCGATCGCGCGCCGCGCCCGGCGCGCGTGCTCGGCCTGGGCGGCCTGCTCCTCCTGCCGGCGGCGGACGGCGAGCACCCGCTTGGCGTCGCGATACCCGGCCTCCATCAGGCGGCGGTTCTTCCGGGGGTAGGCGTTGAACACGTGCAGCGGCCCGAAGCCGCTCAGCTCCTCGCCGGGCTCGATCACCGTGACCGGCACGCCGTGGAGCTTGCCGTTCTCGAGCCGCGCGTAGAGATAGCCCATGTTGCCGATGGTCCGCCACATGACGTCGACGAAGCGCTGCGCGAACGAGAAGAGCGAGCCGAAGCGCGCCTGGTACGGGAGCTGGCTCGCGATCGGGGCGAGCAGGTAGATCTCGGTGGCGCCGAGCTCGAGCGCGTGCTCGAGCGGGATGTTCCACGCGAAGCCGCCGTCGACGTACCAGTCGCCGCGGAAGCGGAGCGGCGGGAAGAGCAGCGGGATGGCGTAGCCGGCGCGCGAGATCGTGCGCAGCTCGCGCCAGTCGGCGCAGTCGCGCTTGGCCATGATCTCGCCGTAGCCGCGCGACAGGTTCAGCAAGATGAACTCGAGGGCGAGCGGGCCGTCGAAGATGCGCGGAAAGTCGATGAAGGCCTCGGTCGAGCGGGTGAGCCGGTCCATCGAGAACAGCGACAGGCCGAGGAGCGGGTTGTGGCGCAGGCTCGGCGAGAAGATCCGCGGCAGCGAGTGGAAGTCGCTCCAGGCGCGCTCGAGGAGCTCGACGCCGCCGGTCGCGTAGACGCAGGCGTTCAGGACGCCGATCGAGCTCCCGACGATGGCGTCGGGCTCGATGCCCTGCTCGCCGAGGTACTTGAGCGCCCCGACGTGGTGCGCCCCGAGCGCGGCGCCGCCCCCGAGGATGAACACGCGCTTCGGCCGCCGGGCCATGGCTAGAAGAACCAGCTCCGGCGCTGGCGGAGCCCGGCCTGCAGCATGTCGTGGATGCGTTCCTTCACCTGCGCCACCTTCTTGCCGATCACCTCGTCCTCGTCGTTGGAGTTGCCGCGGAACTCCATCGGCTCGCCGAAGTAGATGTGGTACCGCACCGGATAGGGAAAGAGCGTCGTCACCAGCGGGAACGCCGGCATCCCGAGCAGGCGCGCGAGCGGCATCAGGTTGGCGAGCGATGGCACCTGCTCCTCGGAGCCGACCACCGCCACGGGTACGATCGGCGTGTTGGTCTGCAGCGCCAGGCGCATGAAGCCGTAGCCGAACTCCTGGAGCTGGTAGCGCTGGCTGAAGGGCTTGTTCATGCCGCGCACGCCCTCGGGGAACGCGATCACGGCCTCGCCGTGCTCGAGGATGTCGATGCAGTTCTTCGGCGTGCCGACCACGCCGCCGACCCGCGCCATGAAGACGTTGAAGAAGGGCAGGGTGGGGAGCCAGTACTCGCCCATGCCGCGGAGCGGCCGCGGCGGGTCGGCGTCGAGGACGGTGGCGACGCCGATCATCGCCGCGTCGATCGCGATCTGGCCGGCGTGGTTGCCGATCACCAGCATGCGGCCGGCGGGCAGGCGCTCGATGCCGTAGGTGCGCGCCCGGAAGTAGTAGCGGTAGAACAGGCCGAGCACGAGCAGCGCGCGCCGCGCCACGTCCGGGTTGAAGCCCCACGGGTCGTAGCCATAGGTGTTGAGCTCGATCGGCGACGCCGCGATGCGCTCGCGGATCTCCTCGTTCAGGTCGCGCAGGACGCGGGGGGCGAGGCTCTCGAGGATACCTCCGGCGAGGCCGCTCAGGCTCTCGAAGGGGTCCATCAGGGCCGCGACGTCGAGCTCGCCGCCGTCGCCGGCGGGGGCGGCCGGGACGGCCGGCGCGCGCCGGCGCCGCCGGGTGCGGCCCCGGGGGCGTCCCTGCCGGGGGGTGGTCGCCGTGGATGGCGTCGTCTTCTCCACTCGGTCTCCCTCAGTGTCGGACGCTGCTGAACGTCTCTTCGAGCGTGAACAGCGGCTGGAAGCGCGTCGCCTTCTGGAAGCGACGCCCGTCGATCGTGCACGGGTACTTGACGAAGTCGATGGCGGCGGCGGGAAGCTGGTAGAGGCCGAGGCGGAAGAGGCGGTCGATGGCGAGCCGGGCGACGGTCTCCATCAGCGGGACGGCGGTGCCGCCGGTCTCGCGGATGGCCACGTGCAGCGGCACCGCCCCCGGTCCGGTGAGGTTGTAGACGCCGCGGATGCCGAGCTCGAGCGTGCGCGCGACGGCCTCGGCGACGTCCTCCTCGTGGATGAACTGGAGGAGCGGATCGAAGCCGAGGATGGTCGGGACCCACGGCAGCTTCAGGTAGCCGCCGATGGCGCTGTGGACGTAGTAGCCGAGGATGTTCACCGGGCGCAGGATGGTGGTGGCGATCTCGGGGTACTTCCAGAGGAACGTGCCGCACAGCGTGTCGACCTCCGCGAGGTCGCGGACGTCGGGATAGTGGCGGCTGACGTTGAGCGCCGTGTCCTCGTCCATGTAGTAGGGGTTCTCGGGCAGCGCGCCGTAAACGTACGAGGTCGAGAGCACGATCAGCTTCTGCACCCCGTAGGTGGCGCAGCACTCGAGCAGGCGCTTGGTCCCGGCGACGTTGATCTCGTGGCGCACCATGGGGTCGGCGCGGAAGTGCCTGACGAAGGCCAGGTGGACGACCGCCGTCGGGCGCTCGCGGCGGAAGATGTCCTCGAATTTCCGCTTGCGCAGATCCATGGTGTGCACCCGGACCTGGTGGGGATGGCCCTCCCAGGGCGTGCGGTCGACGCCGATGACCTCGAACTCGTCGGCGACCCGCTTCGCGACGAGGCGTCCCTGTCCCCCGGCGATGCCGGTGATGAGCAGCCGCTCCATGATCGACGGCTCCTCTTACGCCAACCCGCACGGCGCTTGCAACGCCGCGAAAACACGGCGCGTGGAGCGCTCGGACCGGAGCGGTCTCAAGTCGGCCGGAGCGACGTCCGATAGCTCACCCCGGGGGGGCGTCTCGGGCATGGGCGAAGCGGGGCATCTGGCGCGGCTGCGGGCGGAGATCATCGGGACCAAGGATCTCCCGACGATCCCGGTCCTGCTGGTGCACATCCTTGCCGTCGTCGACGGCGAGCGCTCCTCGGCGCGCGACCTCGTCGACGTGCTGCAGCGCGACCAGGCGCTCACCGGCCGCATCCTGCGCCTCGCCAACAGCAGCTTCTTCGGCTGCGCGCGCGAGGTCGCGAGCCTGACGCGCGCGGTGATGCTGCTCGGCTTCGGCGCCGTGCGGAACATCGCCCTCGGGGTCAAGATCTGGGACACGCTCCGGACCGGCGCCACGTTCTCGGTGGCGGAGCTCTGGGAGCATTCCGCCCTGGTCGGCACCGCCGCCAAGCTGATCGCGCAGCGCACCCGCGCCGCCGAGCCCGAGGCGGCCTTCACGGCCGGCCTGCTGCACGACGTCGGTCGCGTGGTGCTGCGGCTGCGCTTCGCATCGACCTACGACCGCATGACGCAGCGGAGCGACACCCCGCTCGTCGAGCAGGAGCGCGCCGCCTTCGGCGTCGACCACGCCCAGGCCGGCGCTTGGCTGGCCGAGGCCTGGATGCTCCCCGAGTGGATCGGCGTCGCCGCCGCGCGTCACCACGACGCGCTCGTGCCGGGCGCGCGCCTGACGCCGCCCGACGTCGTCAATCTCGCCAACCGCCTGGTGCACTGGACCGACATCGAGGCCGGCGCGCTCGCGCCCGAGGCCGAGACCGAGCTCGCCGCGCTCGGCGTCGAGAGCCTGCCCTTCGAGGCCTGCGTCGAGGTCGTCGCCCAGCTCCAGGGCCAGAAGGACGACCTCCGCACCTTCTTCGGGGGCGCGCCGTGAGCCAGCTCTTTCGCGAGGCCATCGGCGCCAGCCAGGCGCAGTACGACGTCCTGCTCACCCACCTGTCGCTCATCCGCGACCTGGTGCGGCTCGGCCACCACGCCGAGTCGTTCGACGAGCTCTGCGCCGAGGCCGCGCGCGCGGTCGTGAGCGACCTCGGCTACGAGCGGGTGGCGGTGATCGTGACGCGCGACGGCGGCGATCTGGCGGTCGCCGGCAGCTTCAGCCAGGCCGAGCGCTTCGGCGCCGCTCCCGGCCCGGTCCCGAGCGTGCTCCTGACGCTCGCTCGCGACGTCGTCGCCGAGCGCTCGCTGCTGCGCTGGGGCGGCGAGGGCGTGGGCGTGCGGCGCCCGCTGCCGCCGCAGATCGAGGGCAGCCTGATCGGCTTCCCGCTGGTGGTCGGCGGCGAGCACGTCGGCGCCGTGATGTGCGTGCACGTGCTCACGGTGGTGTGGGACCTCACCAGCCAGCGCGCGCTCGAGCTGGTCGGCGAGATCGTGAGCCAGGTGCTCACGCTGGCGCAGGTGCGCCTCTCGATGACGGCCATCCAGCGCGGCCTCGAGGTCGAGCTCGGCTCGAGCCGTACGCGCCTCACGCGCCAGGATCACACGCTGCGCGAGCAGTCGGAGCGCATCGCCGGCCTCGCCACCTCGTTGATCGCGTCGAACCAGGCCAAGAAGACCTTCCTCGCCCTGATGTCGCACGAGCTGCGCACCCCCTTGAGCGTCATCCTGGGCTTCGGGTCGATCCTGCGCGACGGGCTGGTCGGCGAGCTCAACGGCCAGCAGGCGGAGTACATGGATCGCATCCAGACCAACGCCCGCCATCTGCACCAGCTCGTCGAGGACATGCTGTTCTTCGTCGACGCCGAGACCGCGGCGATCAAGCCGGCGTGGTCCGACGTTGCCCTCGCGGAGCTGGTGGAGGAGGTGGCCACGGCGGTGCCGCAGCGCGCCGAGGCCGACGCGCCCGAGCTGGTGGTCGCGATCGCGCCCGCGGCGGCCGTCGTCCGGAGCGACGCCGTGCTCCTGCGCCGCGTGCTCTTCCACGTCCTCGGCAACGCCTTCAAGTTCACGCCGCGCGGGCGGGTCACCGTCGAGGCCGAGTGCCTTCCCGGCGACGCCGGCGTCGCGCTCCGCGTGACCGACACCGGCGTCGGGATCGCCCCCGACCAGAGCCGCCGGATCTTCGAGCTCTTCCGGCAGGGGGACGACACCCACACCCGCAAGCACGACGGCGTCGGTCTCGGGCTGAACCTGGTGCGGGTGTGCCTCGGCCTGCTGCACGGCCGGCTCCACATCGGTCCCGGGCCCACGGGCGGCACGCGCGTCGAGATCCGCCTGCCACGGGTGGCGGAGAGCACGCAGGCCGAGCCGGCAAGCGACGACCGGGAAACCGGGCGCCCGGCGCACGCCGCGCGCGGCTAGCGAGCCCGCACTGCCCGCCGCAAGGCGCCGACCGCGCTTTTTGCGGCCCTCCGCCCATCGGAGTCACCATGAGCGGGGCTCCCCCCGCATAGGGGAAAAGTCCCCCTGGGGTATTTTCAGAGCAGCACGGCGGCGCAGGCGCCGCGCGCACGGGGGCGAAATAAACTAAACCGCTTTCAGGTGGCGGCGCTCGCCCGGGGAGGGTGGCGTCGCCTGCGCGCCCGGCAGCGCACCCTGATGGCTGCGCTCGAAGTCCACGAGAAGCTGGCGCTGGACCGTCTCGGGGCGCTCGAGCTCGACGAACCGGAAGTAGCGCCGTCCGACGCTGAACGGGCCGCCCGCGAGCGACACGTGCTGTGCGAGGCTCGCTGCGAGATTCGTCGCCGCGCCGATGTAGACGACGGTGCGCACCAGGGTCGCGAGCTGGTAGACGCCGGGGCGCTCGGGGAGCTCGGCGAGCGCGTCGGGAACCAGTGGGCGCCAGGGCGTGAAGGTCGTCATCGGTGGGGTCGTCCGCGCTCGGCGCTGCAACCGATGTGCCAGCGCCGGCGCGCGCGGAGCCCCGACGATTCACCGCCGCGCCGTCCGGCGCGCGTTGGATTTGTGGCAGACCGCCACAAATCCAATCCTGCTCACGCTGCGGCGACGAGGGCGAGGCGCACGCCGTGGGCGGCCGGCGGGTCGACATGCAACGCGCCCTCGGCGCGCGTGAACCCGACGCCCGCCTGAGCGAGCGTGGCCGCCGCGGCGTCGAGGTCGGCCACCTGCAGGCAGATCTCCGCCATGCCTTCGCCGGCGGCGGCGAGGGCGTCGCCGAGGCGGGTGCCGGCGGCGGGGGTCACGAACTCGATGCGGGCGGTGCCGATGGCGAGGGCGCCGGGGCCGGCCGGCCCGAGCCCGAAGAGGTCTACGAAGGTCTGCCGGGCCGCCGCGGCGTCGGGCGAGACCACGGTCACGTGCCGCAGGCGCTCGGTCCTCACGCCGGCTCCTCCCCCGGCAGGCCGGGATGGCCGGGCGGGTAGGGCTCGGCGTACTCCACCAGCACGCCGCGCGTCGAAGCCGGGTGCAGGAAGCAGATCATGCCTGCCAGGCCCGGCCGCGGCTTCTGGTCGATCAGGCGCGCGCTCTTCGCGCGCGCGCCCGCGAGCTCGGCCCCGACGTCGTCGGTCGCGAAGCAGAGGTGGTGCAGGCCCTCGCCGCGCTTGGCGAGGAACTTGCCGATGCCGCTGGCGTCGGAGAGCGGCTGCAGGAGCTCGATCTCGCTCTCGCCGACCGTGAGCAGCGCGGCGCGCACGTCCTGGTCCTTGACGGTCGCGACCTTGTGGACCGGAAGCCCGAGGGTGTCGCGCCAGAAGCCGTAGGCCTGCTCGAGGTTCCGGACGACGATGCCGACGTGGTGGATGCGCGACAGCACCTCAGGCCTCGCCCATCCCCGAGACCAGCCAGTCGTTCGGCCGCGGCGGCTTCGCCGAGTAGTCGTAGAAGCCGTTGCCGCTCTTGCGCCCGAGCCGGCCGGCGAGCACCAGGCGGCGCAGCAGCGGCGGCGGCGTCAGGCGCGGCTCGCGATACTCCTCGTAGAGGTTGGCCGCCATGTGGAAGACGATGTCGAGCCCGATGAAGTCGGCGAGCGCGAGCGGTCCCATCGGGTGGTTGGCGCCGAGCTGCATCGCGGAGTCGATGGCGGTGATCGACGCCAGCCCCTCCTGGAACGTGCGGATGGCGTCCACCATGTACGGCGTCAGCAGGCGGTTCACGACGAAGCCCGTGAAGTCGCGGATGAGGACGCCGGTCTTGCCGATCTGCTTCACGTACTGCTCGGCGGCGCCGAGGACGAGGGCGTCGGTCCGGAGCGTCGGCACGAGCTCGACCAGCTTCATCACCGGCGCCGGGTTGAAGAAGTGCATGCCGACGACGCGCGTCGGACGGTGCGTCGACTCGGCGAGCGCCGTCACCGAGAGCGTCGAGGTGTTGGTGGCGAAGACGCCGGCCTCGGCGACGATGTCGTCGAGGCGGCGGAAGAGGTCGGCCTTCTCGCCGAGGTCCTCGATGATCGACTCGATGACGAGGTCGCACTCCGCCAGGTCGTGCAGCTTGTCGGTGCACGACAGGCGGTCGAGGGTGGCCTTCATGTCGGCCTCGGAGCAGCGCTCCTTCGCGACCTCGCGCTCGAGCGCCTTGCCGATCGCCTGCTTGCCCTTGTCGACCTGGCCCGGGGTCATCTTGACGAGGACGGTCTCGTACCCGGCCCGGGCGCTCACCTGGGCCACGCCCGTCCCCATCTGACCGCTTCCGATCACGCCGACGCGACGAATCTCCATCGAGGCCTCCGAGAGTGTGTTTTCAGAGAATCGTGCCGTACAGAGGACGGCCAACACAGAAGGACCGCGAATCCTACGTGCGTGCACCGACCCCGTCAAGAATCCATGGAGGCAGGCGACGTCGGGGCATTCTGTCGGCGGACAGACTGCCCCGAGGCGTATTCCGGCTCTTTGGAGTCAGTTCTTGTTGGGGACGTCCCGGTTCGCCGTCGGAACCTCGCGAGACCCGGCTTGAGTCTCGGGCATGCAGCAAGGTGCACCCGCCTTGCTGTCAACGTGCCTTGCGCACCTGGGCGCGCTAGCGTTGCCCGACACCGATGCCGCGGCGTTGCCGGTCGCA
>Ga0302046_10004430_pt1 | contig 12507 bp, 9 predicted proteins | sample RVTome_11_FD_200261 | JGI IMG/M metagenome (GOLD analysis project Ga0302046, IMG submission 200261) | Soil microbial communities from uranium-contaminated site in the Upper Colorado River Basin, Wyoming, United States - RVT147D111 (version 2) ...
GATCGGGGGCCCCAAGTGCGGGAAGAACCCTGCGAATCTTCCGCCGCTGACGCCCGAGGGCGACCCTCAGACCGCACCGGATCAGCTCACTTTGACCGTCGGCCAGACCGGCACCGACCTCGACAACGGCTGGACCGGCATCTCCCACAACTTCCCGGTCACCCCGAGCGGCAGCGTCACCATCTGCCTGGACGGTTGCACGGGAAGCGAAGCCGACTCGGTCTGCACGGGCACGGGGCCCGTCGGGCCGGACACCGTGAACGGCCCAGTCTTTGGAGCCCCGCTGCCGCTCCTCGCGGCGAACGTGCCGGTGTGCGTCGTCAATCGCTTCGCGCAGCCGGTGACCGGAAGCTCCGACCTCGTGACGGGTGAGACCGACCTGAGCGTCATCCTGAAATCGGACGTCTACTTCACCTCCAGTTCCGAGGTCTGCCCGCGCTGCAACAACAACAACCGGTGCAGCTCGGGTGCCAACGTCAACAAGCCGTGTACCCTCGACGCCACCCTCGAAGTCGTCCAGGCCAACGGCAACACGACATACAACCTCTCGGAGGACTGCCCGCCAGCCGGCAATCCCGACGGGATCCTCGACATCGACCTACCCCTCACCTCCGGAACGACTGCTCCGTTGGTCGGTCCGAAGCCGTGTTCGGGCTCGGGCGGCATCCCCGACGAGCCCAACGACTGCGGCGGCAGCGCGTGCGACCAGATCTGCACGGGCAACGCCTGCGTCGCCATGGTCGACGACCCCGCAAACCCCGGCAGCATGGTCTGCGTCGACGACAAGGGTGGCCTCAGTCAGCTCTGCTGCGGGAACGACACCACCAAGCCCTGCTTCCCCCTGGAGAACGGGGGAGAGCTCACACGAACAGGGCGTGCCGAGCCGCCCACGCCGCCCCTGCCGGACACGACGTACCCGAAGGCCGGCACCGGGGTTCTCGGCGCCGTGTTCTGCGAGGCATCGACCTCGGTCACCACGATCGACCGCACGACTGGGCTGCCCGGCCCGGCGGCACTCCTGCTCAACGGCACCTACTCGTGGAGCCAGGTCGAGTAGGGATCAGCTGATCATTTGACCGTCTGAAGGAACGGCGGGGTCGCGATGCGGCCCCGCCGTTCTGCGCTTGAGGGCGGCGCCTCTTTGGCGTTGCAAACCCGGAGGCATCGCGCTACCAAGCTCCGCACCTGCCTGGGCAATGGCTTCCAGGGACGGGCCAACGAGAGGGGGAGCTCCATGACGGAACGCATCACTAACCTCGTAGCCGGCCTAGCCGTTCTGGTCGTTCTGTTGGGGGCACCACGGGCGGAAGCGACGATACGCTTCGGTCCTCTCCAGATCGCCGGAAACCTGCAGGCCCAGAACATCATCCGGCACCCCGACGCGGACACCTTCCAGTTCGTACAGCAGCGCAACGTAGCCCGCGTGCAGCTCACCTACGACTGGTTGCAGGGCGGCAGGTGGATGGAAAAGTTCGACATCCCCTTCGTCCGCGACTCGAAGCTGTTCCTGCTCTGGCGCGGCGTGTACGACAGCGTCTACGACTTCACGCCGGGCTTCCAACCGAAGCGGGACATCCATGGCGACGCCTACGCCGGCCGGACCCTTCCCCAACACATCGAGTTCCTCGGGCGCAACAAGAAGGTCCTGCAGCTCGAGTCACTCAGCAGGACGGAGCGAGACACCCTCAAATTCGAGAACGTCCTGCGCGAGGCATACATCGACATGCGGCTGCGCGACGTGCCGCTGCAGATTCGCGCCGGCCGCCAGCAGATCGTGTGGGGCGAGACCGACAACTTCCGCATGCTGGACCGTGCCAACTCGCTCGACCTCACCTGGCACTTCCAGCAGGAGATCCCCGCACCGGCCCTCGGATGGGACGAGATCCGCCGTCCCTTCTGGATGGTCAAGTTCCTGTACGAGATCGGCAACGTCTGGAAGTTCTCGCAGAGCTTCATCGAATGGTACTGGAACCTCGGCGATTGGGAGCCGGCGAAGCAGGCCTTCCTGCCTCGTCCCTGGGGTCTGCCCTTCCTCGATCCCCTGACCAACCCGATCGACGGCGTCTTCCGCGAGGGGGTCTGCGGCAACTCCAACATCATCAACAACCGCGGTGAGCGCGTCTGCACCCAGTTGATAAAGGGCACCGACCTCTTCGGCCGGGGCGACTGGAGTCGCAATCCCATCGACAACGGCCAGTGGGGTGTACGCTACCACGGCATCGCGCCCTTCGGCCTCGAGTTCACCCTCAATTACTTCTACCAGCGCTTCGCGGGAGACGACGGGACCAACTACGCGCCGCTGCGCGGGCTGCCGAACACGGACGCGAATGCCGCCAGATCGTTGCGGCTGATCACCCGTGGCGTCTTCCCCGCCGAGGCGTTCAACCCGTACGTCCACTCGATCGGCGCGTCGGCGAACTACTCCGACGAGTCCTACACGCAGGCGGTGTTCCGCTTCGAGACCATCTACGACATCGGCATCCCCTTCTTCGACGTCGCGAAGGAGACCGTCATCGACCGGCCGGCTCTGCCCGGCGTGACCGAGATGGACATGTGGAAGGGCATGGTCGGATTCGACCGGCCGACGTGGATCCGGTGGCTCAACAAGAAGAGCACCGTCTTCCTGACGGGGCAGTTCTTCTGGCACTACCTCGTGGACAACCCCAACTGTAAGGCGCAGGACGTCGCGAACTTCAACAGCGCAGGGAAGCGAAAGGTCGGCAGTTGTCTCGTCGGCGGCCTCGACCTCCCCGCGAGCCCGGACCGGCTCGGGACGGTGTCGGCGATCCAGTCTGGTGGCCCGGCCTTCCGCGACAAGATTCGCGATTGGGAAGCCCTCATCACGTTCGCCGCCTTCACCTTCTACCGCGGCGGCAGCATCATCCCGACGATCGGGCTCGCCCTCGATCCCGTCAACTCCTACAGCATGGAGCCCTTCTTCGCCGTCGACTTCGTGGCGAAGGACTGGCTGGTCTTCAACCTCAGCCAGCGCTACTTCCTGACGCCGATGGGCGGCAGCCGCGACATCTTCGAGACCTGGGGCCTCGCCGGCCTCAACCGCGGGCGATCCGAGACCGTCCTGCGCGTGACCTTCCAGTACTGACGACGACGCCATGGTGGCGGCCCGCTCACCGGCCGCCACCATGCGTGGCCTGGATTGATCGCGCACGGGGGCCCCGATAGACTCGCGCACCGCCTCGATGCCCGCGAGCCCTACCCGACATCGTGTCGCGCTCGCCATTGCGCTGCTTGGCGTCGTGGTGAGCGGCTACACTCTGTACGTCGAGCATCAGCTCTCGACGACACCCGGCTGGACGAGCTTCGTCTGCAACCTGGGCGGGGTGGCGAGTTGCGACTCGGTCCTCACCAGCCGCTGGGGCACCTTGTTGGAAGTGCCGCTGCCGGTCTGGGCGATCGTCGCCTTCGCGTCCGGCGCCGTCCTGACGATTCCGGGCGCCATGCTGGGCATCGCCGGCGGGGTGGCCGATTGGCTGCTCCTCGGGCTGGTGGCCAGCAGCCTCGGCTTCGCCCTCGTCATGGCCGCGATCGCGGCCTTCGTCCTGGGCGCCGTCTGCCCGCTCTGCATCACGCTGTACGTGGTCATCGTGGCCTGGTTCGTGACCGTCGCGCCCCTCGCCGGCGGATTCGCCCGCGCTTCGAGCGCCTGGCTCCGCCAGCCGGCCGCCTCCCGCGGAGCCATCATCGGCGGCCTCGCCTTGGCCCTGATCGGCGGCACGCTCTGGGCCAGGGCTCCCGACGCCACCGGAATCGACCCGAAGTTCGCCGAGTACTACCGGAACCTTCCGACCGTGGCCGGCCCCGAGATCGCCGCGGGAGGCCACGCGAAGGGTCAAGACGACGCCTCCGTCACCATCGTGGAATTCTCGGACTTCCAGTGCCCCGCGTGCCGGCAGGCCTACCTCGACCTGAGCGACCTGGTGCGGTCCCGCCCCGACGTTCGCATCGTCTTCCGGCATTTCCCCCTGGACGCCGAGTGCAACGAGCGCGTCTCACACGGCATCCATCAGGACGCCTGCCTGGCCGCCTGTGCCGCCGAGTGCGCCGCCGACCAGGGCCGCTTCTGGGACTACCACGACCGGCTGTTCGACAATCAGTCGACGCTCGACCGGGACAACCTGTTTCGCTTCGCGCGCGAGCTGCGCCTCGACATCGCAGCGTTCCGGAGCTGTCTCGACGCCCCCGAGACGATCGAGCGCGTCCGCCGGGACGTCGCGCGAGCCGGCACGTACGACGTGAAATCGACGCCGACGTTGTTCATCAACGGGCGGCGCGTCGAGGGGGCCCTGGAGCGTCCCTACTACGACTACGCGATCACCATCGAGCGGCAGAAGCCCCCGACGTCTGGGTGAGCCGCCACGAAACGGAGGAGCACATGGAACTGAGCGAAGACCTCAAGTATCGCCTCTCGTACCTCACCCTGCGCCTGGCCATGGACGTCAAGCTGACGAAGGTCGACCCGGCGACGTGCCCCGGAGTGCTGACCTTTCTCGACGTACTCGCCGGCACCCAGCTCGCCGGCGAGGCTGGGGGCAAGCACTACGCCTCGCAACGCGACAAGCTCGAGAGCTTCATCGACGCCGAGTACGACGAGGAGATCCTCGAGATCGTTCGCAAGGCCGTCGCCGAGATGGCTTGAGCCCGCCGGTCCCATTCGCCGTGACGTTCGGGCTCACCGTTCGACGAGTCCACGGAGCGCCGCCAGATGCTCGGACAGCGTCATGAGGCGGGCGCGCAGGGCGTCGATACGAGCATGCGCCTCCTGCAGCTCGGAGTCCGATACGGATGCCAGCCCCCGCATGAGCCGGTCGTACGTCTCGAGGGCGCCGCGCACCGACCCCACCCCGCCATCGTGCAAGCGGACGTCCAGATCGCGTCGAAGGATGGCGAGCGCCTCGAGCGGTGCGATCAACCGATCGACATCCATCTCTGCGCACGCCGTAGCCGCGAGCCAACCGATCATGGCGTGAGGCCAGGACACCAGAGCCCCAGCCCGTCGCGCAAGCCGTTTCGCACGGGATCGAGCGACGTCCTGCGAAATTGACGCCCCCGCGTGCGCTGGGCTATGGCTCCCGCGCCATGCGCCGGACACTTCCCACGTTGATGCCGCTCCTGACGTTGGCCGCGCTCCTCTGGACTGGGTGCGACGGCGCCCCTTCCCTTCCGGTCGGCGACGAGGCGCGGCCGGCCGCGGGCTCGCCTTCGCCGGATGCCGAGTCCGGCCGCGCCGTCGCGACCTTCGCAGGACGATCCCTGACCGAAGCCGACCTGGTCGCCGCAATGCGCCAACTCCCCGGCCCGTCGCGCTCCTTCCTCGAGGACCCGGCACGGCGGCGCGACTTCGTGGACAATCTCGTCCTGAACGAGCTGCTGTACGAGGAGGGTCGCCGACTCGGCTACGCCGACGACCCCGACATCGATCGACAGGTGCGGGATCTCCGCAAGCGACTCGTCGTGCAGCGCCTCATGCGCGACTACCGCCAGCGGCCCGAGGTGAAGGACGAGGAGGTCCGGGCCTACTACGACGAGCACCGCGAGCTGTACTCGGGCTTACGCGTGCGGGCGAGCCACATCCTGCTGAAGGACCGGGCGACGGCGGAGGCGGTGCGGGCCGAGCTGGTCGAGCATCCGGATCGCTTCGCGACCCTCGCGCGCGAGAAGTCGACGGACGAGATGTCGGCCAAACGCGGCGGCGATCTCGGTCGCTTCGGCCCCGGCCGCATGGTCGGCGAGTTCGAACGGGTGGCGTTCAAGTTGCCGGAGGGTGGGATCAGCGACGTCGTGGAGAGCACGTACGGCTTCCACGTCATCACGGTCACCGAGCGGAGCGAGGGCTCGCAACGATCCTTCGAGGACGTCGCCCCCCAGATCAAGTCGAAGCTCGCCACCGACCGCATCCAGCAGGACGTCGAGGCCCGGCTGGCCGCCCTGCGCGAGGCGGCCGACATTCAGGTCCATGACGAAGTCGTGGGCGACGTCGAGATCCCCGAAGTCGCCACCGGCGAGCAGGGCTTTCACGGGCACTGAGCCTCAGCGACGGAGCTTGCGAACGTCGCCGATTCGCACCGTCACCCCCGTTCGATCGCACCAGTCGAGAAACGCGATCGCGAACTTGCGACTGGCGCCGATCAGGTCGCGAAAGGTGGCGGCCGTGATCTCCCCGTGCTCGCGGCAGTGCGCGCGCAAGCGCTCGGCGCCCTCCTGCACGGCCTGGGGGTGGTAGTAGAGATCCGGTGCCACGCGGACGACCCGGCCCTCCTGCTCGAGCACGCGGACGACGGCCGTCACCTCCTCACACGGCTCGTCGAGGCTGGCCGCGAGCGCCGCGAGGTCGAGGGGCGTCAGGCCCCCCTCGGCCAGGAGGGCTTCGACCCGGGCGGCCAGGCGAGCACGCTGCGCGTGCAGCTCCACCCGATGCCCGGGCGCCCGCACGAGATTCTCGTGCCGAACGAGGCGGCCGCGGGCGACGAGGCCCTCCACGCCCCAGCGAAACAAGCGTGCCGGAATGCGCCACGGGAGACACGCACGCAGCGTCTCCATGTCGATCCCCGGCACCAGTGGGTCACGCCGATGCGCATCGGCCACCGCCGCCTCGACCAGCTCCTCGAAGCGCTGGGCCTTCTCGAGGGTCGTGAACGCCAGTGGGGTCCCTTCGATCGAGATGGCGACCACGTCCGGGCTCGCCTGCAGCGCAGCCACGAGCGCCCGCTCGTCCACGGCCAGTGCCTGCGCCGCCAGCGCCGGGGCGGTCGCGAACTCGGTCTCCACACGCAGGAGCGCGTGACCCGCCCGACCGACGTCGGCGGATCGAAGCAGCTCCAACACGGCCGGAATCGCCGGGTCCGTCCGGGTGTGGCGGGCGGCAAAGGGATACACGACCTCCCCACCCCCCACCGTACGTCTAGCCGTCTCGTCCCGGAGTACGAAACGGTCCCCGCGCAACACCGGCACGGGATCGCGGACGACGATCTGCGCCCAGCCCGCCTCGCCACCGGCTAGTCCGGCGCGCCCGCCGAGCAGAACGACCCGGCCGAAGACCTCGGCGGTACCGACGTGCACGCGCACCCGCCGGTGGCTCTCGAGCCGCGGCCGCCCGGGACGCACCTCGACCCAGGCATCGAAACGATTGGTCACCCGGTCGATCGCCGGGTCACAGGCCACGGCGCCACGACCTACCTGGGTCCGCTCGAGGCCCGCCAGGTTGAGTGCCAGTCGCTGGTGCCCGGTGCCGCGTTCGACGGGGACACCGTGCGCCTCGACGGTCCGAACCCGCGCCAGGGTGCCGGCGGGCAGCAGACGTATGCTGTCCCCCTCGCGAACGCCTCCCGACACGGCCGTACCGGTGACGACCACACCGTGCCCCCTGACGACGAAGGCCCGATCGACGGGCATCCGAAACGGCCCCTCCACCGGCGACGGGTCCTCCTCGCCGAGCGCTCGCGCCATGGCCGCCCGGAGCGCCGGGAGGCCGGTCCCGGTCTGTGCGGAGACCGCCACCACCGGTGCGCCTTCGAGCGAGCTCCCCAGTGCCAGGATCTCGATCTCCTCCCGCACGGCGTCGAGGCGCGGCGCGTCCACCAGATCGGCCTTCGTGATCACGAAGATGCCCCGCCGGACCCCGAGGAGGTGCAGGATGTCGAGATGCTCCTCGGTCTGCGGCATGACCCCGTCGTCGGCCGCGACGGTGAAGAGGACGAGATCCATGCCGTGTGCTCCCGCCAGCATGTTGCGGATGAAGCGTTCGTGGCCCGGCACGTCCACGATGCCGACCGGTCTGCCGTCCGGGGTCTCGAAATGGGCGAAACCCAGATCGATCGAGATTCCGCGCTCTCGCTCCTCCTTCAACCGGTCGGTGTCCTGCCCGGTGAGGGCCCGCACGAGGGCCGTCTTGCCGTGGTCGATGTGCCCGGCCGTGCCGATGACGAGCGGCATCAGAGGCGATCCGGCAGCAAATCGGCCGGCTCGTAGACGCCACGCAGATCGAGGAGCAGTCGTCCCTCCCGCACGCGACCCAGGACCGGGGGCGAGGCGCTCCGGAGGATCGCCGCGATCACGTGCGCGGGGCGGTCGGGATGCGAGATGGCCAGCGCGCGACTCTCGATGGCCCGTGCCGGCACGGCCCCGCTTCCCACTTCGGCCTCCGACGACACGACCTCCACCAGATGGCCCGGCCCCAGCAGTGCCGCAAGTCGCGGACCCAGGTCTCGGCCGATCGCCTCGAGATCGGGCAGCGAGCGGGTGAGCCAGCGCAAGGTGGGCAAGGCCGCGGCGAGGTCGGGGGCATCGCGATGGAGCTGCAATGTCGCCGCCAACGCGGCCAGCGTGAGCTTGTCCGGTCGCAACGCCCGGCGCAGCGGGTGCGCCGCGAGTCGGCGCACGAACGCATGACGGCCGACGATCAGCCCGGCTTGCGGCCCCCCGAGCAGCTTGTCACCGCTGAACGTGACCAGGTCTGCACCCGCCGCGACACGAGCGCGCACGAGGGGCTCATGCGGCAGTCCGTATGCGGTCAGATCGACGAGCGCGCCGCTGCCGACGTCGTCGAGCACCGGCAGGCCCGCCTCGTGCGCGATGGCCACGACCTCGGGGAGATCGACAGTGGCGGTGAATCCCACGACCCGGAAATTGCTGGGATGCACCGTGAGCACGAGGGCGGTCTCCGGCCCGATGGCGTCGCGGTAGTCGCGGGCGTGCGTCCGATTGGTGGTCCCCACTTCGCGCAGCCGGGCCCCGCTCGCGGCCATCACGTCCGGCATGCGAAAGCTGCCACCGATCTCCACCAGCTCGCCGCGCGAGACGATCACCTCGCGCCCCGACGCCAGCGCACTCGCCACCAGCAGCACGGCCGCCGCGTTGTTGTTGACCACGAGCGCGTCCTCGGCGCCGGTCAGCGCACAGAGATCCGCGCGCACCGCCGTATCGCGGTCGCCGCGATCGTTCCGCTCGACGTCGAACTCGAGCGCGCTCGGATAGCGTGCCGCCTGCACGACGGCTGCGATCGCCTCCTCGGCGAGCGTCGCGCGCCCGAGGTTCGAGTGCAATCCGATGCCGGTGGCGTTGATCACCCGGCGCCGCACGCCCTCACCTGGGGCCGCCAGCCGGTCGCCGACGGAACCGATGATCTCGGCGATCGAGGGGGCCTCGGAACCCTGCGCGAGTCCCGCCCGCACGTCGTCCAGCACCTTCCGGATCACCTCGACCAGGCGCTCCCGTCGGTGGCGCACCAGAAGTGGCCGGGCGGCGGCGTCCTGGAGCACCCGCTCCACCGCCGGGACGGCGCGAAATCCGTGGGCGACCGGCTTCGACACGCCGGCATCGTGCCCCACGGCCGGGCCGCCACTCAAGCCGGAGGCTTGATCGCCCGCCGGAGCGGTGTATGCCTCACGCGATGCGTGCGCTCGTCTGCGACGTCAGCATCCCTCGGCAGGTCGTGGCGGCGCTCCTGGGCCGTCTCGACCGACGCTTCTATCTCGGCCCCTTCGCCCCCCTGGCCCTGAAGGAGATCCCCGACCCGGTGCTCCCGGCGGACGACTGGCTCGTCATCGCCACTCGCCTCTGTGGGATCTGCGGCAGCGACTACAAGCAGATCTTCCTGAACGGCAGCCTCGACAACCCCATGACGGCGCTCATCTCGTTTCCGCAGGTGCTCGGCCACGAAGTGGTGGGCACGGTTGCCCGCGTCGGGCCGGGTGTCCGGACGCGCCGGGTCGGAGAGCGCGTCGTGCTGAATCCCTGGCTCTCGTGCGGTCCCCGGGGCATCGAGCCCCCCTGCCCCGCATGCCGAGACGGCCAGTACTCCATCTGTCGCAACTTCACGCGCGGCACGCTGCCGCCGGGCATCCACACGGGCAACAGCGCCGCCGCGACCGGCGGCTTCGCGCCGCTCGTGCCCGCGCACGAGTCCATGTGCATTCCCATTCCCGACGAGGTGTCGGACGAGCACGCGGTCCTGGCCGATCCCTTCTCGGTCTCGCTGCATGGGATCCTGAAGCGGCCGCCGAAGGCGGGCGAGACCGCGCTGGTCTACGGCTGCGGCACACTCGGGCTGCTCGCCATCGTGCTGTTGCGGGCTCTGCATCCGGACACGAAGGTCCTGGCGGTGGCCCGTTACCCACATCAGCGGCGCCTCGCCGAGCGCCTGGGCGCGTCGCGCGTGCTGGCCCATGCGCCGGCCGGGGAACTCGTACGGGACGTGGCGGCCGAGACGGACGCCGAGCCGCTCCAGCCGTGGCGCGGCCTCCCCTGGCTGCACGGTGGCGGCGTCGGTGTCATCTACGACACCGTAGGCCTTCCGGAGACGGTCGAGGTCGGTATCCGCATCGTGGCGCCACGAGGCGCCATCGTCGTCACCGGAGTCGAGATGCCGGCCCGCTTCGAGTGGACTCCCCTCTATTTCAAGGAAGTCGAGCTGATCGGGTCCAACGCCTTTGGGGTCGAAGAGCTGAACGGCGAGCGCCGGCACGCCATGGAGATCTACCTCGACCTGGTGCGCACCGGACGGCTCGACGGCACCGCCATCCTGACGCACCGATTTGGTCTCGCCGAATACCGAGCGGCGCTGCTCGCCTGTGGCGATCAGGAACGTTCCGAAGCGGTCAAAGTCCTCTTCACGTACTGAAATGGGCGACCTCAGAGCGCAGGCAACCAGCATCGTGCAGCGGTTGCGCGACGCCGGCCACGAGGCCTACTTCGCCGGCGGTTGCGTCCGTGACCAGTTGCTGGGACGCGAGCCGCAGGACTACGACGTCGCCACCAGTGCCCCGCCCGAGGCCGTGCGACGGATCTTCACCCGCACCGTTCCCGTCGGCGTGCAGTTCGGGGTGGTCCTGGTGGTCGAGGACGGCGCCCGCTTCGAGGTCGCGACGTTCCGCTCCGACGACGCGTATGTCGACGGCCGCCGGCCGAGCGCCGTGCACTTCGGGACGGCGGAACAGGATGCCTGGCGGCGAGACTTCACCATCAACGCACTCCTGCTCGATCCCGTGTCGGGTACGATCGTCGACCATGTACAGGGCCAGGAGGACCTCAGGAACGGCGTGCTGCGGGCGATCGGCGACGCCCACGCGCGCATCGCCGAGGACCGCCTGCGGATGCTCCGGGCCGTCCGTTTCGCCGCCCGTCTGGGTTTCACCCTCGACGAGGCCACCCGCGACGCCATCGTCGCGGCAGCTCCGACGCTCGGGGACATCGCCGCCGAGCGCATCGGCGACGAGATCGTGAAGATTCTGACCGAGGGCAACGCGCGCCGCGGGTTCGCACTGCTCGACGAGACCGGCCTCTTGCCCATCGTGCTGCCCGAAGTAGCAGCCATGCACGGGGTGGCGCAGCCGCCGGATCACCACCCCGAGGGTGACGTCTGGCAGCACACGTTGCTCCTGTTGGACCAGCTACCGGCTGGTGTATCCGAAGCCCTGGCCCTCGGTGCGCTCTTGCACGACGTCGGGAAGCCCGGCTCTGCCGCGGTGCGGGACGATCGCATCACGTTCTGGGGGCACCAGGCGAGCGGCGCCGAGATGGCCGTCGCCATCTGCCAACGCCTGCGCCGGAGTCGCGCGACCTGGGAGCGCGTCGAGTACCTGGTCCGCAACCACCTGCGCCTCGTGCAGGCTCCCGACATGCGCGTGGCCACGCTGAAGCGAATGCTCGTCGAAAGCGGCTTCGACGAGCTGCTGCGCCTGGCCCGCCTGGACGCGCTCGCCTCCAACATGGACCTTCGCTACGTCCTCTTCTGCGAGCGCAAGCAGGCCGAGTTCGCCGCCGAGGACATCCGACCTCCGCGACTGTTGGGGGGACGGGACGTCATGGCGCTCGGCCACGCACCTGGCCCGCGTGTCGGCGAGATCCTGCGCGCACTCGAGGAGGCGCAGCTCGAAGGGCAGATCCACTCGCGTAGTGACGCAATACGCTTCGTGCGCGAGCGGTTTCCGCCAGACCGGTGAGGCGCTGGGGCTGGGGTCGCTACGATTCTGCGCCGAGTTCCCGCAGATACGACAGCAGCAGCCGCACGCCGAAGCCCGACCCGCCCCGGGGGCAGTCGGGCCAGTCCTGCTCCGCGAAGGCCGGGCCCGCGATGTCGAGATGAGCCCACGGCACCCCGTTGACGAAGTGCTCGAGGAAGATGGCCGCCGTGATGGTGCCACCCTCCGGACCCATGCCGATGTTGCGCACGTCGGCCACGGTGCTGCGCAACGAGTCCCGATACTCCGCGGGCATGGGTAGCTGCCAAAGCGACTCGCCCGCTCGGGTGCCGGCGGCGACGAGGGCGTCGATGGTCTCCTGGTGACTCCCCAAGATCGCGGCGTAGCGGACCCCGAGGGCGATGCGCGCCGCGCCCGTCAGCGTGGCGAGATCGATGATGGCATCGGGCTTGTCGCGACTGGCCAGCACCAGGCCGTCGGCGAGGACGAGCCTGCCTTCCGCATCGGTGTTGAGCACCTCGACGGTCGTACCATTCAGGTAGCGGATCACGTCGCCCGGCTTCTGCGCCGC